>Ga0265338_10011180_pt1 | contig 10405 bp, 9 predicted proteins | sample 42126metaG_FD_193579 | JGI IMG/M metagenome (GOLD analysis project Ga0265338, IMG submission 193579) | Rhizosphere microbial communities from Carex aquatilis grown in University of Washington, Seatle, WA, United States - 4-21-26 metaG | ecosystem: Host-associated > Plants > Roots > Rhizosphere >... | reverse complement strand
CACGTGTACATCTCTTTGGTGACGATGTCCGTTTCGTCGCCGACACCACGCGCAAACAGCTCTGTGCTCTCGAAGATCGGTGTGCGAATTTCCTGGAAGTTGTAGGCACGGAACACGTCGCGCACCGCCGCCTCTACAAAATTCCACAGGGCCGTTTCCGGCGGCAGTAAGTCTCTCGTCCCTCGAACCGCTTTGATCATTCCGTTCTCACTCTTCCGTTTCCATTCCCAAAATGCGTTGTCATCCTGAGCGAAGCGAAGCACCTATGCTCTCTCCGCCACCTTTCAAATCGTCCGAAGCCCGGTCCCGGAGGGACCTCTGGCAATCCCTTCGCGCTACGCGTTGAAACGCCGGGCTACTATCGAGTGTCCCTCCGGGACGATTCGCCTACACGCTTGGGCGACGGTGTCCACCGGGGGGGTAGCACTCTCGGCAATGGCAGCTCATCTTTCCCTCAAATACTCATCCTTGTATCCAAGATAATTCTTCGCGTAGCGCATGATCATCTCGTCCTCGGCTGGTTCCAGCTTGCGCCGGAATTTTCCTGGACTGCCCATCCATAACGATCCCGGCTCTACCACGGTTTTTTCGGGAATCAGCGTGCCCGCGGCAATAATCGATCCGGCCCCGATCCGCGCCCCGTTCAGAATAATGGAGCCCATGCCGATCAGGCACCGGTCTTCAATGACGCACCCATGCAACGTTACCGTATGCCCCACCGTGACGTACTCCCCGAGATATACGCCCCATTGCTGCTTCATCCCATGCAGCACGCTGTTGTCCTGCACATTGGAGTGAGCCCCAATACGTATCTCGTGCACGTCCCCGCGTACCACCGCATTCATCCACACCGAAGCGTGCTCGCCCAGCACAACATCGCCGATGATCTGCGCCGAGTCGTCGACGTAGCAGGTCGCCGGAATTGTTGGTTTGACACCTTTATAAGAACGAATCATGCTGTCTCCGGAAGGAATCTGAAAATAACACGAGATCGCAGTTCAGCGTAAGAGCCGCAACTGGTGCGCGGTTTCCCTGACCGAGGCGGATGTCCATCGTGACATTGACCCTTCGCATTCCCACAAAGGGAAGCATTCCAAATAAGAAAGCCCCAATCACAGACTTCGCTCCTCTCCCAATGCTATACAAAAACTGGTTTCGCCTTATTCCGCGGAGATTCTTCCGGCAGCGCCCTCCTAGGGTGCGCCCTCCGGCACTTCTCCGCGGATTTTCCCGCCTCGCGTCCGGTTAACGCGCGTCGGGTCGTCCCTCCGAGCTGATTTTCGCGAGACGTTTCGCACGCAGGGACGACCATATGCCGAAGACCTCGACGCACCTTTTCTCCAGATTCATTGTCCTTCTTTTGGTGATCATGACGCTCGCCTCGATCGATCTGACCGCCCAGGATTCCGCCACCGGATCCATCCGGGGGAGTGTGCTCGATACAACTGGCAGCCGGATCGCGCAGGCGTCCATCGTCGTCGTCAATACGGCAACCGCCGCGCGCTACGCCGCGACCAGCGATGCCGAGGGCCGCTTCGTGCTCGATCTGCTGCCGCCCGGCGATTACTCTGCTCGCGTGGTCGCACAGGGCATGTCGCCTCAAATTACTCCCCAGTTGCACGTCGATGTGGGCGGCACCGCTGAACTCGAATTCCGGCTTACCATTGCCGGGGCCCATGAGAATGTCACCGTCTCTGCCGCCCCTGCTTTGGTGGAAACTCAGCCCAGTGCGGTCTCAACCCTGCTCGACGAGCGCGCAGTCAACGACTTCCCCCTGAACGGCCGACGGTTCTCTGACCTCGCGCTATTCTCCCCCGGCGTGACGCAGGATCCTCGTGGGCTGACATCGGCCACCAACGGTGATCTTTCTTTCGGCGGCATTCGCGGATTCCAGAATACGTTTCTCGTCGATGGCCTCGACTTCAACAACGCATTCTTTGCCCAGGCCCGTGGACGCTACCGCGCCCCCTACCAGTTCTCGACCGAAGTGGTGCAGGAGTTCCGCATCTCGTCGAACGCCTACGGCGCCGAACAAGGGCGATCGGGCGGGGCGGTCGTCAACGTTGTGACCAAGTCCGGCTCCAATCACGTGCACGGCACAGCGTTCTACTATTTGCGAGACAGTTCGTTCGGAGCGTCCAATCCGTTTCTCGCCTTCAAACCACACAACCGCCAACAGCAGGTCGGAGGCACGATTGGCGGCCCGATCAAGCGCAACAAAGTCTTCTTCTTCGCCGGATTCGATCAGCACATCTTCCACGTGCCCAACGTCGTTGAATTTCTGGATGGCAGCTCCAAGGTAGTTCCCCGGGCAGGAACAGGCCCGTACGATCCGGGTGACTACGAGGCCACCGATCACGACCTGGTCTTCGCGGCGGCTGCGAAACTCAGCACGCTCGCCGGAGAATATCCCGCCGGGCAGATCGGGAACTCCTCTTACGCAAAGCTCGACATCAACCTCAGTTCACGCCATCAACTGGCGTTGCGGGTTAACACTTCGCGCTACTGGGGAGCGAACAACGTCTTCCTCGATCCGGCCAGCCCGGTTACGTACGATTCCATCAGCAATAATGGGCAGGAAGTTGTCTCGACCGAAACCGGATCGCTTCTGCTGACCTCAAGTTTTTCGCCGCGTTGGATCAGCCATCTTCGCGCGCAGTTCTCCCGTGACCGCCAGCAGTCCCACAGCAATTCCGGCGACGTGCTGGTCAAGATTCCGACCATTCTTGATGGTATGGGACGCTCCAACCTGCTTCCGCGCCAGACTCGCGAGCACCGCCTGCATCTGGCCGAGACTCTCAGCTTCGAAGGCAGCCGCCATTCATTGAAGGTCGGCGGGGATGGCCTTCTCACGTGGATTTACGACTTCTTTCCCCGCCAGCAGAGCGGCGAATATCTCTTCTACCCGGTCAGGGTCGATCCCTTCACGTTCGAGCCGCTACAAGCCGGGCTGCCACTTTCGCCTCTCCGTGCTTACGCGCACGAAGTTCCGCATTACTATCTGCAGAATTTCGGCGCCGCCGTGTCGCACCCCGACACCAATGAATATGCTGCGTTCGCCCAAGACACGATCCGCGTGACCAACCACCTGGCCGTCAATCTCGGAGCACGCTGGGATCTGCAAACGTTCACCACCGCGGGGTTGATTTCGAATCCTCTATTCCCGCCGTCCGGCAAAGTTCCGTTCCAACCTTACAACGTGGCGCCGCGGGCCGGGGTCGCGTATTCGTTCGGCGACAAACGTCCGCTTGTCGTCCGCGCCGGATACGGCATCTTCTACGTACGCATCCCACAGATCTACAACTCGATCATCGCCACCGAAAATGGCGTTACCGACGCCAACGTGTTCCTCAACAATACGAACTACTACGACCATCAAGTGTTTCCCGCCTATCCGAATGCCCTGGCAAGTTGCCCGCTGTATGCGGCGAACTGCGCGCTGCCGGCCGGGTTCACGCGAGGCGTAACCAACGACGTCTCCGCCTTCGCGCCTAACTTCGTCACTCCCCGTGTGCAGCAGGCGAGTGTGACGCTGGAGAAGGAAGTGGCGGACCACACCACCGTTGCGGTCTCGTTGCTCAATGTTCGCGGCGAACACCTGATTCGCGCGCTCGATGTAAATCTCCCGCAGCCTTCGGCGCTGACCTATCCCATCTTCAACTCCACCGGTTCCATCTTCACCGGTGGTTACTACACGGTGGATTCGTTCGCGACCTGGCAATTCAGCCGCACACTCGATTGTCCCTGGCCGCCCTGCATCAATCCGCTGGGACGCCCCATCGCACAACTCGGCGCCATCAACGAATTTCAGAGCGCCGCGTCGAGCTATTACAGCGGGGCCACGCTCTCGGTGAACCGCCGTATGGCTCGTGGAGTTTATTTGCGCTTCTCCTACACGTATGCCCACGCCATCGACGACGGCCAGGACGCTCTGGTCGCCGGTCAACCCGCCACGGTGCAGAATTCCTACTTTCCAAACACCGAACGGGGACCCAGCGTCACCGACCAGCGCCACCGCCTTGTCGCCGCGTTTTCGGCCGAGCCGCGCCCTTTTCACCGAGGTCACGAGCTTCTCGGGTACTTCTTCAACGACTGGAAGTTTTCCACCGTCGTCAACTACGGCACGGGTCGACCTGTGAACGCGACGGTCTCGGGCGACCCCAATCAGGATTCGAACGGCCTCAACGACCGGCTGCCCGGCTATAGCCGCAACGCCTTTACCGGACCGGACTACGCGACCGCAGACCTCCGGGTGACGAAAAAGATCCGCCTCACCGAGCGCTACAAGCTCAACCTCGTAGCCGAGTCGTTCAACCTCTTCAATCGCGACAACCAGCGGGTCGCCATTACGTCGAATGGCATGGTGGCTACCGCAACCACGTTCGTGCAAAGGTCGGTCGATGCGGGCATGGCTCCATTCCCAGGCTATTACCAGTTGCCTAACAACTTCATGAAGCCGAACGCAGCCTATGCGCCCCGACAGATTCAGTTGGCGTTGAAGTTCATCTACTAAGTGCCTCGTTGAAGGGCAGCCGGTATCGGCCTTTTGTGTAGAGTGGTCACTCTCGCCGCATGTTGTTGATCCTGAGCTTGCTGGGCTCGACCTTGCTCGGCTCGACCTTGCACCCCCGGGGCGAGTCTCCCCCCACCGCGACAAATTTCCGTTTTTTGGGTTAGAACCTATAGAAAATGGGGCGTCCGGAGATAGGAGTCAAGATGAAACGATTTCTTGGACTACTCGCCGTAAGCCTGTTGTTATCTCTCTCAGCATTCGCACAGCACCATGAAGGCGGTGGACATATCCCCTCTCATGGTCCCGCTGCGGCGCGAAATCCGCACCCCGCAGAGGAAAACCGCCACTTCAACGACAAGGGCGGCCATCCCGATGCGCCGCATGTCCACTCGAACGGCAAGTGGATCGGACATGACACCGGCCGCGCAGATATTCGTTACCACCTCGATCATCCCTGGGAACATGGGCACTTTGCCGGCGGATTCGGTCGGCGGCATGTCTGGCATTTGGCGGGCGGCGGGCCGAGTCGATTCTGGTTTGGCGGTTTCTACTTCGGCGTCGCCTCGTTTGATCTCGGTTTCTGCAACGACTGGTACTGGGATCGCGACGACGTGGTCATCTACGAAGACCCCGACCACGACGGTTACTACCTGGCCTACAACGTCAGGCTCGGGACTTACGTCCACGTGCTGTATATGGGGTCGTAGCCAAGGGCGTGGAGCGGGCATTCCTCCCCGCTGTCGTTAGTCTTGATTTTGTCCGATGCCCCATGTCTCGCGTTCTTCACGAGACATGGGGATTTTCATTCTGGGTCGATTCCTAGTCCCCGGAAGCTTCGCGCACCCGACGTATAATGCACCCACGCATGCAGCCCAGAATGATGATCGCCACAGTGATCTTTTTGCTGTGCTGCCTATTGTCGACGGCGCGCATATTGAGCGAGGCACCCAGGCCCAGCAGCCTTGCCACTGGCGACATTGCGCAACGTTCCGACCAGCGCTTCGCCGCTGTGAAAGCCGCACTGCCGCAACGAGGCGTGGTAGGTTACGTAGGAGACCCGGGCATTCCCGCGCTCGGCGACTACTATCTCGCGCAATACGCTCTCGCCCCTCTGGTGCTCGACCATTCTCCGAATCATTCCCTGGTCGTTGGGAACTTCATGACATCACCAACATCGCGAGAGCTACCAGCAGGCCTGCGACTGGTCACGGATTTTGGCGACGGAGTGATGCTCTTCGCCGCCAAGGACGCCCGGTAAATGGCTCTCGCTCTATCTGCCATCCTTCTTCTGTCGTGTGGCTGGTTACTGGTCGGCCTCGGCTGGTCTCGCCAGGCGCCATTGGCCTCCGATCTTCTGTTGCGAGTCTGCCTGTCCGTTGGCTTCGGCCTGGGAATTTTTTCTGCTGTTTTCTTTCTCTCGCTGTTGTTTCACTTCACGCGATTGATGCTGGTCGATTTGGCAGTGTTGGCGCTGCTGCTTGCCGGCTTTTTTGTACTGCGGACAAGCACGGCCATCACCATCGTTCACGGAGCGGAAAAAGAAGGAAATGTACCCGCGTGGCTTCATCGCGCTCTGACGGCTGCTTTCGCACTGGTGCTGTTTGCAGCGCTCTACGCCGCCATCATGCGCACGCTCGCGCATCCCCACGGCGACGGGTGGGACGCCTTCTCCATCTGGAACCTCCATGCACGCTTCCTCTTTCGAGGTGGCATTCACTGGCGCGACGGATTCACGCCCCTGCTCCCGTGGTCGCACCCAGACTACCCCCTGCTTCTTCCCGCTGCTGTCGCGCACTTCTGGACTCACCTCGGCAACGATGCCACGGCAGTCCCGGCGCTCATCAGTTTCCTTTTCACGTTCAGCACCGCGGGACTTCTATACTCGGCGCTCTCCATTCTGGGGGGTCGCGTGCCTGCGATGCTGGGCGGCATCGCTCTGCTGTCGACGCCTTCGTTCATCGAGCAAGGGACTTCGCAATATGCAGATGTCCCTCTGTCATTTTTTATTCTCGCGACCATTGCCCTTTTATGCCTCAACGACAATCGCGAGCAGAATGACCCTTCTCATCGGTATCCGGGATTTCTTGCGCTCGCGGGTCTGGCAGCCGCCGGCGCCGCCTGGACCAAGAACGAGGGCCTGCTGTTCCTTTGTGCAATTGTCGCGGCGCGCCTGGTAGGGGTTGTCCGCGAAAACTCATTCGGCAACTGGATGGCGCGGGCCCGTCAGGTAGTTCCTCTGCTTGCGGCCATGGCGCCAGTTCTGCTCTTGATCGCCTACTTCAAACATTCCATTGCTCCGCCCGGCGATCTGTTTTCCGATCCCGCTGCGACGTTCCACAAACTGGTGGATCCCGCGCGCTATTGGGCGATCATCAAGTGGTACGTAAAAGGATTCTTCCGTTTCGGTCACTGGCTGCTGATTCCGGGAACGCTCGTCATGATTGGTTTCTACTTTGCCGCCGGGAAGGAAGCGGACCCGAAGTCCCAGGCTGGTATTCGCACATCGGTCCTGGCCCTCATCCTCACACTCATCGGATATTTTGCGGTCTACCTGATCACGCCCTACGACATCTACTGGCACCTGCGCTTCTCGCTGACCCGCCTTTTCCTCCAAGTGTGGCCCAGCTCCATCTTTCTGTTCTTTCTCTGCATCAAGAACGGCAACGATATGTGCGGAGCAGACACCGCGGTTCGCGAGTTTGAACCTTGAGGTTTTCTTGGCATTTAACTCATAGGTCGGCAGCTCCACGAATGCGCAAACTAACACGCAAAACCAAGTGTTTTGCATTTGAAACGTCTCAAATTGGCGCTATTTCTATCTTTGCTGCGCCCTATTTAGATATTTCAGGCCACTTCCTCTTGACTTAGGGTCAAATCCTTGTAATAACTATTCGGTCCTACCGGACGGGTTTGGGGGTGTGTCAGTTTGGCAGAAGTAAGGCTTCAAGAGGGTGAATCCCTCGAGAACGCATTGCGTCGCTTCAAGCGTAAGGTGCAGCAGGAAGACATTATCAAGGAGGTCAAGCGCCACTCCTTCTACCTGAAGCCCGGCGAGAAAAAGCGTGTAAAAGCCGCACTCGCCCGCAAACGAGCCCGCAAGAAGACTCGTAAAGAGCAGGACTAAAAACATGAGCAGGAAAGAGCCGCTCCTTCCCGGGGCGGCTCTGCTCAATCTGGCTCCCCACCGGTTTGAGCTGCAGCAGGGATGATTGATATTCATAATTCTTCCGGCATTTAAGAACGAAAGTTTGTACCCACGCTCCGTTCCAGGGGCGTGACGGGCCGAGTCCATGGGGCAGTATGAGGGGGGATGTAACAACCTGTATTTCTCCGTACCACCGCAGTTCTTTCCCCGCGGGTGGGCGCGCGGAAACGGGCTGAAGGGAGCCATCCTCAATGGAATTTCAGGACAAGGTGCTGAAGTGTATTGACTGTGGGGGTGATTTTGTTTTCACCGCCGGGGAACAGCTTTTCTTTCACGATAAGCAGTTCAAGAACGAACCCAAGCGTTGCAAGGCTTGCAAAACCAAGCGGATCGCCGTGCTCGGAGCGCCTCCCGCGCCCGGACAGAACTACCGCTATACCAAGGTTGAGACCCAGGCCACCTGCTCGGGATGCGGCAAGCAGACGACCGTGCCGTTCCGTCCCACGCAGGGTCGACCTGTCTTCTGCCGCGAATGCTTCCAGTCCCGAAGGCCTGCGGCTTCCGCCTGATCCTCTTTGTGGCACGTCGACGCCGAACCAGGCGGACGTGTGCGTTAACATAGAGGCGTGTCGGGATACTACGTAGAGAACTTCGGTTGCCGCGCCACCCAGGCCGATGGCGCCGCCCTCGAACGCCAGTTCGAGGAGCGCGGTATGTCTCGCGCTTCCACTCCCGCGCACGCTTCCGTGGTGGTGTTGAATACCTGCACCGTTACGGCTGCGGCTGATCAGGATGCCCGGGCCGCCATTCGACGCGTCCAGCGTCAGAATCCAGGCGCCGAGATTGTTGTCACCGGATGCTACGCTCAGCGCGCTCCCGACGAAATCGCCGCCCTGCCCGGCGTGCGTTATGTCATCGGCAACTCACACAAACATCAGTTGGCAGAAATCGTCAGCCATGGCGTTACGTCCTCGTTCGTGCCTCTGGCAAGTCTCACTGAAATTCGGGAACTGAGCGGTGAGAACTCGATTTTCGTCTCCGATATCTTTGCGCACACAGAATTGCTCGCCGCGCCCGTATTTGACGCCGCCAACGAACGCACTCGGCCCAACCTCAAAGTCCAGGACGGATGCGACAATCGTTGCTCCTTCTGCGTGATCCCCTATGTTCGCGGTCAGAGCCGATCCCTCGGGATGGAGCAGATCATTCGCGAGGTGAATACTCTGGTGGACTCCGGGTATCGCGAGATAGTGATCAGTGGGATCAACCTGGGGCGATGGGGACGCGACTTCAGTCCTCAGACCTCGGACTTCAGCGCACAAGCCCGTGCCGAGGTCCAAGGTCTGAGGTCCGACGCCGCCTTCCGGAAGCCGATTTTCGAGGACCTCATCCGCGCAATTCTCTGCGAGACTTTGGTTGCGAAGCTCCGCATTTCTTCGGTCGAGCCCATGGACTGGTCCGACGAACTTATCTCGCTGGTGGCATCTTCGCCGCGCATCGCTAAGCACGCGCATGTGCCCATGCAATCCGGCAGTGATGCCGTGTTGCGCCGCATGCATCGCAAGTATCGCCCGTGGCACTACCGCGAGAAGATCGAGAAGATTCGCGCCGCCATGCCTGCGGCGGCCATTGGTGCCGATGTTATGGTCGGCTTTCCCGGCGAGACCGATTCAGAATTCGAAGCCACGCGCCACATGATTGAAGACTTGCCGTTCACCTACCTGCACGTCTTCACCTACTCGGCGCGGCCCGGCACTCCCGCAGCGGCCATGTCCAATCAAGTTCCGGTGCAGTTGGCGCGCGAACGCAACCGTATTCTGCGTGAACTGGCTGCAGAGAAGAAGCTGGCATTCATGCGCCGCTTCGTTGGGGAGACCGTCGAGGCGATCACGCTGAATGTCGGCGGCCACGATTGCGCTGGTGACTTCACCGAAGCTCTTACCGACAACTATCTGAAGCTACGGCTCAGGGGCCGACATGAGCCGAACCGCTGGATGCACGCACGCATCGAGCGCGTTGCGAGTGGTGCGCTAGTGGGGGAATCGCTCCGAGGCTGAATTCACGCGCCGAATCTCTGCAGGGCGCGGGCTTTGGCTTTGGCCGCCTCCTCTTCACGATTTCTCGGGGGCGCAGTAGTTTCAAGCGAGGACATCAGGCGGGTTGAGACATCGACGATCTCGTCGACCGCCGCCAGGAACGCGGCTTCATTTGCCTTCGACGGCTTGGCGAAGCCAGTGATCTTTCGAACGAACTGGAGCGAGGCGGCTCGGACCTCGTCGTCGGTTACAGGCGGCTCGAAGTTGAAGAGAATTTTGATATTCCTGCACATGCACACGACCTCATGGATGAATGCTCCCAGCAGATTGGTGGCTCACTTCTATTGTCGCGCAGAGGGCAGCCTCGGTGGAATGACGGAATGCCAGGTTGCAGGAAATTCTCGCCGGCGCCGAAACGGCTACCGCGCAACCGCTTTGAGCACCACCGTGTTGCGCTCGTCGCCGGTGATCGCGCGGTAAAAGCGCCTGAGCTCGTCGGCCCGATCGACGGGGACGCTCAATTCTTTGACCTCGAAAGTCCTCGTATAACGAATCACCCCGCCGCTCACTTCCGTCTTCGAATGATAACTGGCAAAGCTGTAGTAAGCGTCAACGGGAGGAGGCATGTCATCGACTTCGTATCCAGCGGGAATCGCGATCTCAAAGGTATCGGTATCGCGCGCAGGCCCGTCGAACTCGATGGAAAACTTG
>Ga0265338_10011179_pt1 | contig 10405 bp, 11 predicted proteins | sample 42126metaG_FD_193579 | JGI IMG/M metagenome (GOLD analysis project Ga0265338, IMG submission 193579) | Rhizosphere microbial communities from Carex aquatilis grown in University of Washington, Seatle, WA, United States - 4-21-26 metaG | ecosystem: Host-associated > Plants > Roots > Rhizosphere... | reverse complement strand
TAGTTGGCATATTGTGTATATATCTATACAGAATCCAATTTCTTTCTTTCGATCAGATGTTATTTTTCTCAATTTTCCTTTTTTGAATATGGGATACTCCATATTCAAAAAAGGAAAATTCGACTTTGAAATCTATTTAATCACTCGGATCACTCAGGTTTTATTGCATTTTCTTTTTTGGATTTTATTATGCGATCAATAATACCATAATCTCGAGCTTCTGTTGCCGACATAAAATAGTCTCTTTCCAGATCCTTCTGTATAACATCTACAGGTTTACCTGTGTTTTCAGCATAAATATCCGCAATTGTGTTACGAAGTTCAAGCATATCTTCTACTTCCATTTTTAAGGAATATATTTTTTTCTTAATAATATTTCTCTTAACACGGACACGGCTAGGTTGGTGAATCATCACCTTAGCATTAGGCAATGCTAGCCGTTTAGTAATTGTTCCTCCGGCCAGGATCAAAGATGCTGCTGATGCAGCTAATCCCAAATTTATTGTAGATACATCAGGTACAATGTACTTCATTGTATCATATATAGATATGGCTTCCTCTGCTCCTCCACCGCTAGAGTTTATATATATGCTGATATCATTATCATCATTAGTATCATCATAAAGATCAGTTTCCGAATCCAGTTGTAACAAGAGACCGATAAACCTAGTGGCGAAATATCTCTTAATTTCTTTGCATAGAAAGAGTGCTCTTTCTTTGTAAAGCCGTTCGTATATGCCAATCCAAGTCGGTTTATCGTCGGGAAAACGGCTATAAGTAACCTTTGGTATACCTAAAGGCATATATTTTCTTTTTTTTTTTTTTATAATTAATAGATTGTATTTCGTTAACAAAACGCATTATTCCAATATATCAAATATCGATTCCAATGGCTTTTGCTACTAGAACCTTCCCAACCACGATTCTTGCTTTTCTTCCCATTCTTAAATAAAGAATTCGATATTCTCATATATAAAAAAAATATTTTAGGAAAGGCTATAATCAAATTCTTGATCTTGATTAGATCTTCTTAAATCAATTTTATTTCTTTAATGGGTTTCTTTTTATTTTTTATCTTTTTATTTTCTAATAAATAGAAATAAGAAAAAGAAAATTCATTTTAATGAATTGAATTCAAAATAAAAATATAGAGTAATCTTATCTTATTTAAGCTCGAAACGTTTTGTAATCTTCAACCAATTATGTGCCTCAATATAATTGCTTGGAGTAAGCGCTATAGCTTGTTTCCAATACTCAGCAGCTTGATTGGACCAAGCCTCTGCAATTTCAGAATCGCTTTCTAGAATGGCCTTTTCTCCCCGGTCGGAATAGAGAATTCTTTCCCTTAGAACTGTACTTGAGAGTTTCCTACCTCATACGGCTCAGTAATCTATTTTTTTTTCTATCTATTCTGATTTTTTTTATCCTGATTTCTTCTATATGAGATAATTCAATTTCTCTTCATTTTTTTTTTTTTATTATTAAAAAAAAAAAAATAAAGTTAATTACAGTAAGTTTAAAACTCTGATTTCGTTAATAATCAATCAGTTTTTTCTTTTCTTCCCACCTTCAGAAGAATAAAGCATATATAGCTCATAAATATATTTATTATGATTTTCTGAGAGGTAACTATCTCGTTTTCATATAGGAAATCGCTATAGAATCTTTGAAAAGGAATTTTCTCAGTAAGAAAAAAGACTTACTATCTTTGGGATCTAAAACTACACCGCTGCTTAATATCGTAGTGGATCAACTCTATTACATAAGTGGATTCCTAACTTAATGTCCCCTATCATGGCATAAGTAAGCAGTTCTTAACTTTATCGACACAATAGCTCGCTAATTGATCTTTACGATGCTTCCTCTATTAATTTGATTTTTTATCCATAGAATAAAAAGTAGAGGCTTTTTTCTACCTATTTTGATTTTTGTGAAATCTTTTTATTTCCTACAGCTGATAAAAATCGTTGTTTTTGACGATTTCTATGTAGAAATCCTATTTTTTCTATTTTTTCTAGTAGATACTAGCTAATTTCTTTTTTTTCTATAGTAGAGATAGTCGCACGTAATGACAGATCACAGCCATATTATTAAAAGCTTGCGGTAAAAAAGGATTTCGTTCTAGTGCTCGAAAATAATATTCCAAAGCTTTTGTATGCTCTCCATTGCTTGTATGTATAAGGCCTATGTTATAGAGTATATAACTTCGGTCATAAGGATCCATTTCTGGTCGCGTAGCTTCATAATAATTCTGTAAAGCTTCTGCATAATTTCCCTCGGATTGAGCCAACATTCGTTACGGTCGTTCATTCTATTGAAAAGGTCTCCGTTCCAGAACCGTACATGATATTTTCATTTCATACGGCTCCTACCTTCTGTACATAATACTGAAGAAAAAATCTTTACTTAATAATTAAAATCTAACTATTCTCATCTTATTATGAACTGAAAGAAGCTAGTATTTTTACTAGAAATCTCTAGTCAACCTTCTCATCAGAGGTTTTTTCTTAACACCAACTCTTCATATTACTACTGCATATTAGTAATAGATGAAATGAATACATATTAATAGTGGATGAAATGAAAGAGGTAACTCCAATAATTTCTTTGTTATTAACGCTTTCTGTTTCTGGGAATTAGTTACTTCAACGATCTTTTATGGGTTTATGGGTATCCAAAGTACGAACGAAATGGATGTTTGTTGTCCCAACCATTCTTTTTAGTCCCGATACTTATAAGGAAAAGGGTTATTTCGAACAAAGTTTTTGTTTTGTTGATTTCTAAGTGTAGTGCTTTTTCCCTATACTTTATAGGGTATTAAGTAGAGTAGGGTTGACCCGCAATACGAAGAAACCTATGGGTTTAATCTTTTGCTCAATGCTCAAATGGATGATTAAAGCATCTGAGATTGCATCAATCGAGGATACACGACAGAAGGGATTTATTTATTGTTTTACCCTCACAAACTTTACCTTCACCAAGCGTAAGTTTTTTTTCATTATTAGGTTTTTTCTATCCCGCAATACATTTTTCTTGTAAGACTTAATTTCTTGTAAGACTTAACTACAGGCTAAAAAAAACAAGAAAAAAGAATCAAATCACACCATCTCTGTAATAGGTAAATGCCTTTTTTTCTCCTGAAGTTGTTGGAATTATTCCCAACAATATATTGGCTACAATTGAAAAGGTTTTATCTATAAAATTCCCATTTATACGCGATCTAGGCATAATTACTAATCCGTTATATAATTCTTTTCATTACCCCTCGAGAAAATGATCTTAACAACAAAGTAAATATAAAGTCAAAAATTACGTAAAAAAAAAGACAAGGAAAGATATGAATATGAAATAGTTGACTTTTTATTCCAATTTAATATTCCACTAATCAATAGGTTTTTGTTTCATTTAAGTTCAATAAAATAAAAAAAGATTTTATTTGATTATGTTATGTAGAAAATTCAAGAAGTTTTTTTTGGTTAGAATTCAAACAACGGAAAAATCTTTTCATCATAAAATAAATCTTCCAAATAGTAATTATATGTTTTATTTGCATAATATGTGGCATAATAAATATGCCACATCATAAATCTAAAAATTTGAAGTAAAAAATTCATGGGACGATTATTTATTTTTAAATAGATCCGTGGAGTATTTTCTTTAAAAGAAAATACAAAACTGGAAAGGTATTTTTTATTCTTATGAAACCTATTAGTAATAAGAAAACTCCCCATTCACTCAGTTTTTCATCAAAAAATATAGAAAATATAAATATATAATATATAGAGATTATAATATTAGGAGAGATGGCCGAGTGGTTGAAGGCGTAGCATTGGAACTGCTATGTAGACTTTTGTTTACCGAGGGTTCGAATCCCTCTCTTTCCATTTTTTAAATCCTTCAATGTTCTTTATTAAAACAATATAATTAATATAATTATTGATAGTACCATTGCAGCAATAAAAAAACTTTTTCCTTTTTTCCTGTATCGATAAAATTGTTGAACAAAGTGATTAAGAATTTCTAAAGGAAGGTTTTTTTAATGAGAAAGATTAACCTTAATGAGAAAGATTAACCTTGCCTTTTTTTATGTTTCAGATTGGGACAAATCACAGTAAGTTGTTTACGTCTACGAACTAATCGACATCTTTTACAAATTTTACGAACTGATGTTCGGATTTTCATAAGAATTGTTTCTTTTTTTTTTTTTAATTTATTGGTAAAAAATAAGACTCATCTATTTTTCTTGACTCTATCTCTCAATAATACACGTATATGACTTTCATCCCCAAACCCCCAGGTGTTACATATAGAAAGCTTTATTTTATCACTATCTTTTTAGTGATATAATAAGCTTCTGGTTTATTCGGGTTGTATTCGAGGACTACAAAATCCCCAATTTGAATATCCAATAAAAAGAAACTCGTTATCTTTACAGCGCGATAACAATGTACATTTTTACGAATCGGATACAGGCCTTCTGATCTGTATAACGGGTTGTATTTCCATACATGTACCTGTGCATAAAAATGTACATTGTTGAAACGCTGAGTTATTTTTGCTATTATTTTAGCCATAAACGGGTACTCCCATTCGCATATATTATTATTCAGTTAAGATCCCTTATATTGGTTTTGATTCAGATAATATTTATTGAATAATATCTTATTAAGATAAAATCCGATAATAATAGATAATAGTATAATATCACTTTAAGGATATAATAAAACCTTCTCTGAATAAATATTATTTTAAATATAATAGAATCATATCTTATTTAAGATAAAACCTTATCTAAGTCATAGTATAATCATATCTTATTAATCCCTTTCTCCTACTTAAAAGGTATACCTTTTTTGATTTTTATATTTCGAAATTTCGTTCTTTCCTTGCTTTCATTAACCCAAACTTCTTTCTTTAAAAAATTCTGCCCTTGTTAATATATCATGAACAGTCTTTGTAGGTTGAGCACCTTTTTTAAGAAAAAAAAGAATAGCAGAAAAATTTAGATAAGTTTTTTTATTTATTGGATCATAAAAACCTACTTTTCCAAGATCTTTTCCTTCTCTTCGGGACCGAGCATCAGTTGCAACGATTCGATAGGTGGCTCATTGGGATAAATATAGATAAAAAAAAGCCTCCCTAGAAACGTATGTGAAATTTTCACCTCATACGGCTCAAGAAAAATGATTTAAATTTATCTATAGAATGGAAAAAGGGCTCAAAAAATCATGAATTACACTATGATCAAAATAGAGTTCCTTTTTCCTTTTCGTTATAGAGAAAAATATCATTTTGACTCATGACTCAAGTTAAATAATTTTGAGGAAGTTCAAAGGAAAATCTTTATGAAGAAATTTCTTGAGCTGTCTATAAACTCTTTTGTTTGTCTTATCTCTAAGAAAGATATTTAGATTAAAATGATCCAATTACATTGTTGAGATAATTTCAACGAAGTATTTTCTTGTTCCGGAATCCTTTATATTTTCTTTTTGGAATCTTTAGGTTTATACATTATTTTGGAAATCTTTATTTCTTGTCAAAGGGAAAGCAACACCCCTTTTTCTGATTTCCTGATACTTATAAATAAAATATGAAGAATTCACTTCTATTCCATCTTATAATCAAAAGAGTTTTACCAATTTCCAACAATTTCACTTTACTCTCTTTTATTTTTTTTTTCTTGTTTGAATTGGATTTTTTTTGATCTCGATGTTAAGAATATACTGACAAAGTTTCTTTCAATTAATTAAAATAAAATTTAAGTTAATTCTCACTAACCCTGGATTCTTTCCCTTATTTGATAGAACAAATAAAAAAATCAAACTTCGAGCTTCATCATGTACTGTTTACGGATTTTTGAACAGAACAAATTATGTCGAACCAAAAGCATTTTCATTACTCTATAAAGAAAATGGTAGATGTAAAAATCTACATAAAATTATGTCCTTCAAGCCGCACGTTGCTTTTTCCCACATCGTCTCAAACGAAGTTTTATCATAAGAGTCTTTTTTATTTTTTAAAATTATATAATTGATTCCATATTCCATATGGAATCATGAATAGTTGTTGGTTTAACCCCGATCTTAGTTGCATAAAAAAACTTTATTATATCATTTCAATGATAGAATAAAGTCTTTTTATGCGTCTAAGACCAGAGTTGTATTCTAATATTACCCGATCCCCCACCAAAACTTCCTTCTTGCATACGAGCTCCTCCAGAAGCACAACAAATGCATATGAGGTTCTTCCTTTTTATTTCATATTTATTTATTGGAAAAAATAAGACTTATTAACTTAACCCAATCTGCCTAATCTTGGTTAGGCGTTGTGTCTTTAGAGTTATTCTTTTGATCTGTTGATTTATAGGAATCGCTTCTTATTGGATTTGTGGTTTCTGTCGATTCAGTAGAGGTAGGATTATCCCTCAACTTTTTTAATCGACTCTTTTTTGATTGAGGAGGAAATCTATAAAAAATCCTTCCTCTTCCTGGGTCATAGTCACTTATCAGGATCTTGACTCTATCTCCCAGTAATACACGTATACGGTTGCGACGTATCTTACCAGAGAGATAACCCAGAACAATTTTATCACTATTATCCAAACGTACGTGGAACATAATATCTTTGATTGGGTCCACAATTGTTCCTTCATAAATATCTCGTTCATTGTTTTCTTTTCCAGGACTACTATTTTTTTTGTTCTTTTTCATAGTACACCTCCTTTAGTGTTAAGTAATATTTGCGAAATTCTGGAAATCACATGAAATTGGTATACTGAATGATTCAAAATATCATTTTTTTTAGTAATGACATTACTGAGAGCTTTCTTTTTTATTTTTATGAGAATTACCATATATAACATAAAATTTCTCCTCCAATTCTTTGAAGTCGAGCTTCTCGATCTGTTATTATACCTCGAGAAGTAGACAGAATTACAATTCCTATTCCACCCAGAATCCTGGGAATTCGTTGATATTTCGAGTAAATTCGAAAGCTGGGTCGGCTTATACGTTTTAAAATAGTTCTATATGTTCCTTTTTTTCTAGAAAAAGGTAGACTTAAAATCAAGAAATTTTTGTTATTTTTTTTATGTTTCCGAACATTTTTAATAAAACCTTCTCTTAAAAGTATCTTAACAATGCTTTCAGTAATCTTTGTAGATGGTATTGGAACAGTTTCTTTTTTAGCCATGTCAGCATTTCTTATCAAAGTAATAAGATTGGAAATAGTGTCGTTAGTCACAACAAATTCATTTATTTTAGCAATTTTTTTGTAATCAACATGGTTTCCTTTTTTTATTAATTTTTTTAAATATATATCCTAAAAAAATCCCCAATTTCATCTATTTAAGATATCCAATATATAATAGTCTCATTTACTAAATTAATAGTCTCAATTACTAGTTTTTATAATACATCAGGAGCTAATGAGAGAATTTTAGTAAAACGAAATTTTCTCAATTCTTCAGTGATTGCACCAAAAATCCTAGATCCCTTTGGATTTCCTTTTTGATCAATGACAACTGCTGCATTGTCATCGTATTTTATTATCATACCATCTTCACATTTGAATTCCTTGCATGTACGTACAATTACAGCTCGAATCACTTCAGATTTTTCTAGAGACATATTGGGAACTGCTTCTTTAATTACAGCAACAATAACATTACCAATTTGAGCATATCGTTGATTACTAGCTCCTATGATTCGAATACACATCAATTTTCGAGCACCGCTGTTATCTGCTACATTCAATATTGTTTGAGGTTGTATCATTTGTTTTAATTCTTTTTTATAAATTTCAGTACAAAAAGAAAATAAGAAATATTTTCTATCCAGAAAAAAAGAAACCTACACTTGCTTTTGAATCTTTAATACTTTATCTTTCTTCCTCTACATTTCTATTCTGAAATAAGAAATTGAGTTTGTATAGGCATTTTGTGAGCAGCTATTGAGATAGCTCTTCTAGCAATAGTTTCTGATACTCCACTCATTTCATAAAGTATTCGACCTGGTTTAATAACGCATACCCAATATTTTGGATCTCCTTTACCTGAACCCATGCGTGTTTCCGTAGTCCTTATTGTAACAGGTTTGTCGGGAAACATACGTACCCATATTTTTGCACCACGACGCACATATCGTGTTATTGCCCTTCGTCCTGCTTCTATTTGTCTAGCTGTAATCCAGGCAGGTTCAAGTGCTTGAAGAGCATATCTGCCAAAAGAAATTGAATTGCCTCGACGAGATATTCCCTTCATTCTTCCTCTATGTTGTTTACGGAATTTTGTCTTTTTGGGGTTATAATCGATGGTTCTTTTTTGAATCTCATCTCTATTGCAAAACAGGACATGAGAATTTTTTCTCATCCAGCTCCTCGCGAATAAAAAAAAATAAAAAGTTATTCTGCGGGCGAATATTTACTGTTTTCTTTTTCATTTTTTTCTTTCATTCATAGGTTCGATTCATCACTTTCAGAATAAATAATTAAATGTTTTCTTAGTTTGTTCCGCCATCCCACCTAATGAATTTTTAGAATTTTTTTAATAGAATTCTATATAGTCAAAGGTTCTGTCGTTCCCATAGCTTCTCTATTCATGATTAGGCCCAAACTCTGCAATGGAGCTTCCAACAAAATTTGTTTTTGAGTCAATTTCCTTAGTTTTATTAACTCAGGACTCTTTATTCTTTTTTATTTTAATAATATTTCTCTTTTTTTAGTATTTTTGAATTGAATATTTGATTAAGATTCAAATTTTGATTATTGATGCTTTGTTACACTGCTTTTTCTTTTATCACGTGATTTATAGACCATACATATTGGGATGATATAACATTGATATCTTGTTCTTTCTTTCTATCACCTTTCCTTTTATAAAAATCCCTTTATTTTTACTTAAATAAATAATCGGATTTTTTTCTCTTATGAATTAAAGAAAAAAGAAGAGATTTCAGTTGCTACAAATATATGATTTATTCATATTTAAATCATTATAGTGACTTTTTCTTGGGATCTTGATAATACGAAGCAATAGGTTGGTTTTTTTTGATTAAAATAAGTTTTTAGTAAGAATAAGTTTTTAGTAAGGATTAGTTGACTTTTTCAGTTCTTATTTTTCAAATTTTAAATAAAAAACTAACGAATCACACACTAAGCATAACAGCGTTATAAAAGAGTCAATCAAATTTTTATTTAACCCTAACTAATTCGAAAAGAAAAAAAACAAAGTCAATTTTTTCTACTTTATTAATTCTAGTTTCTAAATATCCAAATTTTTACGCCTAAAACTCCATAGACAGCTTGAATTCTATGAGAATAATAATCCATTTTGGTACAAATTATTTGTAGGGGTAGTTTACCCTTTCTTCTACTTTCTTTACGCGCGATATCTTTTCCGTCGATACGGCCTGCGATTTGTATTTTGATTCCTTTTATACCTGTAGATTTAGTTATATCAATAGCTTTTTTCATTGTCTGTCTAAATGGAACTCTCTGTTTTATTTGTAAGGCTACAAATTCTGCAATAAGATTAGGGTGGCTATAAAGTGGTTCTTTAGCGTATTTGACAAGTTCAAGACGAAGTCTTCTGGGATATCTTGTGGGGTATATAGAATAGAAGAATTTTTGTTTTTCTATATTTTCCTTCAAATCTTTCAGTGTTTCCCCTTTCAATAAGAATTTTGGTACCAATCCGCTATAGATTATGACTCGTACAAATGTTTTCTTTGCTCTAACTCCTTGTTTTTCAATTTGTATACGTATAATTCCTTCAAAGCCTAAAGGGGGTAGAGGGGGTAGGCCTATTTTAAAATAATGTTTTTTCTTCTTTTTATTTTTTTGCTTTTTTTGTTTTAATTCTTTTAGATCTTTTAGATAATATTTTTGTAATTTTTGTAGATCTTTTTCTTTTTCTTGTAGATCTTTTTTTGAATATTTTTTTTTAGCAATTTTTCGAAGTTCTTTTTTTAGAAATTCTTTGATTTTTTTTTGTATATAATTCTTGAAAAAATCTCGTATTTCTCGATCTTCTTGTATACTCGTAGAATATTTTTTTGGTTCTTCAAACCAAACAGAATGATGACTGTGGGTTGTACCAAGTCTTAAACAAAGCGGATTCGTTTTTTGTCCCATGAAAATCTTTTTTTTTTTTTTATTTTTTTCATCCATATCTTTTTAATTTAATATCTAAATTTTAGATTAATCTAATAAAGATTTCGATTTTTCCTTTAGTACGATTGTTATAAGACTGGTGATTCTTTTTATTGGATAACTGTGTCCTTGAGCACAGAGTCTTGTCTTTTTTCTAATAGTACTCCTATTGACTTCGGCTTTACTAATGAATAATTCAGCATTGTTTAAACCCATATTATGATTAGCATTTCTTGCTGCAGAATAAACTAATTTG
>Ga0265338_10011178_pt1 | contig 10406 bp, 2 predicted proteins | sample 42126metaG_FD_193579 | JGI IMG/M metagenome (GOLD analysis project Ga0265338, IMG submission 193579) | Rhizosphere microbial communities from Carex aquatilis grown in University of Washington, Seatle, WA, United States - 4-21-26 metaG | ecosystem: Host-associated > Plants > Roots > Rhizosphere >... | reverse complement strand
TGCACATATCTATTTTCCACACGTGCCATTACTCTCCCTGGTATTGGTCCTGGCAAAAAAAGCATTAAGGGAGAAGGGCGGCGGGTACCCTCCCGAAGACCTTTATTAACATCTTCCATAGTAACAGGCGAAGGGATATTAGCTTTAATATAATCCACACTTTTTTTAAATTCGAGCATAATGCAGGAATTATAGCAATTATTTACTATATTTGTAAATTTTTCTTAGCTAGTAAAATTATTTCAGTTCATTATGGTAAATCTAAAATCAGCATCTAATCTGACTCAAGATATTTTTCATTTTCTTTTCCTACCAACAGTAATTTTTCTTTCAAATTAGCCAATACATTCAACGCTTCAAGTGGCGTCATCCGAGCAATATCTAGATTTTCCAGTTCCTTATGAATCAAATGCTCCGCAAGATTAATTTGCTGCGGGATAAACTTCACGTCATTCTGGGAGGCAACGACCTCTCCAGAATCTTTATTTTTTTGATCCTGGCCATACCCCTCTGGGTACAAGCGCCAGGATGACGATGATTTAGTACTTCTTTTTTCCAATTCTTCCAACATCTCATTTGCTCGTTTGATAACCTCATCGGGAATACCTGCTAATTTTGCGACAGCAACGCCAAAACTATGTGATGCTCCTCCTGGCAAAATAGTATGAAGAAAAATCGGCTCACCTTGGTCATCACTGACACTCATATGATAATTCTTAATTGCATGCGGGTACCGTTCTTCCAACGCCTGTAATTCATGATAATGTGTTGCAAAAAGAGTTTTTGGTTTTTCTTTGGCCGAAACAAGATATTCAGCAACAGCCCAGGCAATACTGATGCCGTCATAGGTACTGGTTCCTCTCCCTATCTCATCCATTATGATAAGACTATTACTTGTTGCATGATACAAAATATGTGCTGTCTCCACCATCTCGACCATAAAGGTAGATAAACCAGAAGTAATCACATCTGAAGCGCCGGAACGGACAAAAATTTGATCAACTAAACTTAAATTCGCTTTTTCTGCCGGAACAAATGAACCCATTTGCGCCATTAAAACCAGCAAAGCATTCTGCCGGATATAGACAGATTTTCCTGCCATATTTGGGCCGGTAATCAGAAGCAATTGCTGAGTATCAGGATCGAGTACTGTATCGTTCGGAACAAATTGTTTTTCTTCCAGCAATGTCTCAACAACAGGATGTCGTCCACCAATAATTTCTATTTTTTCTGATGAGTCGATCTGCGGTCTGATATACCGATGCTTCTCGGCAATTTGAGCGAAGTTCACCAGACAATCAATCGTGGCAATAGCCAGAGCTGCTTCTTGCAATAAAGAAACCTGTTGCATGATCTTACTTACCGTCTCCTGAAAAATTCCGTATTCCAAATCATGAATCTTTTCTTCAGCTGTTAAAATAATCTCTTCCTGCAGTTTCAATTCAGGTGTGATAAATCGCTCGGCATTTACAAGCGTTTGTTTGCGCATATAATGCTTCGGCACCAGATTCAAATTTGATTTACTTACTTCAATATAAAATCCGAAGACTTGATTGAATCGCACTTTCAGAGATCCGATTCCCGTCAGTTCTTTCTCTTCTGTTTCCATAGCGACAATCCAATCTCTGCTGCCATTTACGATTTTGCGGAGTTTGTCCAACTCCTTATCAACCCCTTCTCGGATCATCCCGCCCTCCCGTACACTGATTGGCGGTTCTGAGACAATAATAGTATTGATGAGGGAAATAATGTCATCGATGCAAAAAGTATCAAAGGTTTTATCTAGTTTTTCTTCTCCTTTTAGAAAGTCAAGATTAGGTTTTTTCAGGTTACTTTTAATTTGATCTGTCAAATTTTTTATCAAATCACTGTTGAACTGTTGTAATTCTTTTTTAATTTCCATTACTTTTATCAACGAATTTTTCAGATTCACTAAGTCCCGTGCATTCCCCAATCCCACAGAGCACCGTGAAATAAGCCGCTCGATATCACTCACTTCTTTCAATAACCCTAGAAGATCTTGACGCTTGGACTGTTTTGATAATAATTCGGAAACGGCATCATGTCGTGCTGTTATTTTTTCTTTCTCAAGAAGCGGTTTGCGCATCCATTCTTTAAGAAGCCGTCCACCCATTGCCGTCACTGTCTCATCCATCACCGAGAGAAGCGTTCCGCGAGTTTCGTGTTCACGGATTGTCGTAAAAAGTTCAAGATTCAAAACAGTTGCTCGGTCCAGAAGCAGATAATCATGAGTTGTGTAGCTCTCAATCTTCTTTATATGTTCAACAGGTCCTTTTTGCGTCTGCTGCAGATAATAAAGTAAGACAGCTGAAGTTTGCTGTGCAAGTTTCTTCTCATCCATTCCAAATCCTTCAAGTGTTGCTACACCAAAATGTTTTTGCAACAAAGAAGCAGCCTCTGAAGCAACATTTTCCCACTCCGAATAAGGGAAAATATTCATTTCCCGTTCAGATTTCAACAGTTGTAAAAATCCAGTATCATTATAAAGCTCATCTGGCAAAATACATTCTTTGGGATGAATGCGAGCAAGTTCATCCAAGATCACTTGTTCTTTCGAGTCTGTAGTAATTTCTGTAGTTGCGAAATATCCTGTTGAGACATCGGCAATTGTGAGCGCTACTGCTTTTGCATCAGTAGTCAAACTAATCAGATAATTATGCTCTTTCTTTTCAAGCGCTTTCTCATCAAGCATTGTCCCGGGCGTCACAATACGGACGACGTCGCGTTCGACAAGTCCACGTTTGTTCGGCGGAGAGAGCTGTTCACAAATTGCAACTTTATATCCCGCTTTAACAAGTTTGGCAAGATAACTATCCACCGCATGGTATGGCACACCAGCCATCGGAATTCGTCCTCCTTTGCCATTTGCTTTGCCTGTCAGGGTAATATTTAAAATTCGCGCGCCGATATGGGCGTCTTCAAGGAATAATTCGTAGAAATCCCCCATGCGGTAAAAAAGAAGACAGGAAGGATATTGTTTCTTTATCTCCAGATACTGCTTCATCATCGGGGTACTAAAGGATTCTTGCATATTCTCATTCTACTATAGATAATTGGATCATGCAGCATTTTGTAATTTTTTCGCCATTTGTATTAGTACCGGAATAGCTAGTTCCGATGCAATCGAGCTATCCATTTGATGCCCCATGGGGATAGTATATATATTCACGCCAGGTTCTTCCGGCTGTGAGGGGAACTCGTCACTATCCCCCCATACTCTCCACCTCCAATAATGGTGAGTAACTCGCAACCCAGGGACACTTTTATACATATCCTCCCAAAATTCTCTTTCACCTGGAGTGTTTGTTTCAAACATGCCATTAATAACGCGGATATCAATAGTAGGACATAACCGCAAAACCTCTTTCATAGCCTCGTGCGCTTTTCTTTGTGACCACATCCCATCAAATTGCCATTGACCCGAATCTATAGGTTGAATGATCGGTGTGTACGGATCAGGGAAATCCCAAAAAGCACTTGAATATCCGTGCTTCTTGGATGTTCGTGCTCTAATATGATCTAATAATATCACTTCCTCACTATCAACTATTGGATCTATCCTCGTAGGAAAATTCACTGGGAAGAGTTTGCGTGTATCAATACTGCTCATTTTCTGTCCGGGAAACAACTGTTCTGTAAAAATTTCTGGAGAAATACGTAAATGATTCTTTTTAATAACCTCAGGTGATATTCCCAAAAAATAAGAAAGACGTTCTGCTACTTCCTGTTCAAGACCTTCATCATATAAAAGTCCATCCCTCCTAAAAGAAGCATTATTTGCTTTAGCATATTCCTTGCTATGAGCAAACTCCCTTGCCTCCTCATAGATATCTTCTTCCCTCTTACTCGCTACAGGAGAAAATAGACCCCGATGATACCAACTGCTTACTGCCAAAACTGGCAAAACATTAATAAAAGGACGTAAACCTGTACGCTCAAAATCATACCTATGCTTAGCATCATGATGTTCATAGTATCCATTAATAATTCCCAAGGCAGCAGGTCTAATCCCCCGTTCCACTAGTGATAGCACATTTGCTGTCATCCCTATGCCGCCATTATAAGAAGAACCAATAAGTCCAACTGGTGCTCTTGGATCAATATATTCAGACCGAAACCATTCAGTAATTGCCGCGTTAATCTCACCGGCGCGCTTTACTCCAAAACCCCATGTTTTATCATTACCATAAATTTCTCCAAGCCCAGTTGGCAAAGCATCAACATTAAGTACATTTGCTTTTGTAATCAAACGAGTTTCAGGAACAAATCCTCGATAGGCAAAATTATTAAAATCAAAATCAAAACGATGCGTACCACTAAACAACTGCGCATTCCATAAAGTCGTTGGAGAAGAAGGTCCGCCATTAGTAACGGTAATAAAGGGCATCACAGAGTCTGTGTCTTTAATAAATCCAAGGATACTTGCTCGTGCTTTAATCTCTCCTTCATGATGTAAATTGACTGTACCTGAGACGGCTCGTCCCTTCCAGTATCCTTGTCTTATCTCGATTTCCAGAATGTTGCCGGCGGATGCAGTGATTCTTTTTTCAGGAGGTTCAAGATCAGGTAATCGTCTGTATTCTGCAGAGCCCATAATTATTTACTTTCTTATTACTGAAACAAATTACGTCTGCAATTATAACAAAACATTCATTATGCATGGTGGTTTTTAATATGTTCTTTTTTTCTGTTTCTTTATCTCCAGATACTGCTTCATCATCGGGGTACTAAATGTCTCCTGCATACTATTTACTATGCACTTATTCAAACAGAAATTACAGTGGATTTTAAATTGGATTGAAGCTAAATTTTGCTTATTTCTTTTTTAGAAATCGCTTTTTATTTTACTGACTATTTAACAAATGCTGGCCAATCGGATGAAAAATACTATACTCCTGAACATCTTCTAGTCCAAAAAGAAATCTAACAGCAGTTAATACATTAAAGACATGAGCACCTGACTCAATTCTACCAATATTTATTATGTCACCTAAATTAGCTTCTTCTTCTGGTATAACTCCTAATGAAACAAGTTTTGCTCTTATCTTCTGATTGATTTCTTCATATGTTAATCTTTTTTTTGCTCTTATTGTACGTAATATATCACTTCTTCTATCTAATTGTTTTATTTGTCTGTACAAATCATCTTCTGACCGCGGCATCCAAAAAGGATGTTTTTGTATTTCTTCTACATTTTCACGTACTAAAAGATTACTTTCTTGACACTCTCTCCATTCAGATGGACTCAAACTGAAATCTGTGGAATTTCCTTCAAATCTTAACAATTTCCATAAAGGACTTTCTCGATTAATCCCTAACCAACTACATAATTTTGTTTGAGCATACTCATTAGGTTCCGTGCCTGATAATAAAAAATCGATCATCGCAGGACTATAAACTAGAAATTTTCCTAAATCAGTTTGTGATAATCCTATACATGTAAATACATAGCGCAACCTTTCCTCTCGGGGTAATTCTAGTAACTCATTCAATCCTGCTGGCTTCATATTATTCCTTAATAAATGATAGAATTGACCTACCTTACTATTTGGATCAATGTCTGCTTCGACAAGTATACGATTTAGAGTGCTAGGTTGAGGCCGTTTTTCACCATTTATATAGTCCGGATAGGCCGATCCAAAAACTTCTTCTACCATTCCCTTCTCCAGACGTAACAAGTCTAATGATTGTTCAAAATACATATATTCTTGGCCAAGTATACGAAGCCAATTCTGCTCACGTGCTAATTCCGCTATTTTTTCCATTCGAGCATCTCTTAGATCAATGCTGCGTTCTCTCGTTAATGTAGTATAAATACCATTAAGATCCACATATGCATTACCCCACGAGAAGGCAGTAAGTATCTCACTAGATAGTTCTAAACCAGTAGCAATTCTATCCAGGTCAATTCCATTTTCTTGTATAAGAAAACCAAAAAGTCTTCCAGCAAATTGTACTTTTTTTGAAACGTCAGGATTAGGAGAAACATCTGCTAATAATGATTCTTCTTCAATAGAATCTTCAGTTTTTCTTCTTTGTGAAGATAAAGAAAGCACATATTGGTCGTATTTTCCCAAGCGGACTTTTGGCGAATCATCTGGTAAAGCGCCAATTTTATCTAAAAAAGCATCTATTGCTTGTTTGCGATAACGACTGACAGTTGATTGTTCTATCCCTAATACCGTGCCTATTTCAGTTTGAGGATATCCGCAAAGAGATGCAATAAGAATTCCCGCGTGAGGAACGTCACCCAAAATATGCTCGATATTTTCAATTCTATTTTCCACACTTTCTTCAACAGACTCATCAGATACTAAAACATGTTGAGCTTGTTCTCTCACTGTACCTCTTTCTCCTAGTTCTGGAAAAACAAAATCTTCAAAACCGATCAATAAATTCAAATCCGGACGAAAATGCCTAAGATAATCAATGTATCTATATTGCGCTCTCGTAATTATATCGTTTACACGAGGTTTCTTATCGTCAGAATATTGATCCCATTTAACCAAATATTCATAAAAAGCCTGAGCTGTAGCATCATCAGCCAATTCACGATTTATGTTCCCAAAAAGTCCAGCAACTCTACGACTGATTTCATCAAAACGAGCATAAAGAGCAGCATATTTAGGATCAACAGGTCTATCGCTTTCTGCCATGATTCTTCTTATATCAGCAGTACCTGCTTGTTCTCTAGGATTTAATGTAACATTTTGTGCTGCTCTGAGTAAAAGCTCCGAAATAATTCTTGCGTCTTCTTCAGGTGTACTTTCTAATTGAATTCTCACATTTCCACTTTGCGTACTTGCAATCACTTGCGCATCTCCCAAGCGTAACTCTGGAGCATTTCCTGGATCACGTCCAACACCATAATCACGTGCTTTTTCTTCTGATTCTCTAAGCCCTTGACCGGCTGGTGATAAGTCCACGGTAGTGGCATAGACTTGATGGTCAATATCTGTTGTTGACTCTAATGCATCCAATATAACCTCAGGAGATGCTACATCAGGATCTCCAACTCCGCTTTGTTGGAGAGCAGGAGTTGCTGGCGCTGCAGCAGCTTGTGCCTGTGTTGCATTTTGATTTCCTGAATCTCCTGCTCTGGCTGCTGCTTGACTATCTCTATCTCCAGGTAAAGGGAGTGTAGGAGCTTCAGTTCTTGGAGGTTGGCCTGGAGAAGGATGCGAATCTGTTTCTGCTTCCCCTGGTTCAGCTAATTCTGCAAGAAACCCGACAGCAGTAGGTCTTTCTCGTGGATCTTCTGCAAGAACACGCAAAAATGCGTTCATTTGTCTCTGTGACAAATTAAAGCGTCGTAGGAAATTTTGAAGATCAGCAGTATAGGTTCCGTTTCTTACTGAATCTGCCAAAAATTTCATCCCATAGTGAAGATTAGTGTATTCTCCTAATACAAGTGCTCCAAATTGAAAAACATCTGTCGCAGGTGTTATCACACCACCTGTGACATGTTCTGGCGTTGCGTAAGCAAGACCAGCAACGTCACGTGTACTGACAGTACCGGCTTCAGTAGCCATACCAAAGTCTAAGAGACGGGCAATTCCTTCAGTGTCGATACGAACATTTTTTCTATATATATCTCCATTAACAATGCCAATACGTCCTATATTATCAATTGCATCTGCGAGCGGGCCGTATCTATGCCCTATTTGAGGAATTGTTATACCTTTTAAATTTTCGTCAATAAGTGTCTTTCCTGGTATAAATTCGGCCACAATAATTCCAAATTTTTTTGTTTCTGAACCTGAATAGCTGAGTGGTAATGCATATGTTCCAGCCTCAATTAATGCAGGAACAACGCCATTTGCTACTGCTGCAGCCCTTCCGTGAAAGTCTGCTTCTTGTGCAAATAGTGCTGTTCGTCCAGGAACAGAGGATCTACTAATTTTTATCGCTACAAGTTCGCCTGTAGGTGTTCGTGCTCCAAATACATAACCAAATATACCTGAAGCAAAACCACGTGAACCTGAAGCTAGTAGAGCAAGATCTAGTGTATAACTACCTAATTCCGTTATTAAGTCTTCAATTATATCAGGATCAAGATCATGGGCTGCTTCACCGAAAGATGGTGCTTCCAATGATTGTGGAAATGGCTCCAATACCATATGGACGCTTCCTGTTTCACTGGATAGCCCTTCTAGATCGCCTCTTCCATCTCCGCCCCCTTGAGCAACTCGTGCTCTGCCTCTACCGTCTCCTCCACTACTCCTTCCAGCTACTACCGCTGCTGCTGCGGAACCTCCTTGATCAGCAGGATTAGGTCCTAAATCTGCTTTACCCGGAACAACCTCAGAAGCTGGAGGTTGAATTTCTACTGGAACTACTATTTTATTACGATACCTCTCACTTGCTAGTGCTGCTGCCTGATCTGCTATTGTCTCGAGATGGGGAAAATCATAAAACCCCCCATCCGTTACTAAAAGTTGACTTAAGTAGTTAATCCCAAATCTTTTTACTTCAATAGGTATCCCTGCCTGTTGCAGTCTTCTTTCTATTTCCCAACGCAAATTTTCCGACTTATGAATGTGACCACCTATTTCTGCCGCAGTGGTTGTTGCCATATCTCCTCCAGCTAGAACATATTCAAAAAGAATAAGATCAAGAGAGTCTCCTGCATTCATTATTATCTTGAGATGCGTCGATGCTTTATTAGTTACGACCTCTTGACGAAGCCCCACGGCAACGCAATCATAAAGACCATGTGTTTGTAATGCTTTACCTGGTGGAGCTACAGCATACTGTCTCTGATATACAGTCAACGCAGTCATATCTTCAGGGTGAGGTTCAAATATTCCCTGTGATTCTCTTGTAATAAGCTTTGCCGATGTGGGAAAATCAGCAGGAGATGAGTCAGGAGTAATTGAGGCATGTCTCTTAATATTTGTGACATATGCCGGGTCACTCGTTGAAAGATTACTCAATAAATCTTCTCTTACAGCTGGATCTACTTCCGTCAACAAATGATACGCGTGATATCCTTCAAATGTGTGTTGATGACGCCGATCAATGGCATGAGGATTTTCTTTCATTCCTTCTAATATAGCTACCGCTCGATCAGGTTCTGCTTGCGCAAATCCGTGAAAGAGAGTTCTCATTCTCGCTTCTGCACCATTGTCTATACCACTTCCAAAAACCCTCGCTAATTTACTATCCGGAAGATAGCGAAGAGCGGATAAAATTTGTAGATCAGTATTAGATGAATCATTTGATGCTGGAGCTAATAGTTCGGCCAGTTTACTAGATTCCATTACAAATAAGTCGTCAGGTGATAAAACGCCATCACCATTTCTATCAAACTTACTATATCTTTCACGTACAAATGTTAGTGTCGGTATCGTGGTCATATCAAGAGTACGAGATTTAATACCATTTGCCATATTTACTAACACCTGAATCATAGCCATTTCTCGTCCACTTTCTGGTCCTAGCCTAATTTCTACTTCTGGGCGCTCCCCACCGGGAGGGGGAGATGGAGGGGCACCTGCACTAGCAGATTGCAACGTACTACCATGCATTGCTGCTTGTCCCTGTTCTGTTGCTCCTCCATTTCTTCCGTCCGCTCCCTCAGCAGCATCACCAACAGTGAGTATCATATGGTATAGCCGTGATGGATAACCATCACTTGTACTTTCTCTTGGTATTTCATTTACAGTAACTGAATCTAATTTTTTATTTCGGTTTGGTCCTTGTTGAAGTCCGTAGGTTATAAGCATTTGTATAATATCATTAGGACTAAAAAATGCTACCTCATAAGGGTACCCTATTAGATCAAAGTCCACCAAATCTATCCGTCCACCTGGTTTTGTTATTCTTATCATTTCACGAACAGCCTTAACTTGGTCTTTAAAAGGGAGATATCTAAACATAAATCCTGAATATACAGCTTCCACTATGTTGTCGGGAAATCTTAAATTAGTTGCATTTTCATCAAAAAATCGAGTATATACTGATGGACTAGCTTGTAAGCGCTCTAACATTGCTTTAGAAAAATCAGCAGCCCAAATATTTGCTCCTGTTGGTAATAGAGTAGGATCCAAATATGAATATGATCCAACTCCGATATCTAACACTGTACTCGCTGGTGTTAATCCAGTATAAAAACCTGAAGTTACTAATGCTTTTTTTACTGCGACTTTGTCTTTTATATCTACCCCTCTGTATTCGTCAGACCAATCTTCAGCTCTTTTTCTATCATTCCAATGTCTTCTTACCTCGTCTGGATCATCTGGAGCAGCAGAAGCTTGGGAACGGCCACGGCCTCCACCACCACCGTTTCCTCTCCCCATGCCTTGATTCCCTCCAGTAGCTGTGGCAGGAGCATCAGCTCCACTTGCTTCTTGTCCTTGTCGTGTGGCTGATTGCTCTTCATT
>Ga0265338_10011177_pt1 | contig 10407 bp, 7 predicted proteins | sample 42126metaG_FD_193579 | JGI IMG/M metagenome (GOLD analysis project Ga0265338, IMG submission 193579) | Rhizosphere microbial communities from Carex aquatilis grown in University of Washington, Seatle, WA, United States - 4-21-26 metaG | ecosystem: Host-associated > Plants > Roots > Rhizosphere >... | reverse complement strand
ATCGTCACCAAGTCCAACGTCAGCACGTACGTGGCCAGCAGCCGGTACCAGGGCACCACCACGGCCGAGAAGTACATCACGCGGTCCGGCGCGATCAACGCCCCGCAGGCCAGCACCAGCACCTGATCTCCGACCGCATCAGTCGCGGCCGGGGCGATGAGACCCATCGCCCCGGCCGCCAGCCATGTCAGTCAGCCGGCCGCGACGGCGCGGCCGGCCGGGAACGAAGGTGAATTTCGTGGGTGACACAACCCAGCAGCCGATCTCGGCGGACACCGGTTCTCCACCGCGGCAGCCCCCGGCCGGGAGCCGCCAGTTCGGCGGGACCGCGCGGACCGTGGGGCTGGCCTTCCTGCGGCAGCGGGAATCGACCGTCTTCGTCGTCGCGGTCGCGCTGTTCATCTACTTCGCGGTTTCCAGTTCGTCGTTCGTCACCAGCACCAACCTCCCCATCCTGTTCACCCAGGACTCGGCCCCGTTCATCATCATCGCGCTGGGCGAGGTCTTCCTGCTCATCTGCGGTGAGATCGACCTGTCGGTCGGCTTCACGTTCGCGTTCGCGCCGTACCTGATGTACTTCCTGCACGTCTACGACGGCGTCCCGGCCATCCTGGCGATCATCATCGCCCTGCTCATGGGGGTGGTGGTCGGCTGGATCAACGCGTTCCTGACCGTGACCGTCCGGCTGCCCTCGTTCATCACCACCCTGGGCACCGGGTTCGTGCTGCTCGGCATCGTCGACACCACCTCGCACGGCGAGCCGGTGTCGATCCCGGCCGACATGACCGGCGAGGCGACCTGGCTGGGCGGCAACTGGGCCCCGTTCATCTGGGCGGTCGCGCTCACGGTGGTGATGACCATCGTGCTGACCCGCACCAAGTGGGGCCTGCACACGGTGTCGGTCGGCGGCAACCTGCTCGGCGCGCGCGAGGCGGGCATCAACGTCAACCGGATCAAGTACGGCAACTTCATGCTGACCGGCCTGCTCGGCGCGCTCGTCGGCCTGCAGAACGCCTACGTCACCAATTCCATCGACCCGACCGCGGGCGGCTACACCCCGATGTTCTACGCGGTGACGGCGGCGGTCATCGGCGGCACCGCGATGCTCGGCGGCACCGGGACGATCGTCGGCGCGTTTCTCGGCGCGGTGGTCATCGGCATGCTCAACGACGGCTTCCAGATCCTGGGGGTCAGCGCCAACCCGCTGGACATCATCTTCGGCGCGGCGGTGCTCATCGCCATGATCGTCAACGTCCAGCTCGCCCGGCTGCGAGAAAGGGGAGCCCGATGACCGAGCCGGCCAGCCAGGCCCCGAAGACCAGTGGCGACGTGCTGCGGGTCGAGCACATTTCCAAGAACTACGGCGCGGTGACCGCGCTCACCGACGTCAACCTGCGGCTCGCCCCGGGCGAGGTGCTCGGCCTCATCGGCGACAACGGGGCGGGCAAGTCCACCCTGCTGAAGATCTTGTGCGGCTTCCAGCCGCCGACCTCGGGCCGGATCTTGCTCGAAGGCCAAGAGGTCCGGTTCAAGTCGGTGGACCACGCCCGGTCGCTCGGCATCGACGCCGTGTACCAGGACCTGGCCCTGGTCCCGCAGCTCACGGTCTTCCAGAACATGTACCTGAACCGGGAGAAGACCCGCGGGCCGCTGCTGAACAGCCGGGCCATGCGCCGGGAGGCCAAGGAGCACCTGGACGAGATCGGGGTGCGGATCCCGAGCATCAACGCGCCCGTCGCCCAGCTGTCGGGCGGGCAGCGGCAGGCGATCGCGGTCGCCCGCTCGGTGTTCTCCAATCCCAAGATCCTGCTGCTCGACGAGCCCCTGGCGGCGATGGGAGTCAAGGAAGGCTCGATCATCCTTGACCTCATCACCCGGATCAAGGCCCAGGGCAACGTGTCGATCATCATCATCGCGCACAACTACGGCCAGGTGATCGAGGTGTGCGACCGGGTGAACATGCTCCAGGAGGGCCGGATCACGCTCGACAAGCGCAGCGCCGAGACCTCGGCCGACGAGCTGACCGAGATGGTGGTGGCGGAGTACCGCAAGGCACTGCTTGAGCGGCAGCGGCAGGCGGCGGGCGGTCCCGGCCGGGGGTAGCCAGGTGGCCGCGGCGGCGGCACTCCCATCGGTTCGGTCAATCAGGATTTTCAGGCCGAACGGGGGCGTGCCCTCCCTCATCGCCGTCACCGCCGCTCGCGGCGGACCCGGCGCCGGGGGCAGGCGACCGCACCTGGCCCGGCCCCGTCCGCTCGTCGCCGGGCGGGCGGGGCCCTGGCAGCCGCGGCATCACCTCCCCCGGTGACGCCTCCCCCGGTGACGCCTCCCCTGGTGACGCCTCCCCTGGCCCTGGCTGCCCCGGTGACCGGGCCCGGCCGAGTGCCCGCCGGACCCGGGACAGCAGGGCCTGCTCGGTGAACGGCTTGTGCACGATGTCCAGCTCGGACGCGGGGATGCCGTGGAAGTCGAGCACCTGCTGCGCGTAGCCGGTGGTAAACAGGACCGGCAGGCCGGGGCGGGCGGCCCGCAGCCGCTCGGCGACCTCGGTGCCGAGCATTCCCGGCATCACCATGTCGGTGACGAGCAGGTCGATCCGCCGGGCCGGGTCGGCCGTCAGCCGGAGCGCGCCCGCACCGTCGGCCGCCTCGCAGACCCGGTAGCCGGCCTTGGCCAGGATCCGCCCGGCCATCGCCCGCAGGCTCGGCTCGTCCTCGACGATCAGGATCGTCTCGCCCTGCCCGGGGGCGGCGGCCGCGCGGCCGGGCCGCGGCTCCGGCTCCCGCTCCGCCGCGGCCGCTGCCCGCGCGGCCTCGGGCAGCAGCACGTTGATGGTGGTGCCCAACCCCACCTCGGAGTAGACGTCGATGATCCCGTCAAGGCCGGAAACGATCCCGTACACGGTGGCCAGCCCGAGGCCGGTGCCGCGGCCGCGCGGCTTGGTGGAGAAGAACGGATCGAAGACCCGGTCGATGGTGGCCTGGTTCATGCCGGTGCCGGTGTCGGACACCGCTAGCCAGCAGTACCGGCCCGGCTTGAGGTTGGGGCGCTGCCGGGCGTAGGCGTCGTCTACTTCGGCGTTGGTGGTGGATATGGTCAGCCGGCCGCCCCCGGGCATCGCGTCCCTGGCGTTGACCGCCAGGTTCACCAGCACCTGCTCGAGCTGCCCGCGGTCGGCCTCGACCCGCCACAGGTCGGGGTCGGTCACCACGACCAGCTCGATCAGCTCACCCAGGCTGCGGCGCAGTAGCTGGCCGGCCGTGTCCACCACCTGATTGAGGTCGAGGACCTCGCGGTGCGCGCGGTCGCTCTTGGCGAAGGTGAGCAGCTGCCTGGTCAGCCTGATGGCCTGCGCGGCGGCCATCCGCACCTGCTCGACGTCCGCCAGCACCGGGTCAAGCCGCTCGTCCCCCAGCGCCAGCGCCCGAAGCTGCTCAGCGGTGAAGTCGGTGTACCCGGAGATCACGTTCAGCAGGTTGTTGAAGTCATGCGCCACGCCGCCGACGAGCTGGCCGATGCTCTCCAGCCGCTGGGACTGCTGCTGGCGGCGGGCGAGCCGTTCCTCATCGTGTGCGGTCCGCAGCCGTTCCCGCTCGGCCTCCAGCGCCACCCGCTCGGTGACGTCCCTGACCGCCGCGATGACCACGGTCCCGTTGTCGGTCGGCAGCAGGCTGAGCCGCACCTCGGCCGGGAAGGCGGTCCCGTCACTGCGCAACCCGGCCGCGGTGGCCCCGCTCCATTGCGCCCGGGACCGGCGGTCGGTGAAATAGCTGGCCGTGTCGGCCATCAGGTCAGCCCGCCATTCCTCCGGCACCAGCGTCTGCGCCTGGCGCCCGACCAGCTCGTGCACGGCGAACCCGAACAGGCGCACCGCCTGTGCGTTGGCCATGACGACGGAGCCGTCCCGGGCGATGCCGAGCATCGCGTCCGGCGCCAGGTCGAATAGGCCGCGCAGGCTGGACTCGGCCCGCTCGCGCTCGGCCAGAGCCGCCACCAGCCTGATCCGCATCTGCTCGACGCCGCGGCTCACGTCGGCCAGCTCGGCCGGCCCCACCGCCGGGATCCTGCGCTGGTAGCGGCCGTCGGCCACCGCCGCCACCGCATTCCGCAGCCGTCCGAGCGGGACGAGGATGCCACGCCGCACCCCGACGATGACCGCCACCGCCATCGCCGCGACCGCCGCGATTATCGCGATGAGGGTGCCGAGCAGCGTGTCGTGCGCCACGTCGAGGCTGCGGCTGACCGCCTGCTGCTCGCCGATGACGTACGCCGCCAGCGCCAGCCCGGTCGTTCTGACGGCGGCCGTCCGCGGGATGACCTGCTGAACGTTGGCCGCCAGGGCCCGGGCGGCGGCGAAATCGCCCCGGCCGAGCGCCGCCACTTGCGGGCCGGACGCGCCGTCCACCCAGGCCTGGTAGGCCGCCACCGCCGCGTCCGCCCGCGCCGCCAGCGGCGGGTCCTGCCCGTCCAGCCGGGCCAGCCGGGCCTGGGCGTCATGCCACTGCCTGCCCGCGGCGTCGTAGGCGGCGCGGAACGCGGGCAGGGACCTGGCGTCGCCCACGGCCAGCACGTTGCGCAGCAGCGTCTGCTGCACCGTGAACTGGCTGAGCTGGTCTTCGGCCGCGACCGCGGCCGGGATGAGCCGGCCCGACAGCTGGTGCCCGTAACGGTCGCTGTCGGTGGCGGCCGTCACCGCGAGCGCGAACATGACCGCGGTGACCGTTAGCGCGAGCAGCGAGCCGACCGTCGACCAGCGGCGTATTCCCATCCGCGGACGCGCGGGCGCCGGCTCTTGGTCGCCGCCGGCGGCCCGGCCCGCGCCTGGCCGGCCTGTCGGTTTCATCGTGACCTCCCCCTGGCACGCTCGTGACCGCCGCCCCGCACCACCCGCGGGTAACGCGAAGTACAGTCCCCGCAAGACGAGCAGGACCGCCAGCGCGGCCAGCACCGCGGCCGCCTTCACCGCCAACCCGCGCTCGTAGCGGAGGGCCGCGCGGATCTCGGCCGCGAACGGCGTCGGCTGCCAGGCCGGGGCGGGCTCGACGGTGCCCGCGGGATCACCAGGATCACCAGGATCACCAGGCGCGGCCGGGCGGCCGGGTTCGGCTGTCATCTCGGAAGCGTCACCTTTCCCGTCTTCTCCGTCTTGTCCCAGCTCATGTCCGCCCGCCGCAGCTCCTTGACGTACGACGCGAACGTGCAGGCACACAGCAGCGACCCGTACCCCGCCAGGTACAGCAGCAGCAGGCTGACCAGGCGGCCGCCGCGGCGCGGCTCGATGACCTTCACCAGGTAGCCCACGACCAGCGAGCCGGCCAGCCAGCCGTAGGAGAAGACGGTGATCGCGCTGGTGTGGCCGCCCGACACAGGCAGCGCTGCGGCGGCGGCCCGCGCCGCCCGCGGGAAGCAGCTCTCAACGATGATGGCCAGGTTGACCAGGCCAGGGAACATGACCGCCTGGCGCCACGTGCGCCGCGCGGTCTGGGTGTCGATGAGCAGCGCGAACCCGGTGATGAAGAGGTACGTCACCGCGTTGGTCACCCACAGCACGCGGAAGGCGGGCCAGGCGCTGGGCGACCCGGCGAAGTACAGGGTGAGCAGCGCCGCCGATGAGGTGATCATGAAGACCGGCTGGAGGAGCAGGCAGAACCAGAGCATTCCGAAGGTGAGGCCGCCGAGGTGGTGCACCCGGCCCGGCCGGGGCCACGGCTGGCGGAACCAGAGCCGGCGGTAGCGGATGGTGACCTGGACGTTGCCGCGGGCCCAGCGCAGCCGCTGCTTCCACAGGGCGGCGACCGACTCCGGTTCCTCGGCCCAGCAGGTGGCGTGCGGCTCGAACACCACCCGGCGGCCGCGGAGCTGGGTCTCGAAGGTGGTGAAGGTGTCCTCGGCCAGGGACGTCGTGTCGACCCGGCCGCCCAGTGCCAGCAGGTTGGCCCGCGAGTGCAGCTGCGCGCCCCCGGCCAGGCAGGCGAGCGCGCCGATCACGTTCTGCCCGCGCCGGGCGGCGGCCTGGGCGGTGACGTACTCGTAGCCGATGAAGCGGGTGAGGTAGTTACCGGGGCGGCTGCCCTCCTTGATGTAGGAGGTGACGGCGCCTACCGCCGGATCGGCCAGGTGCCTGGTCATCGTCCGCAGCGTGGCCGGCTCGAAGATCACGTCGGCGTCCGTGATCAGCAGCGCCTCCATCCAGTCGTCGCCGAGGATGACGGCCAGGCCGTGGTTGAGCGTGTGCGCCTTGCCCTGGCCGCCCCGGTCCCGGCGCAGGTGCACCACGCGGCCGGGATACTGCGCTTCCTTGGCCTTGACCACCGCCGGGGTGCTATCGGTGCTGGCGTCGTCGACCACGTAGACCCGCAGCGAATCCGGCGGGTACTCGGCCGCCAGCAGCCGGTCGATCGACGCGGCCAGCACGGCCCCCTCGTTCCAGGCGGGGATGAGCACCGCTGTCCGCGGGAAGGCCGGCCGGCAGGCGGCGTAGTGGTTGCGCCAGCGGTGGCCCGCCGCGAGCACGAACTGCCAGGCCCCGGCGACCTCGGGAACCGCGCCCGCCAGCACGATGGCGACAAGCGCCCATTCGCCGGCCGCGATGAGCGCCGGCGGCACCGCGGTCACCCGCGAAGCCCGGTCACGGACAGCAGGCTGGCGGTCCGCGCGACCGAACGGTAGACACCGACGTGACGGCAGTGATGGCTGTCGCTGCCCGCCACCACCGGCACGCCCGCCCGCGCCAGCGCGGCGACGGTGCCGGCGGTGGGGCACCGCCACTTCTCGTTGACCTCGACCATCGCCCCGGAGCGGGCGATCTTCGCGGCCAGCGCGCCGAGCAGCGACGCGGGCACCTCGTCCTCGGCCAGCCCGATCTTGGGCAGCAGGCTGAACAGGTGCGCGACCACCCGGCCCCGGCCGGTGTCGGCCACCGCGCCGGCCGTGGCCGCGCAGACCTGCTCGATCGCGGCGGCCGGGCTCAGCTCGCCGCCAGCGATGGACGCCCGCACCCGGTCCGGGTGCACCGGGCCCCGTTCCCCCGGGAACTGGTGATCCGCGATCAGCACCAGGTCGATGCCGTCGAGTGCGGCCGGCAGGTCGAGCCGGCCGGCCGTGTCGAGGATCTTCGCCTCGACCCCGGCCAGCACCCGCGGGCCTGCGGCGCCGCGGCAGGCGGCCACCGCGGCGACCAGTTCCGGCACCCAGGCGGTGCCGCGCCGGACGTGATCGGCGATGCACACGGTGCGCAGACCGCGCCGCCGGGCGGCGGCCACGTTCTCCGCCACCGTGGACTCGGCGTCGTCGGAGAATGCGGAATGGACGTGAAAGTCCTCGTCGAGCGCGACCCTCATGCCCCTGATCCGGCCAGCCCGGAGCCCGTCAGCACGGAGTTCGTCAGCCCGGAGCCGACGCCCTCGATCTCGGCCGGGCTGAGCACGCGCTCGTCCAGGAACCTGACCACCGCCACCTCGCGGAAGCCGAGCGACGCCGGGACCGGCCGCCCGCGCAGCGAGTCGAGTGCCAGCCGCGGCATGTCGACCCCGGCGGCGATGGTGAGCCCGAGCGTGCCCGGCATCCGCGGGTTCACCTCGAGCAGGGCCGGACGGCCGGCCCCGTCGCGCTTGCACTGCACGTTGGCCACGAAGGTGACGCCGGTGGCCTCGGCGACGGCGCGGCCGAACGCCTCGAGCGCGGCGTCGTGCACGGTCAGGCCGCCGACCGACACCCCGGAGTCGACCCGGGCGCGCAGCCGCGGCACCGACGCGATCACCCGGCCGCCGGCGTCGGCCAGCACGTCGATGGAGTACTCGTCGCCGGGCAGGAACTCCTGCACCAGCAAGCCGGGCTCACCGATCAGGGCCGCCAGCTCCGCCGCCGAGCTGACGACGAGGAAACCGCGTGAGCCGCTGCCCAAGCGCGGCTTGACCACCACCGGGTAGCTCCACGAGGACGGGTCGGTGCCGGCCCCGAGCGGCTCGGTCCGCGGCACCCGCACCACTGCGGCGCAATGCCGGGCGAGCACCAGCTTGTCGAGGATGACGTCAAGCGCCGGGGCCGGGGCGAGCAGCAGGTCGATGCCGTGCGCGGCGTAGGTCGCCCGGGCGGCGGCCAGCGGCCGCAGCTCGGCGTCGACGGTGGGCAGCACCACGTGCACCCCGAGCGCGCGGCAGCGGGCCAGCAGCGTCTCGGCGAAGCCGGCCGCGGCGCCCGGCGGGACCAGCGTCCGGTGCCCCGGCGGCACCAGGTACAGTCCGGCCGCCCACGGGTCCATGTCGGCCGCGAGCAGCTCGACCGACGCATCCGCCCGCAGCGACTTCATCGCGGCGATGGCCGCGGGCCCGCCCGCCCCGGTGACCAGCACCCGGGTGACCGGCGGGGCGGGGCGGGGCCGTTGCTCCGGGGCCGGCCGCGGTGCGGGGGCCGCCATCAGGCGATCCCGGCCAGCGGCGTGGCGGCGCTGCGCGGCCGCGGCAGGCTGCCCCGGTCCTTGGCCGTCTCGAACGGCTCGGCGAAGGTGCCGGTGACGTACCTGGCCCAGTAACGGGCGGTCGCGGTGATCAGCTCGGGTTCCATGTAGTCGCGGATGCTGGCCTGGGAGCTGAACGCGTCGATCACCGTGAGCTTCCTTCCGAGGTACTGGTCGACAACCACGAAGCGGGTCGGACGGTAGTCGGTGGTGGCTGACGGTGACTGGAAGCAGTACACCCGGCTGACCTGGCGGCAGGCCACCATCGCCGCGCGGTGCACGTTGCGGTGATCCTGGTGCAGGTCATGGATTGAGTGGGTGTAGACGACGGTCGGGTTGATCTCCGCGATGACCGCCTCGATGATGGCGATCGTCGGGTTGCCCTCAGGGATGTGCGTGTCCTCCAGGTCTCGCAGGAAGAGCCGGGCACCGAGGAGCTCGGCCGCCTGATGCGCCTCGCGGGCGCGCTGCTCCATGTGCCCGCCGACCGCGCCGTGGGACAGGGTCAGCACCGCCAGCGGGTGGCCGGCCGCCACGTGCGCCGCCAGCGTGCCGCCCGCCCCGATCTCGACGTCATCCGGGTGCGCCCCGATGGCCAGCACCGTCTCGCTGTGGGCGGTTCTGGCCGCCCGGCCCGCCTCGATCAGCTCGGTCGCCTTGGCCAGCAGCTCGCCGCGGCCAACCGGCTTCATCAGGAACTCGGCGGCGGCGCCGCGCAGCGCGGTGATCGCGTAGTCGACCGTCGGGTGCCCGGTGAGCACCGCCACCGGCAGGCCGGGCACCTGCTCGTGGACCCGCTCGAGCAGGTCGAGCCCGTTCATCCCGGGCAGCTCGATGTCGGTGATCAGCAGGTCCCACTGCTGGGTGTGCAGGCGGCTGAGCGCGCCCTCCGAGTCGAGCACGTGGGTCACGTCGAAGCCACCGGAGCTGAGCACCCGGCGCAGGTAGCCGCCGAGCGCCGGGTCGTCGTCGACCAGCAGGATGCGTCCGCCTTGACCGCCGCCGGTGCCGCTGACCTCCATGAACTCTCCCCGAGTAATAATGACCGTGACATTCAGTATTCCCATTCGTCGCTTTAAGTAACGACTGGCCGGGTGGGCGGGCGCGGGTTACGCTGCCAACCGGAGGCGGCTGACCGATGACCGAACGACAGATCCCCAAGCCCGGCGAGATCTTCGAGCTCATGCGCTTCAAGAAGCCGGAGCTCGATGCGCGCAAGCGCCGCCTGGCAGCCGCGCTGACCATCGATGACCTGCGCGCCATCGCCCGCCGCCGCACGCCGCGGGCCGCCTTCGACTACACCGACGGCGCGGCCGAGGGCGAGGTCTCGCTGCGGCGCGCCCGGCAGGCGTTCGAGGACATCGAGTTCCACCCGTCGATCCTGCGGGACGTGTCGGCGGTCGACGCCGCGACCACCGTCTTCGGCGGGGCCTCGGCGCTGCCGTTCGGCATCGCGCCGACCGGCTTCACCCGGCTGATGCACACCGCGGGCGAGCGGGCGGGCGCGGCCGCGGCCGGGGCGGCGGGCATCCCCTTCTGCCTGTCCACCCTGGGCACCACCTCGATCGAGGACGTGCGGGCGGCCAACCCGGCCGGGCGCAACTGGTTCCAGCTCTACGTGATGCGGGACCGGGAGATCTCCTACGAGCTGACCAGGCGGGCGGCCGCGGCCGGGTTCGACACGCTGTTCTTCACCGTCGACGCCCCGGTCGGCGGGGCCCGGCTGCGCGACAAGCGCAACGGCTTCTCCATCCCGCCCCAGCTCACCGCGCGCACGGTGGCGAACGCGATCCCCCGGCCGTGGTGGTGGTGGGACTTCCTGACCACCCCCAAGCTGGAGTTCGCCTCGCTCACCGCGACCGGCGGCACGGTCGGCGAGCTGCTCGACGCGGCCATGGACCCCACCATCAGCTTCGCCGACCTGGACGTCATCCGCGGGCTGTGGCCGGGCA
>Ga0265338_10011176_pt1 | contig 10407 bp, 8 predicted proteins | sample 42126metaG_FD_193579 | JGI IMG/M metagenome (GOLD analysis project Ga0265338, IMG submission 193579) | Rhizosphere microbial communities from Carex aquatilis grown in University of Washington, Seatle, WA, United States - 4-21-26 metaG | ecosystem: Host-associated > Plants > Roots > Rhizosphere >... | reverse complement strand
CGCACCGGGACTGGAGCGCCACGGATGGTCCCAGCGGCTCCCGCTGGCCGAGGTCGTCATGCAGGACCGCTGGCCCCCCGTGGCGGCGCCCGCTGCGCCCCGTGATCGCGCGTCCACCGCGGCGGGCGCGCGGACCCGCGCCCGCGACCGCGAGGACCGCCTGCTGGCCGCGCCCGGGTCGCTGGGGCTGCTCGGCGAGACGCTGCTGCGGGCCGGATCCATCGCCGCCCGCGGAGGCGCCGGCACCCTGATCATCGCCGCCGCCGACCACCCTGTCACGGACCTGCGGGTCAGCGCGTTCCCGCGCAGCACCACCCGCCTCGTCGCCAGCGCGCTCGCCGCCGGGGAGGGTCAGGGCGCCGCCATGGCCAGAGCCGCCGGCCTGGGCGTATGCCTAGCCGACTGCGGCATCGACGGTGCGCCCATCGACGGCTGGCGGCCCGTCCGACCGTCCGGCGTGCGGGGCGACCTGGCCAGTGCCGACGCGCTGGAGCGGGCTGCCGTGGCGTGGCTGCTCGAGGCGGGGGAACGGACCGGCCACGAGTTCGCGGCGGCCGGCCCGGTCGCTCTCGGCGAAGTCGGCATCGGCAACACCACCGTCGCCTCGGCGGTCGCCGCAGCCCTGCTGGCCACGCCGGCCGAACAGCTCGTGGGGCGCGGGGCGGGCAGCGACACGGCCATGGTCACCCGCAAGCGCGATGTCGTGACGCAGGCCCTGGCCCGGATGGGCGAACGGCTCCCGCCGGCGGGCCAGCTCAGCAGGTCCTCCGTCGAGGACCTGCTCGGCGGGGTCGGCGGCCCCGAGCAAGCCTTCCTCACCGGAGTGTGCCTGGGCGTGGCCGGCGCGGGCGGGCTCGTCGTGCTCGACGGCCTGCTGACCACCACCAGCGCGCTGGTCGCCGTCCGGCACCGGCCCGAGGTCCAGGCCCACTTGATCGCCGGGCATCTCAGCGCGGAACCCGCGCACCAGCATGTGCTTGATGCCCTCGGCTTGGAGCCTCTCCTCGACCTGCGGCTACGCGCTGGCGAGGGGGTGGGGGCCGTGCTCGCACTGTCGCTTATCACCCAGGCGGAACAGGCGCGGCGGATGACGGCCAGCACCGACTGACATCGGCGCCCCTGCCGCCGGGCCCGGCACGCCGCGAGCTGCCCTCGCGCGCGCCTGCGGGCTACCGGTCGCGCCGCGCCCGCGGGCCCAGCACCAGGTCGGGCTGCTCCCTGATCAGGGGAAGCAGGACGGCAGCGGCGGGCGCGGCCTCGATGAGGCGGGTCGTCGCGCGTCCCGCCGTGCCGTACCGGATCGCGTCGGCCTGCCTGAGCAGCGGCTCCAGGCTGGGAAAATCACGGTCCTCGTAGTAAGGATCGTCGGTGTGACGACGCGCCGTCACGGTCAGCACCGGCCCGCTGCTGGTGATCACATGCAGGGTCTCCACCCGGTTGAAGAGCCAGGGCACCTCGGCCCACTCCTCGATCCCATGCGCCAGCGTGAACGCCTCCAGGCCGACGCCGAGCAGCAGGACCTGGCCGCCGCCGGACACCAGCCGCCCGTAGGGCGACGACCGGGCGCAGGGCGTGCTGTACACCTCGTGGCCCCGGCAGTAGTCCGGCGCGGCTGGCCCGATGGCGGCAACACTGTGCGTGGGGTGCAGGCTGCGCACCGCCGAGGGCCTGAGCCGGAACGACTCGGTGATCCGCCCGGTGATCGACGGGCTCAGCCGCTCATGGAAGACAGGCTGGGCGGCGCTGACGGTCGACCACGTGTGCGTGGGCATCGCCAGCAGCCCACCGGGCCCGACCGTTTCCAGCAGCGCGTCGATGACCGTGTGCTCGCCGCCGCGCACCGTCCCGAAGGAGGACAGCGATGAGTGGACGAGAAGCATCCCGCCGGGCCGCACGCCGACCTCACTAAACGACCGGACCAGCTCGCTCTTGTCCAGGACCGCTGCTGGGTCTGCTGCCGGGTCTGCTGGCATCCGCACGTCCTAGCCGCGCGGGCGCAGCCGCAGCACGACGATCTCGTTCTCGGGACCGTAGGCCGGCCAGGCATAGGGATCCTGCGCGGAGGGGAACCCGGAGAACTGCTCGGTGCTCCATTCCGCTTGCACGCCGTTGTAGAAGAGCGGAATCTCCGGCAGCTGGGTCACCTGGATGGTTTCGAGCTGCCGTATCGCCGCCAACTGCGCGGCCGCCGACCCGGTCGACGCGAAGGCGGCCAGCGCCCTGGTCGAGGCTGGGTTGTTCCAGCGCTCGGGGTCTACGCTCGCCTGCTTGCCGATCGGCGCGTAGCCGGTGGTGTCCAGCAGCGAATAGCTGTAATACGGCGAGGGCCCGATGCTGGTGAAGTCGTAGGACATCTGGTAATTGCCATCCGCGATATCTGAGGTGTACAGCGAGACCGAGACGCCGCGCACCGTGACGTCGATGCCTATCTTGCGGAGGTCCTGGGCTACCACCTGGCTGCCGGCCATCCAGTCGCTGTAGCTGACCGGCAGCGTGAGCGTGAAGGACATGGGCTGGCCATTGGGTGTCCGCCGGACGCCACCCGGGCCCATCGTGAAGCCCGCCGCGGCGAGGATCTGGTTCGCCGCCTGGTCATCCACCGAGTAGCGCAGGTTCGCGTACCGGGGCGCCAGGTACTTCTGCTGGGTGGGCAGCACCAGGCCGGTGGGCGAGTCGTCCGGGGGAGCCTCCCCCTGCTCCCCCACACTGACGATGAGACGGCGGTCGAGGGCATCGCTGATCGCGCGGCGCACCGGCAACTGGTTGAACGGGTACCTGGCCAGGTTGAGGATCATCACCACGAGCGAGGACTGCGGCGGGAACCAGGCGCGGTGATACCGGGGGTTCTTGTCGATGAATGAGGTCTGGATGTCGGGGATGAAGAACCCGCCCCACTGGAGCTGCCCATTGGCCGCCAGCAGCCCGCCGGTGGTGTTCGAGGCGAGCGCGGGCAGCCGTACCTCGGCGACCTCCGGCTTGCCGGGCATCCAGAACCGGGTGTTCTTGGTCAAGGTGACGAGCTGGGGAGAGAAGGACTTCAGCAGGTACGGGCCCGTGCCGACCGGGGCCGGGTCGGTGTAGGTCTGCGGGTCCTTGATCTTGCTCCAGATATGCCGGGGGACGATGACCTGCGAGCTGAGGTAGTAGAGCTCGGCGTATTCGGGCTTGGCGAAGTGAAACTCCACCGTGTACCGGCCCGGCACGGCGACGGCTGCGAATGCGATGCCGTTGCTGTTCAGCGCCGGGTACCTTTTCATCAGGCCGAAGGTGTAGCCGACGTCAGCGCTGGTGAACGGCTGCCCGTCGGACCAGCTGACTCCGGGCCTGAGGTGGAACGTCAGCGTCCTGCCGCCGTCCGCCCAGCGGTAGGACGTGCCGAGCCACGGGTAGGAGGCGTTGCTCTTGAGCAGGTCCCATTGCAGCAGCGGCTCGTAGATGAACGGGGCGTCGAGCAGCGACAGCGCGTTGTTCAGCGAGAACGGGTTGAAGTTGTCGCTCACGCTGCCCACGGGGTCATCCGCGTAGGTCAGCGCGGCCTGGGAACTGCTCCCGCCGGGCGCGGCGGGCCCGCCGGTGGCAGCGCCCGAGCAGGCCGCGCCGCCAGCAGCGAGCAAGGCGGCCGAGACAGCCAGGGCCAGCGAACGTGACGTGCGCATCTGCATGCCTTTCTGCTGACGCCCTAGCTGCCGTCGCCGGGCGGGGCCGGCTGCCCGGCCGGGCGGCGGTCGTGCGGCCCGGCCGCGGCGGCGGGCTCCTGGTCGAGGCGCGGCACCGCGCCCGCGCGGTACTCCTGGTAGCGGTCAAAGAGGGCCCGCGCCGACGGCCACATCGAGTGCGGGCTCAGGAAGTGGGAGAACTCGAACGTGATGGCCTTGGTGACGTACGGCTCGGCCGCGTCGAGCTTGTTCACCAGCTTGCGCCACTCGATCGGCAGGAAATCGATGGGCATATCCCGGTCGAAGGTCTCGACGTTGGCCCACAGGTCGATGCCGTGCCCGTCGGCGGCCTCCCGGGCGGCCCGCAGGAAGTCAGGCAACTGAGCCTCGTAGGCGGTCCCGTCCTGGAATGCGCAGCAGGACACCAGGCCCTGGTAGCGCCCGAATATCTCCTCCCACTGCCCGGCATGCTCGGCCACGCTCCGGGCGGGCGTGCGCCCGTGCTGGCCGGCCGGCTCGGTGTCCTCTACCCGGCCGTGCCAGTACGGAGAGATCAGCACCGGGAGGTCTGCGGCGCTCCGCGCCGCTTCTGCGAGGGCCGTGTTGATGTCGATTATCCGGCCGCTGGTGTCGGCGGTTTCGTGCGGCAGGTACCAGCCGCGGAAGGACGGGTGGCCCCCGTAACGCTCGCTGACCTCGCGGGTGAATTCCCGGTTCAGCGCCACCTCGGTCTTCCAGTCATACCGGTGCCAGTAGTAGCCCGAGTCGTAGAGGCCGAAGAAGAACGCCAGCTCACGGTCGTCACACAGGCCGAGGAAGAGCTCGGCCATATCGGCGTACACCGGAAGCGTGCGGACCTTGCTTGAGATGCTGGCTGAGGGGAACGCCAGCCGTTCACCCCACCCGGCGCGGATGAGGATCACGGTGTCCAGCCCCGCCGCGACGAACGTATCGAACTCCCGCTCCCACTCCGCGTGCCCCCAGTTGTGGGCCGGGATGTCGTGGGTCACCTCGTCGATGAAAGTCCCGGTGATCTGCAGCGGCATGAAATACCCGTCCGGATAGCTGGTCTAGGACATTTGTCCGCTGTAGCAAGAATTGCCGCCAGCTCGCCGTCGGCATTTATATCTGGCATCACAGCAGGTAGATGGCACATGTTAGATTCTGTCAGGTCGATTGCCGGACCTGGTCAGGAAACAATGTCGGGTGTTTCTCCGCGCACTGGTCTAGATGTTTTCAAATCAGCTGTACGCAGTATGGTCCGGGTCCCACAGGCGTGAGCGGGTGAGCAGGTGAGCCAGGGAGCTACGAAGCGGTCAGCGGGCCGATGACGGTGCCGGTCATCGGGCTCGACATCGGCGGCACGAAGCTTGCCGCCGCTCTCTTCGGCCCGGATGGGGAGATGGTGGCCCGCCAGCGTTCGGCCAGTCCCGCGGCCGACGGGCCCGCGGCCGTGGTTGCCGCCTCGGCCGCGCTGGTCAACCAGCTCAAGGCGGCGGCGGCCCGGGGACCCGCGGTGCGGCGGCCCGCGGCGCTCGGCGTGGCCACCGCTGGCGTGGTGGACCCGTCGGCGGGGGTGATCCGGTCGGCCGGTGACACGATCATGGACTGGGCCGGCGTCCGCATCGGCCCCCTGCTTGAGGCCCGCACCGGGCTGCCCACCGCGGTGGAGAACGACGTGAACGCGATGGCGCTCGCCGAGGCCAGCCGGGGTGCCGCGCGCGGCGCTGAGTCCGCGCTGGTCGTCGCCGTCGGGACCGGCGTAGGAGGCGCGCTCGTGCTCGGCGGCGCCCTGCGGCGCGGGCCGACCGGCACCGCGGGGGAGATCGGCCACCTGCCGGTCGACGTCGCGGCGGACGGCCCGGCGGCTGCACTGTGCGGCTGCGGCCGCCCCGGGCACCTGGAAGCGCTGGTGGCGGGGCCCGCGATCGCCAGGCGTTATGCCGCCCTGACCGGCTGCCGGACGCGGCCCAGCCTGGAGGACGTGAGCCGGGCCTGCCAGGACGGGGACGAGACAGCGCTTGCGGTCATCGAGCGGGCCGGCACCGTGCTCGGCCGGGCGCTCGGTGGGCTGGCCAACGTGATTGACCCGGAAGTGATCGTCCTGGCCGGCGGCGTCCTCGGCGTCGGCCGGCCGTTCCTCGATCCGATGACCGCCGCACTGCGCGCCGAGACGCTGCCCGGCCCAGCCGGGGTCGCCGTCCATCTGAGTGAGCTCGGCCAGGATGCCGGCGTCATCGGCGCGGCCATCGCGGCGCTTGGCCAGGTGCCCGGCGCGCCGCCCGCCACCAGACCGCGGCCGGGGCAAGGACCGAAAGAGACGGGACGATAGCCGATGGCGGGACAGCGCTGGGAGCAGGAGGGCCCGGTAAGCGGGGCACTGGTGGGCGTGCGCCAGGGACTGGTCGTTTACTGCCAGGCACCGCCGCGGAATCCGCTGCGCAGCGCCCAGATCATCGCGCGGATCGCGGCGTCCGTCGCCGCGGCAGGCGCCTGCGGCGTGCGGATCGACACGCCCGGGCACATCGTAGAGGTCAAGAAGACCGTCGATACCACGGTGATCGGCCTCTGGAAGGCCGACAGCGACGGCGTCTACATCACCCCGACCCTTGAGCACGCGCGGGCGGTCGTCGAGGCGGGAGCCGACATCGTCGCCATCGACGGGACAGGCCGCCCGCGACCCGACGGCCGCGACCTCGCGGAGGTTATCCGGCGGCTGCATGACGATCTTGGTGCCGTGGTCCTCGCGGACGTCGCCAGCATCGCGGAAGGAGTGGCCGCGGCGGAGGCCGGAGCGGACGCGGTGGCCACCACGCTGGCGGGCACCGCCGGCGGGGTCCGCACTCAGGAAGGCCCGGCGCTTGATGTCCTGGCGGGCCTGCAGGCCCGGCTGGATGTGCCGGTGCTAGCCGAGGGCGGCATCACGCGGCCCGACCAGGCCCGCGCCGCTCTGGACCACGGCGCCTGGTGCGTGGTCATCGGCAAGGCCATCACCAGCCCGGACTGGATCACGGCCAGATTCGTGGCCGCGATCGACTATCCGGAGCGCGGCCCGGACGGGGCGGCCGCGGACCGTCCTGCCCCGGAGCGGCGGACCGCGGAGCGGCGGACCGCGGAGCGGCGGCAGGAGGAAGATCCATGCGATACCTGATCCGCCGCATGGGCTTCTACCTGCTCACCGCGGTGGTGGCTATCACCATCAACTTCCTCGTCCCGCATCTCATGCCCGGGAATCCGGCCGAGATCCTGCTCTCGAACTTCCGGGGCCGGGTCAGTCCTGCGGCGATCAAGTCAGTGTCGGCGCTGTTCGGCCTGAACCATGCGTCCCTCTGGTCGCAGTACCTCACGTACTGGCGCCAGCTGATGCACGGCGACCTCGGGATCTCGTTCTCCTTCTACCCCGCGACCGTCTCCTCGGTCATCGCCCGCAGCCTGCCCTGGACGATCTGGCTGGTGGGCACCTCCACGGTGGTCAGCTTCGTGCTCGGCACCCTGCTGGGCATCATCGTCGCCTGGCACCGCGGCTCCTGGCTCGACTCGGCGGTACCGGTCACGACATTCTTCTCCGCTGTCCCGTACTTCTGGTTCGGGCTCGTGGTGGTCTTCGTCTTCGGCGCCCTGCTGCACTGGTTCCCGCTGTACGGCGGGTACAGCTCGGCCAGCCCGATCGGCTGGTCGTGGACGTTCATGGAAAGCGCCGCCTACTACTCTTTCCTGCCCGCGATGACGATCGTGCTGTCCTCGATCGCCGGATGGCTGCTCGGGATGCGCAACATGATGATCACCACCATCGGCGACGACTACATCGTCCTGGCGGAGGCCAAAGGCCTCTCGCAACGCCGGATCATGTTCGCCTACGCCGCCCGGAACGCGATCCTGCCGAACATCGCCGACTTCGCGCTCTCCGTCGGCTTCGTGGTCAGCGGCGCCATCCTTACCGAGATCGTCTTCTCCTACCCGGGCATCGGCTACATCCTGTACCAGGCCGTCGACAACGAGGACTACCCACTCATGCAGGGAGTTTTCCTGGTCATCACGCTGGCCGTGCTCGCCGCCAACCTGCTCGCCGACCTGTGTTACGGCGCGCTGGACCCGCGCGCCAGGCAAGGGGCGTAGGTCATGGCCATCCCGCAGGTACTCACCGAGGACTCCCCCCGGGCCGCCGGGGGCGCCGAGCCGGGCACCGCGGGGCTGCCGAACTGGCTCACCGCCCTGCGCGCGCCGAAGATCGCCGCCGGGCTCGGCATCGTGCTCTTCTTCATCGGCGTCGCCATTTTCGGGCCGATGATCGACCGGACCGACCCGAACGTGCTGAGCCGGGCCGTGCTGCAAGGACCATCGGCCGCGCACTGGCTCGGCACCACCCAGACCGGGCAGGATATCTTTGCCCAGCTCATCAACGGCGCCCGGATATCGCTGTTCGTCGGATTCGTGGCCGGCGCGATCGCGACCGTGCTGTCTTTGTTCATCGGGCTGCTCGGCGGCTACCTCGGCGGGGTGCCAGACGAGATCCTTTCGGTATTCTCCAACATCTTCCTGGTGATCCCGGCGCTGCCGCTGGTCATCATCATGGCGGGATACCTGCCCGGCAAGGGCGCGCTCAGCGTCGCGGTCGTGATCAGCGTGACCGGCTGGGCCTGGGGTGCCCGGGTCCAGCGCGCCCAGACCCTCTCCATCCGCAAGCGCGACTACGTCGAGGCGGCGCGGATCGCGGGTGAGGGAACCATGCGGATCATCATCTTCGAGATCCTGCCCAACGAGCTGGCGATCGTCGCGGCGAACTTCGTGTTCACCGTCATTTTCGCCATCCTGACTGAGGCCGGCCTGGCGTTCCTTGGCCTGTCCAATCTCTCCAGCTGGAGCTGGGGAACCATGCTCTACTGGGCCCAGAACGACTCCGCCCTCCAGGTTGGCGCCTGGTGGTGGTTCGTGCCGCCAGGCCTGTGCATCGCGCTGGTCGGAGCCGGCCTCGCGATGATCAACTTCGGTATTGACGAATTCGTCAACCCGCGGCTGCGCGCCGCGAAAATCGCGACCACCGGCCGCCCGGCACGGAAGTCGTCATGACCGGCGGGCTCATCCGGCCATTCCCGGCACCGCCGTTCCCGGCCACCGCGGCGGGCATGGCCCTGGACGTGACCGGCCTCAGCGTCGACTACGGGATCGGCGGCGCGGCGCTGCACGCGGTCGCCGGGGTCAGCTTGCTGCTGCGGCGGGGTGAGATGCTGGGCCTGGCCGGCGAGTCGGGATCGGGGAAGTCGACGCTCGCCTACGCGATGACCCGGCTGCTCCGCCCGCCGGGGCGGGTGACCGGCGGCCAGGTCCTGTACCATCCGCGCTCCGGGCCGCCGGTCGACGTGCTCGGCATGAGCCCGGACGGGCTGCGCCGGTTCCGCTGGGCCGAGCTCGCGATCGTCTTCCAGTCGGCGATGAACGCACTGAATCCGGTCCTGTGCGTGCGGAGCCAGATTGACGATGTGCTGCGGGCGCATGTGCCGCAGATGGACCGCCGCGCCCGCCGGGAACGGGTAGCCGAGCTGCTCCAGCTCGTCGGCATTCCCGCCGACCGCGCCAAGTCCTACCCGCACGAGCTCTCCGGCGGAATGCGCCAGCGGGTGACGATCGCGCTGGCGCTGGCGCTCCGGCCGGAAATCATCGTCATGGACGAGCCGACCACGGCGCTGGACGTGGTCATCCAGCGGCAGATCCTGTCCGAGATCAGGAGGCTGCGCGAGCAGCTCGGATTCGCCGTGCTGTTCATCACCCATGACCTGTCGCTGCTGATCGAGCTGGCGGACACGATCGCGATCATGTACGCGGGCAGGCTGGTGGAGCTGGGCTCGGCCGCCGACCTGTACCGTTCGCCGCGCCATCCGTACAGCCGCGGGCTGCTCAACTCGTTTCCGCCGCTGCACGGGCCGCAGCGCGCGAGCGCCGGGATTCCCGGCTCGCCTCCTGACCTCCGTTCGGTGCCGGCCGGCTGCCCGTTCCACCCGCGTTGCCAGCGGGCGCACGAGCCGTGCCGCACGCTCGTGCCAGTGCTGCGGCCCAGTCCCGTCGATCCGGATGGCTCCGGGCATCAGGTTGCCTGCCACCTGTACAACGAGGGCGGCCCGATGCCGTTGTCGCTCGACGGGGAAGGACCGGCCGGCGATGCCTGACGGCCCCGCTCCCGCACCGGCCCCTGGGCCCGCGCTGGAGGCCATCGGGCTTACCAAGCACTTCCGGGTCCGCCAGCGGGAACAGGGTTGGTTCAGCGGCCAGAAGAAGGTGCACGCGGTCGACGACGTGTCTCTCACGCTGCACCCGGGCACGGTCACCGCGCTGGTCGGCGAATCAGGCTCGGGCAAGTCGACCATCGCCCGCCTGCTGGCCCGGCTGTACCCGCCGACGAGTGGGACCATCGCGCTGTTCGGCCGGCCGGTGCAGGGCCATCTGAGGCGGGCATCAAAGCGCTACGCCAGCCAGGTGCAGCTGATCCTGCAGGATCCGTTCTCGTCGCTGAACCCGGCCCATACGATCCGGTACCACCTGACCCGCCCGCTCCTGATCCACGGATACGCCCGGCGCCGCCGGGACGCCACGGACCGGGTGGCGGCCCTGCTCGCTGAGGTGAGCCTGGTGCCACCGCAGCAGTTCGCCGAGAAGTTCCCGCACGAGCTTTCCGGCGGCCAGCGCCAGCGGGCCGCGATCGCCCGGGCCCTGGCGGCTCGTCCCTCGGTGCTGCTGGCCGACGAGCCCGTCTCCATGC
>Ga0265338_10011173_pt1 | contig 10408 bp, 9 predicted proteins | sample 42126metaG_FD_193579 | JGI IMG/M metagenome (GOLD analysis project Ga0265338, IMG submission 193579) | Rhizosphere microbial communities from Carex aquatilis grown in University of Washington, Seatle, WA, United States - 4-21-26 metaG | ecosystem: Host-associated > Plants > Roots > Rhizosphere >... | reverse complement strand
GTCCGCCAGCAGAATGGTGCCTGCAGGAATCGCAGGAAGAATGTAGCCGGGAAGTTTCGACTGCGAGATCGAGAAAAACACGAGGGGCACGATGAGCCAGCAACTCGCGAAGACGCTGAACTGCAGTTCGAGCTCGGGCTCGGCAGAAACGGAGTTGCGCTCGGCCCACCACACGCGAAGTGACCGGACCAAAGCGGCAACGGCAAAAACCGTCCACGGCATGAGGACTAGCGCCGTCACCGGCAGGTAAAACCAGAACGGCTGGCGATGATGGTACAGATCGCTGGAGAAGCGCGCCAGATTGTGTTGCAGAATGAATTCGCGAAAGAATTGCGGATTGCGCATCTGCACTGCGACGTACCACGGCACCGCGACAATACAGAACAGCAATATGCCCGGCAGCCAGAGTGTGCGCAGCACCACTCGTGGTTCGCGAGTCAGGAGGGCAAAAATGACGATGACAGCGCCGGCGAGGAGCGGCGCGACCGGGCCCTTTGCCAGCATTCCCAGCGCCATTAGAACGTAGAATGTTGCGAGGAAGATTCGCTTCTGGCTCTCGCGCCACGCCCACCATGCGAGCATCCCGAGGGAGAATGCGGTGGCGAGAGCCATATCCATGGAAGCGGCGTGGGCATAGGCGATCACTCCTGCGCACGAAGCGGTGATGAGCGCGGCGTCGACTTCCACTCCGCGGCGAAAACGACGAAAGAAAAGATAGACAGCCAGCACCAGCAGTGTGGCGTCAATGGCCCCCGGGAATCGTGCAGCGACATCGGTCACGCCGAGAACCGAATATGCGAGCATCGCTTGCCAGTAGTAAAGGGGCGGCTTCTCAAGCCAAGGCCGGCCGTTGAGGACGGGAGTGATCCAGTCGCGGCGCTCAAGCATCTCGCGTGCTACCTGCGCATAACGCGGCTCATCGGCGCCGACCAGACCGAACTGCCCGGCTCCGTAGAAAAAAAGAAACGCACAGAAACCTGCCATCAGCAATACGTCTGTGCGCGTGCGATTGGTCATGGGAGAATTGCAGATTGCAGATTGCAGATTTCAGATTGCAGAATTAGAAGGGATCTAAGCATCAGCTGCGTTCTTCACTCTGCAATCTGCAATCGTTTTTCTATTGCACCGAAGGTCCACGGCGAATCTGGAAAAGCACCTGGCGCACAGCTTCTGCAAGCGGGCCGTCGACCGAGCATCCACTGGCGCACTCGTGGCCGCCGCCGCCGAAGCTTTCGGCGACGTGAGCGACATCGAGTTTGCCCTTGCTGCGCAGGCTCACGCGGAAGCGCCCGTCGGGCAGCTCGCGGAAAAAGGCGGCCACTTCGACTCCACCAATCGATAGAACGTAGTTCACCAGCCCTTCGCAATCTTCTTCGATTGCGCAGCTGCGCTCCATCTGCTTCTGCGTGACCCAAGCGTAGCCGATGTGGCTTTCCAAATTCAGGTTCCGGAGAGCCTCGCCGAGCAGGCGTATCTTGGCGACGGAGTGGGCGAAGTAAATGCCACGCGCGCAATGCGCCGGATCGGCCCCCGCCAGCACCAATTCGCGTGCGAGCGCGAATGTATTTTCATTCGTGCCTTGAAACATGAACGAACCGGTGTCGGTCATCAGCGCTGTATAGAGACAGGTGGCAATCTCGGGAGAGAACTTCACTCCGGCTTCCCGTGCCAAGCGGAAGACCATCTCGGCAGTGGCCACAGCGTGCGGATCGATCCAATTAACGTGGGCGAAGGGGCGCCCGCTGACGTGATGGTCGATGCTGATCAGAAATCGATCCTCCAGCCCTTCGAGGCGCGTGCGGTGAATGCTGTCACACTCGAGGATAATCGCTGCCTCGTAGCTCCCCACAACGCGGCTCGACTGGACGACTTGATCGGCAAATGGAAGCGAACGGTAGATGCGGGGAACGCCGTCATGCAGCACAACATCGGCCTGCTTGCCCATGGCGCGCAGAACCTGGCAGCAAGCGAGCGCCGATCCCACGGCGTCGCCGTCGGGACGGGCGTGCGAGGTCAGCACGAATCGTTCGTGCTGTCCGATCTGCCGGAGTACATCCTCGATGTTGCTATGCTTTTTCTCCACTCTGTTTCTCTTGGTATGGTTGCTTGCGGACCTTACTTCTCTTCTTCGCTCGCGCCAGCAGCTCTTCGACTCGCGCCTTCTCCCGCTCCGCGCGGTCGAGACGAAAGATCAATTCCGGAGCACGTCTCAAACGCAGGCGCTCTACTAACTCGTGGCGGATATATGCCCGAGCTGCCTCCAGGCCTTCGAGGCTCTGGTCGGCGTCGGTATCGTCGCCCTCCACATTGACCCAGACTTCCGCCGATCGGCCATCATCGGCGATGTGAACCGCCGTCACGCTCACAAGACCAATGCGCGGATCGGCGAGTTCTCCTTCTACGAGCGTTTCGATTTCTTCGCGCAAAGCCTCGCCAACTCGTCCGCGATGATATTTCAGCCCCCGCTTCTCCAAAACCAGCACCTCAGGTAAAACGCATGAGAATATCAGAAAATCGCGCGTAAGTCTGCCCGGCAGTGCCTATTGTCGCGCGCTTCCAGCGGAGGAAGATAAGTACGTAGGTAACAGTCTGTTAGAGACGTGAATGTGTCGGCTGCTTGTTTCAAGTTTCAATGTTTCAAAGCCTCGGCTAGCCGCAATTGACGTTGAAGCATTGAGACGATGAAACCTTGAAGCGTCTACTCTGCGGGTTGCGCCGACGGCGGCGGAATCTAGAAATATTCGACAAACGAATCGGCCACATCAGCCCCGTGATTGTTGGCGATGCGCGTGGCCGCGCGCTCTACGTTCTTCATGAGGCCGTCAAGGTAGTCGCGCGAATTGGAGATGCTGACGACGCCAACGGTAGCGCGATTCCACAGCTCCGCGGCATCGAGCTCCGCGACCGAAACGTTGAAGCTAGTGCGCAGCCGGTCTTTCAAGCTGCGAACAACCTGGCGCCGATCTTTGATGGACTGCGCGGCTTCGATGTGCAGTTCGAGGGTGAGGAATGCGATGGGCATTGAGTCTTCAGCTCAGCTCTCAGTTCTCAAGAAACAACATCTGAGAACTGAGAACCGAGAACTGAGAACTTTTTTACGCGATCACTTCCGCCGCGATGCGCTCGGTGGCGAAGGCCTCGATCACATCGTGGGCCTTGATGTCGCCGTAGTTCGCGATTGAGATGCCGCACTCCATTCCGTTGGTGACTTCCTTGGCATCATCCTTGAAGCGGCGCAGCGATCCAACCTTGCCCTTGAACACGACCACGTTGTCGCGCAGCAGCCGGACTTCGGAGTCGCGCTTGATCAGGCCGTCGGTCACGCGGCAGCCGGCGATGGTTCCCACCTTCGGGATGCGGAAGGTCTCGAGCACCTCGGCGCGGCCCTGGTAGGTTTCCTTGATTGTCGGTTCGAGCAGTCCGGTCATAGCGCGCTTGATCTCGTCCTGCAGTTCGTAGATGATCGAGTGCAGGCGGATGTCGACTTCTTCCTGCTCGGCCAGTTCCTGCGCTTTTCGCTCCGGCCGCACGTTGAAGCCAATGATGATGGCGTTCGACGCAGAGGCCAGCAGCACGTCGGTTTCGGTAATCGCACCAACCCCCGAACGCAGGAGTTTCAGCCGCACTTTCTCGTTCGAGAGCTTCGTGAGTAGGTCGCTGAGTACTTCGACCGATCCGCCCACGTCGCCTTTGAGAATAATATTCAGTTCCTTAGTGCCGGCGGTCTTGATCTGCTCTGCCAGACCTTCGAGCGATACGCGGGAACTCTTGGCGAGTGCGGCTTCGCGGGCCTTCTGCTCACGGTATTCGGAGATCCCGCGAGCCTTGTCGCGATCCGCAACGACCACGAACTGATCGCCAGCCTGCGGCAGACCTTCCATGCCCAGGATTTCGACCGGGGTTGACGGAGGCGCAGTTTGAAGCGCAGCTCCGCGATCGTCAAACATGGCCCGAATCTTGCCGTAGACGTTGCCTACGACGAAGTTGTCACCAGCGCTCAGCGTACCGTTCTGTACCAGAACCGTGGCCACGGGTCCGCGGCCGCGATCGAGTTTGGCTTCGAGCACGACGCCGGTCGCAGCGCGTTCCGGAGTCGCCTTCAACTCCGCGAGATCGGCGACCAGGCAGATCATCTCCATCAGCAGGTTGAGGTTCGTCTTCTTTTTCGCGGAAACGTCGACGAACACCGTTTTGCCACCCCACTCTTCCGGCACCAGGCCGCGATCGGCCAACTGCTTCTTGACGCGATCGGGCAAAGCATCGGGTTTATCGATCTTGTTCACGGCGACGATGATAGGAACTTCGGCGGCGTGCGCATGATCGATGGCTTCGATGGTTTGCGGCATGACGCCGTCATCGGCAGCGACCACGAGCACAACGATATCGGTGGCCTTGGCCCCGCGGGAACGCATGCGGGTGAACGCTTCGTGACCGGGGGTATCGAGGAACACGATCTCGCGGCCGTATGCGGGAGATTCCTTGTCGGTAATTCGGACTTTATAGGCACCAATATGTTGCGTGATGCCTCCAGCTTCGCCTTCCGCAACGTGGGTCAAGCGGATGGCGTCGAGCAGCGTGGTCTTGCCGTGATCGACGTGGCCCATGATCGTGACCACCGGCGGACGCGGTGTGACTTCGACGGCGGAATCTTCCCCGCTCGCCGCGGCAGCATCAATGTCTTTCGAGGCCTGCTCTTCGAACGTGATCACGTTCGTCTCGGCGCCGAAGAAGCGTGCCATTTCGCTGGCGAGCTCGGCATCGAGCGTCTGGTTGATCGTGGCAAACACGCCACGGCCGAGCAGACGCGAGATTAAATCTTTCGCACGGATGTCGAGCTTCTCCGCGAGATCCTTTACGCTGATGCCTTCCGTGATCGTGATATTGCGGGTGATCGGCATCGGCTCATTCGACACCACCATGCGCGGCGGCGGCGTGTAGCCCTTCATTGGGCCTTCTTTTACACCGCGCGGAACGTAGCGCTGGCCGGGCCTTCGCGCTGGAGCGCCAGGACGAGCGCCGGGACGAGCTGGCCCCGGAGGGGGCAGCCCTGGACCAACACCGAGCGGACGAGCCCCCGCAGGCGCCTGGCGCGTGGGATGCATGGGACGGCGTTCGCCGGGACGCAGAGGCGGACGCGGCGGACCTCCACCGGGAACCTGCGGACGCGGACGCTGGAAAATTGGCTGGCCCGGGACTGGACGTCCGGGCGCGGGACGCATGGTCCCAGCAGCAGGTGCGCCCATTTGAGCAACCGGCGCGACAGGTCTGGGCGGCGGAGCTTTGTACACCGGCCGAGGCCCCGTCTGCGGAACAATCATGCGCGGCGCAGGCGGCTGCGGCGGCCCGGCAACGACCGGAGGAGTGGCGGGACGTGGCGGAACAGGAGTTTGTGGCGCTGCCGATGCGGTGACCGCGGGCGCTGCCGGCGCGGGCGGAGCAATGACGGCCGCTGGTGGCGCAGGTACAGGACGCGGTGGCGCGGCTACTGGCGGCGCTACGACAGCCGCGGGAGCAGCAGGCTTCTCGACGGGGGCCACAACTACAGGCGGCGCTGCGGGCGGAGGCGCAACCGCAGCGGGAATTGCAGGCGCTGCCGGAGGTGGAGCTGGTCTTGCCACCGGAGGCGGAGCAACTACCGGCTTAACGACAACTGGTGGCGGTGCAGGCCGCGCTGGAGGAGCCGCAGCTTCCTTCTGTTGCGTGATGGCCTTCAGCACATCACCCGGCCGGGAAATGTGCGACAAGTCGATTTTGGTCTTGATTTCTTCTTCACCGCGCAAAGGCCGCGCGGATTTCGACGCCGTGGTTGGCGCTTCGGACGAGCCGCGCAGGTGGACCCGTACTTTTTCCGCTTCATGCTCTTCCAACGAACTGGAATGGGTCTTCTTCTCCGTCACTCCGACGAGCGGTAGCGCGTCGAGAATGGCTTTGCTTTTAACTTCCAGCTCCCTGGCGAGATCGTTGATTCGAACCTTGCTCATCCGGCCTTTCTTGTACTCCGCGTTGTGCTTAGGTCTTCATTGCACCCTCACGGAGCCAGCGTCCTGCACTCGCACGCCATCGCAGATGTTCGCGCGTAACATGACTATTCAGTTGTTTCGGGAGCGGAGCCGTCTTCCGGCCCATGCTCTTCTTTTTCGCTTGAGGCCGCTTCGGCTTCCGCCGGCACCTCAGCCGAAGCCTGCTCAGCCTCGGCACTTGCCTCGCCCGCCGCCGCTTCCGGCGCGGCATCTTCGGCTGCTGCTTCAGCCTCGGCGGCAACTGCTGCTTCACCCTCTGCAACCGCTTCGCCCGATTCCAGGCTGGCAAAGTAATTATTCACCGCGAGGCTGATTTTTTCCACCGTCTTAGGCCCGATGCCCTCGATGGCCTCGAGCTGTTCCGGAGTCATATCGGCAAGAGCTTCGACCGTCGTGACACCAGCGGCCGTAAGCTTCTCCACAAGCCCTTCGCCGAGACCAGTCACGCTCTCGAGCGGAGTCGTCGCGGGCGGCGCCATGGCAGCCATCTGCAGTTCGACTTCCTGGCGCTTCTCTTCCTCGCTCTTGATGTCAATCTTCCAGCCCAGCAACTTTGCCGCCAGGCGGACGTTCTGCCCCTTCTTCCCAATCGCCAGCGAAAGCTGGCTGTCGTCGACGACGACTTCGAGGTGCTTTTCCCCGCTATCAACGATGGTGACACGGCTGACCTTCGCAGGCTGCAGAGCTTTTTCCGCAAACGTCACTGCATCTTCGTGATACTCGATGATGTCAATCTTCTCCCCGCGCAACTCGCGGATAATCGATTGCACGCGCATACCCTTCATGCCGACGCAGGCGCCAACGGCGTCCACGTCTTTGTCCTTGGACATGACAGCAATCTTTGTGCGCTCGCCCGCTTCGCGGGCGATGGCACGGATCACGACGGTGCCATCGTAGATTTCCGGAACTTCGGTCTGGAACAGATGCTGGACCAAGTCTGGCACGGCGCGTGAAACCACAACCCCCGGGCCCTTGGCAGCGCGCTCGACACGGGCAATTACCACCCGCACGCGCTCGCCGATGGCAAATGACTCGAGCCGTGACTGCTCTTTGCGCGGCATGCGAGCTTCGGCCTTGCCGATGTCGAAGATAACGTCCGGGCCCTCGACGCGCTTCACAGTCGCGTTGACGATTTCGCCGACACGTCCGATGTACTCGTTGTAAACCGTGTCACGTTCTGCCTCGCGCACCTTCTGAAAAATCACCTGCTTGGCCAGTTGCGCCGCGATGCGTCCCAAAATACCTTCCGTGACTTTGGGAATGAGCAACTCTCCGCCAACCTCGAGGCTAGGATCGACCTTGCGCGCATCCTCCACCGTGATCTGCAAGTTCGCGTCTTCCACCTGCTCCGGCGTTTCCACGACCGCCTTGACCGCAAAGGCATTGATCTTGCCGGTTTCCTTGTCGAGCTTGGCCCGCAGATTTTCCTGCGACTTGTAGTACTTGCGGGTGGCCATAACAATAGCGTCTTCCACCGCGCTTACTACAATCTGCGGATCAATCCCTTTTTCCCGGCTGAGTGCGTCGATCGTGTTGTAGAGCTCGCTTGCCATAAAAATCAGACCTCGGACTTCGGACTTCAGACTTCAGGATCTCAGAACCGCTGAGGTCCGAGGTCTGACGCCCAAGGTCCGTCTTTCAGATCTCCGGAACCAGATTCGCCTTCTCCACGTTAGCGAAATCTATTTCAATCTTCTCGCCGGCCGCCGCGCCCATCTTCTTGCGCGACTTGTGGCTGGCCACGCTTAAGTCCAGCGTCAAGCGACCATCCGCAAAACTCTCCAGCCGCCCTTCAAAGTACTGGTTATTGTTCACCGGCTGCCGCGTCTTCAACTTCAAGCGGCTGCCCGTGAAGCGGCTGAAATCCGCCGCCTTGGTTAATCTGCGATCCAACCCGGGCGAAGAAACTTCCAGCGTGTACGAACCCGGCATGACATCTTCGACGTCGAGAATCGTGCCAAATTCGCGGCTGAAGTTGGCACAGTCCTCGTGCGTCACTCCCGCCAACGGATCCGTGCCGGCCGCGACCTTGTCGAGAAACACGCGCAGCATGCGCGCCTTCCCTCCCCCGAGGAACTCGACTTCCACCACTTCGAGCCCGCTGGAGGCGGCTACGCGATCCGCGATTTCCCGCACACGATCAACGTCAAGCGCCATGAATCCAGTAGCTTACAGGCGATGGCAGCTACCACCGAAGGGCCCAAACTAAAAAGTGGGCTTGCGCCCACTGGTGTGCTTCGCCAAATGCCGGTACACAGCAGTTCTCAGTTCTCTAATATACGCCCGCTGGTGGCAAAAAGACAAATGAGGGAAAGGAAGCGAGAAGTCCAGTCACCAGGATTCTGAGCGCTAAGCCCCGATTTGTTCAACTATCATTCAGGCATGACCCCGGAAGAAGCCCGACAGATCATTGTGGAAGCGTCTAATTCGTGGGGTCATCAAAGCCGTTGCCGGAATTGCTGCTGTGGCTCTAGGAATGCTTCAGGTTGACGTGTGAGCGAAACGCGTTATCGAGCATTTCATTGGTTTCTGATCCCGTGTTTTGGGCATCAGTCACCGCTTTTTCGACACAGATGATCTCACGGCACTCAGAGCATCTGGCGAAGCGATGACTGGCGCGATCCATCTCGTCCCGTGGTCCAAGCCAACCCGCGTCGGTCAATACTGGTTTCTTCATTCCCAAGCCTCCCACAGGCAGGCCTACGACCATTCCAATTCGCGAACCGCTCTTGTGTACTCGTCACTCGCACACTTTAATTCCGTATCCAGGGAGTTCGGTTCTTCTGATTTGGCCGTCTTGAAGGCGTCCAGAACACTCTTCATCTTCAGTTCGGCCGCTCTCACTTCATCAATGGTGGACATTGTCGTGCCGCTCCTTGCCGTGCCTTCACCATTACAGATGATGCGGCAATCTGCCGAAGAAAAATGGTCAATCTTGCACAGGAATAAAACGCCGCAACGAAGGTCAACTGGCGACAAATCCCATAACGCTCAGGGACCCGGACGGAGCTCGCCAATTCTCAATTTGTGTAATCGCCTGTGGGTGATGTTGAAAAAGGGTTGCTCGGGACGGCCATCTTGTTTGCCGTGAGCGAATCTGGACGCGCATTTCGCACGCGTCCAGAGCCCGGGGTCTTGTTCACAGAGCGCGGACGATAAAGACAATCAGCGCTATAACGACAATTGTTCCTAGCAAGCCATAACCTAGCATAGTCCCTCCTAATCCTCGATTGCGGCAGATCTGGACCAATTGTGCTGGAAGAGGATGAGTCTTTGCTGCTCAGTCTTGCTCATCGCCGCTGATTTAGGAACAGGTTTCTGGGCGGGGGCGTCACTGCTTTCGGCCGAATAGGCATCTGGCGCCGATAGAAGCAGAGGCATGCACCGCAACTGGCGCAAAATCCCGATATCACTCATCCCCTCTTCGGCCCATTTGCCTCAATCCCCAGCCCTCTCTAGAATGGAAGTTTACCCACACGTTGGGGAATCCCGAGAAACCTATGATTCATTTTCCCGTTCCTGAGGCTCTTACTTTCGATGACGTCCTTCTGCTGCCCGCGCGTTCCGATGTAATTCCGGCGCAGGCCAGCACGCAGACGCAACTCACCCGGAATATCAGCCTGAATATTCCGGTGGTGAGCGCCGCCATGGATACGGTGACCGAGTCGCACATGGCGATTGCGTTGGCGCAACAGGGGGGGCTCGGGATTATTCACCGCAATCTGAGCATCGAGCAGCAGGCCAACGAAGTCGACAAGGTGAAGCGATCGGAAAGCGGCATGATCGTCGATCCGGTAACCATGCACGCTACCGACAAAGTCTCCGATGCGCTGGAAGTCATGCGTAAGTACAAGATCTCGGGTGTGCCCATTACCGAGCACGGCAAGCTGGTCGGCATCCTCACCAACCGCGATCTGCGTTTTGAAACCCGCTTCGACATTCCAATCGACAAAGTGATGACCAAGAAGAACCTCATCACCGTGCCGGTGGGAACGACGCTCGAAGACGCCGAAAAAATTCTGCACGAGCACCGCGTCGAAAAACTCCTGGTGGTCGATGACAAGTACAACCTGAAGGGGTTAATCACCGTTAAGGACATCCAGAAGAAACTGAAGTACCCCAATGCCGCCAAGGATTCTCACGGCCGCTTGCGCGTGGGTGCAGCGATTGGAGCGACGGGAGATTTTCTCGAACGCGCGCAGGAGTTGGCGGAAGCCAAAGTCGACGTGCTCGCCATCGACAGCGCGCACGGACACTCGACGAAAGTACTGGATGCTGTGAAGTTGGTGAAATCGAAACTGCCCCACATGGAACTGCTCGCCGGGAACGTTGCCACCTTTGACGGAGCGTGCGAGTTGACTCGGGCTGGCGCGGACGGCATTAAAGTC
>Ga0265338_10011172_pt1 | contig 10409 bp, 11 predicted proteins | sample 42126metaG_FD_193579 | JGI IMG/M metagenome (GOLD analysis project Ga0265338, IMG submission 193579) | Rhizosphere microbial communities from Carex aquatilis grown in University of Washington, Seatle, WA, United States - 4-21-26 metaG | ecosystem: Host-associated > Plants > Roots > Rhizosphere... | reverse complement strand
TTTATATTGTCAGGACGGGGGTTATTCCTGATTCCTAGCACTATGCAACCGTTTTACTTTTCCAACGACAAGAAGATGAATATTCCAAACGAAGATAGACGCGATAGAAGATTTGTTCATTCTTTGAGTTATAAGCGGATCTTGTATCCGGAAGAACAATTTGATCACGCTGCAATATGCGAAATTTGGGTGGGGCCGTGTTGTGATTTTGGTGAGGCAAAAAAAGCGCTAAATATCTTATTACGCGAGCATGGTTATACTAATGTTGAAATAAGGCAAACTGAGTTACCATATAGAAGATAGAAGTCGTTATATTCGCACGGGATGAAATCAATGAATATTTTTTCAGAAATAATTTTACCATCAGTAATAATTCTAATTGCAAATGTATTTAGCCGTGAATATGGTAGTTATCGTTACGAGGTGGTAACTGCTATTTTTGGTTGGATTGCGGGCTCCTTTTTAACAATATGGCTGCTCTTATCTATTACATATTTCATTTTGGTTTTATTTAATAGCCATATGCAATTACTTTATTCGCGACAGATAACTTTTCAAGTTTTTGCTTTAAGCTTAGTTACTGTTTTATCAAGGGATTATGAGAAATTATTAAAACCAAAAGCTGAATATTTCGAAGGTAAGATTAAATTAATGTTGGCGATGATTGCAAAAAAAATGAAGAGATAACAGTTATTTGAAATATAAAATAATTAGTCCTATAAGAAGCAGTAAAAAAATAGCGGATACTTTTTCATTTAATTGTGACATTTTTGATAATATCTCATTGTGATTAGATTGAGCTGATTGTGGCTCTGATTCGGAATCAGTAAGATCGGCGCTACTGCTAATTTCATCTGATTCATCTGTAAATAATTCTGGTGATTCAGCTTTGCAGCGTTCAAGCATCATTCCATATATTGAGCTCAAGGTGTGTAAAAATGCTATATCAATATTTAAACTGAATAATTGAAGACGCAGTGTTTCGCGTATATTTTTATCAGTATAATAATGAATATTATTGACGGCAGCGGATACGAAATCCTCCTTATCTTTTTCAAAATATAATTTCATTTTATCAACACGGGGATGCGTGCTATATCTATAGAAGGTTCTCCTTAAAGCGGCGTCGTTAGAGTTAACAAGCTCAAGGAATTTCTCTGAAGATTGTGCTCTATATAATCTAGCTATAGAACTGCGGAGATTTGAGTAGGATAAATCAGAGACATAATTAGGGAATTTATCATCAATGCCCCATCTCTTAATCATTTCGATGATGTCTTTTTCATTCATATGAAAAGCAATAGTATATGGTAATGCTGCTTTAGATAGTAGGTGATTCAGGGCAAACATCCATTTATCATTAATGGGAGCGTAGCCTGGTAACTTCCATATTGCCTCAAAAAGTTCGTCATTATTGTCCAGCGCTTCAAGGGGATGTTCTCTTCGTTCTTTAATTAAATTATTTTCAGAAGTATAGGTGATTAATTCACACCATTGATCGTCTGTTATTTCTTTGAATATTTCTTCTCTTTTGTACAGTTTAATAAGGAAAGCTTCATTGGTTCGGTCTCTACCAAATACATTGTCATTTGTAAATAAAGCATAAAGTTCATTCTTATTGTTATTCAAAATTATTTGCTTTATATAATCCTCTGTTAGCCACGCTGAGTTTTTATTCATTAATGCAGCAATCATCAAAACTTTATCTTTGCTTTCATACAGTGATTTTACTATTGTTTCGTCGTAAGCGAATCTAGCTAGTGCGATCTTTATTATTGGATCGCTCCTTAATGATAATTTACTTTCAAGATCATCGACTATTATATTAGGTATATTGTGGTAATTCTTTTTCATCCATTTGTATATGAAATTGGGTGGTGAGTTGGCTAATATTTCAGTATTAATTATTCGTTCGTCAGCCATGATTATTCACCCTCTGCGTAAGGTTGGTATATTTATTATTTATCTCATGGTTTAACTTATATTATACGGCAATATGGAAAAATTTGCGGTTAGAATCCAAGATGGTGATGTAAGCTAATATTTTCATTGCGAATTATGAAATGCCGCATTCTTTTGCGATCCGATTAGATTCATTGATTGCCATTTTAACGGCTTTTCTGAACTTCCTGGCTTCTGCCGTCATTAAGCCATGCTTTAATGCGTTAATATTTCCTCTTTGTGCTCCGCTGCCTTTGCCTCCGCCATGGACTCGGCAGCGTAATTTACCCCTAATAGCTGCTAACCGACATGGGGAGCCATTATTGTGTTTTGTTCTGGCGCCGCACCTTGGTGCATTTTCAAATGCATAGCGTTTTCTCTCGGCTCCTGAGCTCGTTTTCATTTATTTGATTCCTGAGGGGGTGGTGTGTTGATATTCCCTACAATAGCCTGTCCGCCGTGGTGAATATCGACATGTTCGACTACGATCTTCTGTCCACCATTGCCCTGAAGTCTAGCTAATAAATTGGCCTGCTGAGTAAAAGTATTCGCTAGTTTGATAGCAGTATTAGTAAAATATTGCTTTGAGTTCATATCGTATCCATTTTGTATCATGGCCATTGAGATCTGCTGAAGTTGGTGGATCGATAACATTTGCGCTGCTAGCATTTCTTGAAGCCCCCCTTGTGTGTCCAAGGCTTTTAATCCCGTCAGTAAGTATTTTTCAGATTTTGTGGTGGTATCTTCATCGTTATTTTTACTTAACTCGCACGCAATGGCGCCAAGTCTTATCATCCTTTCTGTGAACTTAATACGTGCATCTTCGTGTGCTTCACTGTCGTGAACTCTGATGTCGTCGACCTCTTGGCGGTTATTTAACATTGTTTTTTCCTTATATAAGCGGCTCCTTCAGTCTTGGTCGCCCCTGTTTGGGGTATAGTTACTGGCTTTGCGAGTTGCATAGTGTGGCATCTTTTGGTTTATCCATTCTTCAATATGGGCTCGCAAGCACTCGACTGATATGTCTCCGTTGATTATATCCTGTCTATCCTCCGACGATAATAGGTCGTATATGACTTGTTTAGGGCTAACTTTAGATCCGTAACAACACCTACCGACAAATGCAGGTAGATCGATTTCTTTAGGTTTAGGCACTACTTGAAGTGGGACGTTTAATTCAGGGGAACAATGGGAACAACGGGAACACCCAGTATTTTCGGTTGTTCGTGCGTTCCCGGTCTGCTCTCGTTCATTAATGCAGTAGGAACAAAACCGTTTAATCACGGCTTCAAGGGTCATACGGTTTGTTCCTTATCATATGGTATTTGAACGTGGTAGAGGTTCTTAGTTTCTGAACCAATCCGTGTTTTTTTTGTATATCGTTTGTTGTCATTATCAGTCAACCATTTGTACTGTACCAAAGTTTCAATGATTCGTTTGCGCTCATACCCACTCGCAGCTTCTTGCAATCCGACAGCAGTAAACATATAAAGTCGTCCATCGTCTGTGTTTTTATACCAACCAGCACGTTCATGAATAGTTTTGTTCTCAAGATTGTCTGTCGATGAGAAGCGAGAGTCGCCATGTTTGTCTATAAAAGCGGAAATTGCTTGAAGAATTTTCTGATCCTCAGTTTGAGTGACACCTTGAAATTCTCGCCAGCGTTTAAAAGCAATATATGTCGAATCTAAAGCACTACCTTCCTTCCATGGCAGTAGCCCGTATTCAATGCCGAGTTCCCCAGCTAAAGCGATAACAGAAAAAATACTGGCAGCGCGCTTCTCTAGGTTTGATGTCGTATGTTCGACAAATTTTTGAGTAATTTTATCCACTAGTGTAGTAAGTGCGCGTGTTTCATTTATTAGCTTGCTGATAAATTCAGGCCCGATATGACCATAATATTTCAATCGCGCTGATTTTAGATGATCTGCAAGACTTCTCCCATCACTAAAGCCATGCAAATTACTGAACACCCCATGTTCAAAATTAGCGGGAATATTAAGCAGTCTTACTATCTGTCCAGAATTAACTTGTCGACCAGTTTCGTTGATGATGTTCTCGAGACTTTTTTCACCACTTGAAACAGCCATTAGTCGCCATCGCTGAATTTTTCTTGCGCTACCTATCCGGCTTGCACGCTGTTTGCCTTGCCCATTGGTTAACATATATACAATTTTGCCGACCTCATGAGGCGGAGCTTCATTAATTTCGTCTAAGATTATGCAGGTATCGTTCCTGGCCGCCGCTATACCTTCAAATCCGTTTGAGGTGGTACACCAAGATCGAATGAACTCAGGAGGTCCCCAAACAGTGGCGCCAGTTTCAAGGGCGGTACTCTTACCTGTTGATGAGTCACCGACCCAGTGGACGCCACCTCCTTGCTGCCTATTTATGATTTTCAGTAATGGCCCCGCAAGGCAGGTTGAAATAGAAACAACTAATGGAATATTGCCCTCGCAGTATTTTCCTATTTGATCTTTCCAATCTTGGAGTGACCCTAAAGTTGTGAACTCAGTATCTCCAGCAATTTCAGATTGGTAAACCACGTTTTCAGCTCCTATTATCTTATCTGGTAATACGAAGGCCGTATTGTGCCAGCCGATTGTGCTAGCGGCAGTAATTCGGTTTTTGGGCTTTTGAGACATGATGTAATTAATCATTTTCCTTCGATTTTTGTGATCAAACACTAGACCTTGATCAAGTAATTCACCACACAACTCATCACCGCTACTTGATTTAAGCATATGCATTGGCATAGCCCATTCATGCCATTTTCCGTTACTATCTAAGAAGCGCAATAATCGACCAAAGTCAGTGCTTTGAGCCGAGGATGTGATTGCTAAGACTTCAAGAGGAGAGCATATCCATTCATCTACGTTAATGTCGTTACCGCCACTTCGTTCTTTGAAGTGATGATAAAGGCCGGGCTTGAATGTATTACTATCAATTTCAAACCAATCAGAGTGTGAAATAAAGCATGGGCGAACTATAGAGGGTACTATTGGTTCTGTCGGTTCAGTATCAGACGGATTTTCAATCATCAAGATTGATTTGTTCCCTTCGTTCTCATGGGGTGATTTTTCAGGAGAACGTTCGGGAATCTCGTCGATATTGCTCTGTTCTCTCTGTTCCCGTTGTTCCTGCTCTAGGTTACGAGTATCCTTTGCTATATCGTTCATGCCATTGTCTCCGTGTTTCGTCTTCGCCAGCAGGCTAGATCGTTGTAATCTGTCAGTGAACTTGGTGCGCTACTTGGCCATTGCGGTAGCGCGAGCAAAGCGCCAGCGGCGATAGCAGCATGCCTGCCTTTGGTCTTTCCGGGATTACCGGGTGTTTGGCGGTCATCATCCGCACAAATGATGATTTCACTATGAGGCTTGTAACGGCGAATCGAGGTGGCTACAGGTTCTAGGTTTCCCGCATCTATGGCGGCGATCACACAAGCAGAGGGATGATCTTTAGCTAAAGTAGCTCCGGTTGCGAATCCTTCGCAAATCAATATCCGGGCAAGATCTAGAGAACCATTGACGAGAATGTGGTGAGCTCTTTTTGCGCCGCCAGTTAGTAGGAACTTCGATCCATCTGGATGAATGAATTCCAAACTCCAAATAGTATTTTGGCAATCAATGATTGGCAGGATGATCGTGTCACCACGCTGACGAGCATTAAATGGTGTTATGTCTTTGTTTAGAAAATACGTATGGTTTGGATTAGCTAACTGCGAATGCTCCCAGATTACCGTTGCCCGTGTTGAGGCACGCTGTTGTTCGGCAGCTTTGGCTTCGTCTCGCTGACGTTGTGCTTCTTCCATTTTTTTAAGATGTGTTTGCCATTGCGCTATGCTCATTTGATTTCGAGATTTGGAGCACCACTTCTTTGATAGACTCATTTTCCAGCTACCATAAGCCCCGCTTGCGATACCGTCTGAATACAAGACATACCATCCGTTGCGAGTGTGCATCTTATCACCCTTAATATGAAATCTATGTAGTATTCCATCTGGAATGATTGGTGCATTGGTTATTATTTGATCCTGCGCCATTGAACTGAGGAAAAGTCGAATCAAATCCATTTTATTTGCCCTCACTTGTATTGATGGCTTGGGTCCCATATTCACTAGTGGATTGTTTGAAGCCAAATGACTGAAACCATTTATCTGTTTCATCTAGAGGATAGAGAATTTTCCCACCATTCACTTTCATGAAACGTGGTCCAGTGCCTTTCCAGCGCTCGCGTTGAAACCACTGCTTAGAGTAACCATAACGTTGAGATGCTTCGGTTTCATTGAGGTATAGCTTTTGAATCTGGCTCATGATTAATTCCTTTGATTTAGGGTTAATTAGTGAGCACAGATTAATTGAGGGCTTAGATTAATGCACAGGAACGAAATTAGAAGTTAATCAGAAAAAATCATTAATTACGTTCATGTAGAGCGACTGTTAGTCCCGGGTTATGGTTGATTTTTGAGCTCTGACAAAACTTCACATGTATATTTTCCCAAGGTGTTAGGAGTGCCCAAGGTGATATTTAGTTTGCTGGTAATGTAGGGCTCGATTGTTACTAAAAAATCGTAAAAATTCCCTACATACTTACCCAGAATGTCACCATCTATTGTGTATTCGCCGAGGTCGCTCACGTAGCCACACGTTGCTTCTCGCCGGGTTCCCTCTGTGTATATTTTCATTAACAATTGAATTATTCCTTTTATGAATGGCTTGTTTGGCGCGCCTCTTTTAATTGCTGGAAGATTCTTTTCGGCCTCTTCAATTATGCAGGGAATCGTTCTAGATAGGCTTTTGATTGTTTCAAGTTTTATATATAGGCCAGGAATGTTATTGAAGTCAAAAAAATCAACGGCGTCTCTTAATGCATTCAATTCTTTATAATAATTAGGATTTTTGTTTGCGATGAAGCTGGTGATTCTTGTGCCGGTATTATCAAGCAGAGTTTGTATTTCATTTATTTTTGACAGTGAATTATTGATATCCTCGGCATGAATTTGGATTTTTGATATTTTCTTTTTGATGGTTTCTAGGTATGTATGCATTTCTTTAGGGGTAGGTGTTTGTCGTTCAATTTCATCGAGTGATGCAATATCTATGGATAGCTGAGATAAGTGGCTGTGTAAATCATAGTCGATTAGAAAATTGAAATCTTCTTTGATTTTGTCGATCTGAATTATATCTTCTTTGGTCAATACAATGGGGTTTGCTTGGAAGCAAATAGGTTCAAAGCTTCGGAGTTCTTTGGTCATTTTTAACCTTTATTTATTAGGGGGTGTGGAATTTTATGTATGGCAATCACATTTTCTTGATTGTTGTTGAATGCATTTACTATTAAATCAGAAATTTTCTGCATGGGTTTTCGTAATCGTTCAGCATCAATTACGATGTAGCCTGCTGTGACATCGTTATTTGTTTTGTGGTTTAGCAAACGCTTCAAAGCATAGGCTGGTATATCGAGGCTTTCTGCGATCGTTATAAATGTCCTTCTTAGGTCATGAACTGTGAATGATACGCCCGAAGTTGAGATAACTTTTGCCATTTGCTTTCGTGGTTCTATTATGTATCCCTGTTTTCCCGTCCCTGAGAATACATAGGGACTAATAGTTTCATTTTTGCGTTTTGAGAGCAATTCGCAAAGAAAGTTTGAAAGAGGTAATGTGTGGGATAGATGATTTTTAGTGTCATTTATGGTTAATGTTTTTGATTTTAGATCAACTTGTTCCCATAGTAATTTGGCAGCTTCTTGCCTACGTAGACCGGTGAATATTATTAGCAATAGGTAGTCGCGTAAGGTTGTGTTTGATAGCTGTTGTATGCCCTCGTACCAGGCTGCGAGTTCATGCAGTTTGATAAAAGTTTGTCTGCGTTTTATGCGATACCACGCACGTGTTTGAGAAAGCCGTTTGACGGGGTTTTCTGTGATAAGTGTTCTTCCTTGGGCATCTTCGTATTGACCAGATGCAAAATTAAAAAGTGCGCGTAGAACCCTCATGGCTAGATTAGCGTAAGCTTTACCGTGTTCTTTCCCTAAATATTCATGATGTTTGGCCGCTTTATCTTTTGTAATATCGATTAAAGGTTTATTTCGCCATTTATCAAATGCAGTATTGATGACACGGTTATAGTCATACAGAGTTTTGGGTTTAAGGGATTTTCTGGCTTGTAGATAGTCGGAAAATACTTCGTTTAAGGTTACCCCGCGCATTTTAGCGGCGCGTTTTTCTGCAAGTGGGTCAATTCCCGTGGCAATCAGCCCGAGTAGTTTCTGGGCTTCATTGCGCGCCATTTCAACGCTAAGCTCAGGGTAACGTCCCAGTGTGATGCGGCGTAATTTACGTTTGATCAGTTTTTCAACAAAGAATGCTTTCGTACCACCAGAGGTGACTCTAACTCCAAACCCCTTAATCGTGTCATCGTAATAGCGTTTCTGAGCGGTTGTGCCATGAGAGATGATGGTTGGAATCGGTAGTTTATCAACGTCTGTTTTTCTTAACTTCATATTAGCTCCATGCCTGAGTGTGTCGTATATGTGTCGAACATATGTCTAAAAAGGATTAATGGAATTTATAACGCATTATAAGGATTAATTACATGAATTCAAGGACATTTTAAAAAGATTTCAAAGTGTGTCGTAATCATTAAAAGTGTAAGATTTATAATTCGTAATCAGTAGGTCGTCGGTTCGACTCCGACCGCTGGCAGTAGATTTGGCGGGGCTTCCTGGGGTTCGTCCAAGACCGATATCATTTGCGTGTCGAATATGTGTCGAAGGTTGAAAGGTCTGACCCTATCAATAGCGTCATGGTTTGGTAACGTACCCAATAGATACTTCCTTAATTAACGTGCTAATCTGGTTATATTGTGAACACGTTATTAGGATGCTATGGCAATGGATTGGAATACTGTGTTAGCGACTCTGACTGGATCTTTATCCGGTGCTGGTGTGGTAGTTTTGGTCGATTGTGCAGTAAAACATCACCTGAATAAGATACGCAATTTTCGAGAAGCAATTTCGATTCAATTAGCTCTACATCAGATGCTTTTAGTATCACTACAAATGCGTAAGTTTTGTGACGATTGCATGCAGTCGAGAATAGGGTTTTACAAGAAACTTATGCGTGATGCGAATCCAAATGATTTATGGGCTCGCTTTAGATATATTGATTTGCCGGAGTATATGTATACATTTGCTATTACCAACTTGGATTGGAATTTCACACAATTTTTATCTAAAAATGAGGGTGCACCGAGAGATACAGTAAGAAGCCTAATCACCGCCAAGCTAGGATTTGAATCTTTAATCACTATTTTGGATAAAAGAAATAGATTACTAGGTGAAGTTCACTCCATAGTGTATCGGATATCGAAATCCGATGGTGAAGGCGCTGTATATACTAATGATAATCTTGCGCATTCTATTGGGGAGCCAACTAACAGTAGATTGATATCATTAACAAATGAGTATGTTGATAAAATAATAAAAGTTATTGAAGACTGCTATAAAGGATTTGATGCGTTATCGAGATATATAAACCATAAATATTGTCATTATTCCCCCTTAAAATTGGATATTCGCCCCGACTTGAACGAGATTCTTCAGAAATTTGTTTAGCAGCGGTATTACTTAATATTGTTTCAGGAAGGATGTTACGAATATGATGCTGGATGAGGAAAATATTCTTGATGAGCTAGAATCTAAATATCAAATGATTCATAGTAGATTGGAAGCTAAACGTTATAAGGGCATCATTTATCATTACACGGATTATGAAGGCCTTAAGGGCATTTTGAAAGACAGAAAAATGCGATATACGGATTATAGGGATTTAAACGATATTACTGAATTAAAATTTGGTCAGAATGTTATCCTGGACTGTATCAAAAATAAATCTATACCGGATAAGGAGCGTTTAACCAAAGATATTAATTATGTATTCTTTGTTTCTAACACTATGTGTAATACATATATAAGTTGTTATTCTTCGACTGTAAATAAATTAGCTTTGTGGCGCTACTATGCAGATGACGGCTGCGGATTCTCAATCGGGTTTAGTAGTGATTATCATTCAGCAGTAGAAAATAGTACCGTTGAAATCGATACGCTCGGTAAAGTAACTGTTTCTGAGGTTCTATACTGGGAAAAGTCGGTTTCTGTAATAAGCGAACTAATAGAAATATATATCGAAATATTAAATAAGAATCCTTCGCTTCAAACGAATAAAACTTTTTTAATGGATTTTAGAAAAAAACTTCTATCACATTTATTAAGTTTTCTTCCATCTTTGAAGGACGAATCTTACGAAGATGAAGACGAGATTCGTTTATATTGTCAGGACGGGGGGTTATTCCTGATTCCTAGCACTATGCAACCGTTTTACTTTTCCAACGACAAGAAGATGAATATTCCAAACGAAGATAGACGCGATAGAAGATTTGTTCATTCTTTGAGTTATAAGCGGATCT
>Ga0265338_10011170_pt1 | contig 10410 bp, 9 predicted proteins | sample 42126metaG_FD_193579 | JGI IMG/M metagenome (GOLD analysis project Ga0265338, IMG submission 193579) | Rhizosphere microbial communities from Carex aquatilis grown in University of Washington, Seatle, WA, United States - 4-21-26 metaG | ecosystem: Host-associated > Plants > Roots > Rhizosphere >... | reverse complement strand
CTACCATGGGTTTTACAAAGAAAAAGTGACCTGGATTGGGGATGCGGTAACCGAAGGGATCCATTTTTTGGCAGGTTCTTTCCCGCTTTATGCCGGCCTTTACCTCTCTGATTTTAAAAGCGATGATGAAATAAGACAGGGCATCCAGTTGGCCTTGAAAAACGGGGCATCAGGGGTATCGTTTTTTGGCAATGTTACGCCGAATGTTTTGGATATTTTGAAGCAGGAAACATCGGTTTAGAGCCAGGGATCAAGAGTCGGCAAGCCAGGAAAGACTTACGAAGTTTTCAAAACTTCGTAAGTCTGTGTCAAACCCTAAAACTTCCCGTAAAAGTTCGAAATATCAAAGTAAACATCCAGTTTGATATTATCCGCAGTGGTGATATGAATAATATCATAAGGTTTATTGTTGTGGGTGCTTAACGATTGGCCGTTTACTCTTGACCCGGGATATTTATTACGTATCCAGCGGTATTCAAAATCAATGCCGGGCTGTTCATGATCTTCCTGTACAAAAATGGCTTTATCAAAAGATGATCCGTCATTGTCAGCGGTCGAAACTGAGGCAGTGTCGCTGTGCACCGTCTTTTTGCTGGTTGAGCATGAAATACCCAACGCGCAAATAACAAAAAGCAATAAGGCTACTCTTCTCATAAAATAAATTCAGGTGCATAAATATAGTATTTCTTTTTAACAAGAAAAGCCAGCGCACCAAATTGTAAACCTGATAAGAAGTCCTTGTTTAAATCTTGACTCCTGGCTCTTGATCCCTGTCTCTTTTTTCCCTCTATTCAAAATAAAGCACCTGCTTTTTATAGTCGATAGTGAACTTATATTGTTTTAAAACACCGCCGCCGATGCTGCCGTCGATACTGGTATCGGCAAAAGCGCCGGTTTTGAGCATAGGTATGCGCGATGGTACGTTAGCGAGCTTAACATTCGCGATCTTCAATTTATTTAAACTGAAAGTCCGGGCAAAAATGGGTCCGCCGAGGCCATACCCGGTGATAGTCGTATCTGAAAGATGGTAATTACGGATGATCCCCGTTTTTATGGCGAAGTGATTAAAAAGGGTAAAAGCGGTGCGATCGCCGGTATCAACAATTATAGTCGCTTTATTGCCGTCAATTTCTGCTGCAAACTTTGGTATCGAACCGTAAAAAAAGGTAAACGGCAAAGGGAAAGCACCTTTATAGTTATTATAAAAGTTGATCACATGGTTGGGGTAATCAAACTGCACCGCGTAATCCTTCATAAACGTATAACCAATAACACCATCAAGGTAGGGCAGGTGCAGACCGTTGATGATCTCCGAAAAATCAATCACCAAAAAACCAGCCTTCACAATGTCAACGTCGCCTATTTTAGCAGTGTCGACGACTGCATTCCAGGTTTTTGCCAATTTTGCCCCGGCACCGCTTTGCATACTCTCGTGGCCCAGGGCCAGACCCAATGTTTTAGCGGTTTTTACATCCAGGCCATAATCGGCCCCGCAATCCAATATAAAATGGAAGGTATGCTGCTTGATCTTAACTTCGATATAGGGGCGGTTATCTATCAGTTGAAACGGTACGGAAAATGCCGGTTTATTTTGGGCGCGACAGCTTAAACTAATTAAAGTAAACAACATATAGCAGAGGGCAGGCAACAAACAGATCTTCCTCATAAAAATTAGTTTTTTATTTGGATGACAGAAAGGGGGATTATGTTACAAAAGACCGATCACACCCGCTATGCTGTTAGTGCTCATCACCAAAAAACAAGGCCTTTAGTTCTGTAGCGTCATCGGGCTTCATTCTGCCGGCTAAGATCAAACGCAATTGCCTTCTGCGCAATGCGCCTTCGTATAAAACCATATCCTCGATGGTTTCTGGCACAAGCTCCGGTACGGGTATTGTCCGTCCGTTCTGATCAAGGGCCACGAAGGTGTAAAAGGCCTCGTTGCTTTTTATCCTGGTGCCCGAAGGGATATTTTCGGCCCAAACATCCAGCCTAACTTCAAGCGAAGTGGTAAATGCCCTTGATACCTTTGCTTCAATGGTGATCACATCGCCCAGTTTAATAGGCTGTTTAAAGGAAACATTATCAACAGATGCCGTAACTACTATCTGGTTGCAATGCTTTTGCGCCGATATGGCTGCTGCAATATCCATCCAATGCAATAAACGTCCGCCCATTAAATTATGCAGTGTATTGGTATCATTGGGCAATACCAGTTCATTCATGATGGTATGTGATTCTTTGGGCGTTTTTCCTTTCATGGGTGGATTGTTTGTGCAAAGATACTTAATGAGGTGAAAGGTGAAAGGCTAAAGGTAAAAGGTTTTTGTACTGCTCAAGGAAATTTGATCACTAATTTGGAAATTATAGTAGAATTTGCCTTTTGCCTTTCGCCTTTCACCTTTCACCTTTTTCCATTAGCTTTATCCCAGTTAATAAAATCAATCCATCCTTATATGAAGATTCAATTTATGCGGGTTAGTTTGTTGGGCCTGCTTTCGGTCGGTGTTTTTTTACCTATCAGCCTAAAGGCTCAAACCAAACAAACCTATACCAGTTTAGAAGATGCCATACGGTCTGGGGGCAGTCTTTATGGCAATGCCGGTCCGCAAAGTGTTAACTGGACAAATGGCGGCAATAAATATTCTTATATCGATAATGACGAGATCCGCTCGATGGACCCGCAAACTTTAAAGGATGAGTTGATCTTCAGCAACAAAGGCTTTACTTTTCCGGGAAGTACCAAGCCCTTTAATTACGAATCGTTTCAATGGTCGCATGACTCGAAGCACCTGGTTTTTAAAGTCAATTTCAGGCCGATCTACCGCCGCTCCGGTGTTGCCGACTATTATGTTTACGACCTGGCAGGTAAGCAGCTCAAACAGGCTGCAAAAGATGCCCGTACTGCAGAGTTATCCCCTGATGGCAAGAAAGTAGGTATCGAGCGCGACGGGAATATGTTTGTTTATGATTTTGCTGCCGCGAAAGAAAGGCAATTAACTGCCGATAAAACCAGCGAAAACGGCACCTTTAACGGGCATTATGATTGGGTATACGAAGAAGAATTTGGTCAGGCCCAGGCATGGAACTGGTCGCCGGATAGTAAATACGTGGCTTTTTGGCAGTTTAATGAACGGCCGGTTCCCGATTTCCAGATGACGAACTTTGAAGGCAATCATCCCGAACAAGTACACATTTCTATCCCGGAGGTGGGCGATCCTAACCCATCTGTTAAAATCGGTGTGGTTGATGTGGCTACCGGGAAAAAAGTTTGGCTGACGCCCGACGAGACCGACGATTTTTATATCCCGCGGATTTACTGGACAAGCAACCCGGATGTTTTGGCATTGATGACCCTTAACCGTGCCCAAAACCACATGAAGCTGTACTTTTTTAATGTAAAAACCGGCGAACACCATGTAGTATTAGAAGAAAAAAACAGCACCTGGGTAGCTATCTTTAATTTTTATACCAACGTAAACGATATGGTTTATTTCCCCGAAAAATCAAAAGAGTTTTTCTGGGTATCCGACCGTTCAGGCTATTACCATATTTACCGTTATGGGTATAATGGCAAGCTGATTAACCAGGTTACCAAAGGTAACTGGGATATGATAAAGGTTACCGGTATTGACGCGGAGGCGAAAAAGATCTATTACCTGTCGGCAGAAAGCGGCGGCCTTTACCAGGAGCCTTACAGCATTAATTTCGATGGGAGCGGGGAGGCTAAACTGTTTACTGTAGGCGGTTTCCACGATGTAAATATGTCGCCCAATGCCAAATACTTTTTGGATACCTATAGCAACCTGAACACCCCAACACAGGTTACGCTGAGCGACAATAAAGGCAAGGTGCTTAAAACGCTGGTGGATAATCACGAAGTGAATGATTATTTAAAGACACACGAGTATTCGCCCGAAGTACCGTTTAAGTTTAACGCAAGCGATGGCGCTGCGCTTGATGGTTTTTATATAAAACCCTACAACTTCGACCCCAATAAAAAATACCCATTGGTATTATTGGTTTATGGCGGCCCTGAGTCGCACGAGATCTTCGACCAGTTTGGTACCGATACCTGGGCGCAATGGCTTGCCCAGAACGGTTATATGGTTGCCAATGTAAATAACCGCGGCTCGGCTAATTATGGCAGTGCCTTTATGAAATCGGTTTACAAACAACTGGGCAAACTGGAAAGCAGCGACTTTACCGACCTGGCACGGTACCTGGCAAAAAACATGTGGGTTGACAGCAACAAAATGGCTATTATGGGAACCAGCTATGGCGGTTATAGCACTACCTATACGCTGTTAACCCATCCGGGGGTGTTTAAGGTGGGTATAGCGAACAGCCCGGTTACCGACTGGCGTTTGTATGATGACATCTATACCGAGCGTTATATGGCGCCTTTGAAAGATAACGAAGCGGGTTATACCAAAAGCGCGGATATGACCTACGCCAATAACCTGAAAGATCATTTATTGCTTATCCACTCCATGAGCGACGATAACGTTCACCCGGCAAATACGATGCAATTGTTAACGGCTTTAACCAATGCGGGTAAAGATGTCGACCTCCGCATCTATCCTCCCGGTGCCCACGGTGCGGCTTATAACTGGCAAAGTTACCTCTTGATTGAAAATGTAAGTTTTCAATACCTGGAGCGCTATTTAAAGGGGAATAATGACCTGCCGAATCTGAATGGAGCAAAATAAACCGCCTCTGATCAATCGTGTTTAAACAACGAATGCCCCGTTAGGGGCTGCCTATTTGTAGCAACAGATTACGCACCAAAACTGTTGCCCCGTCAGGGGCTACCCTTTGCGAATGGGTAACCCCTGACGGGGTAATATTTGTTGTGTGCTTTTTTTTCTACAAATAGGTAGCCCCTAACGGGGCATGAATAGCTTGTGATTTTTTCTTCAGCATAAGCATACCTTAAACTTTGAATATTTAAAGCGACTGCCCTGTGCCTCTGATGACATCAGCGGTGTGCAAATGTTATTCTTCTTTTGGTTTGCCTTCGCTGCCCAGCTTTAGGGTATAGGCTGCTTCTGCTGCGTCGTACGATTGCTTCAGGAGATCTGCATCCGTAGTATTTTCATCCACGGGGGTTTCATCCAGCCCGTTTGAATGAATGTCCTGCTGGCTTTGCTGATCGGCAGTATCTGAGTTGTCTGCATCATCTGGTGGTAATTCGTCGTTTGGATTTATCATGGTTTTAGTATTTAGTGATATAAAGATAACGATATATTGCAGTGGATGTTTCTGGAATAATTGTAAAAAGGTTGGGTGGCGGCCTGGCTGCCCCAACAACGTCTAAGTTGAGGCGGCTCCTAAGGGAGCCTGGCCCGTTTTTTGTTTTTTCTATAAACACGGGGCTTCGGTGGAGCCAATTCGTTTTTTTATTAAAGCAATTTTACGCTGCCAGGTGTCACCTGTTTATAGTAACACCCGGAATTTCTCCTGCTCAAATCACCGGGCCATAATTCATTTTAATACTTGTGCCGCTTAGCTTTTCATTCATTCGTGAGCATTCGATCCCATTCGTGTAATTCGTGTCAATTCCATTTCGTGTCCATTCGAACCCATTCGTGCAATTCGTGTCAATCAAAACAGCCCTTCATCAGCAAAACTAAAATACCCCTGGTCCGAGATGATAAGGTGGTCGAGGATTTTGATGTCGAGGATGCCGCCTGCGCTCACCAGTTTCTTGGTGAGCACAATATCATTCTGGCTTGGTTTTAAACTGCCCGAGGGGTGGTTATGAATGAGGATAATATTACTTGCCTGGTGCTGCAGCGCTACGCCGAAGATTACTTTTGGGTCGATAACGGTGTTGGATAAACCGCCCTTGCTGATCAATTCCTTTGCCAGCACTTTTTGCGAGCGCCCTGTTAATATGATCCAAAACTCTTCGTGATTCAGGTCCACCAGGTGGCGGCGCATAATGTTATAGGCATCTTTACTGCTACTGATGATGTCGGGGGCTTTTGTTTCGAAATCATTCCGGCGGCGGCCTATCTCCAGCGCGGCGATAATGGAAATGGCTTTGGCTTCGCCGATGCCTTTAAAGTTGGATAGTTCGTTGATGGAGGCTTTGCCGAGTTTGTTCAGGTCGTTATCATAATGGTGCAGGATGCGTTTGCTCAACTCCACCGCCGTTTCATCCCGGCTCCCGGACCCGATGAGGATGGCGATCAGTTCCGCATCCGTTAAAGCACGCCTGCCCTGGCCCGCCAGTTTTTCCCTTGGGCGGTCCTCTTCGGCCCATGATTTGATACCTATTTTGTTTTCGTAGTTGGCCATTGGATGTTCGGATTTCGGATGTTCGAATTCGGATTTAAGATTTAGGAAGCCGATTTCAAATGGTCAATTTCGGATTTGTTTTTCAGAATGACAATTTTATTATTTGAGAGGGGAAGCATTGCCAACTTTTTAAAAGCTGACAATGCTGAATTTATTTTATTGGCTCACCACCAACACCCTGAAAGTGCCCGGTATAGCAGCGGGCCTGAAAGATTTCGGGTCCTTGGGTTTAAAATCTGCTGTAGGTAAGTAAATGCTATGGGTGATCTGGTCCACCGCGTTGGTACGTGCGCCTTTTTCGGTTTTTAACACCTGGGCAACGGTAAACTGGTCGGGAGTGATTTCTTTGATGATGGTTAAGGTACCTTCGCCGTTTGATGAATAAACGGTTTTTAGTTTTACATCAAAACTAACCGCGTCGCATTCATCATCGATAGGGAGGGTAGTAACGATTTTACCATTGGTGGCATCCATCACCACCAATAAATTGCCGTCGCAGCCGGCAAACAGGCGCATGGTAGCCCTGTCCATTGCCAAACCTGATGGGCCTTTACCCGGCGCTAAGGGCCAGGTGTTGATCACTTTAAATGTAGTGGCGTCAATAACATCAATCTCGCTTTTTTCGGCATTGTTTACATAGATCCTCCCTTTGCCATCGCTGGTGGCAGTTTCTGGCCAGCCTGTTAACTGGATGGTGGCAACCGCGTTATCCGTTACCGGGTCAATCACCGTCATATTCTTACCCCTGCCATTGCAACTGATCACTTTTTTGGAGAAGGTATCATAAAAGATCCCGTCGGCAAACATACCGGTGGGTACGTGGCCCAGTACCTGGTTTGTTTTTAAATCAAAAACCAGCACGCTGTTAGCGCCGCCGTTGGTGATATAGCCTTTACCCAATTCATGTACCAGTGCTATGCCATGTACATCTTTATCGGTTTTGATAACGCCGATAGAATCGCCGGTGGTTTTGTTTAAAATATTTACCTGCGTACCATGCGAAACGTACAGGTTGTTTGATAGCGAATCAACGGTAATATAATCGTAACCACCTGCACTTTTAATGTGGTAGGTATTGGCAACATGATAGGTTTGCGCAGTTACTGCGGATATAGCAAACGCGGAAACTGCCGCAACAGAGAGGATAAATTTCTTCATTTCAAATGGGAATAATTGGGTTGTTTATACCCACAATATTACGAAGGAATCTGGCAATTAAAAAAGCAATCGACGAAGAGGTAAGGTTTATAGATGAGGGTCTGAACTAAGATTCGTAGGATTAGAGGATTTTAGGATTTAATGCGCCAAAATCTTATCATCCTCTAATCCTACGAATCTTAGTTCATACAATTACGCATCTTAGTACATACAATTACGCCAGCAAATTTCTCCAGCTAACCTTATCACCAATGATCTTTTGCAGTTCAGCTGAATTAACGCGTTCCTGCTGCATGGTATCGCGGTATCGGATGGTTACGGTATCGTCTTCTAAAGTCTGGTGGTCAACAGTAATGCAGAAAGGCGTACCGATGGCATCCTGGCGGCGGTAACGTTTGCCGATGGCATCTTTTTCTTCGTATTGCAGGTTAAAATCAACCTTAAGCCTGTCCATTATTTCACGGGCCTTTTCAGGCAAACCGTCTTTTTTAATCAACGGGAATATAGCAGCTTTAACGGGCGCCAGGCAGGGGTGAAGCCTTAATACGGTGCGGCTATCCTGTTTTTCTTCGGTGCTCAGGTCTTCTTCCTCAAAAGCGTTGATCATCGTCAGTAAGAACATCCTGTCCAAACCTATAGAGGTTTCAATCACGTAAGGGATATAGTTACCAAATGGTTTCCCTGTTTCAGGGTCGACTTCCGGATCAAAGTACTGCATTTTTTTGGTCGAGAACTTCTGGTGCTGGCTCAAATCGAAATCTGTACGGCTGTGGATGCCTTCCACCTCTTTAAAACCAAACGGAAAATCAAACTCAATATCATAAGCAGCATCGGCGTAATGCGCCAGCTTGGTATGCTCGTGGTAACGGTATTTTTCGGGTTCGGTACCCAGGGCAAGGTGCCATTTCAAACGGGTTTCCTTCCATTTGTTAAACCATTCCTTTTGTGTGCCGGGGCGTACAAAATATTGCATTTCCATCTGCTCAAACTCGCGCATGCGGATAATAAACTGGCGGGCGATCACTTCATTACGGAAAGCCTTACCGATTTGCGCGATACCGAAAGGGATCTTCATCCGGCCCGATTTTTGTACGTTCAGGTAATTTACAAAGATGCCCTGCGCTGTTTCAGGGCGAAGGTAGATCAGGTCGGCATCATCGGCAACCGCGCCCATCTGGGTGCTGAACATCAGGTTAAACTGACGAACTTCTGTCCAGTTACGGGTGCCGCTAACGGGGTCGGCAATTTCATGTTCTATAATCAATTCCCTTAAACGCGGCAAATTCTCTGCCTTAAGGGCGTTATCCATTTCAATTTGCAGTTGCTCCGCCTTGTCGGTTTTGCCGTCTTTATCATAACGGGCAATTTTATCTTCTAATAATTGATCAGCACGATAGCGTTTTTGCGAATCTTTATTATCGATCATCGGGTCGCTGAAACCGTCAACGTGCCCGCTGGCTTTCCAGATGGTGGGGTGCATAAATATGGCAGAATCAAGCCCGACAATATTCTCGTGCATCTGCACCATGGCTTTCCACCAGTAGGTTTTGATGTTGTTTTTTAGTTCGACACCATTTTGCCCGTAATCATAAACGGCGCTTAGCCCGTCGTAAATTTCACTGGAAGGAAAAACAAAGCCATATTCTTTTGCGTGCGATATAACGTTTTTAAAAAGTTCGTCGGTTGATTTGCTCATAATAGCGCAAAGATAGGATTTTTGGGAAAGTCCGAAAGTCGGAAAAGTCGGAAAGTCGGAAAGTGAAAAAGTTTGAGGCTATTATAGCAGGAAAGTGGTGAAACCTAAATGTTATTTAAGCAACTTTTTGCCTCTGATCACATCAAAACCTACAAACCCCGGCGTAGTTTGTAATTGAACATTACGGAACCTGGTTGAATCGGTTACCTCGTATTCCGGGAAATCAATCCGCTTGAAATGATTTTGATAGCTGATATCAGCAAAAAGTATCTTTCTGCCTGAACCGTGCAGTCGACTCATGGTGTAACCATATTTAACTACCGGAAAGTTTTGTACCGTCAGCGGTGTGCCGTTAGCCGGGTAATAATCAAGTGCTAAAACGGTAAATAAAGTAATACTGCCAAACGCTATTATACTTACAAGGAGCACGAATATAATTTTCACCAAACCTTTGAGTTTTTTACTGGGCAGCGAATTATTTAAATATGGCGTCAGGACTATACCGGGCACAATCCATAGCAAAAGGGCCATGTATAGCGGCATAGCAACAACGTCAAACAACATCATGCCGGCTATCATTAAGGCGATGCCAACCCAAAACAAAATGAAAATGATTACCCCGAGCGCTTTGTTTGGGGATGGGTTGTAATCCTTGAGTGATATCATGCCATAAATCTATCAAATAGATTTTAATTTTTATAAGGATTGAACTGGCCGGCCGTCACAAGGTGGCAGGGGGGAAACGGACGGACAGGCTGCAATAAGCCCCGCCAATGTTAAAACACGTTAAATAATTAGCATTGCATTTGCTGATGCTTATTTTTGGTTGACTATAAATGCTTTATCGTAAAATGAACCAGCTAAACCGGTGTTTATTTCTGCTGATCTGTATCGCTTTCTGTATGCCTGTTTATGCGCAAAAAGTCACGGGTTTAGTGATTGACAAAGTCACCAGGCAACCCATCAGTGGTGTAGTTATAAAAGCCGCGTTGGTTACCACCCATACCAACCAGTTGGGCCAGTTTGAAATAGCTTTAGCCCATCCTGATGACAGCCTCAAAATAACCGCGCTGGGTTATCAAACGCTTTTTGTTGCCGCCGGAAAACCAAATGTATTGCTTACCATTGAGCTGACGCCAAAGATTAACAACCTCAATGAGGTGACAATTATTGGCGACAGAAGCTTTAAAAAAGATTCGCTTGCCAACCGGGCCGACTATGCCCGGCAGTTTAATTACAAAGGCCCCAGG
>Ga0265338_10011169_pt1 | contig 10410 bp, 8 predicted proteins | sample 42126metaG_FD_193579 | JGI IMG/M metagenome (GOLD analysis project Ga0265338, IMG submission 193579) | Rhizosphere microbial communities from Carex aquatilis grown in University of Washington, Seatle, WA, United States - 4-21-26 metaG | ecosystem: Host-associated > Plants > Roots > Rhizosphere >... | reverse complement strand
GGAAGGGCGTGGAGACCTGGGGCCGCCCGTTACCCAGCGGCGGCCGCGCGACCCGCGAGCTAACCCCGCCCGACGAAACGCCGCCCCGCCCCGCCGCACCGGAACCCTCAGCCGAACCGTCCGGATTGCTGGTCGATCATCCGGTCCGCTCCGGCCAATCGGTGGTGTTCGAGAAGGGCGACGTGACCATCGTCGGCTCGGTCGCCTCGGGCGCCGAGGTCATCGCCGGCGGTTCGTTGCACGTCTACGGCACGTTGCGCGGCCGAGCCATCGCCGGGTTCGCCGGCAACCCGCGCGCCCGCATTTTCTGCCGCCGCCTCGACGCCGAACTGTTGGCAATCGACGGCGTCTACCAAACCGCCGACGACATGGACACCAGCCTGCGCGGGCGCGCGGTGCAGGCCTGGCTCGAGGGCGAGACCATGCGCATCACCGCCCTGGACTGAACGAAAAGGGGAAACGAATGGCCAAGGTCGTGGTCGTGACTTCAGGTAAAGGTGGCGTCGGCAAGACGACCTCCACGGCGGCCCTTGGTGCCGCACTGGCGCAAAGCGGCGCCAACGTGGTGGTGGTGGACTTCGACGTCGGACTGCGCAATCTCGACCTTGTGATGGGGGCCGAGCGCCGCGTGGTGTTCGACCTGATCAACGTCGTGCAGGGTGATGCCAAGCTCCCCCAGGCGCTGATCCGCGACAAGCGCATCGACACGCTGTCCCTGCTGCCCGCCTCACAAACCCGCGACAAGGACGCGCTGACCTCCGAGGGTGTGGCGAAGGTCATCGCGGACCTGCGGGAAAAATTCGACTGGGTGATCTGCGACAGCCCCGCCGGCATCGAGAAGGGCTCGGTGATGGCAATGCGCCACGCCGATATCGCCATCGTGGTGACCAACCCCGAAGTCTCCTCGGTGCGCGACTCCGACCGCATCATCGGCCTGCTGGATTCCAAGACCGAGAAAGCCGAGAGCGGCGGCCGCATCGAAAAACACCTGCTGCTGACCCGCTACGATCCCGGCCGCGCCGCCCGCGGCGAGATGCTGAAAACCGAAGACGTACTCGAAATCCTCTCCATCCCCCTGCTCGGCATCATCCCCGAAAGCGAGGAAGTCCTGCGCGCCTCCAACCTAGGTTCGCCGGTCACCCTGCTGAACCCGCTAAGCGCGCCCGCCCGAGCCTACATCGACGCCGCAAGGCGCCTGCGCGGAGAACTCCTTGAAGTGGTGGTGCCGCTGGAGCGCAAGGGCTTCATCGGCCGCCTGTTCGCGAGGAAGGTGGCATGAACCTGATTACCCTGTTCCGCCGCCGCAGCTCCGCCCCGGTGGCGCGCGAGCGGCTGCAAGTATTGCTCGCCCACGAACGCGCCCTGACCGGACGCTCGGATTTGCTCGCAACCTTGCAGGACGAGATTCTTGCAGTGATCGCCAAGCACTTCACGATCGATCGCGACAAGGTGCAGATCAAGCTGGATCGCGGCGAGACGGTCTCGACGCTGGAAATCGACGTCGAAGTCCCGAGCCTCGCCAAGTTGAAGGTGGCGGCTTCGGCCTGACGCCATGCGGCCCGACCGGCCGGCACCGTGACGTACAGGTTAGTGTAGTGGTCCTGACGGAGTGTAGTGATACTGACGGCTCGAGCATGCGGCCACCTGTCATTGCGAGCGAAGCGAAGCAATCTCCCGCGTAAGATCGCACCAATTCTGGCGACGGATTGCATCGCTTCGCTCGCAATGACACCCGGGCGTTGAGCTTGAAGCGTTAGAATCAGAACCCTGGACGTTTGAGGGAAGCGATGCCCACCGCGAAATCGACCAAGGTGCCGAAGGAGTGGGAGACCTACTACGCGGCACTGACCGGAATCACCGATCACTTCTGCCAGAGCCATCTCAACGATGACTATGCGGCACTCGCACGCACAGCCATCGCCGCGCTGTGCCGCAAACGTCCCAGCCCTCTGGCAAATGGAAATCCGCAGACCTGGGCTTGCGCCGTGCTCTATGCGCTAGGCCAGGTCAATTTCCTGACCGACCGGGCATCGCCCCCCTATATGGCCATGGCCGATCTGTGCGCCCATTTCGGCATTGCCTCCAGCACAGCCGGGAACAAGGCGAAGCTGGTGCGCGACATGTTGGGCATCCGCCAGTTCGATCACCGTTGGACGTTGCCGAGCCGTCTCGCCACATCACCGATGGCGTGGATGATCCAGGTCAACGGGTTCATCATGGATGCTCGCCGGCTGCCGCTCGACGTGCAGCACGCGGCGGTGGAGAAGGGACTCATCCCGCACGTCGTCCCTCCAGCGGAATCCGATTAAGACGTCACCCATTGAGGACCTGCGGGGAAACCGGTGCTCCAGCCGGACGCGCGGCAAAGTACTGTGTCATACCAGACGCCCGAAACACTGACTCTCCGACGACGCACAAAGTCCCCCGTGTGATGGCCGGCGAAGGCCAGCCACCCAAGACTTTGTGCTGTGCAGGACAGACGGAAGTCGTGGGTGGCCGGCCTGCGCGGGCTGTGACGCAACTACTGCGACGCGTCCGCAGTTGATTCGGTTATCGCCCGCCGGGCCCTTAGTGACTCTGCGCCATGCCGCGGCGGACCGAGCTGCCACGACTATGTGAGCCAGCCTGTGGTATCGCACCCGCGCCGGACACGGGCGCGTTATCGTGCGAGCAACGCAACCCAGGGCTTAACGTTCCCGCTTAACACACGATGGAACGTAGCAACGGTGCCGCAAACGGTGGCCCCCGCCGATCAGTGATGTGTCGAACCGTTTCCGTGATTGGCACGCCATTTGCTGTGGTCATGTTCCGCCAGAAGATCGGCAGTGCGGCACACGATCGAGGAAACAGACGGCATGGTCACCCGCCAAACTCAAATCCGTGACATCCTTGCAGAGAATGGGCGCCTGGCCGTGCCAATCGGCTCGTTGGACGAGAACGCCGATCTGTTCGCAGCCGGCCTCGATTCCCTCGCCATTGTGAACGTGCTGATGCGGCTCGAAGAGGAATTCGACATCGAGCTACCCGATGAGATGCTGCAACGAAAGTCATTCTCCAGCATCGCGACGATCGACTCCGTGGTGACCAGCCTGACCGGGCAGGCCGCACACACATGAACGTGAGCAATGGCCTGGACGCCGCCATCCTCGCGGTATCCAGGACCGCGGCGGACCACGCCGACGACGTCGATCGCACCAGCCGCATTCCGGAAGAGGTGGTGCACGCGCTACAGACCGAATCGCTGATGGGGCTGCTGATCCCGTCTGCGCTCGGCGGTCCCGGCCGCAGCATGTCGCAGGTGGCATCGGTGTGCCACGCCGTGGCGCAGTCCTGCGGCTCCTCGGCGATGATCTATGCGATGCACCAGATCCAGGTGGCATGCATCATCGCGCACGGCACCGAGAGCGACTGGCATCGCATGCTGCTGCGCCGCATCTGCGAGGACCAGTTGCTGCTTGGCTCGGTGACCTCGGAGGTCGGCACCGGCGGCAACATCCACGCCAGCGTTTGCGCGGTCGAGACCGCCGACGGCCGCACACAACTTACTAAGAAAGCGACCACCATCTCCTATGGCGCGCGCGCCGACGCACTTCTGATCACGGCGCGGCGCAATGCGAAAGCGGCGGCCAACGACCAGGTGATGGTGGTGGCCTTGCGTGGCAACTACGAATTGGAAAAGACCTCCGATTGGGACGCGCTGGGCATGCGCGGGACATGCAGCGAGGGCTTCCGGTTGCGCTTCTCCGGCGTCGAACAGCAGGTGCTGCCGGTGCCGTTCTCCGAGATCGCCGGGCAAACCATGCTGCCGGTGTCGCATCTGTTGTGGGCCAGCGTCTGGCTCGGCATCGCCAACGGGGCCGTGAACCGCGCCCGCCATTATCTGCGCCAGCAGGTGCGCGAACGAGGCAACGTCTCGATGTTGGCGCATCGGCTCGCCCGCGCCGTCGGTCTGCTGCAGCTCATTCAGGCGCGGCTGTCGCAGGCGCTGCGGGATTATGACGAGGTCTTCGCGGCGGGTGCGCGCCCCATGCCGCTCGGCTTCACCGCCGACATGAACAACCTCAAGACCACGGTTTCCGAACTTTGTCTCGAAGCGGTGCAGCACGCCTTCATGGTCTGCGGCATCAACGCCTACAAGAACAATTCCGAATTCAGTCTTGGCCGGCACGTGCGCGACCTGATGTCGGCACCGATCATGATCAACAACGACCGCATGCTGGAAAGCACCGGCAACCTGCTGCTGATGCAGCGTCCGACGCTCGGAGTTCTCTGACATGGATGCAGTAGCAAGCTTGATGGACCAGATTGTTGCCGCCGGGCTGCTGATACCCAGCGGCGCGGATGGCATCCTGGCGCGCAGCGCGCGTTTCGAGGCGGTAGTGGATGGCCTGGATGCGCTGGTCGGCCGCACCGGTGCCATCGATCAGCCGGAGGTGTTGCGATTTCCTCCGGCGATGGTCAGCGCACAGCTTGTGCGCAGCGGCTACCTCAAGAGCTTCCCGCAACTTCTGGGCACCATCCATTGCTTTTGCGGCAGCGACGCGGCGCACCGCGCCATGCTGCGCTGTGTCGACGAAGGCAAGGAATGGACGGTGCAGCAGACCCCCACCGATCTGTTGCTGACCCCGGCTGCGTGTTATCCGCTGTATCCGATCATCGCGGGCCGCGGCGTGTTGCCGCCGGAGGGCGGCATCTACGACATGCACTCCTGGTGTTTCCGCCACGAGCCGTCCCCCGATCCGGCCCGCATGCAATGTTTCCGAGTGCGGGAATTCGTCCGCATGGGCAGCAACGAGCAAGTGCTGGAGTTCCGCCAGGCGTGGTTGGATCGCGCACAGGGCTTCGTGACCGAGTTGGCGCTGCCCTACACGATCGACATCGCGCACGATCCGTTCTTTGGCCGCGCCGGCCGCCTGATGGCCGACAGCCAGCGCGAGCAACGTCTGAAATACGAGTTGCTGATCCCCGTCGCCAATGACGACAAGCCGACCGCCTGCATGAGCTTCAACTACCATCTCGATCATTTCGGCGAACCTTGGGGCATCCATCAGGCCGACGGACGGGTGGCAATCAGCGGCTGTGTCGGCTTTGGACTGGAGCGCATCGCACTGGCGCTGTTCCGGCACCACGGGTTGGATCCCGCGCATTGGCCGGAGAAAACCCGTGCGGCGCTGCGGTTGGACGCATGAACGACGCCGTCGACCTGCGTGCGACCGCGGCGCCGGCCGATCTGCGTGCGACTGTGGCGCCGGCGCAAGACTGCGACTGGCCGATCACCAACTGCTACGTCGACGCCTGGATGCTGGTGCTGCGCACCTCGGGCCTCGATCCTTTGGCTGGATTGGGCGTGACGGTCGCGCAGGATTATGAGGGCGACCAGTTCACCTTCTTCAAATACCTGCATGAAGACCTTGAGCACCTCTACGGCGTGGTCGTCGGTGAGTTGACGATCTGGCATTCGCTGGAAGAACAGATTGCGGTGCAGGCGCGCCTCGGCCGGTTGGTGCTGATAGAGGTGGACGGCTACTATCTGCCCGACACGCGCGCCACGTCGTATCGCTCGCAGCACACCAAGACGACGATCGCCGTTGACTCCATAGACATCGGCGCCGGACGGCTGAGCTATTTTCATAACGTCGGCAACTATCAACTGGCCGGCGAGGATTATGCCGGCGTCTTCCGCAAGCTGCCGGGACAGGATGCGCTGGATGACGTGCTGCCGCCCTATGTCGAATTCGTCCGGCGTCGTCGGCCCCCGTTGCGCGACTCCGCACTGACTGAAGCGGCGACCCAACTGCTGCGCCGGCATCTGCGCCGGCGGCCGGAACAGAACCCGATCCGTTGTTATCGAGCGGACTTCGCCCAGCAGATGGACTGGCTGATGGCGCATCCGGACCGATTCCACGACTATGCGTTTGGTGTGTTCCGCCAGCTTGGCGCTAATTTCCAACTGCTGGCGGCGCACATCAGCTGGTTAATGAGCCGGGGCACTAACCACTTGGTGAGTTCATCCGAGAACCACCTGGTGAGTTCGTCCGAAGCCGCCGCGGCGATTTCTGCCAACGCCAAGACGATGCAGTTCAAGGTCGCGCGCATCGCCAGCCGCCGTCGTTTCGACCCATGCGACGCGCTGTTCGACACGCTGGAGCGCGACTATGAGACCGTGATGGCAGGTCTCCTGCAGGCGCTGGGCTGATACGTCCCGACGCCATGCGCACTCCCTGCTCATAGCGAGAGCGTAGGCGTGGCGAGAATCCGATCCAGTACGGCCTCGGCGGTCCGTCCCCTGTCGGACTCCTGGGAATGTGCCCGCACCGAAGCAGGTGCCGTGACCTCACCGGACTACTTGCGCGACCTGCACTGGCTGCCCGCCCCGGTGCCCGGCACGTTCGCTCTGGCGCTGCGTGCGGCCGGCGAATGGAACGGTGAAGCGCCGCTTGAACTGGACCAATACGACATCTGGTACCGGACGCGCTTCGCAGGAGCCTGTGACGAGATCCTGCATTTCGAAGGCCTCGCAACGATCGCCGACATCTACCTGAACGGCGCGTTATTGCTCCGGTCGGACAACATGTTCCTGCCGCAGCGCGTCGCGGTGCGGACCGGCGCGACCAATGATCTGCACATCTGCTTCCGCAGCCTGAGTTCCTGGCTGGCCACGCAACGCGGCCGCGCCCGTTGGCGGACGCGCCTGGTTGCGCCATCCAATCTGCGCTTCGCCCGCACAACATTGCTCGGGCACATGCCGGGCTGGTGCCCGACCGTGCATCCGGTCGGTCCATGGCGGCCGATCTTGCGTGAACAACGCAATTGCGGAATCGGCATCGAATCATTGGACCTGCACACCGCCGTGCTGGACGGCGAGGGCCGCGTCGTGATCCACGCCGTTCTCGACCTGCCGGCGGACGTCGAAGCTGTTGCCGAACTCGATGGCCACAAGGCAGCGCTTCACCGCACCGCCCCGAACGTGCTGCAAGGCGAAGTGAGAGTGCCGGATGCCGCCCTGTGGTGGCCGCATACACACGGCGATCCCGTGTTGCACAGCTTGGCGCTGCAACTGGGCGACACCTCGTGCGACCTCGGCCCCGTCGGCTTTCGCAGCATTGAACTGCAACGTGGCGAGGATGGCAGCGGCTTCGCCATCTCGGTGAACGGCGCGCCGGTGTTCTGTCGTGGCGCCTGCTGGACCAGCCCCGATATAGCCGCATTGCCCGGTGATGCGGCGTCGTATCGTCCATGGCTGGTGGCGATGCGTGATGCCGGCATGAACATGGTGCGGATCGGCGGCACCATGGTCTATGAGGCCGACGCCTTCTATGCATTGTGCGACGAGCTTGGTCTGCTGGTCTGGCAGGATGCAATGCTCGCCAATTTCGACTACCCGGCGACCGAGGCATTCCATGCCTCGCTGGAAGCTGAGGTGGAACACTTCCTCGACCGTACGCAGGCCAATCCGTCAGTGGCGGTATTCTGCGGTGGCAGCGAAGTGCTGCAGCAGGCGGCGATGTTCGGGCTGCCCGCCGAGAAAATCGATGCGACGCTCTACACCGACTTCATTCCGCGAATCGTGCAGCAACACCGGCCGGATATCGTCTATGTACCCAACTCGCCTTCCGGCGGCGACTGGCCATTCCAACCCGATGCCGGCCCGGCGCATTACTATGGAGTCGGCGCGTATCTGCGGCCGCTGGACGACGCGCGCCGGGCTGGCGTGTGCTTCGCCTCCGAGTGCCTCGCGCTGGCGAATGTGCCCGACGCGCAAACGGTCGATGCACTGGGCATCGCCACAGTGACCGACCCGCACTGGAAGCGCGCCGTCCCGCGCGATCCCGGTGCCGGCTGGGATTTTGATGACGTCCGCGATCACTACCTTGCGTCGCTGTTCGGCGTTGATCCCGTGCAACTCCGCTGGGCCGACTTCTCACGCTATCTCGATCTGTCCCGCGCTGTTAGCTGCCTGTTGATCGACGCCGTATTCAGCGAATGGCGCCGCACCGGATCGGGATGCAACGGAGGACTGGTTTGGCAGTTGCAGGACCTCTCTCCGGGCGCCGGCTGGGGCGTGATCGACTCGCTGGGCCGGCCCAAGCCAGCCTGGCATGCTTTGCGCCACGCGTTCCGGCCACGTCAGGTCATTCTCACCGACGAAGGATTGAATGGCCTTCACGTCCACGTGCTGAACGAGTCAGCGGAACCGATACGTGCAGTCTTGCGCCTCGTCTGCCTGAAGCACGGCAGCCATCCGGTGCGTACAGCCGAACGCCAGATCACGTTGCCGGGACGCAGCGCGGTCTGCCACGCCAGCGCCGCCTTGCTGCCGGAATTCTTCGATATCACCTACGCTTATCGGTTCGGCCCGCGCGCACATGACGTGACCGTGGCCAGCCTGCATGACGCGGAGGACGCTACGCTGATCGCCGAAGCTGTGCATTTTCCGAACGGGCCACATCTGCCGCCACGCGATCTGGGTCTCGAGGCTGCGCTGGAATGCGTCGGGGACATCTGGACCCTGCGCGTCCACGCGCGCGCCTTCGTCCAGTTCCTGCATATTCACGATCCCTGCTTCGCTGCCGAGGATAACTGGCTACATCTCCTCCCCGGTCGTGAAGCACGGATCCGTTTGCGTCCTGTGGCTCAAGTACCAAATGCCGGCCGGAGCAGTACCGTACCGAATGGCGAAATCCGCGCGCTGAACATGGACCGCGTCGTTCGCTATGCGGGGCAAGTATGACCCCGGCCTATATCTCCGGCTGCTTCGGCGTGTTGCACCCGGCAGAAGGCAAGCGGGGTGTGCTGATTTGCAGCACGTTGGGCGACGAGGCACTCAACGTCTATCGCCCGCTGGTGTTCCTCGCTGAGCAATTCGCCGCGGCCGGAGCGCCGGCGTTACGGTTGCAGTACTATGGCACGGGTGATTCCGGTGGCGACGACGACGAACCCGGACGCTTCCAGGCGTGGCTTGCGAGTATCGCAGCCGGGGTGGGCTGGCTCCGCGAGACGTGCGGCGTCGGGCCGGTGACTCTGGTCGGCGTACGTATCGGTGCAGCGCTTGCCGCCAGGGCCGCATGTGAGATCGATGACGTCGAATCGCTGGTCCTGCTGTCGCCGGTCCCCACTGGCCGCCGCTTTCTGCGCGAACAGATTTTGCGTGCGCGCACCATCGCGGAAATCTGGCAACTCGAAAGCCGCATCGACCACGAAGGATGGTTCGAGGCGCACGGCCTCCGACTGGACCAACCAACGCGGGATGCGCTGGACCGGTTGGATGTTGGAAAATTGCCGCGCTGTCCCGCACCGCATGCTCTTGTGCTGGACCAGCGCGACAGCCCGGCCGGCGGCATGCTGGCCGAACGGCTGCGGCGGCTCGGCACCGAAGTAACCTGCGAAGCCGCGGACGGGCTGGCGGTCATGTTGCGGGACCCGTACGAAAACGCGGTGCCGCATGATGCCTTCGCCCGCGCAGTGGCCTGGCATGCGGACGGTCTCTGCCACCGGGCTGACTGGCATGCGAACGACCGCTGCCGTGCGGCGGGTGCGGACAGAATGCAGCCAGCGGAACCGATCGCCCTCGTCCAATCCCGCCCGCGCCATGCGGGAGAGGCAGCCTGCGTGCTGGAGACCCAGTCTGGCACCGAAGTTCCCATTCACTTCGGTTCGAATGCCAGATTGTTCGGCATCCTGTCCAAGCCTGCATATCCCCGCGACAATGCGCCGCCGGTACTGATCGCCAACACAGGCGCCAATCCACGTTACGGCAACTCGCGCGTCGCCGTCCTGGTGGCGCGCTGGCTGGCGGCGAATGGTATCGCGTCATTGCGAATGGATGGTGCCGGCATCGGCGATTCCGCGATCGATACCGGCGAACGCGGCCAACCCTATGCGCGGCAAGGCGACAGCGATCTGACGGCAGCGATCGATGAACTCAGCCGTCGTTTCGCCACCCCGGTATTGGTGCTGGGAATGTGCTCGGGCGCATTCCACGCCCTGCGCGCCGCGTTCGAGGACCGCCGCATCGCCGGCCTGATGCTGGTGAATTTGCAGAAATTCGTGTGGCAGGAAGGCGACTCGCTGGCGGTCGTGCAGCGGATCACGCCCCGCACCACGCGGTTCTATCTGCGCAACCTGTTCCGGAAGCACGCCTTGCAGCGGCTGTTCCGCGGCAAGGTCAGCATCGCCGGGATAGCCGGTGCGCTGGCCGCACGCATGCTGCGCAAGATCGTCGCCGCCGGCGATCCGGCTTTGGCCCTGCTGCAACGCCAGGAGACACGGGTCGGCCGGGTGCGTCGCCAGGTGCGTGACTTGCAGCAGCGCAACATGCCGATCCTGTTCGTGCTCAGTGGCAACGATCCGGGATTGGTCGAGATCGGCGAGTATTTCGGCGGCCAAGGCCGTCAGTTCCGCCGAAATACT
>Ga0265338_10011168_pt1 | contig 10410 bp, 10 predicted proteins | sample 42126metaG_FD_193579 | JGI IMG/M metagenome (GOLD analysis project Ga0265338, IMG submission 193579) | Rhizosphere microbial communities from Carex aquatilis grown in University of Washington, Seatle, WA, United States - 4-21-26 metaG | ecosystem: Host-associated > Plants > Roots > Rhizosphere... | reverse complement strand
CGCCCTAGTCGACTCCAATTCCGATCCGACGGCCGTGACCCACCCCATTCCCGGAAACGATGACGCGGTCAAGTCGATCCGCATCATCGTCGACACCCTGCTGGAGGCCATTCAGAAGGGCCTGGCGCAACGCGACAGCCACCGCGCCGCCCACGGGGCGGCGGCCGACGTGAAGGCGGCCACGGCGGCCATGGCGGAGACGGCCGCGGCGCCGGTGCCCGCGCCAGCGCCAGCGCCGGCCGCGGAAGTCGACCTCGAAAAGATCGAGCTCCCGGCCAATCTCAAGGATATCGCCGTGCTCGCCGAGGACGAAGTCCCGGTCACGACCGAGGCGGGCAAGATCGCCGCCAAGAAGAAGCCCGCCCGCGTCGCCAAGAAGGCGGAGGGCGAAGAATAGCCCACCGCGTGACGGCGGCAGCCGGAGGCCGGACGGCCCCTTCCCGGGGCGCAGTTTCCCGGCCGTCAGCCGCCGCGGTCCGGTCCACCGGCCGACTCCCCACCCTCATCACCACCTCCCCTTTTCCATGAGCACCGTCATCACTTCCCAAATGGTCAGCGACCTGCGCGAAAAAACCGGCGCGGGCGTGCTCGACTGCAAAAAGGCCCTCGCCGAGGCGAACAGCAATGTCGACGAGGCCATCACCATTCTGCGCAAGAAGGGCGCGGCTTCCGCCGCCAAGAAGGCCGAGCGCGCCACCCGGGAGGGCCTGATCGAGAGCTACATTCACCTGGGCGGCAAGGTCGGCGTCATGGTCGAGGTCGATTGCGAAACTGATTTCGTGGCGCGCAACGACGGGTTCAAGACGTTCTGCCGGGACATCTGCCTGCAGATCGCGGCCGCCAACCCCACCTATGTGCGCCGCGAGGACGTGCCCGAGGCGGAACTGGCCAAGGAGCGCGAAATCGCCTCCGCCCAGGTGCAGGGCAAGCCGCCCGCGGCCCTGCAGAAGATCGTCGAGGGGAAATTGGAGAAATACTATTCCACCGTCTGTCTGCTCGACCAGCCGTTCGTAAAGCAAAACGAGAAGTCCGTGAAGGACATCCTCACGGAGATGGTGGCCAAGATCGGCGAGAACATCCAGATCCGCCGGTTCGTGCGCTACCAGCTCGGCGGCGCCTAGGCGTCGGCGAGCACCCGCGCCGCCGGGTCCGGAATCCGCCCGCCCGCGGCCGCTACGGTGCGACGCACGGGTCGCCGGTTTTGATTTGATCGGCCAACTCGCACAGCCGCCGGTAGTACTCGTCCCGCGACAGGCCCAGCGCGCCGGCTCCGAACGTTTCGGCGTCGTCGGCCGAAGCGAACGCGCCATAGTTCACCAGGACCAGCTGGTAGAGCGCCAGCAGCGGCACCGCCGGCAGCTGCGTCTGGTACGCGGGATGGACAAAAAGGGTGAAGCCGTCCTCGGGGCGGTCGCCCCGGGCGACGGGATGGGCGCATTCCCCGGCCTGCAGGGGCGCCGCGTCGAACACGAGCTCGCACGGATAGCGCACCTGCGCGCGGTCCTGCAGGAGGCGCTGCAGCTCCGGCCAGCCCAGCATCGGACCATACCGGGCGCGAATCTCCGCCGCCTTGTCGGCCACATGGGCGTTGAGCGACTGGCGGACGTCCGCCGCGGTGAGTTGGGTGGGCATGACCGGCGGCTTCTAGAGGCGGGTCGGCGACGATGCCGGCGCGGCTGAGGCGACTTCCGCCCCCCGCCCTTCGTTGGACCGGGCCAGCCGCCCCTGCAGAATCGGCACCGACATCCGCAGGAACACCGTGTAGCTGAGCAGTCCGAACGCCCAGATGCCGATGCACACGAGCGTCTCGTTGAACGACGGACGGTATTCCACGACCTGGCCCAACGGCGTCGGAATGAATCCGGGAATGACCAGGCCCATGCCCTTCTCGATCCAGATGCCGATGATGCAGAGGACGCAGGTGAGGTTGAGCCACCGCAGGCTGCGGCTGAGCGGCAGCACGAGCAGGAACATCGCCACCAGGTTGAAGACGATCGCCGTCCAGATCCACGGCACGAGCGCATGGTAGCCGTCCAGCCCGAGGTAGAGGTACCGCGACGACGCCACGTGGAGGTTGCCCGAATAGAATTCCTTGAACACCTCGTTCACGAGCAGGAACACGTTGATCAGCATCGATACCTGGACGATGCTGCGCAGCGTGAGCAGCGCCTTGTCGGTGATGTGATACTCGGTGATCCGCCGGATGATCTGCAGCGCCAGGATGATCATGGCCGGCCCGGCCGTGAACGCGGAGGCCAGGAAGCGCGGGCCGACGATCGAGGAGTTCCAGAACGGCCGGCCGCCGAGGCCGACGTACAGGAACGCCGTGACCGTGTGAATGGAGACGGCCCAGACGATCGCGACGAAGACGAAGGGAATGTAGAACCATCTTCCCGGCTTCCTCCCCTGGTACCGGCAATAGAGGAGGTACCCGCAGATATGCAGGTTCAGGAGGAGATAGCCGTTCAGCACGATCACGTCCCAGCTCAGCATCGAGGCGGGGAAGTTCAGCTGCCCGATGCCGGGAATGAGGTGCCAGAATCGGTCCGGCCGGCCCAGGTCCACCGTCACAAAGGCCAGGCACATGAGGATGGCGGCCACGGCGAGCAGCTCCCCGAAGATCACCAGGTCGTGCAGCTCCTCGTTGTCGTAGATATAGACCGGGATGACCATCATCACCGCGGCCGCGGCCACGCCGACGAGGAAGGTGAAATTGGCGATGTAGACGCCCCAGGAGACCTCGTCGCTCATGCCGGTGACGATCAGGCCGTGCGCCAGCTGCTTGGCGTAGGCGTTGAGCCCGAGCAGGCACCCCACCGTCAGCAGCCCCATCCAGAGGTAATACCGCCAGTCGCCCACGAAGGCGATGCCCAGGCAGCGGCGCAGAAAAACCAGATAGTTGCGGATCGCGCGCGTCATACGTCGAAGTAGTAGAAGAACCGCGGCGAGGTCCCCAGCTCCTCCTTGAGCTGGATGAACACGCGTTTCGTCCGGAGGATGTACGACACCTCGCTGTTCGGATCGAGGATGTTGCCAAATTTCCGCGCGCCGGCCGGGCAAACCTCCAGGCAGGCCGGATACCGCCCCGCCCGGGTGCGCTGGATGCAGAAATGGCATTTCTCCATCACGCCCTGGAGCCGGGGCCGGTTCCCCAGGTAGGCCATCTCGGGATTCAGCCGGTCCTTGGGAATCGCGGGCTTGGCGAAGTTGAAGTGGCGCGCCCAATACGGACAGGCCGCCTCGCAGTAGCGGCAGCCGATGCACCAGTCGTAGTCGATCACGGTGATCCCGTCGGTCTCCTGCCAGGTGGCGTGCACCGGGCACACCTTCACGCAGGGCGGATTCCGGCACTGCTGGCACTGCACCGGCATGTAGAAGTAGCCTTTTTCCGGCACGGATTCAGGCGCGTAGTTGTGCTCGGCCTTGTCGATGTCCAGCGATCCGTGCGGCATCCGCAGCACCCGGATGTACTGGATTTCGGGATCGCGCGACTGGTTGTTCTCCTGCACGCACGCGTGGACGCATTTGCGGCAGCCGATGCAACGGGTCAGGTTGAGCGCGTAGACGAACTCGACCCCGTCCATCGGGCGCAGGTCCCGCACGTGGGGCCGGATGCCGTACTGCTTCTCCACCTCGCCCTCAATCCGGCGCAGGACCTTCGCCATCTCCTCCGGCGTCAGTTCCTTGTAGTACTTCTGCATGAACCGCTCGGCCGAGGGGAAATCGTCCATCTCGAACAGGGGCCGCAGGCTCGAGGCGAGCGCGGCCAGCCCGGCGGTCAGGACCGCGGACGTCCGCAGGAAGCTCCGCCGCGACACGTCCGCCGCGGGCGGCACTGCGGGGTGAGGCTGGGGATCGGGGAAGGACATGTTAGTGGACCGGACCGGCTCGGACCGGCGTGGCCGGCGGACGCAGCGGATGAGGACCGGGCGCCGGCTTCCGCCCCTGGAAGGTCGGCGAGTGGGGATTGTGGCAGTTCACGCAATCCTGCCGCTTGATCAGGCCGAGTGTCCGGTTCCAAAAGCCGCTGATGCGCCCGTGGGCGCCGGCTTCCCAGTCCTCGTACGTCGGTCCATGGCAACTGCCGCAAAGCTGAGGACTGTCCTGGAACTTCAGCACGCGCCCGTCGCGGGATTGCAGCAGCTCCAGGTTGTTTTCGTTGTGGCAGTTGAAGCAATTGTTGTTCCGTCCGTGCTCCCCATGGCCCATGACGATGTCGGCGTGCTCCGGCGGAATGACCAGGTTCTGATGTTCGTCGAACCGCAGCGTGGGCGGCTTGCCCTTCTCATGGCAGGCGTAGCAGTCGTAATCGGACAGGTCCTCCTTGGCCCGGACCAGATCGGCGTAGGAACGCCGGTTGGTAGCCGTGCTGAGGAAGGCCGGATCCACCAGGGGAATCGCCTCGCGCGGCGCCGGCCGGCCCCACGGATTCCGGGCAAAGGCCGCCGCCAGGATGGCGAAGCTCGCCACCAAGCCCCACAGGACCGCCGCGGTCCGGATGCGCCCGTTGAGCCTGCCGTTGCGCGGCCGGTCATCCATGGTCAGTGGGACGCCGCGCCCCCGCACCCGCCGCTGGGACGGGACAGGAGCGCCGACCGCGTCCCCGCGTTCGGAGGGCTGGGGTGCCTCATGGAAGTCGTGATTCGGCCGCGGGATCTGGTCAACCGCCGGCAGCGGTTCCGCCCTTCAGGCCGCGCACATACTTCACCAACTCCTTGATGTCGTCGTCCGACAGGCCCTCGATCGCCTTCATCCGGATCTTGCCCTCGGCGTCCTTGAGCCCGTCCTTGACCGCCTTGAAGGCGTCGTCGTCCGTGAACTGGGCCTGCACGGCCGCGTCGGTGAAATCCCGGATGCGGAGCTTGCCGCCCATCCGGGTGTCGCCCTTGCCGCCGGGGCCGTGACACTTGGCGCAGTTGTCTTCCCAGTTCGTTTTGGCGTCGGCGGCAAACACCGCCAGCGCCGGTCCAAACATGGCCAGGACGGCCATTGCCAGCATCTTTCTCATCGCAGGATCTCCTCCGGTTGATGGTTGGGACTGAGTAAACAAAACGAGCGCCGCCGCGCGGCACTCTCCCGGAGAGTATCCGCCATCGCCGGCCGGACGGCTACCACCCGATTGCCGTAGGCTGCGCATTTCTTGCTATCGCTATCGCGCATCTTTTGCCCGCGCGCCCGGCGGCGCGTCACTGGTTGGCGCCGTTGTGGCAGTCGTTGCAGGACAGGTCGCTGTCGTAGTCGCCGCCCGGATGCCGGAACTTCATCCCGGCGGGCGCCTGGGTGAGGAGGTCCTCGCCGCGGCCCTGGGCGAGGAGGGTGTGGCAGGCGGTGCAGTCGCTCGAGCGGATCGTCGCCTGGCCGTCGGTGGTGTGGTGCTTGTTGTCATGGCAGCGGAAGCACCCGGGCCAGTCCTTGTGGCCGAGGTTGTTCGGGTACATCCGCCAGTCGGCCTTCATCGCCGGGAAGAAATTCTCCTGATAGATCCGCTGCACCGCGGCGATGGTGGCCGGCAGCTGGTCGGCCGCATGGTACTTGGCGCGCAGCGCCGTCGCGATGCCCTCGAGGGCCTGGTCCAGGGTCGCGTATTTCCCCGTGAGCGCCTCGACGGCCGTGCGTTTCACGTAGGGCAGCGCCGTGCTGATCCGCCCCAGCGCCATGCCGGTCTCGACCGCCTGATTGGCGGTGTCCAGCGCGTGGGCCGGCCGGTTGTGGCAGTCGATGCAGTCCATCACGCGGATGGCGCCCGCCGGGGGTTCGCCCTTGAAATCCGCGGCCCGGTAGACCCGCACCTCGCCGGTGCTCATCGACGTCATGCGGATCCAGGGGATCGCCTGGCGCTGCGGATCCGACGCGTAGTATTCCACCTTGTTGGCCACGTTCATGTGCCAGTGGATGCCGCCAAAGAAGCCGCCGCCCGCCTCGCCGCCCCCGACGCGCAGGGACAGCCGCACGGTGTAGGGCGTGTTGTTCTTGTCGGACAGGAAATGCACGTAGGTGCGGTCGAGGTTGCCCGTGAACTTCTCCGGCCAGTGGCAGCGCTCGCACGTCTCCTGGGCCGGGCGCAGGTTCCGGATCGGCGTCTTGATCGGGCGCTCGTATTTGTGGAGCAGCGTGGCGTAGACCTGGTAGGCGCCGCTGATCTTCGACTTCACGTACCAGGAGGCGCCGGATCCGATATGGCACTCGGCGCAGGACACGCGGGCGTGGGCCGAATGATGGTAGGCGGCGAACTCCGGCTGCATCACCCCGTGACAGGTCTCGCCGCAGAACTCCACCGACTCCGTGAAGTGGTAGGTCTGGTAGCTGCCGAACGCCGTCATCAGCAGGAACACCACCGCGCCCGAGCCGAACAGAACCAGATAGTGCCGGTCGCGCGGACGCGAAAGGTCGATGGTCAGCGCCGGCGTCTGGCCGCCGGGATGCCGCGCCACGTGGCGCCGCTGCACCCACCAGCCGGCGAAGATGAGCCCCAACCCGAGGATCAGGAACGCCGGCGCGACGATGTAGGTGAGGATGCCGAGATACGGATTGGCGTTGTGGGCGAACGTGTCGATCGCCACTAGGAAGACGAAGGCGAACAGGCTGCCCAGCGCATCGATCGCCCCGGCCAGGCTCAGCCAGTTCTTGAAGTGCGACGGAAGCACGGACGGGCGGACGGGGGGCGCGTCGGACATGGGACGAGGCACCCTAGCAGGGGCGGTTGGGGCGCGTCACGGCAAAATGGAAGATAGGTCCGGGCGAGCGGGGCCCCGCCGACGGGTACGCCCATTGTCCGGTTGCCTGCGCCCGGATCCACCCCGACGGTTCCGGCGCACCCGCGGGCCGCGGCGGCGAAGCGTCCATGACCGGCTCGTTCCCGGCGGGAAGACCCAGCTCCGGCTTGCGGCTGGTCCCGCCGGCAGCGGCCGGCCGGGCCGTCACTTCTTCATCTTCCGGATGTAAGCGACGAGGTCGGTGATCTCGGGGTCGGTGAGATCATCTTTGAACGCCTTCATGCGTTCCTTCTCGCCGTCCATCACGCCGTCCTTGATCGCCTTGAACATGTCCTCGTCCTTCATGGCGGCCTGCACCGCCGCATCGGTGTAATCCTTGAGGTGCAGCTTCCGGCCGACCTTGGTGGCGCCGGCACCGTCGGCGCCGTGGCATTTCGAGCAATGGTTGTCCCAGTTTTCCGCGTCCGTGGCCGCAGCGCGGGCCACGCCGACGGCGAGGGGCAGGAGAACGCAGAGGATGGCGAGGTTGGTTTTTTTCATGGCAGCAATACTGGTAGTCGATTCGGCCGATTCCGCCAGCGACGGATGCGGTTACCCCGCGCCGACGGACCGCCACTCAGAGGGCCTGGGTCAGCGCGACGTAGGCGACGACGCCGTTGAAATTGGTGAATCCACCCGTCGTCAGGTTGTCGCTTCTCAGGTAGCCAACCTTCGCCGTCCCCACCAGCCGGTTGCTGAACTTGTGCTTCACGCCAATGGTGATGCTGTAATCCGTCACGCTCGCCCCGTAGGGGGTCGTGGCGGCCGCGAGCGCGGCGTTGTAGTTGTCGGCCTTGTAGTAGGTGCCCTGCAGCTGGAGGTCGGTGTCCTTGTCGACGACGAATCCGGCCACCAAGCTGCCGTTCCAATAATTGTTGTCCGCGTTGTGGAGGACATCCAGGGCCGCGCCGGATGATTTGGGATAGGCCGTGACCACCTGGCTCAGGACGAGGTTGAGATTGCCCTGCACGTAAATCTGCTTCGTGGGCGCCCAGTCGACGGTCTCGCAGAACTGGTAGGTCTTCGAATTGTTGCTGTCGCCCTGCACAAAGCCGTCCTCGACCAGTCTGCCCAGGCCGTGCTCGTAGATGAAGCGGCTGTTGAAGGTAAGCTCCGGCGTGGCCTTGGCGATGGCCGTGACCCGCGCGCCGTAGGTATTGTAGTCCAGGATATAGAAGTTCCCGAGGCTTGTGGCGTAGCCCTGGAAGTTGTTCTCGTGGTCCTTCATGAAGCCTTCGGCGCGCAGCGTGATGGCCGGGGAAAAGTTCCAGTTGGCGCCCGCCCGGTAGTACAGGTGCCGTTCCGCGACGTTTTCGCTGAAGATGGCGGTGGTCGGGAGGATCACGGCGCCGGAGGTCGTGATATTCCCATAGTTCTTGTATTCGCTGCCCGGCGCCCGCCGGTAGTCGAACGTGCCATAGAGGGTGAGGCCCTTGATGCCCGTGTAGCGGAAGTCGAGTGACGGCGTCACCGGCGTCTCCTTGGTCTTGGATGAATCTGCCACCGGCACCAACTGCTGGGTGACCGCGCCGGTGGCCAGGACGACGAGGTTGTTGACGAAGGTCGCCTGGTTCAGCCCGGACGCCTTGTACTCCTCCGCCTTGAGACCGACGTCAATGTGCCAGTCCCGGGTCGGCTTCCATTCGAGGCCGACGTTGCCGGTGTAGACCTTGTTCTTCAGGTTGCCGGCGCTGTTGTAGGAATAGGGAGGACGGCCGCCGGAGGTGAACGCGCCGACCGGGCTCACCACGCCCAGGGCCGTCGCCAGGTCGGCCGTGATCAGGCGGGAGTCCGTGATATCCTCGGTGGCGTGCCGGTAGCTGGCGCCTGCGTAGGCCGTGACCTGGTCGCTCAACACGGTCTCGACCTTTCCGGTGAAGGTCAGGGCATCTTCCTTGAAGCCCTGCTGGTCGAATCCGTAGTTCGGGTTGTTGGCCAGGGTCGGGGAGATCAGGCGCGCCGGGCTGGACGGGATGGCGGGGAAGGGCTTCCGCTCGCCCGGATAGCGATTCACAAATCGCGTGTCGAGATTGTCGATGCGGGTGTCCACCAGCGAGAGCACCACCGTGGTCGCGCCGACCGTGTGCTTCATGGTCGCTTCCCAGGTTTCCTTCCGCTCCCCGAGATCGATGTAGGCGGGGACGATCTTGCGGTCGGCGGAAATCGGATTGAGCGCGCTCGACGAAGAGATCGGAATGCCGGTCAGATCGGTGTCGCCCCAGATCGTCGAATCCTTGCGGCCCGTGCGGGTCTCATTGGAATAGCGGAACGTGAAGACCGGGCGGTGGGGCAGCGCGATCGTGGCGTTGGCGAAGAAATTCCCCCGATCGACCCAGAGGGATTCCGGCGTGAGCGGGAACCATGCGTTGTTGCCTGGGAAGAAGCCGCCCACCCCGTCATAGAACGTGCGGAAGCGCTTGTAGCCGGCCTCAAACGAACCCACGTCTTCCTTGGTCAGCCGAAACTCGCCCAGGTAGTCCTCCGCGCCGGGCAGGAGGTGGCCGTCGACTTGGAAGGTCGTCCCCTTGGAGAGGTCCTGGCTGTACTGCAGATCCTCGATGCCGCCCGCCCCGGATTTCGCGACCCGCGTGCGGGTCTGAAAGGCCGACTCGTTGCCGTCCAACCAGGGATACTGGCCGGCGACGGTGATGTAGTTGTCCAGAACCGGGAAGGCATCCGCCTCCGGTTTGGCGGTCCCAGCCGCCCAGGTGCTGGTGATGGCGAACAGGGCACCAGCCCACAGGCCGGCCGAGCGGAGGAGGGAGGAGTATTTCGCGTGCATGGCGCGGGGGGCGGGGTTCAGTAGCGGAGGGGTTTGCTCGCATTCGAGCCGTGAGGAGCTTCATGGCAGCCGGCGGACCAGCAGGTGCCGTTCTGGAGGCGGGTGCGATGATCCTCGCCGCCGGCGAAGATGGTGCCGTTGGTGTTGGTCGTCTGGAGATGGCACCGCAGGCAAAGATTGGCGTCGCGGGCGACGAGCATCTTGGCATTGACCGAGCCATGCGGACTGTGGCAGGCGGTGCAGCCCTCCCGCATCGCATTGTGCGCGAAGATGAATGGACCCTTCTGGGCCGTGTGGCACCGGGTGCAGGTCTCGTTCTCCGCCTCCAAGGAACGGGCCGAGCCCCGGATGGCGCTGCCCTCGTGCGGATCATGGCAGTCGCCGCAGCTCATCTTGCCGGCCAGCACCGGATGGCTGTTCGGCAGGCTGAACGAGCCGCGCTTGTCCAGGTGGCACTGGAAGCAGGTTTCGGGCGACTTTCGCGGGTTGATGATCGTGCCCGCGCCGCCACCCGCCTTCACGTGCAGGCTGCCGGGGCCGTGGCAGTTCTCGCAGCCCGTGTCCAGGGCGCCCTGGCCTTGCGCCACGAGGCGCGCGTGGCTGGCGGTGGCGAAGCGGTCGGTGACCTCGGAGTGGCACTCGGCGCACTGTTTCGTGCCGACGAACTTGGCCCCGGCGATCTGCGGCGGCGCGACGATCGCGCGCTCGGTCGTGGCGCAGGATACCAGGATGAGCGCCCAAACCGAAAGGCCCGCCAACAGGAGCCAGGGGGCGAGGAGTTTCTTGCGGGGAACGTGCATGGTGAACGGGCGCAGTCAGGTTGCGGGGCGAAGGAAGGAAGCGGCGTTGGTGCGGAAGCCGGGGAACATCGAGCAG
>Ga0265338_10011166_pt1 | contig 10412 bp, 7 predicted proteins | sample 42126metaG_FD_193579 | JGI IMG/M metagenome (GOLD analysis project Ga0265338, IMG submission 193579) | Rhizosphere microbial communities from Carex aquatilis grown in University of Washington, Seatle, WA, United States - 4-21-26 metaG | ecosystem: Host-associated > Plants > Roots > Rhizosphere >... | reverse complement strand
GCTCTGCAGCAATTCACTGAAAATATAAAATTTCCCGAAGAACCCGGCGAGCGGAGGAATCCCGGCCAGAGACAGGATGAAGATCATCATGCAGACAGCCAGGCCAGGAGACTTACGACTTAGCCCCGCAAAATCAGACAACCTGTCACCGCCGGTCTGCTCTTGCACCACTGCCACAACTCCGAACGCGCCCAATGTGGTTAGACCATAGGTGATCACGTAGTACAGCAGCGAAGCCAGTCCTGGTCCATCATGTGCCATCACACCTAATAGCATGTAGCCGGCGTGGGCAATCGCGGAATAGGCAAGCAAGCGCCTGACGCTGCTTTGCACGATCGCGGCGAAGTTGCCCAGGATCATTGAGATACTGGCCACCAGGGCCATCAGTGGAATCCAGCCGGATACGTAATCATGCCACCCGGCACTTCCTTCAGCTCCCTTGAACCCCATGGCCAGGACCCGTGCGAGCACAAAAAACCCCGCCACTTTCGAGCCCGAGGCGATGAGGGCGGCGCTTGGGGTCGGAGCGCCCTGATACACGTCCGGCGCCCACAGATGAAATGGCGCCGCCGCGACCTTAAACCCAAACCCAATCACCGTCATCACCAAGGCGAGAATCAGCAAGGGATCCAAGCCTGGTCCCTGAATTGCCGCGGCAATCCGCTCCAGGTTGGTCGCTCCCGATAAACCATAAAGCAAGCTTAAGCCAAACAAGGTGAATGCCGCCGCCATTCCTCCAAAAAGAAAATACTTGAGCGCCGCTTCCGCGGATTGCGCATCTGTCTTGTTGAACGCAGTCAGCACATAGAGCGACAGGCTGGTGAGCTCTAGTGATATGAAAATCATCAGCACGTCCGTCGAGCTGACCAGAAACATCATCCCTACGGTCGCCAGCAAAACCAAAGCGAAGTATTCACCGGCATGAACGCTGAATTTGCTGTCCAGAGAAATCAAGACCGTCAGAACGGTCAATGCCAGCAGAGCGATTTTTACCAACGTGTTCAAAGGATCGACAACGAAGATCCCCCCTGAAACATCCGAGTGCTGCGGCAGGACGAGCATCCATCCAATTGCCACCAGGCAACCGACGATTGAGATCATGCCGCCGATCACCATCCGGAAGCGTAGTTCCAGATCGCGCATAGCGACCAGGTCTGACGTGAGCACGGCCAATGCCGTAAGCACGACAATCGTTTCCGGCATCGCCAGCTTTAAGAGTTCCAGGTAGTTCATCGCCTTTCCCTTTGGCTCAGAAACTGCCTCCCCTGCGCAGACCCTCAAATAACGCGGAGCCGAAGCTTGGCCCGATCAGGTCCAACAATAATCGCGGATACAGGCCAATCACCAGTGACGCGCCGATCAGCATCAGTGCTCCGATCCGCTCGGGCGCCGAGATCGGCGCCATCGCTACGTGCTCGCCGCCCTTGTCCGCAACGTCAACAGTTTGGGTCGTCTCCGGATCTGCAAAAAACGCCTTTTGCAGCACCCGGAGTGTGTAGGCGACGCCCACGACAATCCCAGCTCCAGTCAACACCGTAAGAGTTGGGTAAGCCTGCCAAGCCCCGATCAGGATCTGTAACTCGGCCACAAAGCCGCTGAACCCGGGCAAGCCCATGGAAGCAACGCTCGCGATGGTGAAGGTTACCGCCGCGAATGGAATCAGCCGGTTCAAGTGCATCCCCGCTAATTGCGCCAATTCCCGGGTATGCGTCCGGTCGTAGACCATTCGCCCCACGACCGCGAACAATAACCCGGCGATTATCCCGTGTGAAAACATCTGCAGCACCGCCCCGCTCAATCCCACCCGGTTGAGCGTCATCAGGCCCAGCAAAACAAACCCCATGTGACTGACGCTGGAATAGCCGATCACAAATTTAAAGTCTCTCTGCACCAGCGCGACCATCGCTCCATAAACGATCCCCACGACTGCCAGCAAACTCAGCACATCGCGCCACGACCCCAGGCCCAACACATGCCAACCCCAGGGATCGAGCCCCCCCGGGAAGAGCGTCATGGCCACTCGCAGACAGCCATACGCGCCTAATTTCATTACCACACCGGCCAGCAACATCGAAGCCGCTGTCGGCGCTGCCACATGACCGGTTGGCGCCCAGGTGTGGAATGGCCATAACCCCGCGAGAATCCCGAAGCCCACAAATACCAGCGGGAACGCCCAGAGCTGGAATTCATGCGGAAACGGGAACGTTGACAACTCTAGCAAGTTCATGCTCTTGCCGCCTGCCAGGACGAAAGCCGCGATCAAGCCAATCAAGACCATTGCGCTTCCAACAAACGAGTAAAGCGCAAGCTTCATGGCACCGTACTCCCGCCGGGTCGAACCCCAGATGGCGATGATGAAGTATTTGGGAATGATCGCGATCTCGTAAAAGACGAAGAGCAGGAAAACGTCAAAACTCAGGAACACGCCGTACACTCCGCCAATCAGCGCCAGGTAAAACGCGAAGAATTCTTTCGCGCGCTCCTGCACGTTCCAGGAAAAAAGGATCCCGGCAATCGCGGCCAGGCCGGTGAGCAAAACCAACGTCACGCTAATACCATCCGCTGCGAGGTAGTACTCGATACCCAGTGACGGAATCCAGGGTATCCTGGCGACCGTTTGGATTGTTCCTGGGGCGATACGCATGGCACCGATCAGTCCGCAGCCAAACCCGGCCAGAGCCGCTAACAAGGCCACCGCCCGTGCCAGCGAGACATTGTTCTTTGGCAAGAAGAGCAAGACGCCCGCCCCGAGAAACGAAAAGTAAATTGTCCAGGCCAGCACGCTCATCGTCTAAAATTTAAGATGCTGCACTAACTCCTTCACAGTGCCGTTCACGGTTCCCAGCAATAGCTGCGGATAAATTCCCAGCACGAACATCAACGCGATCGCTGGGGCAACCAGCATGCGTTCCTGCAAGGTTAAGTCGGCCAGCTTCGACCATTTGGCATTGAGTGGCCCGTTAAATACCTTCTGCAAAATTGTCAGAATAAAAATTGCCGTGATGAGCAGCCCGATGACCGATAGCGCCGCTGCCCACCAGGCCAGCGGGAAGGTCCCTTTGAAAATCAGGAATTCCCCCACAAACCCATTCAGCCCCGGCAACCCGAGCGAGGAAAAGAGCGCGATCCCCATCAATCCGCAAAAGACCGGCGCAACTTTGCGGAGCCCGCCAAAATCATCGAGTCCACGCACTCCCAGGCCGCGCTCCTCGAGCAACCCAACAAACCAAAACAGCGTCGCTGCGGTGAGGCCGTGATTGAACATTTGCAGGAAAGCGCCATTCAGCGCCGCGGCCTTTTCGATGCCGGGAGTGGCCAGGGCTGAGCCGGAAGCCAGCGCCGCGCAGATGGCCAATACGCAATAACCCAGGTGATTGATCGACGAGTAAGCGAGCATGCGCTTTAAATCACGTTGGGCAAAGGCGGCCCCTGCCGAAAAGACAATCGAAATCACCGAAACCCACAGCAGCGGGGTGAGAACCCAGCGCATCTCTTGCGGAAAGATTGGCAGCAGGATCCGGATGAACCCATAAACCCCCATTTTCGACATCAATCCGGTCAAGAGCATCGTCGTGCCGGTTGGCGCTTCAGCATAAGCCGTTGGCAACCAGGTATGGAAGGGCACCAGCGGCACCTTTACCGCCAGGCCCAGGAATACTCCGCCAAAAATCACCAACGCCAACTGCTTGCTCGTGAGTTCGCGCCAGCCAAGCTTTTGTTCCAGCGCTGTCACCAGCGTGCCGTTGCGTCCCAGATCGGCCAACTGGGTGAAATCGAACGTGTTCGTCGCTAGAAAAATCGCCAGGAACGCCAGTAACATGGCCACGCTCCCCACCATGGTGTAAACGAAGAACTGTGTCGCAGCGGCCGAACGCATCGGGCCGCCCCAGAACTTGATCAGGAAGAATGCCGGGACCAGGCTCAATTCCCAAAAAAGGAACCAATGGAAAAAGTTCAGTGCGGTGAATGTTCCAAACAGCCCGGCTTGAAGCAAAAGCACCAGGCCAAAGTAGATCGGCACTCGTTCCTCGATCTTCCACGATGCCAATAACGCCATCGGAACCACCAGCGCCGACAGCAGCACCATCAGCAAGCTGAGCCCGTCCATGCCAACGTGGTAATGGACGGCCAAAGAGGGAATCCACTCGTGAAGTTCTGAAAGCTGCACTCCTGGATACGCGCGCCAGATCCCAAGAGCGATCAACAGCGAAATGAAACTGAAGCCCAGCGCGGTCAGTCGCGCCACGCGCTTTTGTTCCGGCGGCAGGCAGAGGACTGCTATTCCGCCAATCAGCGGGACCAAAGTCAGCACTGTTATCCAGGGAAACGCGTTCATGAAGCGCGACATCCCCAGATCAATAAAAGCACCAAAACGACCAATCCTAAACCCAGCGCCCGCAGATAATTCTGAACTCGTCCGTTTTGAAATCGCGAAAAAAGACCGCCGCCGCCCGAAATGCTTCGGCAAGCCTCATCAAACCCGCGGTTAACGACTTGCTCATCCAGTACCCGGTCCACCCAAGCCAGGCCTACCACCAGCGCTCCGAGCAATTGCACGATACTCTCCCAGACCCAGCGATCCATCCAATCGCAGGCCCTGGCCCACCACGCATTCAATCCGACAAAGGCCCATTCATAGATCTCGTCGACATAATACTTCCTCCTTAGCAGCGTAAATACGTTTGGCCACCATTGCTCCAGCACATCTTTTTGCTGCGATTCCAACGCGCGACGACCATACAGCCAGTAACCAAGCCCGATGCCCAGGAAGGCAATCACTGCTGAGGTCACCATTACCGACAGCACCCCGGAATTCCCAAGCATGCCCGGCTGGACCGGGGCGTGTTCGCCTTCCAGAAACCTTTGCATCCAGGGCCAGGCTGGTGTCCCCAGAAATCCAAGCACCACCGAGAAAAACGCCAGCACGACCAGCGGAAAAACCATTGCGCCAGGGCTTTCGTGAGGTTCCGCCGGGAGCTCGACCTGCGGATGCTCTCGCGCCGACACCCCGGCGTGAGCGACTGTGCGCTGCTCCGAAGCAGTCGTTTTGCCCAGCGAAAGTCGGCAGTTGCCGAAGAACACATAAGCAACCTGCCGGGTCATGTAAAACGCTGTGAGCAGCGCGCCCAGGATTCCCAGGTAAAATGGCAAATGCGTCACTGGCCAATTATGCGCCGCGTGCAAAATCTCGTCTTTGCTCCAAAACCCCGAGAAGAAGATCGGCACGCCGCTCAGCGCCATCATGCCAATGGCATACGTGGCAAATGTGATTGGCATGAACTTTCTCAATCCGCCCATGCATCGCACGTCCTGCTCGTCGTTGCAGCCATGGATCACCGAACCCGCACCCATAAACAACAGCGCCTTGAAAAATGCGTGCGTGATTAAGTGAAACATCCCTACCGCCACGCCTCCGACACCTAAGCCCATCATCATGAAACCCAATTGAGATACGGTCGAGTAGGCCAGGATTCGTTTGATGTCGTCTTGTGCCACCGCGATGCTTGCTGCGAACACTGCCGTCAAAGCTCCGATCCAGGTAATTACCATTAACGCCGTCGACGTCACCTGGCCTCCGGCGGGCCCCAGTGCCATTAAGGGATAGACCCGCGCGACCAGGAACACGCCCGCCGCTACCATGGTTGCCGCGTGAATCAACGCGCTCACCGGCGTCGGCCCTTCCATCGCGTCCGGCAACCAAACGTGGAGCGGCAATTGGCCTGATTTTCCTACCGCGCCGCAAAAAATCAGCAAAGCAATCGCCGTAGGCACCGCCATGCCGACGCTGGTGACCTGCGTTGCCAGCGAGGCGAGCGCCGGTTTCTCAAGGCAGCCTTGCCCATTATCGTAAAAGAGCAGAGTGCCGGCCTGCGCATACAGCCAAACGATCCCGATCAGGAACGCCAGATCCCCGATGCGGGTCGTAATGAACGCTTTCTTCGCCGCGGCGGCTGCGGCTGGTTTGTGATACCAAAACCCAATCAGCAAATAGGAGGTCAGCCCCACAATTTCCCAGCAAATAAAGAAAAGCAGCAAGCTGTTGGCAATGATCAGCCCAAGCATCCCCGCCGCGAACAGCGAAAGAAAACAGAAAAATCGTGTAAAGTTCTCGTCATGAGCCATATAGCCCGTGCTGTAAATGAAGATGAGCAACCCCACAAAGCACACCATCACCAACATCATCGCCGTAAGCGGATCCAGCACCCACCCCAGCTTCACCCAACCCTCGCCCAACTCGAACCAGCGGAAGTTAACCACCTGCCGAGATAGCTCAGTCCCCGAATGACTCACCGCGGTTGCAAACGCTACACACGATAACGCCAGGGAAACCCCCATTGAGCCAATGGCCAAGCCGGCGGCGAATCCGCGATGGCGTTGTTTCGCCAAAGCGCTTAGCCCCGCTGCCAATAACGGCAGCACTGGAATCAGCCATAGATTTCTCGCCACCCAGTCCATCGTCATCCTTTCATAGAATCGATTTGATCCACATTTGCGGTTTTGTAATGACGATAAATGGAAATAATGAGACCTAGGCCGACGGCGGCCTCGGCCGCGGCTACTGCGATCGAGAAGATCACAAAAACAATGCCCGTCAGGGCTTCCGGGTTTGGACCGAACCGCCAGAAAGCAATGAAGTTCAGGTTGGCGGCATTGAGCATGAGTTCGATGCCGATCAGAACGATGATCGCGTTCCGGCGCGTTATCGCGCCGCCCAAACCAATGGCAAAGAGCATCGCGGAGATTAGCAAATAGCCGTGAAGCGGGGTCATTTTGTCCCTCCCGGCGATTTGGATTCCTTTTCCTGCATCGCGATGATTACTGCCCCGATCAACGCCACCGTCAGCAGCAACCCCAAGACCTCCAGCGGCAGCACATACCGGGTCATGAGCTGGTCTCCAAGCTGTCGCACCGTAGCCTCTGGCGCTGGAACCTGCCCGCGCCCCAGAGTTTTGCTCGAGACAATTGCGCCTCCAATCACGGCAAAGAGCGCAAGGGCCAATCCAAAACCCAGATACCCGTTCGAAATATAGCGCGACTGGCTGCCGGGTTCGTTCTCGCGAGTAAGCAAGATCGCGAACACAATCAGAATCGCAACGGCGCCGACATAGATCAGGATCTGGGCGAACCCGACGAACTGCGCATCCAGTTGGAGATAAAGCCCAGCCAGGCCGGCTAACGTGATCGACAGCGAAAGCGCGCAATGCACCAGGTTCCTCTGCATCATCGCCGCGATCCCGCTCGATAAGGTCAGTACTCCTAGAATGACAAAGGCGACAGTCATGACGGACTTTGGTGAACCCTTGAACATGCGGGCCGCCCGGGCCGATAATCCCTTTCGGTCTTCGGGTTTCGGCTTTCTTTCGGCCTTCGGTCTTCGGGTTTCGGATTTAAATCATTCCGCATATCGATACTTTCGCTTGGCGACCGAACTATGGGCGGCCAGACCGCGCGCCAGCAGAACGTACGACCCCGCAACCAGTGTCGTGCAGACGATCCAGCGCGTAATGCCGGGCGTGAACCGCCAAATCCCAGCAGCCAGGATGTTCACCAAAGCCATTGGCAACATGAATTTCCAGGCGAAACTCATGAGCTGATCCATTCTCAAGCGGGGCAGGGTGCCTCGGACCCAAATGAACAATGCGATTATTCCCAGAAGTTTGGCAAAGAACCAAATATAGGACGGTATCCATTCCAGGAAAGACGCCGGCGCATGCCAGCCTCCCAGGAACAGCGTAATAGCCAACCCGCTCACCGCGAACATCCCGATGTATTCTCCTAGAAAAAACAGGGCGAACTTGAATCCCGAATACTCGATGTAATACCCGGCGATAATCTCCGACTCACCCTCCGGCAAATCGAAAGGCGCGCGGTTGGATTCCGCGGCGGCCGCGATCAAAAACACAATGAATCCCGCCAACCCCCAGGGCGTGAAAACGTTCCAATGCGGCACCCAACCCGAGTACGCCGACTGGGCCTCAATGATTTTTTCTGGTGAAAGAGAACCAGCCATCATGATGGCACAGACTCCCGACAGGATGAGCGGCACTTCGTAACTGATCATCTGGGCAATGGCGCGCATTGCGCCCAACAGCGAGTATTTGTTCCGGCTGGACCACCCAGCCATGAACACTGACAGCTCGGTCGCCGCGCCCACAGCGAAGAAAAACAAAAGCCCGGCATCGAGGTCGACCACCGCCATGTTGCGCCCTACGGGCAAGACCGCTAGAGCCAGAAACGCCGGGACGACCAGGACCAGCGGAGCGAGAAAGTGAAGAACTTGATCTGCCGATCGCGGCACGATGTCTTCCTTGGTTAACGCTTTCAGGCCATCCGCAGCGGGCTGCAACAATCCAAAGGGCCCCACCCGGTTCGGCCCATACCGATTCTGGATTCGTCCGAGTCCTTTCCGCTCCAGGATCGTTGTAACGGCAAAAAGGGACGCAAAAACTGCAATGATGGCCGCCACGCTGATCAGTGCCGAGATAAGTGGTTGCCACTGGGCTGGGGCTAGAGACACCAGCCAGTGCTTCAGGTCCACAAATATCTGATCCATCATTTCCATCACCGCAGCCCCCCCCGAATCACGCGCCACCCCGCCGGGTCTGGAGATGCTGGACGCGAAGCATTGCAAGGAAGGACTCCAACGCGCAAGCGCTAATGAAATCCGAAGGCCGAAGGCCGAAATCCGAAAAAAACCCGAAGGCCGAAATTTGAAGCCCAAAACCTGTAGCTCTGCCGGGCTCGCTTGTGTTAGGCAACGCTTGGTTCGGCCTTCGGAATTCGGGTTTCGGCCTTTTTTCGGCCTTCACTTGACTGCCGCCTTTGCTTTTGCCTCGGCATCGGCTTTGGCTTTTGCGTCTGCTTTGGCTTTCTCCGTGGCCAATCGCTCATCCACTTCCGACGCTTCCGTCGGGTGAATCTTCTGATAGTACTGGTTAGACTTCGACAATTCCTCTTTGTGCAACAACAACTGCCCAAACCGATCGTGCGTGCTCAATTCATACTCCACATCCATTTTGATGGCATCGAACGGGCAAACTTCGACGCAGATCTGGCAGCTCATGCAAACCGAAATATCGATGTCGAAAACTTTTGGTTGAAATTGCAGCTTCCCGATGTAATCAGGCTTTTTGCTCGTGTCCTTGACGATGTAAATGCATTTGGGGGGACATTCCTTTTCACAGATCTGGCACGCGACGCAGCGCAAACCTTTCTGCCAATCTTGAGTATCATAAACCAAGAACGGAAAATTGCGCGTGGCCTCCTTCTGCGGCAATCGCTCCTCGGGATACTGCACCGTCGTCAGCCGATCTTCGTCGACGTAACTGCCCACAAAATTGCGGGCTGTTTCCGCCATCCCCTTTAGTATTCCTTCGCCTAACATATAAAAATCAAATCCAACCCATCAGTGAACACTTGCAACGTGCCAACCTGCATTCTGATAACCTGAAAACTATGGAGGTCATCTATCCACCTCCCCTAATACGATGTCGACACTCCCTAGAATGATCACTACATCGGCCACGTGTTGTCCCAGGCACATATCCTCGAGCACTGTCAAATTGATGAGACTTGGGGGCCGGACACGGTATCGATAGGGGTTGGCGGAACCGTCGCTTATAAGATAGAAACCCAATTCGCCTTTAGGCGCTTCGATTCGTCCGTACGCCTCGCCCACCTTAGGCCTGAAGCCGCGCAACTTTGCCTTCGGATCGACGATCGGCCCGCCCGGGATATCCTTGAGCGAATGCTCCAGGATTTTCAAAGACTCGCGCATCTCTAGCACTCGGACCATGTACCGATCGTAAACATCTCCGTGGTCGCCCAGCGGGACCCGGAATTCGAACCGGTTGTAAATTCCGTATTTGTCCACCTTGCGGAGATCATAATTGACGCCGGTAGCCCGGAGCATCGGGCCGGTAATGGAGGCGTTGACTGCCAGTTCTTTTGAAAGGACACCGACGCCTTGAGTCCGGGCCATCAAAATTTCATTTTCGTTGAGAAGCGCTTCAAACTCGTCGAGAAAGCCCGGAAAATCCGCCACCACCCGCTTTGACTGCTCCAACCACCCTTCGGGTAGATCACAGCGGCAACCGCCGAACCGCATGTAATTGCACATCATTCGCGCCCCGGTTAGCGATTCGAACAGGTCCAGAATCTTCTCCCGCTCACGAAAAGCGTACATCAGCGGAGTCCCGCTGGCACCCATGTCCTGGAGGAGGAATCCAGCCAGGCATGTGTGATTCTGGAGCCGGGTCAACTCCGCGGTGATGACTCGGATGTAATCGGCTCGTTCGGGCACCTGCAAACCCGCCAGCTTTTCCACCGCGAGGCAGTACGCCCAGTTGTTGGTGAGCGAGCAAAAGTAGTCCAGGCGATCCGTGTAGGGAATCGAGGCGAGATAGGTTGTG
>Ga0265338_10011165_pt1 | contig 10412 bp, 9 predicted proteins | sample 42126metaG_FD_193579 | JGI IMG/M metagenome (GOLD analysis project Ga0265338, IMG submission 193579) | Rhizosphere microbial communities from Carex aquatilis grown in University of Washington, Seatle, WA, United States - 4-21-26 metaG | ecosystem: Host-associated > Plants > Roots > Rhizosphere >... | reverse complement strand
GGCTCGGAGGATTTCTACAATCCGGAGGGCGGCTATCCGAAGGAGACCCCCTATGTGAACAGCCCCGAGTTGCTGCGCGAGACCATTCAAAAGGTCTACGCCATGGGTTCCGCCCTGGAATACGAGGTGGTCGAGGCTTCCTCGCTGCATCGGCTGATGCGCTACGCGAGGGAGGGACTGTTCGATCCTGGCCGAAGGAACATATGGCTGCTTCACGGCGGCGGCTTCGGGTCGACGCCGGCCATTGCGCGCAACGTGCTCTTCGCCATCGACGAGGGGCTGCGCCTCTTCCCGCAGGCCATCTGGGGCGTGACGGGCACGGGGCGCGATATGTTTCCTCTCTGCACCCTGGGCGTGTCCATGGGATGCGATCTGGTCCGGGTGGGGCTGGAGGACAGCATCCACCTTCCGAACGGCAAGGTGGCTGGCAACAACCAGGAAATGGTCCAGGAGATGGTCAAGATCGCCGCCCTGTTCGGCCGGACTCCGGCGACCGTTGAAGAAGCGAGCGCGCGCTTCCTGACGGTCTGACGCTGAACGCGGCTGCGCCGCGCAGGACCTCGATGCATCGGATCGCATTCGCCGATAGCTGCTATTCGAACATCCCATTCCCGGCCCCGGGTCCGCTCGCCTAGGGTCCGGCATCCGAGGAGGCGGGGAATGACGCAGCACAGCTTCGGCGTAGGGACGTTTTCAACCTCGGGGGGATCGGCCTTCCCTGGATTGGTCGTCGGCGAGCAGGTCTTCGCCCTGGCCGAAGTCGATCGCCGACTGCGCGCGGAAGGACGCGCGCTGGACGGCGCATCCTCGACCTTGGCCCTGTTCGAGAATTGGGAGCACGATCTTCCCTTGCTGCAGGAGGCGCTGGAGGGGCTGGACGGCGGGGCCCCGTTGGCGTCGCTGAAGGTGCACGCACCGGTCGCCCCACGGCAGATCTTTTGCGCGGGGGCGAACTACCACAAGCATGTGGTCGATCTGGTGGTCGATGGAACCATGGCCCGCGATCCAGGCGCGGACCGCGAGGCCGTTCGCGCGCGGGCCGAAGCGATGATGAGGCAGCGCGCCGAGTCCGGGATGCCCTTCGTCTTCATGGGCGCGGCCTCGGCGATCATCGGGCCCTACGATGACTTCGAGATCCCCTACAATGTAACGCAGCCCGACTGGGAGCTGGAGCTCGCGGCCGTGATCGGGCGTCCCGCGCGGAGGGTCTCGGCGGCCCAGGCGCTGGAACACGTGGCCGGCTACACCATCGCCAACGATGTCACCTCCCGCGAGCTGGTGAACCGGCCGGACGTGCCGCAGATGGGCATGGACTGGCTCGCCGCGAAGTGTTCGCCCGGCTTCCTGCCGCTCGGCCCGTTCGTGATCCCCGCGGCCTTCGTCGGCGATCCGCAAGCCTTTCAGATCACCTTGAAGCTGAACGGCCAGACCATGCAGGACGAGTCCACCGCGGACATGATCTTCGGGGTGGCCAGGATCATCGCGTTCATCTCGAACCACGTTCGGCTGTTGCCGGGCGACGTAGTGCTGACCGGCTCGCCGTCCGGCAACGGAACCCACTACGGCCGCTTCATCCAGGATGGCGACGTGCTGGAGGGATCGATCACGGGCCTCGGAACCCAGCGCAACCGATGCGTCGCCGAACGGCCCGACTAGATGGGCGGCGCCTGCCAGAGGCCGGGGTCGACCGCTGCATGGCCGAGCTTCTGCGGACCGCGGCCGTCGATCGATCCGGTGCCCCATTGATCGGTGATATCCGGGCTGGGCGCATAGGTGGTCGGCCGCCAGGTAGCGTCGTCGACCCGCTCGACCTCGGCGGTGTACTCGACCACCGCCCCCGATGGGCTCAGGAAATAGGAGAAGGCGTTGTTGCCGGCCACGTGCCGGCCCGGTCCCCAGCCGAGGACCACGTCCTGGCGCAGCAGGCGACCCACCCCGCGCATCATTTCGTCGACGTCGCGCATCTCGAAGGCGGCGTGGTTCAAAGTGGGAGGCCCAGGCAGGAAGGCGAGGCAGTGATGGATGCTGTTGCACCTCAGGAAGCACATGAATTCGCCAAGCCAGTCGCTTACCCGAAAGCCGAGGTGCTGGACGTAGAAGTCCGCCGCCTTCTTCACGTCCGGCGTATGAAGCACGATGTGGGACAGGGTCGCCGGGATGGACTCGCCCCGGTCGAGCTGCCGCGCGGCGCGCTCGACCACGTTGGCGGAGACCTCGATGGGTCGGCCGTCCAGGTCGAAGAAGCGGAAGCCGTAGCCGCCTCCGGGACCGTCCAGAGCGCCGGGTTCGCTGATCAGCTTGATCCCCGCGGCGCCCAGGTGCTGGGCCATGGCGTCGACGCTGGCCGCATCGGCCGCGGCGAAGGCGATCACGTCCAGCCGCCGCTGTTCGGCCTTGCGGAGGCGAAGCACGTGCGGCTCGCGCGAGCCTTCGGCGGCCAGCCACGCCAAGCCGGATCCGGCGTCGGTTTCCTTCAGACCCCAGGCGCCGCCCATGAACTGCCGCTCGGCCTCGAACTCTGGGACCGCCAGCCCGACGTAGCGCAGGGCGGTGACGCCGTTCTGAGCCATGTGAAATCTCCCGTTCTCGCCCCGATCGGACCGGTCTTCCCCAACAATAGGCGGCGAGGCCCAGGCGGAAAATTGCAATTCGGGATACCTGATATCGAGGTCGGCTATCGGGAGGCGCGGCGATGAACCTTTCGCAGTTCGATCTCAATCTGTTGGTCTCGCTCGACGCCCTGCTGATCGAGCGGAACGTCACCCGTGCCGGCCAACGCGTCGGCCTCAGCCAGCCGGCCATGAGCGGCACGCTTTCCAGGCTTCGCGACCTGTTCAAGGATGAGCTCCTGGTCCGGGTCGGCCGGCAGCTCGAGCTGACGCCCCTGGCCCAGGAGCTGGCGCCCCAGTTGCGCCAACAGCTCCAGGGTGTGGAGGACCTGCTGAACGCCCGCCGCAGCTTCATTCCCTCCACCGAGCAACGGACCTTCAGCATCGCCGCAAGCGACTATGTGGTGTTCCTTTTGCTGCAGCCGCTGGTGGCGCGGATGGCCGAACAAGCGCCTGGCGTGAAGCTGCAGTTCGTACGGCTGGATACCGGCTCGGTCGACCGGCTGGGCGAGGACGCCATCGATTTCGCGATCCTGCCGTCCTATCTGCAGGCCCACTTCCCGTCCGAGCCCCTGTTCTCCGAACGCTGGGTTTGCGTGGTCTGGAGCGGCAACCTGAGGGTCGGCAAGACCCTCAGCGAAGCCCTGTACCTGGACCTGCCGCACCTGGCGTTCAGCATGCCCAACGAAGGGGCGGGCTCGGCGGCGGACGTGCATCTCAGCCAGCTGGGCGTCAACCGGTGCATTGCCGCCTGGACCGAGAGCTTCATCCTCTCGCCCTTCCTGGTGCGCGGCACCGAGATGGTCACACTGGTGCACGAGCGTGTCGCGCGGGCCCTGCAGGCAGCCGCCGACGCGCGGATCATCACCGCGCCCTATGACCTGCCTGAACTCAAGGAGGTGCTGCTCTGGAATCCCCGCCGCACGACCGACCCGCCGCATCTGTGGATGCGCGAGCAGATCATGGCCGCGGCGCGCGAGATCGGATGAGCAGCCCGGTGCATCCGGCCGTCAGATAGGCCAGATCGCAAATGCCGATTTCCTGACGGCCGGCTTCCCGGCTAGCCATGATCGGAGCCGATCCCCGGGGGAAACATGCAGCCGGTGCGGAAGTTGCTGATCGTGGGCGGTGGCATCGCCGGGCTCTCGGCCGCGATCGCGGCCCGACACGCCGGCGTTGAAGTCGACTTGGTGGAGGCCGATCCAGATTGGGCGGCCATCGGGGTGGGGCTGACGCTGCAGCCGAGCACGCTTCGCGCGCTCAAGGGCCTGGGCGTGCTGGACGAGATCCTAGCGCAGGGCTTCGGCTACAGCGGTACGAGAACCATCGACCCCGAGGGCCGCGTCCTGGCGGAGACCACCGACGGTCCGCGGCTGGCGGGGGCCGACTATCCGAGCGCAGCCGGCGCGCCGAGGCCGGCGCTGGCCGTGATCCTGAAGGCGAAGGCGGCGGAGCTTGGCGCACGGGCGCGGGCGGGCGTGACCGTCAGCGGCCTGACGCTCGGCGGCGCCGCCGTCGACGTGCGCTTCACGGACGGCGAGCGGCCACAGTACGACCTCGTGGTCGGCGCGGACGGGATCTATTCCAGCATCCGCCGGATGGTGTTCGATCACGCACTGGCGCCGGAGTTCACCGGCCAGGGCGTCTGGCGCTTCACCACCCCCCGTCTCCCCGAAGTGGAACGGGCCTGGCTGTGCAGGGGCGGCCGCAGCAGCGCCGGCCTGATCCCCCTGACCGATCGGTGGATGTACCTGTTCCTGGTGGAAAGCGGGGTCGCGCCGGATCGGAGGATAGCCCGCGAGGAGCTGCCTGGGACGCTCGCTGGTCTGCTGGCGGATTTCAGGGGGCCTATCGGCGAGATCGCCGGCCGGCTGGGACCGGAGAGCGACGTGGTCTACCGGCCTTTCGAATGGGTGATCACGCCGCCCCCCTGGTGGCGGGGCCGCGTCCTTCTGATCGGAGACGCCGCCCACGCCTCGACCGCGCACCTCGGCGCCGGCGGCGGCATGGCCATCGAGGATGCGGTAGTCCTGGGGGAGCTGCTCGCCGACCGCATGGACCCGGACGAGATGCTGCGAACCTTCATGACCCGGCGCTACGACCGCTGCATGCTCGTAGCCCGCAACTCTCACATGCTGGGCGAGGTGGAGCAGGGCAAGGTCACTGGCGTTGATCCTGGCCGCATCGTCGGCGAGGTCTTCGCGGCCCTGGCCGAACCTATCTGACCTCGTCGGGAGCGCAGCAAATGGCAGACGACACCTCCGATCCCGCCGCAGCGGCGGTCACCCTGTTCACGGCGCCGGGAACCTGCGCGCGGGTCGCGGCCGTCGGCCTGTTCGAGGCGGGGGTTCCGTTCGAGGCGCGTCTCGTCCGCTTCGTGGCCGGGGAGCATCGTTCCGAGCCCTTCCTTGCGGTCAATCCGCAGGGCAAGGTCCCGGCGCTCTTCATCGACGGCGAGGTGATTACCGAGAACGTCGCCATCGTCCGCTATCTGGCGCAGCGGTTTCCGGAGGCCGGGCTGATGCCCGTGACCACGGACGCGTTCCAGGAGGCCCGGCAGATCGCCGACCTCTGCTACTGCGCCGCCACCCTGCACCCGATCGTCACCCGCATCCGCATCCCGACCATGTTCGCCGAGACGCCCGAGGCCCAGGCCAGCGTCTACCGGCGCGCTGCCGAAATGATGACCCAGAGCCTCGCCCTCGCCGAACGGCGACTGCAGGTGGGGGCCTGGTGGTACGGCGAACGGTGGTCGCTGATGGACGCCTATCTCAACTGGGTCTGGTTCCGCATCACCGGCGCCGGCTTCGACTCGGCGCCGTTCCCGAGGCTGGCAGACCACAATCGCCGCAATGCAGATCGTTCGTCTGTACGCAGGATGCTGGAGCTGGAGGCGAGGCTCGATGCACAGCTCGAGACGGAGGGACTGAGGTTCCGACCGCCAGAGCCTCCACGTTCTGGAGACGCTTCCTCGTGACTTCCCTGGCCTCCCGCTCTGGAGTCGGGCTTGCCCGGCGGCTTGGCCCAGGCGCCACCTCGCGGCCGGACTCAAAATCCGAATTGTTTTGCGAGTTTCTGGTCGCCCAGGTCCAGGAGGATGCGTCTTTTGGAGATGCGCCACCTGCCGCCCCGGCGAACGAACTCGTCCTCGTACCGACCGATACGTCTGGCGCTGGCCGTCATTACGGCCGTTGCCCTGTTGGCCTCGCCCGAGACCTTGTGGGCGCATCATTCGACGGCTGAGTTCGACTACACCAAGACGATCACAGTCGAAGGCGTGGTCAAGGAAGTGCAGTGGACAAACCCGCACTCCTATCTGCAGGTTCTGACCAACGCTCAGCGTCTTGCGGAGCGCCATCAGCCCGATCCCCAGTTCGACCGTACGCGCTGGTGCGCCGGGCCCGGCATGCCGCGTATCATGCTCATGCCCTATCCCTTCGAGATCAGGTCGGAGCGCGGTTATCTTGCATTCCTGTTCGGCTGGTACCGTCGCCACGGGCCACGATCAAGGACGACATCTGCCCGGACCGTATCGCACGCGGCGAGCCGGCCATCGCCGGGAGGCGGCCGTGAACGGAGGCGCGGCATCAACCGTCCCGGAAAGCTCGCGGCGGGCGCCGCCGCCCTCTGGTTGCTCATGTATGCGGCGGCGCTGGCCCAGTTCAGCCCGCTCCCGCCGACACGCAAACCGAAATAGCCGGACGTCGACACCGCGGCGCAGCGTGATCGTTACGAGGCTAACGGACAGGCGCCTCCAGGCCGAGAAGCCGCGCGGCGGTGGCGCCGAGAATCTTCTCGCGGTCGGTTTCCGACAGCTCCGAATGGAAGCCCACCGGATCCGGCTCGGACATGTCGAACGGGTAGTCGGTCCCCATCATCAGATGGTCCGCGCCATAGGTCTCGACCAGGTATTTCAGCTCGCGGCGGTCAAACACAAGGGTGTCGAAAAAGAGCTGGCGCAGATAGGTCGAGGGCTCGCGGTGGATATGCTGGCGGCAGTCCTCGCGGGCTCGGAACGCGTGGTCCATGCGGCCGATGTAGCCCGGCAGATAGCCGCCGCCGTGGGCGACGCAGAGCTTCAGGCCCGGATGGGCGTCCAGCACCCCGCCGAAGATCAGGTGGCCGACCGCGATGGTCGATTCCAACGGATTGCCGATCAGGTTGTTGAAGTAGTGCTCCGACAGCCGCTGGCCGTGGGTGAACCCGAGCGGGTGCATGAAGACCAGGACGCCCAACTCCTCGGCCGCTGCGAAGAACGGTCGGAAGGCGGGGTCGGCCAGCTCGCGGCCATCGACATTGGACGAGATCTCGACGCCCCTGAGGCCGAGATCGCGGGTCAGGCGCTTCAGCTCCTGCACCGCCAGCTCCGGCGCCTGCAGCGGGACCGTCCCCATGCCCACCAGCCGCTCGGGGTGGCGGGCCACGGCCTCGGCCATGCCGTCGTTGACCATCCGCGCGGCCTGGAGCCCCAGCTCCGGCTCGGCCCAATAATAGTACTGGCCGGGGGAGGGCGAGATCGCTTGGATGTCCACGCCCGCGGAGTCCATGTCGGCGATGTGCTCGTCGATGGAGGCCAGCTTCTTGCCCATCTGGGCGAACTGCCGCCGGTTCACCTCGTCGGAGGCGGGCGAGGAGAAGCTGTTGATCGAGATCGCCCCCGGAATCTGGTGGGGACGCATCATCGCGTCCGCGGCCGGGATAGCCAGATGGCAGTGGATGTCGATGACCTTGTGACGACCGTTGCGCTTCGTCAACCGACCCTGGGAGCCGCCGCCATGGCTTTGGGCTCCGCAGCTATAGATGCCGCCGTCGGTCATCGTCCCACTCCCGCCACCCGGCCATCGCAGGCGCCAAAGCCAATGGAGATAAAGCCCTCGCGCTCAGCCCGTCCGCGGATCCGCACCTCGTCTCCGTCCTGCAGCCACAGCCGGCTTTCGCCGCCGGGCAGGGAAATGGCGCGGGTCCCGCGTTCATTGGCTTCCATCAGGCAGGCCTTGGCCTCGTCCTCCGGGCCAGAGACGGTGCCGCTGGCGAACAGGTCGCCCGGGTTCATGTCGCAGCCGCCCGAGGCGTGGTGGGCCAGCATCTGAGCCAGGGTCCAGTAGATGTTGCGGAAGTTGGTGGCGACGATGCGCTGGGGCGGATCTCCCCGCTCGCGCATGGTCTCGGTGGAGATCAGGGCCTCAAGCCGCACGTCCAAGCCGCCTTCGTGGCGGTCGGCCTCGGATTGCAGGTAAGTGGGGATGGGCGGGTCCGCCCCTGGCCGGGTGAATGCGGCCGTGCGGAAAGGCGCCATGGCCTCGTGGGTGACCACCCAGGGCGAGATGGTGGTCAGGAAGCTCTTTCCAAGAAACGGCCCCAACGCCATTTCGAAGAACTGGATGGCCCTGGCCGACCAATCGTTCAGCAGGCAGTAGCCGAAGATGTGATCCTCGGCCTCGGCGATGGGGATCGTGCGGCCGAGCGCATTGCCCCGGCCGACGAAGGCGGCGAACTCCAGCTCGAAGTCCAGCTGTGGCTCGGGGCCGAACACCACCTCGCCGTCCTTTCCGGCGACCTGGCCCAGCGGACGGATCACCTCGGCGCCCGAAACCCGAAGCGAACTGGAGCGTCCGTGGTAGCCGACGGGCAGGTGCAGGAACACCGGCCGCACGGCGCCGCCGCCCATGCGCATCATGTGATGGGTGGAGCAGGAGAAGTCGGTGTAGTCGCCGATCGTCGCCGGCAGCTCCATGGCCGCATCCGCCATTGGGACCAGGAGCCGCTCGGCGAGGGATTTCATAAGGGCCTCATCGGGCCCGCCCGCACGCAGCAGGCCAGACAGTCGCTGCCTGAGCGCCGAGATAAACCTCGGCTCCAAGGCCATCAGCGGGTTCAGCTGCGCCCCGGCCGCGCCCCGCGCAGCGACGGCGGCGTCGCCTTCGAACAGGTTTTCGCCCAGTCCCGCGGCGATATCGAAGATGTGGTCGCCAATCGCCACGCCGCCCTGGGCTTGCCCGCTCTTTCGGCTGAAGACTCCGAACGGCAGGTTCTGGATCGGGAAGTCCGCGAAGGATGCGTTGGCGGCGTCGACCCAGCTGCGGCGCTGCGGGTCATGGGTCTCGTTCAACTCAGCCATGGGTGTGGTCTGCCCCGCCGTGGGCGTGCTTGTGCTTGCGGTAGCGACCCATGGCGCCGAAGAGATCGCGGCCGGCTTCAGGCTGGAAACTTGCGCCGAACTCGCGGTAGAGGGCGAAGACGTTGGCGACGATCCGCTCCTCGTCGGTCCATCCCTTGAAGGCGTCCAGCGCGATGTCCTGTCCTGCCTCTTCCCAGCCCATGCCGGCGTCATAGCGGGCGCGGGCCTCCTTGCGGATGTACTCGAGATAGGCCCTGAAATTGCGCACCGCGGATTTGTCGGTGATCGGTCCGTGCCCCGGGACGACGGTCTCGACGTCCAGCCCCAGTATGTAGTCGCAGGCGTCGATCCAGTTCTGCACCGGCCCTGACCAGACGATCGGGTGCCCCTCGTTGAAGAGCAGGTCGCCGGTGAACACCACCTTGTCGTCGGGCACATAGACGATGGTGTCAGCCTCGGTGTGCGCCGGACCCAGGTCGACCAGGTGCACGGCCTTGTCGCCGACCTGGACATCCATTTCGCCGACGAAGGTCCGCGTGGGCGGCGTGACGGTCACGCCGGTGAAGTCGAACTTGCGACCCATGGTTTCGAACATGAACTCGCCGCCTTCGCCCATGGCCTGCCAGTTCTTGGTCATGTTGACGAAGTTCTCGGGGTTCATCGCCGCGATGGCCTCGGCCGTCGCCTTGGCCGAGATGATCTCGGCGTCCGCGACCAGTTGATTGCCGAGCACATGGTCGGGGTTGGAGTGGGTGTTCACCAGCCGGCCGATCCGCTCGGCCGCCGGAACCGATTTCCTCATATCCTCAAGCATGTCCGCCGTGATCTTCACCCCCATCAGGGTATCGACCAGCAGGGTTTCGCCACGGCTTTCGATCAGGCCGGCGTTGCTCCAGCCCCAGGTGCCGTCCGGTTGCAGATAGGCCCAGCCACCGTTCCCGAGATCGTGCAGTCCATGCGTGAAGGGCCAGTTGGCCATTGGTTCATCTCCCCGGGGGCGGTAGGCCAAGGGCCTGGCGGCCGAAGGCCTGAAACAGGCTTTCCGAGTTCAGCGCGACATGGTTGGAGATGGCATGCACGTCGCGCCAGTGGCGGCTCAGGGCGTTGCCTTCGTTCAACCCCCGGGCGCCGGCCACGGCGAACAGGCGGTCGACCGCCTGAACCATCAGCTTGCCGCAGAAGCCGAAATCCCTCCCGACCCGCGCCGCCACCGCCGGGGTCGCCAGTTCGCCCGACATCACCCCTCGGCTGATCCGCTCGAGGATGGCGTAGGCGGCGTCGAGCTCGGCGGCGGACTCGCCGATGCGGACCTGGAGCAGGGGGCTTTCGGCCACCTTCGAGCCGGTCATGCCGCCGACACGCTCGCGGCTGAAGTCCAGGAAGGTTTCCATCGCGCCGCGCGCCGCGCCCATCATCGGGCTCAGCAGCCCGAACTGGAACTGGGAGCTCAGGGGGGCTTGGTAGAGCGGACCGTCGAGGAATTTCGAACCGGGCGCATGGCCACCGTAGGCTGCGCCGAGATCCAGGCTGAACTCCTCCGGCACGGAGGCCCCTTCCACGACGATATTGTTGCTGCCGGATCCCTTGAGGCCGACGCTGTTCCAGGTGTCGCGGATCGAGAATTGGCCCTGCCGGAGCAGGAACCACCGCATTCCGGGCTGGGGTCCCATGACTGGCGCGCCGAC
>Ga0265338_10011163_pt1 | contig 10413 bp, 12 predicted proteins | sample 42126metaG_FD_193579 | JGI IMG/M metagenome (GOLD analysis project Ga0265338, IMG submission 193579) | Rhizosphere microbial communities from Carex aquatilis grown in University of Washington, Seatle, WA, United States - 4-21-26 metaG | ecosystem: Host-associated > Plants > Roots > Rhizosphere... | reverse complement strand
GCGCACTCGGGATGCAGTCTCGCCCATATTGGCGGGCGAGGTCTCGGCCTCCCTGATCGCCTTCCTGGTCGTCTACGGGTTGGTGTTCAGCGTCGGCGCCCTCTACATCCTGCGGCTGATCGCACGCGGGCCCGCGGCGGCGGCGGCGGAGGCGCCCCCGGGTCTTCGCGCCCCCGGATCGCCGCTGGCCCTCACCCCCGATCAGGAGGCCATGCCATGAGCCTCGACCTTCCCCTGATATGGGCGGGCGTCATCGCCACGGCGGTGCTGCTCTATGTTGTCCTGGACGGCTTTGACCTGGGCGTCGGCATCCTCTTCCCCTTCGCATCGGGGCCGAAGGATCGCGACGCCATGATGGCCTCGGTCGCCCCGGTGTGGGACGGCAACGAGACCTGGCTGGTGCTGGGCGGCGGCGGCCTGTTCGCGGCCTTTCCACTGGCCTATGCGGTCCTGATGCCGGCGCTGTACCTGCCGGTCTATCTGATGCTGATCGCCCTGATCCTGCGCGGCGTGGCGTTCGAGTTCCGCCTCCACGGCCGACGTAACGGCAAGCGGTTCTGGACAGCCGCCTTCGCCGCCGGCTCGACCACCGCGGCCTTCGCCCAGGGTCTGATCCTCGGCGGCTTCATCCAGGGGGTGACGGTGCGCGACGGGGCCTTCGCCGGCGGGCCGTTCGACTGGCTGACGCCCTACAGCCTGCTGGTCGCCTGCGGCCTCGTCGCCGGCTACGCCCTGTTGGGCGCGACCTGGCTGGTGTGGAAGAGCGAGGACGCCCTGCACGGCCATGCCCGCCGCTGGGCCTGGATCTGCGCTGCGGCGACCGCCGTCTTCCTGGTCCTGGTCAGCCTGGCCACCCTGACGGTGCATCCGCGCGTGGCTGAGCGCTGGGGCGTCCTGCCGGGCGGGATCGACTGGCTCGTCATGCTGAGGCTGGCGCCGGTTCCGCTGGTCGGCCTGGTCGGGCTCAGCATCGTCGCCGGCGGCCTGCGGTTCGGATCGCACGGCTGGCCCTATGTCGGCGCGGCCCTGGTCTTCCTCTCCGGATACCTCGGCCTGGCGGCGGGATTCTTCCCCTATGTGGTCCCCTATGCCATCCCGTTCCGGGACGCGGCCTCCGCCGACAACGCCCTGGCCCTGATGCTGGGCGGCCTGGTCATCATGCTGCCGATGATCCTGGGGTACACCGCCTTTGTCTACTGGCTGTTCCGCGGCAAGACCGACCCCGATGCCGGCTATCATTGAGCCCCAGGGACCGCCCGAGCCGGACGCGGAAACGGCGCCCCTCTGGCGGCGTCTGCTGTGGTTCGCCGGTATCGCCGCAGCCGCCGCAGCAGGGACCGCCGTCGTCGCCTATGGCCTGAAGGCCTTGCTGCCGGCCCATTGACGCAGCCGCCACCGCCGCCTAGCCGCAGCGGATGTCCTCCGCCGCCTGCCGCCTCTATCTGATCACCCCGCCCGCCGCGGCTGATCCGGCCGCCTTCGCCGCCACGCTCGAGACCGCCCTGTCCGCCGGCGACGTGGCGGCGCTGCAGGTTCTGATCAAGCCGGCGTCGGAGGGCGAAATCGAGGCCCTGACCCGCGCTGTCCTGCCGGTGTGCCGGGCCAGGGGCGTGGCCGTGATCCTGAACGACCGGCCCGACCTCGCCGCCCGACTGGGCTGCGACGGAGTCCACATCGGTCAGGACGACGCCTCCTATGACGAGGCGCGCCGCCTGATGGGCAATGAGGGCATCGTCGGCGTGACCTGCCACGACAGCCTGCATCTGGCCATGGACGCCGCCGAGGCCGGCGCGGACTATGTGGCCTTCGGCGCCTTCTTCCCGACCTCGACCAAACAGGCCAAGAGCCGGACCGAGCCAGAGCTGCTGCGCGGCTGGCAGCAGGCGATGCTGACGCCCTGCGTCGCCATCGGCGGAATCACGGTGGACAACGCTGCCGGTCTGGCCGCGGCCGGCGCGGATTTCCTGGCGGTCTCGGCCGGGGTCTGGGCCCATCCGCAAGGGCCGGCCGCGGCCGTCTCCGCCCTGAACGCCGAGATCGCCAAGGGCCTGGCCGCGCGCTGACGAGGAGGATTCGGAACGGCCAGGCGGCGTGGACGTTCACGGTCCAGCTCGACAACCCTAGAGGAGATTCCCATGCTGAAGTGGGCCCTTATCTTTCTGGTCGTCGGCCTCGTCGCGGGCGCGCTTGGTTTCACGGGCGTGGCCGGCGCGGCCGTCGGCCTGGCCAAGATCCTGTTCTTCCTGTTCCTGGCGATGTTCGCCCTGTTCGTCATCCTCGGCCTGACGATCTTCAGGAAGATCACCTCGTCCTGAACGCCGATCCGGCAGGCCGGGCCAGCCGGCCCGGCTTGCCGCCGCCGGACCGCCTCGCTAGGGTCGCCGCCCCATCCGGCGGCCCGGGACAACGCATGAAGATCAACGGCAGCGCGATCAGGCCGGGCATGGTGATCGAGCACCAGGGCTCGATCTGGGCCGCGGTGAAAACCCAGCACGTCAAGCCCGGCAAGGGCGGCGCCTTCGCCCAGGTGGAGCTGAAGAACCTGATCGACGGGCGCAAGCTCAACGAGCGCTTCCGCTCGTCCGACACGGTCGAGAGCACCACGCTGGAGAAGAAGGACTACCAGTACCTCTACGAGCAGGGCGAGGAGCTGGTGTTCATGGATGTCAGCACCTACGAGCAGATCGAGCTGCAGAAGGACTGGGTGGGCGAGGACCAGGTCCAGTTCCTGCAGGACGGCATGATGGTCACCATCCGCTTCCACGAGGAGCGCCCGATCAGCATCGAGCTGCCGGAGTCCGTGGTGCTGGAAGTGGTCGAGGCCGAGCCCACGGTGAAGAACCAGACCGCCTCCAGCTCCTACAAGCCCGCCAAGGCGTCCAACGGCATGCGGATCATGATCCCGCCGTTCATGGAGGTGGGCCAGAAGATCGTCGTCTCCACCGACACCGGGGAATATCTGCGGCGGGCTGAATAGTCTTCCCCGGAGGGAAGGCGCCATGCGCGACTCGGCACGAACGCCTATGTTGGCGCTGTGACGCAGATCGACACACAGATGGACGACGAAACCCCTGACGGGCAGGCCAATGCGCGGCCCTATACCGTCTCGGAGCTGTCCTTCGCCTTGAAGCGGACCCTTGAGGACGCCTATGGCTTCGTGCGCCTGCGCGGGGAGTTGTCCAAGGTCACCTTCCACGCCAATGGCCACGTCTACCTGACCCTGAAGGACGAGCGCGCCGCCATCGACGGGGTGGTCTGGAAAGGAAGCGCCAGCCGGCTTGGGGTGCGGCCCGAGCAGGGCATGGAGGTCATCGTCACCGGCAAGGTGACGACCTATCCCGCCGGGTCCCGCTACCAGATCGTCATCGAGACCATGGAGCCGGCCGGCGTGGGCGCCCTGCTGGCGCAGCTGGAGAAGCTGAAGGCGAAGCTCCAGGCCGAGGGCCTGTTCGAGGCCGCGCTCAAACGGCCCTTGCCGGCCATGCCGCAGACCATAGGGGTGATCACCAGCCCCACCGGCGCGGTCATCCGCGACATCCTGCACCGCATCCGCGACCGCTGGCCCTGCCGGGTGGTGGTCTGGCCGGTGGTGGTTCAGGGCGAGCAGGCGGCCGCGCAGGTGATCGCCGCCATCGAGGGGTTCAACGCCCTGCCGGCGCTGGGGCCGATCCCCCGGCCCGACGTGCTTATCGTGGCGCGCGGCGGCGGCTCGGTGGAGGACCTGTGGCCGTTCAACGACGAGCGGCTGGCGCGCACGGCCGGGGCCAGCGCCATTCCCTTGATCTCCGCCGTCGGTCACGAGACCGACACCACCCTGATCGATTTCGTCTCAGACCGGCGCGCGCCGACGCCCACAGCCGCCGCGGAGATCGCCACGCCGGTGCTCGCGGAGCTGAAGGCCCTCACCGCCGACTGCCAACGCCGGTTGATCCGCTGCAGCGCCCACGCCCTGGATAAGGGCCGCACCCGCCTGATGGCCGCGGCGCGCGGGTTGCCGCGGGCCGCCGATCTTTTGGCGCTGCCGAGTCAGAGGTTCGACCATGCCGCGGCCAACCTCGGGCGCGCCCTGATCCGTCACGTGACGCTGCACGAGCACGCCCTGGCGCGGGCGTCGGGACGACTGAGCCCGCAATTGCTGGATCGGCCGCGCCGGCTGAAGGCGGAGCGGCTGGCCGAGGTTTCGGCACGGGTCCGGCCGGCGCTGGATCGGGGCATGGAACGACTGGGCGAGCGGCTGCTGAACCTCGAAAAACGGCGGCTGTCCTTCGACCCGTATGGTCCGCCGCGGCCCGGTTTTGCGAAGGTGCTCAGGAACGACGGCGCCCCAGTCTGGACGGCCGCCGCTCTGGCCGCCGGCGATGAGGTGCGGCTTGTGTTCGTGGACGGTGATCGCGGCGCGGTGATCGAGGGGGAAGTCCCCGGTCCCAAGCGCCCTGATCCGCCGCCCCGGATCATTCGCCCTCCTGAGCGTGGCGCGACATCCGCAAAGACCCAGACCCCCGCCGGCAGGCCGGCCAAGGGCGACATTCGTCAAGGCGATCTTTTCTGAGATGTTTATGGCTTGGCACGATTGGAGCAGGGCGCGCCGGACGCTACATTGGCGTCATGAACGTGCATGACCGCGAGATCGGCGATCTGGCCGTGCTGCATTACGGCGACGGCGACTACACCGTGCTCAAGCCCGGCCGCTACGTCCTGTGCGCCGTGACCGGGATCAAGATACCGCTGCAGGCGCTACGCTATTGGAGTCCCGTGCTGCAGGAGGCCTACGCCGGACCCGGGGAGGCGACCAGACGGTGGCGGGAGCTGAACGTTCAGGCCTAGGCCCGACCCGCCGCGGGGCGCTGCTGTCGCTGGCCGCGGCGAGCTTCGCGGGATCGGCGCGCGCCACGCCTCCCAGCCTCCTGTTGCAAGGTCAGTTCGTCCAGGGCGGTTTCGCCATGGGCCGCACCCAGCCGCGCGCCCATGTCCTGCTGGACGGTCAGGACGTGGGCCTGGCCTCGGCCCAGGGCCTGTTCATCGTCGGCTTCGATCGCGACGCCGGCGACGCCGCCGACATCGTGGTGCGCACGGCGGGCGGCCAGGCTGAGCGAACCCTGTCGATCGGCAAGGTCGCCTACGACATCCAGCGGATCGACGGCCTGCCGCAAGATGAGGTCGAGCCGACCGACCCGGCGCTGCTGGCGCGGATCGCCCTGGAAGCGCGGCGCAAGGCCGTGGGCTTCGCCAGCCTCGTCGACGACGACAGTTTCCGCGGCGGCTTCGTCCTGCCCGTTCAGGGCGCGCGGCTTTCCGCCCGGTTCGGTGGCCAGCGCATACTGGACGGGGTTCCGAAACGCCCGCACTACGGCGACGACCTCGCCGCGCCGGTCGGAACGCCGGTGGTCGCGCCGGCGCCCGGGCGGGTCTCCTTCGCTGAGACCGGACTGCACTATGAAGGCGGCCTGATCATGATCGACCATGGTCAGGGCCTGATCAGCCTCTACCTGCACCTGTCGAGGATCGACGTGGCCGCCGGCCAGGGCGTCGCTCGTGGCGAGGTCATCGGCGCGGTCGGCAAGGAGGGACGAGCCACCGGCCCACATCTGTGCTGGCGATTGAAGTGGCGCGGGCGCAATCTCGATCCGATGTTGCTTGTCGGCACGGCTAAGGCGTAAGGCCGTGACAGCCGAAAAACGCCGCGGCGGGGGCCGGAATCGCGCTTCTTAGAGATTGACTTGGTTCCCCTAGCTATATTCGGTCTGTGATGGACAATTAGCGGAGGGGGATCGGTCGGCGTGACGTCAGCCTTGTCAGCTTTGCGGGTGCTGCTGGTGGATGACAACCAGCACATGCGGCTGATCGTGGCCGCCGTGCTGGCGGGCATCGGCGTGCAGGAAGTCCGCGAGTGCTGGGACGGCGCCGAGGCCTTGGACATGCTCAGACAATGGCCGGCTGACGTCGCCTTCGTCGACTTCCACATGTCGCCCATCGACGGGGTGGAGTTCACCCGCCTGGTGCGCAACGCGACCGATAGTCCGAACCCGTTCCTTCCGATCATCATGCTCACCGGCTATGCGGAACGCACGCGGGTGATGGAGGCGCGGGACGCCGGGGTCACTGAATTTGTGGTCAAGCCGGTGACGGCCCGGGCGGTGGTGGACCGCCTCAACAACGTCATTTTCCGGCCTCGCCCCTTCATCCGGACGGCGACCTATTTCGGACCGGATCGCCGCCGCAAGGACGATCCAAATCACGCCGGGCCCTGGCGACGCCGGGAAGACGGTGGCCGGGTCACCGCCGATAGCTGACAGGGGCCGTCGCCGTCCGCGCCTCAGAGATCGGCGTAGCAGTTCAGCGGCCAGCGGCGGTGTGACCACATCCATTCGGCGGGACGGGCGCGGATTGTCCTCTCGATGAAAGCGTTGATCTGGGCGACGCCCGCCTGGATGTCACCGGGCCGATCGCCGGTCCGCTCCAGGACGATCGGGTCGTGGATGGTCACCCGGAAACGGGCCCCGTCCAGCCGCACCACCGACATCGGAATCAGTGGCGCGCCGCACGTCAGGGCGAACCGGACCGGCCCCGGCGCGGTCCAGACCGACCGGCCGAAGAACGGCGCCTCCACGCCCGAGCTGTCGCGCTGGTCGTCAAGCATGGCCACCGACTCACCATGGCGAAGGGCCGACAGCAGTTCACGCACGCCCTGGACGCCTCTCGCCGAGGGTTGGTCTAGTCCATAGCGCCGGCGGTTCTGGACAATGCGGCTGTCGGTATAGGGATTGTTGGCGGGCCGGTAGCTGGTGCGGCAGAGGACGCCCGACTCGGCGATCACCGCCATCATCACCTCCCAGTTGGAAATGTGGCCCGACACCAGCACCGCCGGCTGGCCCCGGTCGGCGATATCCCGCAGACGGTCGAGGCCCACGACTTCCACCCGCCCGCCCTTCGGCGTCAGGCGGTCCATCAACGGAAACTCGGCGAAGGTGCGGCCGATCTTGTTCCAGTGCTCCAAGGCGATCCGCCCGCGCTCAGCCTGGGAAAGCTCCGGAAACGCCAGTTCGAGATTGCGCAGGACGATCCTGTGCCGACGGGTCAGGGGGCCCAGCCGCTCGATCGCCGCCCCGCCGAGCCAGGACGCGGTGTCCACCGGCAGGCGGCGCAGGATAAGGGAAAACAGGTCATAGCCGAGCGCTTCGACCCGCCATCCGAGGTGTCGCAAGACTGTTGGCGGCCTGTCGGTCACCGCCGCTAGTTATCCGCCGCCCCCCCTGGACGCAATGAGAGGCGCGATCGGCACGCTCCTTGCCGCGTTGGCTCCGACTTGTTCCAAATTGGGACGCGCCACGGAACGACCAAGGGGCCTGGATCATGGCGAACGAAATCGACCTGCACCTCGGCAAGCGCTTGCGCCGCCGACGACGGCTGATGGGCTTCACCCAGCATCAGCTCGCCGTCGCTGTTGGCGTCCGCTTCCAGCAGATCCAAAAGTACGAATGCGGCGCCAACCGCATCTCTGCAGCACGGCTGTGGCAGCTGGCCGAGGCCCTGACCGTCCCGATCAGCTATTTTTACGACGGCCTGACCGAGACGCCGCACGCCGAAGGCGCGGAACGGTCGGATCACTCGGGTGAGATGTTCGCGCGCAAGGAGACGCTGGATCTGATCCACGCCTACTACCAGTTGGGCGAGCGTCCGCGCCGCCGGCTGCTGGATCTCGCCAAGTCCCTGAACGAAGGCGACCTGGCCTAGAGCCTGAGTTCCAGACCTGGTCCTGAAGGGCTAGAGCGCCGCCGTCTCGCTGGTGATGTCTTCCCAGAAGCGCTTGGCCTTGTCGAAGAATCCGGCCGAGCGCGGGTGCTGGGTTTCGCCGCAGCACTCGGCGAGCTCACGCAACAGCGCCTTCTGCCGCGCGTTCAGGCGCGTGGGCGTCTCGACGAACAGCTCGACCAGAAGATCGCCGCGCTGGCGGCCGCGCAGGGACGGCATGCCGCGGCCCTTCACCCGCATCTTGTGGCCGGTCTGGGCCCCTTCGGGGATCTTCACCGTAAGGCGGCATTCGCCGTCGCAGTCCGGACCGCCCATCAGGCAGGGCGCCTCGATCTCGCCGCCCAGGGCCGCGGTCGACATGGGGACGGGCACCGTGCAGAGCAGGTCCAGGCCGTCCCGTTCGAACAGGTCGTGTGGCCGCACACCCAGGAAGATGTAGAGATCGCCGCGCGGACCTCCGTGGGCGCCCGCGTCACCCTCGCCGGACAGGCGGATGCGCGCGCCATCATCGACACCGGGCGGAATGGTGACTTCCAAAGTCCGCTCGCGGCGCATCTGGCCCGCGCCATGACAGGCGGTGCAGGGGTCTGAGATCATCTTCCCGGAACCGCCGCAGCGGGGACAAGTCCGCTCGATGGAAAAGAAGCCCTGGCTGGCGCGCACCCGGCCGGCGCCGCCGCAGGTCTGGCAGGTGGACGGGCTGGTCCCGGGCTTGCAGCCCGAGCCGGCGCAGACCTCGCAATTGAGCGAGGCGGGAACGACGATACTGACTGTCGATCCGGCGAAGGCCTGTTCGAGGCTGATCTCCAGATCATAGCGCAGGTCCTGGCCGCGACGCGGGCCCTGCTGGCGGCGACCGCCTCCGCCGAACATGTCGCCGAACGCTTCGCCGAAGACCTCGTTGAAGATGTCGTGGATATCGTTGAAGCCTGCGCCCTGGCCGCCGCCGTTCATGCCGCTGACGCCGGCGTGGCCGAAACGGTCGTAGGCCGCGCGCTTATTCGGATCGCAGAGGATCGAATAGGCCTCGTTCAGTTCCTTGAAACGCGCCTCGGAGTCGGTGCAGCCCCCGTTGCGGTCGGGATGGTGTTCCATCGCGAGCTTACGGAAGGCTCGTTTGAGCTCATCGTCCGAGGCGCCGCGCGCGACCCCCAGAATCTCGTAATAGTCCCGCGCCATCTAAGCGTTCGACCCCGTCACAGCCCCAAGCTTTGGCTTAGAAGTGGGATCGGTCTCATTTTCAAGCAAGTTCATCACGAGACCCGGACATCCGCTCCAGAAGACCGGCCCCCCGCATCCGATCGGATCTTCCACGGGGGGCCTGTGATCGGTCAGGCGATCACGCCGACTTCTTGTTGTCGTCGACTTCCTCGAACTCTGCGTCGACGACGCCTTCCTCGGCGTCCGAGGCCTCTGCGCCGGCTTCGCCGCCAGCACCCTGGGCCGCCTGATACATGGCTTCGCCAAGCTTCATCGACGCCTGCATCAGAGCCTGGGTCTTGGCCTGGATGGCCGCAAGATCCTCGCCCTCCTGCACAGCCTTCAATTCGGCCACCGCCGTCTCTATGGCTTCCTTATCGGGCGCGCCGATCTTGTCGCCGTGCTCGGCCAGGGCCCGCTCGGTGGAGTGCACGGCGGTGTCGGCCTGGTTCTTGGCCTCGACCAGCTCCTTGCGCTTCTTGTCCTCGGCGGCGTGGGCCTCGGCCTCCTTGACCATCTTTTCGATGTCGGCGTCCGTCAGTCCGCCATTGGCCTGGATGCGGATCGACTGCTCCTTGGCGGTCGCCTTGTCCTTGGCCGTGACGTGGACGATGCCATTGGCGTCGATGTCGAAGGTGACCTCGACCTGAGGTATGCCGCGCGGCGCCGGCGGGATGCCGACCAGATCGAACTGGCCGAGCATCTTGTTGTCTTGCGCCATCGGCCGCTCGCCCTGGAACACCCGGATGGTCACCGCCGACTGGTTGTCATCGGCCGTGGAGAAGGTCTGGGAGCGCTTGGTCGGGATGGTGGTGTTGCGCTCGATCAGCGGCGTGAACACCCCGCCCAGCGTCTCGATGCCGAGCGTCAGGGGCGTCACGTCGAGCAGCAGCACGTCCTTGACGTCGCCCTGCAGCACGCCCGCCTGCACCGCCGCGCCCAGCGCCACCACCTCGTCCGGATTGACGCCGGTGTGGGGTTCGCGGCCGAAGAAGGCCTTCACCGCCTCCACGACCTTGGGCATGCGGGTCTGGCCGCCGACCAGCACCACCTCGTCGATGTCAGTCTTCTTCAGGCCTGCGTCCTTCAACGCCTGCTCGCAGGGGCCGATGGTCCGGGTCACCAGGTCCTCGACCAGGGCTTCCAGCTTGGCGCGGGTCAGCTTGATGTTGAGGTGCAGCGGCCCGTTGGCGTTCATCGAGATGAACGGCAGGTTCAGTTCGTACTGGGACGTGAAGGACAGCTCCTTCTTGGCCTTTTCCGCCTCTTCCTTCAGCCGCTGCAAGGCCAGCTTGTCCTTGCGCAGGTCGATCGAGTTCTCCTTCTTGAACTCGTCCGCCAGGTAGTCGACGATCCTGAGGTCGAAGTCCTCGCCGCCCAGGAAGGTGTCGCCGTTGGTGGCCTTCACCTCGAAGACGCCGTCCCCGATCTCCAGGATCGAGATGTCGAAGGTGCCGCCGCCCA
>Ga0265338_10011162_pt1 | contig 10413 bp, 10 predicted proteins | sample 42126metaG_FD_193579 | JGI IMG/M metagenome (GOLD analysis project Ga0265338, IMG submission 193579) | Rhizosphere microbial communities from Carex aquatilis grown in University of Washington, Seatle, WA, United States - 4-21-26 metaG | ecosystem: Host-associated > Plants > Roots > Rhizosphere... | reverse complement strand
CCTCGGCCGCTGCTTGGTACTTGGGGGCCTGGCGGAAACTTGCGCGTACGCCGTGGCGGCCCAGATGTTCGATCAGCGCTTCACCGGGATGATGCTCTATCCAGCCGGACGGGTCGCCGACCACCAGGATCTCGACCGTCGGCGCCTGCTTCAGCAGCGCCATGCCGCCGTCGAGGGCGTGCTTGGCTTCGCGCGAGCCGTTCCACGCCACGAGGATGCGGCTGAAGACGCCGCCGGACCGGCTTGACGCCGGCACGGCCAGGCACGGCGCGCCGCTGGACAGGACCAGGGATTCCGCGAGCGCGATGGCGTTGTGATCGCCAGGCGTGGGACGCGGCAGAACCACGAGGTCCGCGGACGCCGCACGCCATGCGGCGTAGGATAAGGGCTCTCCGGGCTCCAGCAGCTCCCAGCCGACCCCGGCGCGCCCGAGCTGCGCCGTGAATGCGTCGTGGGCCCTCACCGTGAGCTCGCGCACCCGGTCCTCGCGGCGGGTCAGCACATCGCAAACGCCAGCCGGACCGATGGCGAAGCCGTCCGCGACTTCCATCTCGGGATCGTCGAAGCGACAGATCGCCTCGACAACGGCGCCGTGGCCTCGCGCCAGCTCGGCGGCGACGCCCAGCGCCGGGTGGTCAGGCTGGCTGGCGTGCATCAACAACAGGATGTCCCGAATTTCCATGGCGACGGCTCCGGCGGTGCGAGGCGAGCGCTAGTGGAGGTGTTCTTGCTGGTAGGATTCCAGCTCGACCTGCAGCGGCATGCCGAAGGCGCGCTCGCCAGAGGGCAGCCGCAAGGCCATCCTGGCCGCCTCCTTCATGGAGCCGAAGGCGGTGGCGGCGGCCGGGTCCTTGACCCAGGCGATCGCGCCATCGGGACAGAGCCGGAGGTATGCGGCCTCCTCTTCGGCGGCCTTGGAGACCACGGCGGGTCTCCGAAAGGTGGGCGGGCATGTGGAAAGTTGGAGCATGACGGTCTCTCCCTCGTCTGAGGGAAGGTTTGCAGGCGCTGCTGCTCGGCGCCATTCCGGTAAGGCGCCTAAGTAGTTCTACGGAATGAGCCGGCGCGCGATCCTCGAACGGTCTGCAACAACTGGAACAAGTCTTCTCCGGACCGCCTGCCGAGCACGACCAAATCTCGGTCAACAGGTCCGCGCCACGGACTTGCCGGGAGACGAGCGCTTCAACGGGTGGCTCGGGCCCACGCATCGGAGCGGGGGCTCAACACCTCGGCCAGGAAATCGATGACGGCGCGCACCCCGGGCAGCTGGCCGCGGCGGGACGTGAACACCAGGTGCAGCACGCCCTGGCGGGCCGCCCAGTCCGGCAGGATCCGCACGAGCTGGCCCGCCTGGAAGCCGTCCCGGCAGACATATTCCGGCAGGAGCGCGATCCCCAGTCCCGCGATGGCGGCCTCCCGGAGGATGGGGAAGCTGCTCGCCGAGACCCGCGGCTCATGGGCGATCTCGACCTCCTCGTCCGAACCGCTCCGCAGGGTCCACCGATCGATCCCGGGCCGGTCTCCATGGCTCAGGGTGGAAAAGGCCGGGATGTCCTGAGGCGTCGCCGGTTCGCCGAACTCGGCCACGAAGGCGGGGCTGGCCGTCATCATGCTGGCCGCGCGGGAGATGATCTTCACCTGCAGGTCCGCGTCGGTGTCGAGCCGTTCGCGCACCCTCACAGCGACGTCGACGCCCTCTTCGATCAGGTCGACCCGGCGATTGGAGACGATCACCTGGGTCCTGAGCTTGGGGTGGCGGGCCAGGAAGCCGGGCAGGGCCGCGCCGATCAGCCGGTCGGAATCCATGGGGCAGCTGATCCGAACCAGGCCCTGGGGCTCGGCCTTCAGACGCGCCACCACCTCCTCGATGGCCTCCGCCTCGGTCAGCGCGGCGCGCGCGTGGCGGTAGACGTCCTGGCCGACCTCGGTGACCTTGAAGCTGCGCGTGGAGCGCTCCAGCAGGCGTACGCCGAGCTGGTGTTCCAGGGCCGCCACCCGCCGGCTGATCCGCGACTTGGGGAGCCCAAGGACTCGCGAGGCGGCCGAGAAGCCCCCGTGGGTGACCACGGCCGCGTAGAAGCCGAGGTCGTTGAGATCCGGCATGAGCGCCTCCCAGCATCAACGCGATTGTCCCACGTACAGAACAATCTGTCCCGAATTGCCTATCTAATCGCTGGATCGTTGCGCGGCTATCTACTCCTTCACCGAACAAGGAGCCCTGCCATGAAACTTCTCCACATCGACGCCGGCATCACCGGCCCAGCCGCGGTCAGCCGCCAGGTCTCGGCGGCGATCGTCGACAGTCTGGCCCACGCGAACCCGGGGCTGGAGGTGGTCCGTCGCGACCTCGACGCCGATCCGATCCCGCACCTCGACAGCCGCAACGTGGGCGCCCTGCGCGCCATCGACGGCGAAGGCCTGCAAGGCGAGGCCGCCCGCAACGCCGCGATCCTCAAGGAATTCCTGGACGCCGACGTCGTGGTCCTGGGCGCGCCCATGTACAACCTCGGCATCCCCAGCCTGCTGAAGGCCTGGTTCGACCGCATCCTGGTGGCGGGCAAGACCTTCCGCTACACGGCCGAGGGCGTCGAGGGCCTGGCCGGCGACAAGACGGTGATCATCGCTTCGGCTCGCGGCGGCCTCTACGCGCCGGGCACGCCCCAGGCTGCGGCGGACTTCCACGAGCCATACCTGAGGGGCCTGTTCGGCTTCATCGGCATCAGGAACGTGACCATCGTCCGCGCCGAAGGCGTCAACATCAGTCCGGAGTTCCGCGAGAGCGCCCTGAAGGCGGCCTTCGCCTCCGCGGCCGAGGTGGCCGGCGTTCCGGCGCTGGCGGCCTGACCGTGAAGCCGGCGAGGGGACCGGTCATGATCCCGCTTCGCTCGCTGCCCACGGTGGCGATCGCCGTGGCTGTCCTGGTCCTCGTGGCCTGGATGAACCTGAGCGCCGGCCCGCAGGCCTTTCACTGAGGCCAAGCCAACCGGGCCGGCCCGTCAGGCGCGGTCGACGATCGCGCGGAGCGAGGTCATGAACGGACGGTCGATGGTTTGCCGGAAACGGGCGGGCAGGCCGATGAGCAGGTGTCGCGCGTTGAACTCCACCGCCTCGGAGACTTCCGCCACGCGGCCGGCCAGGGTGGCCTCGTCCAGGCGGCACAGCGCGGCGAACTGGCTGTAGATCAGCTCGAAGCGTCGACGTGGATCGGGCTCGTCGTCGTAGGCCTCGTCGAACAGCCCGGCGAAGGTCTGGAACCCGAGCCGCCGCAGGAATCCCAGCGCGCCGGGATTCCCGAGCACCATGAACGGGTGGAAGTTCGCGATCGGCTTGAACGGCTTTTCGGTGATGCGGGTCGGGACCCGATGCATCTCGGTCTCGGTGATCACCGAAAACCAGCTGTCGCCGTACTCCGGAAGATCGGCGTCGTCGGTGAACTTGGGCCGGCCGTCGCCCGTCCTGGAGCCGGCTCCCCCGCCCAGCAGGATCTCGTCCAGGGCCGCCAGCCGCTCGAACTCGGCGGAGAGCGTCTGGCCCAGAGCGCCGAAGTCGGGGTCGGTCTGGAAGCCTTCGCGGATGACGTCTTCCGACTTGCCCTTGGTCGCCCGACGCTCGAATCCGCCAAACGATATGTGGCCGGCCTCCCAAAGTCCGTCCCTCATGGCCGAGGCGAGGAACGCCAGTTTCGAGTTGCGCAAGGTCAGGTTGAGCGAGAGGAAGCGGCGCGATCGCCGGTCGCCGCGGGCGCGATAGGCCTCGAGCCTGCGCTGGTGGATCGCCGGGCCGCGCGTCGCATAGGACTCCAGCAGCGCGCGGATCCAGTAGTCGAAGGTCAGGACCGACAAGGCGGGCGACAGGCCCTGGGCGGCGCAGAGGCGACGGTATTCGGCATCGAACAGGCGATCCTGGGTCACATAGATCGTGCGCCCGGGCGCGACCCCCCGGCCCGACAGGAGCCCGTGCAGTTCCTCGACCACGCCGGGATCGGCCTGGGCGCCTTCGCTGGACGCGTCCAGCACGAGGAAAGCCTCGCCGGACCGTAGTCTCTCCCAGACACCTGGGGAGAGGGCCGTTGCTCGCTTGATGCTCTTGGGCAACTTGCCCGGCTGGGCGTTGGCCACGACCACCAGCGCCACCTCGGCGTCCTGGTCGTCTTCGGTCAGCGCGACCTCGGCCATGAACTCGAAGAGCGTATGGCCCGGCGCCGCTCTCAAGGCCCGGATGGGCGACTCAGGCGTCACCGGCGCACCGCAGTGTCCGACGCGCCAGCGTTCGATCCCCGTCGCCGCGGCCACGCTGGCCTCGGCGGGAGACCAGAACATCCCGCGGCGGTTCGACGGTCACGATGGCGTCCTTCCGTGGGCCGGCGTCCGAGGCGGCCCGTCGCTGCCGATGCGCTGGCTGCTGATCAGCTCGCAGGGACATCATGCTCGATGGAGGATGGGGGGTTCAAGCTCGGGCCACGCCAGGGAAGACGGCGGACGGCTCTGATGCCTTCGCGGCGATCTTCGAAGGCGACCAGGGTCGAAGGGGGGCGGACCGGAGCGCCTGTTAGTCGGCCAGCAATTGCCACGTCGCGCTGGCGGGGGTGCCGTGGATGTCGATGATGCCGTCGATGCCGCTCACGTCGAACAACTCGGCGATATTCGGCTTGGCCGAGCAGACGGCCATGCGGCCGCCCGCCGCGACGATGTGCTTGGCGATCGAAAGCAGCGCCCGCAGGCCGGCGCTGGACACATAGTCCAGCTCCTCGAGATCGATCAGCAACAGCTTGCCGCCGGATTCGATGATGGCGATCCCGTCGCTTTCGAAAGCGGAGCTGCTGGCGCCGTCGAGCCGTCCTTGCGGACGCAGCACCTGGACATCCTCAGACACGTCTCTACCCCAAGCACCCCCGGCTGGCGGTTCGCCAGACAACGTTATCCTAAGCCTAACCTTGAGCTTGCGCCAAGCCGCGTCGGCCTGTCCCCGGCCCCGCTTGCCGCGCCCTCCGAAAGCCCCCTAAGCTCGCCCGGTCAGCGGAGAGTCCGGGCATGTATGCGGCCGATGTGGCGAACCCGTCTATCGCGCCTGCGCGGGAGTCCGTGCGGCGGATCCCGGCCTGGTTGGTGCTGGCGATCGGCGTCGCGTTCGGCGTCGCGGACGTGTGGCTGGTGTTGCAGCTCTGGAGGATGGTGTCGCCTCCGGTCGCTGCGGCGACGGCCGGTCTCGGCGCCTGGGGACAGCTGATCTCCGCGGCCCTGTTCAATCTTGCGGTGTTCGCGCCGCTGCTGGTGGCGGCCAAGATCGGATGCCTCGTGGAAGGGCGGCGGCTTTGGGCCGGCGGCGGCCGGCCGGCCGTCTACGGGGGTCTCGGCCTGCTGCTGGGCGCGGGGGGATTCAGCGTGGCCCTCGGGCTGGCGGCGCTGGCCGGCGTGGTGGTGCGGGGGCACGACAGCACCAACGGCGCCCAGGCGCTGATCGCGGTGACCGGCGGGGTGTTGGTGCTCGGCTTCCAGACCGTCGCCGAAGAGGTCTATTTCCGCGGCTGGCTGCAGCCGGTGCTCTGCGCCCGCTGGGGCGCCTGGCCGGGGCTCGTCGCCGGCGCCCTGGCGTTCTCGGCCCTGCATCTGGTGTCGGGCGTGCGCAGCCCGATCGCGATGGCCAATCTGTTCCTGGGCGGGATCCTGTTCGGGCTCCTGGCGCTGAGGAGCGGTGGGCTCTGGGCGCCGATCCTGGCCCACTTCGGCTGGAACTGGCTGGAGGCCTGCGGCCTGGGACTGGAGCCCAACCCCGGCGTCGGCCAGACCGGGGCCCTGATCAACCTCGACCTCGCGGGTCCACGGCTCTGGAGCGGCGGGCCGGACGACATGAACGGCAGCGTGGCCGCGCTTCTGGTCCTGGCGGCCCTGGTGTTGGGGCTGCTGGTCTTGCCGCCTATCCGGACTGCTGCGCCCGAAGCGCGTCGATCCGGTTCCGCTCCTTGAGGAAGGCCTGCATCACCGGACCGGACAGCACCGGGCCGGACTGCAGCGGCACCGTCATGGGGTCCACCGGTTCGTTGTTGATGTGCATCTCGTAGTGGAGGTGAGGTCCGGTGGAGCGGCCCGTGGTCCCCACCTGGCCGATTTCCTGGCCCTGATGCACCCGGGCGCCTGGCGTGATGCCGGGCGCGAACGCGCTCATGTGCAGGTAGATCGTCTGCCAGCCGTTGTCGTGCAGGATCTCCACATAGTTGCCGTTGAGGTCCTTGAACTCGGCATGCTGCAGGACGCCATCGCCCGCGGCGTAGATCGGCGTGCCGACCGGAGCGGCGAAGTCGACGCCCTTGTGCATCTTCATGAAGCCCAGCACCGGGTGCTCGCGCATGCCGAAGGTCGAGCTGATCCGCGCCGCCTGGACGGGCGTGCGCATGAAGGCCTTGATGATCGAGCGGCCATTGCCGTCGAACCATCCCGGCGACTGGCCGGGCGGGGCGAAGCGGTAGAGGGCAACCGACTTGGCCTGGGTGGTCATCAGGGCGAACAGCAGCTCCGGCTCGCGCACGGCCTCGCCGGATTGGCCCAGGCCCTGGGAGAACACCACCTCGAAGATATCGCCCGCCTTCACTTCCCGCTGGAAGTCGAAGTCGAAGGCGAAGGCCTCGGCGAAGTCGTGGATCAGGCTGTCGGGCACGCCTGCGGCCACCGCCGAGGAGTAGAAGTCGTTGGCGTCCATCTCCCCGCGGACGTCCTTGACCTGCACCTTGACGTCAGCCTTCAGGGGCGAGGCGGCGAAGCTCTCGCCCGAACGTTGGACCAGGGCGCCCGAGCCGTCTTCGTGGCGCAGCTCCAGCCGGACCAGCCGCACGCCCGATCCGGCCGGGTCCAGATAGAAGGTGGTGTGCACTTCGCCCGGAGCCGCCGGCATGGCGCCCGTCGCCGCCGCAACCGCCTTGCCGGCCTCATCCGGCGTCACCCCCGCGCCTGACAGGGCGCCGGCCACGTCGCCCAGGGAGGCGAGGGCCACCGATCGCTTCATCTGACCCGGCGCCTGGGCCTCAGCGGGCGAGGGGGGAGGGGGGGCGGCGACCCGGTGGGTGGCGCTCCAATGGGCGGCGAAGGCGCCGCCGCCCAACAGCAGAGCGATGATCGCCGCGCTGGACGCGCGCCTGAGGTCCAGGCGCATCGGAGATGCGGCGGCGGCGGGGGGCGGCTCGGCCGGAGGGGGCTTGGGCGGCCCCGCGCCGGCCCAGCTGCGCGGGTCGAAACTGGCCTGGGAAGCTGAAGGTTCCTCGGGCGCCGGATCGGGTGTCTTGGCGGCCCAGGTCCTGGGATCGAAGGACGGCGGCTTATCCCGCGACGCACTCATGAGACGCAACGCCCCCAAACCTTCGGACAAAGCTCCATAACTCGTCTTCAGGCGGCATAGGAGTCATGCTCTAACGTCGGGTCAGTCGGTGCTGGGAAGATATGCAGGGCGACAATCGGGTTGCTTGGCGCGAAGGCCAGTTCCTGCGCCCGCAGCATTTCCAGCAGCAGGACCGATTCATCGACGCCCTGGTGCGGGCGCGAACCGAGTCGCTGCGGCCCTATCCGTGGGGCCTCGTCGAGCTGAAGATCAATTCCGACCTGGCCGGGCTCGGCAAGTTCGGCATCGAGCGCTGCGCGGGCCTGCTGAGCGACGGCCAGCCGTTCTCGGCGCCGGACGGCCAGCCTCCGCCAGCGCCCCTGGATGTGCCCGGCGACGCCCGCGACGCCATCGTCTATCTGACCCTCCCGGCCCGGCAGGCCGGCGCGGTCGAGTTCATGGTCCGCGAAGACGGCGATGACGCCGTCCGCTACCTGGTCGACGAGGAGGAGGTCACCGACGCCTTCTCCGACGAGCGCGCGCGCGAGCCGATCGAGACCGCCAAGCCCAACCTGCGCTTCGGCGTCACCCGCGATCAGACCTACGGCCGCATCTGCGTCGGCCTGGCCAAGATCCGGGAGGTGCAGAACGGCCAGCTGCGCTTCGACGAACGCTATATCCCGCCCTGCCTCGACATCCGCGCCAGCCCGCGGCTGGCGGGCTTCCTGACCGACATCCTGGGCCGCGCCGAGCAGCGGGCCGAGGAGCTGGCGCTGCGCGCGGTGGAGGCCACCGACGGCGGGGCGGAGACCTTCGCGAGCTTCCTCCTGTTGCAGGCGGTCAACCGCTGGGTTCCGCAGGTGCGCCACCTGTCGACCCTGCCCAGCGTGCATCCGGAGCGGCTGTTCGAGCTGTTCGTCGGGATGGCGGGCGAACTGGCCACCCTGGTCCGGGCGGACCGCAAGCCGCCGCCGATCCCGGTCTACGATCATGAGAACCTGCAGGCGACCTTCGAGCCCGTGGTCGACGCCCTGCAGGCGGCGCTGTCGGCGGTCTACGACCGCTCGACGATCCAGCTGCCGCTCGAGCTTGGCGGCCCCGGCGCCTACCTGTCGCGCATCACCGATCACAGCCTCTACCAGTCGGGCTATTTCTATCTGGCGGTGAATGCGTCGGTGCCCCTGGATGAGATCCGGGCTAGATTCCCGGCCATGGCGAAGATCGGTCCGGTCCAGAAGATGCGGCAGATCGTGGATTCCGCCCTGCCGGGGGTGCCGCTTCGCCATACGCCGACCCCGCCGCCGCAGCTGCGCGTGCTGCCGGGATATGTGTATTTTGAGCTCGACCGCTCCGTTCCGGATTGGCGCGACTTCGCCACCGCGCCCGCGCTGGGTCTCCATGTCGCTGGGGACTGGGCCAATCTGAAGCTGGAGCTCTGGTGCGTGAAGAGGTCCACCCGATGAGTTCCGGCGACTCGGACAACTCCAATCCCAATCGCACGGTCTTCCGCCCGTCGCCCCTGCAGGGGTTGAGGAACAAAGGCGCCGAGCCGCCGCAATCCGGATTCACCGCCCCGCCGCAGCCTCAGGGCCCGGATCCCTTCGGGGCCCCCGCCGGGCCGCCCGCCGCCGATCCGTTCCAGGCCGCGCCGCCCCAGCCTCAGCGTCTGCCCGACGACGACATCCCGGGCCCGGATATCGCGCCCAAGCTGCGCAACACCATGATGACCCTGGCCGCGCCGGTGCTGGCGCTGGCGGCCAGCGTGCGCAGCGGCCGGGCCCAGATCGGCCTGCCGGCGCTGCACAGCCAGGCGGTGCAGGCGATCACCGCCTTCGACCAGGCGGTGATCAAGGCCGGCTATCCCGACGAACAGCGCCAACGCGGCCGCTACGCCCTGGCCGCGACGCTCGACGACATCGCCCAGAACCTGCCGGGCCAGGCCCACGACGGCGCCGAGTGGGCGCGCCGCAGCCTGGTGGTGCACTTCTTCTCCGAGAACATCGGCGGCGACCGCTTCTGGCAGCTGGTCGAGGACATGCTGGCCAAGCCGGCGTCCTATCCGGACCTCATCGAGCTGTTCCACGCCTGCCTGGCCGCGGGATTCGAGGGCCGCTTCCGGGTGATGCCCGATGGCAAGCGGCGCCTGCACGAGATCATGACCCAGCTCTACGCGGCCCTGGAGCACGTGCGCACCCTGTCCCAGCAGGAGCTGTCGCCGCACTGGCGCGGGGAGCCCACGCCGACGGCCAAGGTCGGCTTCTGGTCGCTGCTGGGCCTGATCGGCGGCGTGGCCCTGGCCTTCCTGATCGTGGTCTACATCATCCTGCGGCTGGTGCTCCTGCAGACCGGCCAGCCGGCGATGACCGCCCTGCGTTCGCTCAATCCCGACCAGCCGCTGCGGCTGTCGCGCGTGGCGCCGGCGCCGCCGGCCCCGACCTCGAACCAGCTCACCACGCTGCAAGGCTTCCTGGCGCCCGAGATCGCCCAGCACCTTGTGGTGGTGGAGCAGGATCCGTCGACCGTGCGTGTGCGCACCACCGTCGGTCAGCTGTTCAAGTCGGGCTCGGACCAGCTGGACCCTGGGCGCGAGCCCCTGTTCCGCCGGATCGGCCAAGCCGTGGAGACCCAGCCAGGCTCCGTGCGGATCGAGGGCTATACCGACTCCGACAAGGTCTCGACCCTGAGCTTCCCGGACAATATCGCCTTGTCCAAGGCCAGGGCCGACGCCGTGGCCGGCATCATCAAATCGGTGCTGACCAACTCCAGCCGGGTTTCGACCGAGGGCTTCGGCTCGGGCGATCCGGTCGCCAGCAACGCGACGCCCGAGGGCAAGTCCCTGAACCGGCGCGTCGAAATCGTCATCCCCCGCACCCAATAGGCCAGGCGTGAAGCGGTTCCTGTTCAACTGGTGGACCCTGACCATCGTCACGGCGGTGATCGTGGCGCTGATCCTGGCCCTGGCCCTGCCGATCTTCGTGCATTTCCTGAGGCCCTGGTGGGTGCGGCTCCTGCTGGTGCTGCTGGTCGCCCTGGTCTGGGGGATCTTCGCGCTCTTCAGGGTGCTGAAGGCCCGCAAGGCCTCCGACGCCATCGCCCAGGAACTGACCA
>Ga0265338_10011160_pt1 | contig 10413 bp, 14 predicted proteins | sample 42126metaG_FD_193579 | JGI IMG/M metagenome (GOLD analysis project Ga0265338, IMG submission 193579) | Rhizosphere microbial communities from Carex aquatilis grown in University of Washington, Seatle, WA, United States - 4-21-26 metaG | ecosystem: Host-associated > Plants > Roots > Rhizosphere... | reverse complement strand
TCCCCGGCGATAGCCGCTTACGGCCGTCTCTTCCTCATCGGCCTCGGCCGCATCTACGCGCTCGAGCCTCGCTGAGCGCCGCCGTCAGGGTGCGGGCGCCGCGCCAGCAGGACCGCGCTTCCAATCAGGGTCGCGAAGCCGAGCATCTGGAGGACTCCGCGCGCGCCGCCCGGCACCCGCTCGTCGAACAAGACGAAGCCTGAGGCGATCGGCACCGCATTCGTCGCGAGCGTCGCGAGCCCCGCCGTCGACAGCGCGCCGCCGGCCTGGAACGCCTGCTGAAGGAGTCCCGTCCCGAACGCGTAGACCACGAGGAGCGGCACGAAGGCGACGAGCCAGATCCCGCCGAAGACGCCGAGCTTCGACAGGATGTCGCCCGCCGCGAACGCAGCGCCGGCAGCGAGCCCGAGAGCGGGCGCCCGCGCGATCCGCACCCGCGCCCCGGTCAGCGCGAGGGACGCGGCGACGAGCGCGCCGAGCCAGACCGCGACCGCGTACGGCGACGGCTTCCGGTCAGCCTGGCTCGTGCCTACGAGCGAGATCGCGAGCAACAGCAGTCCGACCGCGCCCGCCACGACCGCGGCCTGCTCTCGGCGCGGGAGCCGACGCGGGTGCCCGTTCGCGCTGAACACCGCGAGCGCAACGATCCCGGAGGCGCCGACGCCCTGCACGAGCGACAGCGGGGAGAGCCGGAGCGCTGCGAGATAGAGGAGCCAGCCGGCTGACTCGACTCCGAAGCCCACGAGCCACGCCGTGCTGCGCAGCAGCGACCGGATCCCGTCGACCGGCCGGCGCAGCGACAGCGCCGGCATCGTCGCGACCGCGTTGTGCTGGGTCGAGTACGACCAGTTGATCGCGACCGCGGAGAGGAACGAGAGGACAAGACCGCCGGCGAATGCCATCGGCGGAGCCTAGAGGCCTGATGTGAAATAGGAGCGGCGCCCGGCCCCGAGCGGGCTCGATTTCACGTCAACCCTCTAAAGTGCGGAGATAGCAGCGACCGAAGAGCAGCGCCACGTCCGGAGTCGCCTTCGCCGCTGGGGCCGTCGACTCGCTCTCGCGCTGCTCGCCCTGATCCTTCTCGTCACGCTCTCCGCGCTTGCCTTCGATCTCGCGACGAACGGGGAGATGCGGCCTGCCACATCGCTCTACCACGGCCCGTTCGTCCGCACGGACGGGACGCTGCTCGCCTACCGGACGTGGGGGACGCGCGGCTCGCCGGTGGTGCTGCTTGGAGGAGCCGCCGAGCCGTCCTGGGTCTGGCACGAGGTCGGCCCACTGCTCGCGCGGGCGGGGCATCGCGTGTACGCGCTCGACCTGCCGCCGTTCGGCTACAGCGAACGCCGCGGCCCGTACACGCTGACCCACTGGCGCGGGCTCCTCGAAGGGTTCGAGAGGCGGCTCCGCATCACGCGGCCGGTCATCGTCGGACACTCCCTCGGAGCGGGCGTCGCCGCTGCCGAGGGTCTCGCGCGGCCACGCGAGGTCTCGGGTGTCGTTCTTCTCGACGGCGACGCGCTCGCTTTCGGGGGCAACAACGGCTGGGTGTCGGACCTGCTCGTCTATCCGTACTACACGGCCGTGTACCGGATCGTGACCGGCTCCGACTGGATCGTCGGACGCGTCCTCCGTAACGCGTGGGGGCCGAACCCGCCGCCGTTTTCCCGCGCGACGCTCGCCGAGTTCGAGCGCCCGTTCCGCGTCGACGGGACGGATGCCGCGCTGAAGCAGCTCGCCGCCGGTGGCATCCCCGGACTCACGCGCCCCGAGTTGGCCGGGCTTAAAGTCCCGAGGCTCGTACTCCGGGGAGCAGACGACACCGTCGACTCGAGCGCGGACGGTCGTGCCACCGCTGCCGCACTCCACACTCGTCTCGTCGCGATCGCCGGGGCGGGGCACCTGTCGATGCTCGAGCAGCCGGGAATGACCGCGCAACGGATCCTCGGCTTTATCCGGCGGCTACGCGGGTGAGGAGCTCGTCATGGACGGCGCCGTTCGAGCTGACGAACTGCTCGGCGGCGGTGAAGCCTGTGCGTCCTCCGGCTTCCTCGACGATCGGCACGAGGGCGGCGAAGTCCCACAGCTTCAGCGGATAGTCGATCGCGGCGTCAAGTGAGCCCTCGGCGACGAGGACGTGCTGCCAGAAGTCGCCGAGGCCGCGCGCGTGCCAGGCGACGTCCTCGAGCGCGGCGAGATCGGAGGCGAGCGCGGCGGAGACCGCAGCGTCCGCGAGCTGCGAGACGGCCGAGACGCGGATCGGCGTGCCGTTGCAGAACGCGCCCTCGCCGCGCGCTGCCCACCAGCGCCGCCCGAGCGCCGGCGCCGAGACGACGCCGCAGACGAGGTCGGCGTCGTGCGCGAGCGCGATGAGCGTCGCCCAGACCGGGATGCCGCGCACGAAGTTCTTCGTGCCGTCGATCGGATCGACGATCCAGCGGACGCCGTCCGGGGCACCGCCGTCCTCCTCGCCGAAGACGCCCTCGCCGGGCCGCCGCTCGGCAACTAGCTCTCGCAGCGCCCGCTCGACCGCGCGATCAGCGTCGGTGACGGGCGTGAGATCCGGCTTCCGCTCGACCCGGAGGTCGCGCGCGCCGAAGCGCGGCAGGCTGATCGCGTCGGCGGCGTCCGCCAGCTCGAGCGCGAAGTCGAGTCCGGCGCTCACTTCCGGCGGGACGCGAGCTCGGCCTCGACATCGGCGACGTCGACGCCCGCGACCGCGAGCAGGACGTAGAGGTGAAAGAGGACGTCGGCCGCTTCCTCCACGAGGCGCCCGTCGCCGGAGACCGCGGAGACCGCCGCCTCGCCCGCCTCCTCGACGAGCTTCTGCGCGGCCCGGCCGACGCCGTCCTCGGCGAGCGACGCGACGTACGAACCCTCAGGCCGGTCGCGCACGCGCTCGACAACGGTCCGCCAGAGCTCCGGCGCAAAGCACGAGACGGAGCCGGTGTGGCACGCCGGCCCGGCTGGTTCGACCCGCACGAGTAGCGCGTCCCCGTCGCAGTCGTCTCGCAGCTCGATGACGCGGAGGACGTTGCCCGACGTCGCACCCTTGCGCCACAGCTCTTGCCGCGAGCGGCTCCAGAACCAGGCCTCGCCGGTCTCGCGCGTCAGCCGCTCGGCCTCCGCGTCCATCCAGGCCAGCATGAGGACGCGCCCGCTCGCGGCGTCCTGCACGATCGCGGCGCGAAGCTCAGGCAGCATCGCGCACCGCCACACCGAGTCCGCGTAGCTCGTCGCGGAGCGAAGCGAGCCGCGCCGGGTTCTCGTGGAGGATCGAAGCGAGGAGCGCCGCCTGCGCGACGCCGAGCGCGTCGGCGACGTGCTGCGCCGAGCCCGCTCCGCCGGATGCGATCACCGGCAGTGAGACCGCGTCGCGCAGCTGCGCGAGTAGCTCGAGGTCGTACCCGCCGCGCGTGCCGTCCCGGTCGATCGACGTGACGAGCAGCTCGCCCGCGCCGCGTTCCTCGCACTCGCGCGCCCACGCGACCGTGTCGCGGCCCGCCTCGCGTGTGGCGGAGTGGGAGTGGACGCGGCCTCCCTCGCTGTCGATCGCGACGACGACCGCCTGGCTGCCGACGACCTCGGCGAGCTCGCCGATCAGCGCCGGCCGCGCGAGCGCGGCGGAGTTGACCGACACCTTGTCCGCGCCCGCCTCGAGCACTGCAGCGGCGTCGCCGACCGAGCGGATCCCGCCGCCGACGGTGAGCGGGATCGAGACCTGCTCCGCGACCGCGGCGGCGACCTCGACGGCGGAGCCGCGTCCGTCGACGGTGGCGGCGACGTCGAGGAAGACGAGCTCATCCGCGCCGGCGTCCGAATAGGCGGCGCCGAGCTCGACGGGGTCGCCGACGTCACGCAAATCGCGGAAGCGGACGCCTTTGACGACCCGGCCGCCCGCGACGTCGAGGCAGGGGATCAAACGCGGGAGAGGCATGACTCCAGGAAACGCGCGCCGGCGCGGCCGCTCTTTTCGGGATGGAATTGCACGCCCGTGAACGAGCCCGACGCGATGATCGCTGCGTGGCCCTCGCTTCGTGCGACGACGGCATCCGTCTCGCATGCGTACGAATGCGCGAACCAGTAAGTCTCGCCACCCGGTTCGACGGCCGCCCAACCTATGCGCGGCACGCGCGCGTCACGGAGCCGAACGGCGCGGCCCGGGACGAGGCCGAGCCCGCGCGTGCCACCATCCTCGTCGCTCTCGTCAAGCGCGATCTGCGCACCGAGGCAGATGCCGAGCACGGCGCGTCCCGACGCGACACGCTCGCGGAGGATGTCGGCCGCTGCGCCGAGTCCCTCCATCGCCGAGCGCGCGGAACCGACGCCGGGGAGGACCGAGAGGTCGGCTGCGGCGAGGTCGTCGACCATCTCCGCGCCGAGCCGCGTGAACGCGAGCTCGACCGAGCGGACGTTCCCCGCGCCGTACCGCGCGATCGCGACCGTCGTCACAGGACGCCCTTCGTCGACGGGAGCCCGTCGCCGTCGCGCCGCACCGCGGCACGAAGAGCGCGGCCGAACGCCTTGTACGCGGCCTCCGCGACGTGGTGCTCGTCGCGCCCGGTCGCCTTGACGTGGAGCGTGAGTCGCGCCGCCGATGCAATGCTCTCGAGCGCGTGTCGCGCGAGCCCGGGGTCGCGCTCGAGCTCGATCTCGGCGCCGCGCCGCCCGCCGAGATCGACGGCGACCGTCGCGAGTGCGTCGTCCATCGCCACGACCGCGTCGCCGTAGCGGGAGATGCCGACCCGGTCGCCGAGCGCCCTGTCGAGCGCCTCGCCGACCGCGATCGCCGTGTCCTCCGCTGTGTGGTGCGGCCCTGTCTCGAGGTCGCCGGTGCCCTCGACAACGAGGTCGAACCCGCCGTGGAATGCGAGCTGCTCGAGGAAGTGGTCGTAGATCCCGGCCCCGGTCTGCACGCGCACGCGACCCGCGCCGTCGAGGTCGAGCCGCACGCGAATCGCCGTCTCCGCCGTCGCGCGCACTGTCCTCACGCGCCGCGAATGCGCTTGTGACAACTTGTCACTTGAGAGTTTTTCGAGGAGAAGGTCGTCGTCCTCGCGGTCGCGGATGGTGATCCGGATCCCGCCGCCGGTGACGCGCACGACGCACCCGCCGCGCAACAGCCGCTCGAAGATCTCGCCCGGATCGTCGACGGGGCAGAAGACGAAGTTCGCGCGCGAGGGCAGCGGCTTGAAGCCGAGCGAGCGCAACTCGCCCGCGAGTCGTTCCCGCTCCTCGACGACCGCGCTCACGTCGGGCGGCTGCCGGAGCGCGGCGACGGCGAGCGCCGCCGAGAGCGTCGAAACGGGAGCGGGCGACTGGCGGCGGCGCAGCTCCGCCGCGATCTCCGGCCGCGCGAGCGCGTAGCCGACACGCGCGCCCGCGAGCCCGAACGCCTTCGAGAAGGTGCGGATCACGACGACGTCCTCGTTCTCGATCAGTCCCGCAGCCGTCTCGCCCGCATACTCGAAATACGCCTCGTCCACGGCGAGCGGCCGCGCGTCGGGCAGCGGCCCGAGCTCGCCAAACGGATTCCCCGGCCGGCATGCAAACGTCAAAACGGGATCGTTCCCGCCGCCCTCTTTCCCCTTGTGACAAGTTGTCACAAGGGCATTTGCGAGGAGCGCGCCGAGGCGGAAGAGCGGGTACGTGGGCTCCGTCGGGATCGCGACCGTGTCGCCAGGCCCCGCGAACGCGCGGGCGACGAGGAGGATCAAGTCGTCGGCACCCGCGCCGAGCACGATGTTCTCCGGCTCGACCCCGGCGTAGCGCGCGATCGCCGCCTCGAGCGCGGTGTAGCCGCCGTGCGGGTACGTGTTGACCTGCGCGAGCGCCGCCGCGAGCGCGCCCGGCCGCGACGAGACGAGCGGCACCGGCGGCACGTTGCCGTCGAAGCGGACGATCTCGACCGGATCGAGCCCCGCCCGCCGCGCGAGCTCCTCCGTCGACGGCGCCCACGCGTACGGCGCGAACTCCTGCGCGAGCGCCCTCACCGCGCCACCGCCGCCGCGTGCGCCGGCAGCCCCTCGACCGCCGCGAGCGCCTCCACCGTCGGCCGCACCCGCGCGAGCCCCTCCGCCGTCAGGCGCTGCACCGTCAACGGCTTGAGGAACGTCTCCAGCCCGAGCCCGCCGACCGACCGTGCCCAGCCGCCCGTCGGGAGGACGTGGTTCGCGCCGGTGCCGAGGTCGCCCGCGGGAACCGGCGAGTTGGCGCTGACGAACACGGCGCCGGCGTTCCGCACGTGCGGCGCGAGCTTCTCCGCAGCGCCGAGGAGGACGAGGTGCTCCGGCGCGATCGCCTCCGCCTCCTCCAGCGTCGAGACGACGCGGCACACCGCCTCATGCCCGTGCTCGGCCTGCGCGGCGATCTCGAGCTCCGCGATGCGCGGGTCGCCGCCGTCGCCGAGCACGACGACCACCTCGGACGGCCCCGCGGGAAAGTCGATCGGAACGTCGCGCCACACTTCGAGCTTCGCCTCGTTCACGTACGGCCCGCCTGGCCCGACGATCTTGTCCACCCGCTCGACGTACGCGAGGAAGCCGATCGCCTGCGCTCCGCCGATCGCCCACACGTCGCCGAGCCCGAGCAGCTCCGCCGCGCGCGCCACGACGCCGGCCCCCTCCGGCGGAGTGCAGATCACGAGCTCGCGCACGCCCGCGGCCTTCGCAGGAACCGCACACATGACGAGCGTCGAGACAAGCCCCCGCGGGACGTAGATCCCGACGCGGTCGAGCGGGATCCAGCGCCGCTCGAGCTCGACGCCCGGCTCCACCTCGAGCCGAACATCCGTCGGCCGCTGCGCCTCGTGCCAGCGCCGCACGCGGTCGGCGAGCGCGAGCACCTCCGCCTCCGGCAACTCGCCCTCCGGCACGGCCCGCTGCGGCTCGACGCCGTCGAGCTTCACGGCCCACTCGCGCACGGCCTCGAGCCCCCGCTCCTTGACGTCCGCGACGATGCTCATCCGAGCATCCGCTCGACGGGGACGAGCAGGATCGACGACGCGCCCGCGGCCTCGAGCTCCGGCAGCAGCCGCCACACGTCGGCCGCCGGCACGAGGCTGTGCACCGCGACCATGCCGGGCTCGGAGAGGGGGAGGACGCTTGGCGCACGCGACCCCGGCACGAGCGCGCAGATCGCGTCGAGCGACTCCTCCGGCACGTTGAGCATGAGGTAGCGCGCGCCGCGCGCCTCGACGACGCTGCGGAAGACGCCGGCGAGCTGGAGCGCTGCGGGCGACGGATTCCGCGGCCCGACGAGAACGGCCTCGGACTCGAGCAGCGTCGCGACCGAGCGCAGCCCGTTCGTGCGGAGCGTGCTGCCGCTCGAGACGAGGTCGACGATCGCATCTGCGAGACCGAGCCTTGGCGCGAGCTCGACCGAGCCGTGCACGTCGGCGATCTCGATCGGATTCGGAAGGAGCTCGCGCGCGAGCCGCGGGAAGCTCGTCGCAACGCGCGCGTTCCGGAGCATCTCGACGCCGGTGATCGGCGACTCCGCCGGCACCGCGACCTCGAGCGTGCACGCGCCGAACCCGAGCCGCGCGAGCTCCCGCACGTCGGCGCCCCGCTCGCGAACGATGTCCAGGCCGGTGACCCCGCAGTCGACGACACCGTCCTGCACGTACTCGGGCACGTCGTCGGCGCGGACGAGCAGCGCCTCGACCGGCGCGTTGCGGCACGGGAAGGCGAGCGCCCGGTCACTCGGCGTCTCCGGGCCGAGGCCGGCGTCCTGGAGAAGCTGGACGGCCGGCTCCCGCAGCCGACCCTTCGACGGGACGGCGATCCTCAGGCGCGCTTCTGCTTCGCCCGGCGCGACAGGGCCAGGCGGTACCCACCCTCGCCGTTCCGCAGCCACTGCGCCACCCGCGTCACCGTCGTCGTCGACGCGTGCGCCTTCTGCGCCACCTCGAGGTAGGGGAGCCCCTCCTCGAGCAGTTGCGCCACCTGCCAGCGGTGCGCCATCGCGTCCAGCTCCGCGCGTGTGCAGAGATCCCGCAGGAACGCCTGCGTCTCTCGCGGAGTCCGCAGCGCAGCGATCGTCGCGAAGAGATCCGCCCAATGTCGCTCCTCGTTTCCCGTTCTGGCCTTTGCCATCGTGTTACCATGATAACACAGTGCTAGTGATACCTGCAGTCGACGTTCTCGGTGGGCGGGCCGTCCGCCTCGAGCAGGGCGACTACGGGCGCGTCTCACTCGACGGCGGCGACCCGCTCGAGCTCGTCGCCGCGGCCGCGCGCCAGCGGCCGCCGTTCGTCCACGTGGTCGCGCTCGACGCGGCGCGCGACGGAGGAGCCCCGCTCGAGCTCGCCCGCGATGTCGTCGCGGCCGCCGCGCCCGTCCCGGTGCAGCTCGGTGGCGGCGTGCGCAGCGTCGCCGATGCGGTCGCGCTCGCCGATGCGGGCGTGGCGCGCGTGCTCGTCGGCAGCGCCGCCTTCGGCCCGATCCCGCTCGCCGACTTCGTCGCGGCGCTCGCCGACCGGCTCGTCGTGGCCGTCGACGTCGCAGACGGCTCAGTCCGTACCGCGGGCTGGCTCGCGGACTCCGGACTGTCCACGGCGGAAGCGCTCGCCCGCTGCGCGGCTGCGGGCGTGACCCGCGTCCTCTGCACCGCGATCTCCCGCGACGGCACGCTCTCGGGCCCTGACCTCGATCTGATCCGCGAGGCTCGTGCGAACTTCGCCGGCGAGATCCTCGCCGCGGGGGGAATCCGCGACATGCGCGACATCGAAGCCGCCTGCGATGCTGGTGCCGACGGCGCCGTCGTCGGCCGCGCGTGGCTCGAAGGTGCGCTCCAGGCGTAGGCCTTCCTCGTGAGTGTCCAAAACGGCCACTAGGCAGGCGGCCCGACCCGTCGTATCGTCGGGCTGGTGACGACAGGCGACGTTTGGAGCAGGCCGGAAGCGTCCCTCGCGGCGATGAGCGTCTTCCGGCTCGCGGAGGAGGAGCCGCTGCTACGCCCGTCCGACCGGGGAGTGACAGGCGCAGCCGCAGCCGCGCTCGGCGAGTGGACCGGGGCGGTGTCGCGCGCCATCGTCGAAGAAATCATCGAGGGTCTGGCCGGCGACGAGGTGAGCCGCCTTGTCTCGCTTGCCGACGAGCTCGCGCCCGAGCGCTGGCGGATGCTCGGCGCGGCCGTCGGGCCGACTAAAGCGCGCGAGCCACTCCTGGTGGGCGCGGTCACATTCGCAGTGCTCGAGCAGCAGCCGCCGCAGCGGTGGTTCGTGCAGACCCGGGAGGCGACCGCCGACTCCGCGCCGGGGCCGCTACACGTTCTCACCAGCCTGCTCCATCCCGCCTCGGTCTGGCCTGCACGAGAGATCCGGGCGGCGCGCGAACTGGCGCCCGCCGGATTGCACCCCGCCGAGCGCGTGTCCGCGACGTTCGCGTTTGCCGACGAGACCGTCACGCCTGTCCACCGCCAACGTGCCCTCCGCATCGCCGAACCGGTCAGTCGGATCCTTCCGGTGGACGGCGCGCCGCGCACGACACGGCACCTCGAAGCAGCACTCGAGGGGGTCGTCGCGGAGGAGGGGGCGGACGAGCTTTGCCGCCTGTTGCTTGTGGGCGGCGTCCTTCAGGCCGACGGGCTTGTTCCGCAGCTCCCTTCGCAGAACTGACGCCGCTCGAGGCGTAGATCCCCTTTAGGCCGTTAGGCTCGGACGATGGTCTGCTCCCACCTCGACCAGATCGCGCTGGACGAGCTGCCCGATTCGGTCGACGGGTGCGCGGACTGCCTTCGCGACGGCGGCGTGTGGCTGCACCTGCGGATCTGCCTCAGCTGTGGCCACGTCGGCTGCTGCGACAGCTCGCCGGGCCGGCACGCGACCGCGCACGCGCGCGAGACGTCGCATCCGCTCATCCGCTCGCTCGAGCCGGGCGAGGAGTGGAGCTGGTGCTACGTCGACGAGGTCGGGTTCGTGCTCTACACCCCGACCGGCACGACCCGCATACCGCCCTCGCCGATGCTGAGCTGACGACCGCAAGGAGGAGCCATGTCCGACCAGCAGATCCACGGAACGATCGAGCAACTCGTCGCCGAAGAGCACGAGTTGTGGGACAAGGAGTCCGCCGGGGCGGCGACGGAAGACGACCGCCGGCGCCTGCAGGAAGTGAAGGTCTCCCTCGACCAGTGCTGGGATCTCCTGCGGCAGCGACGATCGTTGCGCGAGTTCGGCCTCGACGAGGACGCCGCGAAGGCGCGGGGCGCGGACGTGGTCGAGGGATACGAGGGGTAGATGGTTGATGCCACGATCTCGCGTGTCCGGGTCGCGATCTGGCACGCCTGGGCCGCGCAGGCCCTGGCGGCGGCCGGCGGAGCCGGCCTCCACCAGGCGTGCGCTTCGCCACGTCGGCCGCTTCCCGCTGCCACCAGCAGCGAGAAGCGTCCGCCGCGGTGCCCCAGACGCACCAGCTC
>Ga0265338_10011159_pt1 | contig 10415 bp, 12 predicted proteins | sample 42126metaG_FD_193579 | JGI IMG/M metagenome (GOLD analysis project Ga0265338, IMG submission 193579) | Rhizosphere microbial communities from Carex aquatilis grown in University of Washington, Seatle, WA, United States - 4-21-26 metaG | ecosystem: Host-associated > Plants > Roots > Rhizosphere... | reverse complement strand
CTGAAAAGCGAGATTGTATTACATCACTACTTGTACTGATTCCTCTATCGTTTAACGGTAGGACGGCTGACTGTTAATCAGCTAATTGTGGTTCGATTCCACGTGGAGGAGCATGGTTCTTTGCAGAAATCATAAGCAGGTTTATCGCGATGGCATGATGTTTGCCATGTTCTAAAATTAATGCTTCAAAGAACCTTAACTGCGGGTGGGAGGTGAAGTTCATCTCATCGGTCTCATAAGCCGAGTAAAAGGGGGCGGTACCCTTACGTCGCAACGCCTTTATAGTTCAACGGCAGAACGCCTATTTTGTAAGTAGGTTATCCGGGTTCAATTCCTGGTAATGGCTCTGAGGCATGTTCGTTTAAGTAAGAGAAATCTGAAAGGGCGGCTTGCCATGCCTTTCTAGTACAGTGGAAGTACAACGCTTTCGTAAAGCGAGGACACAAGTTCGATTCTTGTGAATGGCTCATAGCAACTTATTGTTACAAGGGTAGCTCCCGTCTTGGGTTGCTTGTGCGGAATTAGTCTAGTGGCATGACGATACCTTGCCAAGGTATAAGTGGGAGTTCGATTCTCCTATTCTGCTCAGTTATCCGGAGGAATGACTAAAGTTTATAAACTCGAGCTCTTTATAAATATCCCCCATGCCTTATTAGTTTAGCGGCAAAACGGCTTCTTGGTATGAAGCAATGGACAGTTCAATTCTGTCATTAGGCTCTGCGGTTTCTATTTACCAGTGGTTGCATAGCACACTACGAAAAATAGAATTGCATCTGTCGCATAGCGGCAATTGCGGGAGACTGTAAATCTCCTTCCTCCGGGATACGCTGGTTCGAGTCCAGCCGGATGCACAGTTAGACATACGCAGCCAGAAAAGTACAAGTAGCCACTTGAGAGAGAAAATAGTTGGCAATCTCGAGCGTGTGGCTGTCTAATTAAATTGGTGATTATAGTGTTAGCGGATAGCACTCGGGCCTGTGAAGCCCTCAGGATGGGTTCGAATCCCATTAATTACCCATGTCGGTGTCGTAGAGAAGAGTTACTTCACTTTAATTGACGTGACGTAGGTTCGAATCCTACTTGCTTAACCCTCGGGTTTCGCAATAGCTCAGCGGTAGAGCACGATAACTTTCTCTTTTCGCTTGTTACCCGACTATCCCTTCATCGTTTAGTGGCCAGGATGCACCCCTGTCACGGGTGAGGTAGGAGTTCGATTCTCCTTGGAGGGGCAACTCATGTACCACGTGTACAAGGAGTATACGAATCCATAAGACGTTATGGATTCAGTTGGCACTATCTGCTATGGGTAGGCAATGCGGTTTTCACCCGCATAAACAGAGTTCGAGTCTCTGTAGTGCTACGTAGTTTTTGTGGATAAGACGAGAATTGAACTCGTTTAGGACTATATAATAACGTTGAAACCACGTGTTGGTTGTACAATAAGATGGAATCTTCGTAGTCGGAAGTTCGATAACAATTTTGTTTGGACCCGAACTTTTTGTAAGGACTACCACGGACGCTATTAGTTTTATCCTTTTGTTCGCGCTTTAGAAGAGCGCCAGCGATACCAACCGCCCCTTACCCATCTAATACAGTATATACTGCTAGTTCATAAAGTCAAGGGGTTGACAAAAGTATGGAAGTTTGGCAGAGTGGCCGAACGCGGCTGTTTCGAAAACAGCTAGGTACGAAAGTGCCTCACAGGTTCGAATCCTGTAGCTTCCGCAGTACTTTTTTATTGTTTCAATTTGTAAACTAATACGCTGTCTCTCGTAAGGGAACCTGGATAGTTGGCCGAGTGGTTTAAGGCGATAGTCTTGAAAACTGTTGCACCGCAAGGTGCCGTGGGTTCGAATCCCACACTCTCCTCCGTTACCTTTTCTGTTCTGTGAGAAGTTCCTTAGCAATAAGGTTTGCGCATAATACTCCCGAACAGCAGCTGGCTCTTGTTTAGCTCACCAGTTTAAAAAGCGAACTATACACCTGGGCTTGAAATGGCTTCGACTACAACAGCCCTTTAGTATTGCGTTACCATCCATAGTTGCGAAGATGTTAAATCCAACTAAACATACATGCAAACAAACGCATGACACTTGCTGATTACTTCGGTACTCCAGCAACGCTTTCTAAGGCATTTGCCTTTTCTGCTTAGAATAGTGTAATATAAAAAAGAGCTGGTGGAACCTCGGCAGAGCCTAACTCCCTTTGTTGCCCGTTCTCAACGGGATATGTAACGTAGAGTATATTAAATCGTGTTGTAACAAACGGGTTCGATTCCCGTCAAGTCCACAAGGGTTGCAGTTTTTACGGGCAAAACACTCAGGTGGTTGCAAACACTTAGTAATAAAAAGCTCAACGGCGGAACAACTTGGTATAAAAACTCCGGGCTCCGACTGCGATAGAGTGTACCCTTAACGGAAGATTCGCATAGCTGGTCTAGTGCGTCTCTTTGCTAAAGAGATGAACGGATAAAACCGTTCCATTGGTTCGAATCCAATATCTTCCGCAAGTTGAAATTCTAAAAGGTTTGGTGTATAATTACATTATGACCATAACCATTTATTCAACCCCTGTTTGCGTGTACTGCAGAAAAGCAAAAGAGTTCCTTAAGAACAATAATGTTCCTTATAATGAGGTAAATGTTGTTGAATCACAAGTAACCCTAGATGCATTTGTAGCTAAAACCGGACAGCGTTCAGTTCCAGTTATTGATGTTGATGGCGATGTTAAAATTGGGTACGACGAAAATTGGTTAAAGGGCAAACTTTCTATGGCGTCAGTAATGAGCGACCCAGCAGAAGATACAGTTTGCGATAGTTGTCAGTAAGGCATATTCGTCTAGTGGCAAGGACGGTAGCTTCTCAAGCTACGAACAGGAGTTCGATTCTCCTATGTGCTACTATGTTTCCAAGTTGCTTATAGAAAAGAAACTTGGGTCTGCATTGGTGGTGGAATTGGCATACACACGTGTCTTAGAAACACGGGCCAGAAATGGATTGAGGGTTCAACTCCCTCCTAATGCACAGAACCGTACATTAGCGAAAGCTAATAAGGGCGGTAATGCTTTCTTGGCGGAATGGTATACGCTTCAGTTTCAAAAACTGACGCCCGCGAGGGATTAGAGGTTCGACTCCTCTAGGAAGCACTCGGATAAGAAAAGAAGATGCTCGGCCTATGTTAACATAGGAGAGAGGAACTTCGGGACACATAGCTGGCAGTAAGCAGGTCAAAACTGAAACAGCGTCAAAACCTGTTGGCCAGATAGCGTAGTGGTTAACGGCCACCCAGCGAAAGCTGCGAGTTGCGAACAGTGACGAATCGTTGAGAGAACTGGCCCCTAGTAGTGCTTGCACGAACGGAATAAGCTACTCAACGGGTGAAACGGCTAAATACTTACGTATGTGCAATGGACGTGCCTCGCAAGAGGAGTTCCAGCAAAGAGCCTGAGAGTAATCGAATGGCCAAGGTAAATGTCTTCTCCTGCGCACTTGCGCGGCGACAGAATCCCGGGTACAGAAAATCCGAAAAATGCTATTGTGGCGGAATGGTATACGCGACCGACTTAAAATCGGTTGGCGAAAGTCATGTGGGTTCGACTCCCACCAATAGTACTGTGGAGTGTCGTAGTACAGAGATACTTCTTCAAGGAATCTGAAGGCTGTGGGTTCGAGTCCCACCCTGCCGGCAATCGGCGGGTAGCTCAACGGTAGAGCGTCAAACATAAACAAGACTTTGTACGCTTGTTACCTCCATAATGTTCTTGTAGTTTAACGGATAGAATGTTTCCCTGCGAAGGAAGCGATTCTGGTTCGACTCCAGATAAGAACACAAATGATTATTAGTTGGAGCAAGCACTAACCCCATCGTGCGCCACGTAAAGCTTAGGGGAGGCTAATAATCAATAAAGAGTGTCGTAGATAAGACATACTTCAACGGTTTATGCGCTGCCCTCGGGCAGAGAACCGGGGTTCGAGGCCCGGAAAGCTTAAAAAACTTTTAGCATATTTCACAAAGAGTTTTATCGCTTGTTACCTCTTTATGGGCTGCTAGTTTAGCGGTAGAATAGTGAGCTTGCACCTCACAGAGCGGAGTTCAATTCTCCGGTGGTCCACAACGGTTGGCTGTATCCGTAACATTGAAAACAGCATCAATGCCCTGTCATCTATTTGGTAGGATATGCGACTCTGAATCGCAGCAGGTAGGTTCGAACCCTACTGGGGCAACATGAACTATAAGCGAAAGCATCGTTTATCCAGACGTTCAAGTAAATGTATCTTTTGTCAAAGCAGAAGACGTTCTAAAATGTTCAAAGATGAACGTAAGTCTAATTTAGACAAAGTTCACAAGCATGAAATGCAAGAGGTAAAATGAAAAAAGTTATTGTTATTGGTGGCGGCGAAACATTCAAAGATTACCCGGGCTACATCGAGTTTCTTACAAATCTTAAATTAGACTTGGATAAACCCGACTTTAAAGATTGGAAAGCTAATCTGCAAGAAGACCTTGGGGACGAATATAAAGTTATTAGGATTAATATGCCTAATAAGTTTAATTCCAAATATAAAGAGTGGAAAATTTGGTTTGATAAATATCGCCCGCTCATAGATAATGAAACTATTTTTATTGGACATTCCTTAGGGGCACTTTTTTTACATTTATATGTAAGAGAAAATCCTTTTCCTTTTAAAAAGATATTTTTTGTTGCTGCTCCATATGGAGAATGTGATGATTTTCACTTACCCACAATGGCGCCGCAAGAAATGTACACAGCACTGAACGACAAACAGGAATATTTGTATTTTTATCATAGCAAAGACGATAAAATTGTTCCATTAAGTAATTTTAATTATTACACAGTAAATTATGGGAATTTAAAATCTCCTAATACTAGAGTCTTTGAGGATAGAGGGCACTTTTTCTCACAAGAACATTTACCCGAGATAGTAGAAGACATTAAGACCAGGTAGAAAAGTGGTAATTCGGCCGCCTGCAAAGCGGCTATGCGTGGGTTCGAATCCCACCCAGGTCTCATATTGTTCGTTCACAAATCAAAAAAGGAGGATTATATGTGGAAAAGGGTTCTTGTAAGAGCTTTTGTTTGTTCGTTCAACATTCATCCACTGGCGCTTTTATTATGGCGCTAACGCAACAAAAGAGGGTAGCAATGCCCTCTTTTTATTTCATTTGAATTATTCTCTAAATAGGATTATAATTAATATGGAAGCTTCACAATTTAGGAGGAATATGTTCCTTGTTGATATTTGCATCATCGCAATGTCCACGGCAGTTGCTTGTAAGCTGCTAAAACTTCAACGCATTTAAACCCTGGAGGTGTATCATGCCCACAAAAAAGTGTCCTAAGGGGCATAAAAACCCTTTGGATGCTGTTTTTTGCCAAGAATTTGGCTGCACACACCTGTTCTCGTACAACCACGAGCACCAAGTGCAGGTAGTCGCTGCAATACACCGTACCTACCCCGTAGGCACCTATCCATCGGGCGACGATGGCCCAAATCAACGCATTGACGAAACTCATCGGCTGTAAAAGGAGGTGGTCCATTTTCTAAGCACTTCGGTGCGGCGTGGGCTACAACCCCTCGTTATCTCACTACGAAAGGAGAAAGACATGGACGTCAGTAGACAAGTTTGCGAACACTGCGCTGGCGATGAAGCTACTGGCGTTCTTACGCCGGTGCATGTTGACATTAAAGGACTTACCAAAACATGGTATTTCCACAACCGCCACAAAAACGACTGCCTCGCGCAGTTCATTGCCGAGAAACGAGCAGCATATCAAGCAGAACAGAAAAAACCTCAATTTCAGTTACCGCTCTCAAACTAGAGAGTGTTAAAGCCCCTTGACTAAACTATCAAAAGAGGGGCTTTTTTGTGTTTGTAATAAATAGTGGAACCCATACGTAGTAGTATATGTGAGGAGATAGCAAACCTTGACAAATCGTGTGGTAATATGGTAATATAGCCTAGGTATGGAAAAGCACTTGACTTTTAATCTATACCGTATATACTATGCGCTGGTAGTATGAATCGTGCCGATTATGAGTTTTTCATGAGATTTATGGAGTTGTCATGGAACCCGTAACAGCACGGCAACGTACTAGTAAGCAAAGGTCGCGCAGCTAATATAAACTAATCAATTAATAAAACATGATAACAAAAATTAACGCAAAGGATGTAGTGAAGATGCGCAAGCTTAAAGCAGCTAAGCCGGAACTGTCGAGTGCTAAAATAGGTAAGATGTTCAAGATTTCACAGGCTTATGCCTATAACATCTTAACCAGCAAGTACTGGAAGACACTTCCGAAGACCTCTAAATTTGCAAGCCAGCTTCGCGCTGCATAGCAATGCAAGGTAAACAAAAAAGGCAGCTCTTTATGGGGGCTGTCTTTTTTTGTGGTCAATTTTGGCAATCCAATTGTAGGGATTATGGATTGTAGTAATGGTTTAAACTACTCTATTCAAATTGCTTGTTTCATGACTGCTTATAGTACTATAGAATGTAAGTTCCTAATGATTAATGAGATGTTTGGATAAAAGCCGTTTTAGGGTAGTTATGTTCCAATTTACCATTTTTCTATTTTGGCTGGAAGTCAACTAATCTTACTCTCCATAGCAACCCGTGTATGGGGCTAAGGGTTCGTCCTGCAACGCTGATAGTTGACGTTGTAGGCACCGCTTGTTTCATGACCAACGAGGCCGGAATGTCCACTCCGGCAAGGTATGTATTAACAAAGTCCCCAGTTTCAAGTATGGCAGCCACGGGAGGCACTGGAGTACGCCCACCTAACCCGCAGGAAGTTTTTTCTTACTTAGTAAGTATAACGAGGAACCCAAAATATTTCAAATGTTCTACATATATATTTGGAACGATTCGTTATGAACCATTAAGGCGCTTGCATTCGAATAGGGGTGTTATATAATTATTATATGAAAGGTCGCAGCAAACAACACAAACCACATAATAATTTAAACATGAATAACACCCTATCAATTCCCGTTAATATAAAGAGGCAGGAAGTAGTGCAGGAGGAAAGCAGTTTAATATTTAGCGCAGAGGAAATTGCCATTTTAAATCCTAAGGCAGCCCAGCGCATGCAAAACATTGAAGTTGAGGGTAGAGAAAATAAGACTAGCCGCCGCATGGGGCGCCATCACAAGTACAACACGTACTTTAACAAAGGCCCTCGTGCTGTAAGCAAAGAGCTGCGCTTTGAAGTGCTAGACATTCTTGCTAAGATTTTGCCGCAGGAAACAGCATTGCGCCCTATCAATGAAAAGATTGGGTTCTATGGGCAGGATACAGCACAGCGTATTCTCGCTACAGGCAGGATGAACGTGCGTTCCGCCCGGGCTATTATAGATTACTACAATAGCTTGAATTATCCACAGGTGTAACTTGTGTTCCAACTCGAATTCATATATAATTCATCTAACAACATGGGAACACGAAATATCACAGCAGTAAGGGTTGGCGGCAAAATTAAGGTTGCGCAATATGGCCAATGGGATGGGTACCCAACGGGCGCAGGCCAGGAGATTGCTGACTTCCTTAAAAAAGTTGATTTAAAAAAGTTTAAGAAGCAAGTTGCTAATCTTAAGACGTATACTAAATCAGCTATCGAAAAAGCCTACACTGATGCTGGGTGGAATGGTAAAGACGAGTACATTCCTTCTAATGTATCTGACGCAAAGAATCGTGCGCACCCCGCACTAGACCGCGACCACGGTGCTAGTATTCTCAAATTGATACACGACGGCACAGTTACCAAGGTACAGTTTTGTAACGATTATAATGTTAAGACAGGACAAGTTTCTCCTAATACGTGGTGCGAGTACTGGTATCTTATTGATTTGGATAAGAAAACTGTTTCAATTAATGGAGGTAAAGCCTTTTCATTTAAGCAGTGGACGCAAAAGGGTTTTATGAAAAAACTATCAGAGCGCGAAGATAATCCATTTACCTAATATGTGTGGCATATTTGAAAAACATACTTGGACAAAGTGGGAAACCATTGAGGAGGGCAACCTTAAGAATTGGGTTTCTTGGTCTAACTGGCCACAGGTAGTTGGGCGTTATTGGATACAAAAGCGTTCTTGCTCAAAGTGCGGAGAGCTGCAAATGCATAAAAAGCGTTTTTACCTAGGAGACTAACATGAATGAAAACTTGTGCGTACACGATTTTAGCTTTGGGTATTGCCCGCACCAGTGCATTAAGTTTGCTAACCTAAAAGAAAAGATTGCAGCTGATAAAAATAAGCTTTGTGAAGATTTTAATCAAAAGCCTTTGACGCGAGAAAAGCTGTTGGCGCGAAAGCGATTCCCTAAAATGTCTCCAGAAACTCGGGCTACGTTTACTAGGAAGATGATTTTATATCATTCAATGGAAAGACGATTTAAATACTAATATGGCAGGATACTTAACAGAACGCGACAAGTGCGATATATTGGATGAGTTTGACTGGGAGCTCCCTGCTGTGATTCAGGAAGTTATTGACTTACGCGAAAAAGTTTATAATTTAGAATCAAAGCTTGAGGATAAAGACGACCGCATCGAGGAGCTAGAAGGAGAAAACGCAGACCTCCAAAAAGAATTAGACGCCAAAGAATAATGCTTAATAAACTCGAAAAGGAGTTCTTAAAAGAAAGCAACGCTATTGAAAGCGTGTATGACGATGATTCGTTGCGCTATGCTGAGATAGCATGGGAATACCTTAAAGCTATTAAGGGTCCGCTGGTAACAAACGATGTTAAGCACGTGCATTATCTGCTTATGCAAAGCTTGCGTCCGGACATCGCGGGCAAGTGGCGTAAATGTGCAGTGCGTATTGGCTACCAGATTAAAAAGGAAGAATCGGAGGAAGCGTTAGACGCTAAGGTTGAGAATGTGCTTTCATTGATTAATAACGCTAAAGTAACTGAGCGTAACAGGCCTGCGGGCAAAAGCAAAGCTCGTCAAAAAGAAGGCCGCGACATAGAAGCACGAACAGCGCATTTATTATTTGAAGACGTACACCCGTTTGAAGATGGCAACGGGCGTGTAGGACGCATGTTATGGGAATACCACAGGCTTAAATTGCATCTTCCTATAAAAGTAATTCATGCTGACATGGATGAAAAGGGTTGGGACGGAGAGCAGGGGAATTATTACAAGTGGTTTAGATAATATGAAACTCGAAGAACAAGTTACATCAGTTGCGCTGAGCAATAAATTACGCAAACTTTTAGACGATATTAACGTTCAAAAGCCCAGTCTTTTTTATCGTGATTGGACAGGCGCAAAAGAGGACGAAGTAATGATGTGGGGTAATGAACCAGATTGGTGTGAAGATAATATACCTTGCTATACAGCTTCGGAGCTTGGAGAAATGTTGCCCTCAAGTGGAATAGAGTATCATAAGACAATTGATATCACGGGGAAGTGGAGCTGTGGTCAATCATACCCTAGTATGATTATCATCAAGGATGATAACGAAGCTAATGTTCGTGCAAGGATGTTAATATATCTTTTAGAGAATAAGCTTTCTCATTTAAAATAATATGTTTAAGCATACAGTTTCCCATCAAGGAGAATATCGTATTATAGAAATCTATAAGCGGGGCAACTCTATTCCAGCTAAGAACGTTAAGCTTAATATGCGCGGCAATGTTACAGCTATAGACAAAGATATTCTAAATTATTATAATATGAAGAATGATATTATCAAAATTACTTTTTTTGAAATAGGCCGTTCTTATTTTATTAAAACTTGGGATGCGATAAGGATTGCTAAGGAACAAAATCGCTTGCAAGTAGTCGCAGCAAACAACACCGAGGCAGCGTATTTTAGTATTCAAAATGAGTTTTATAAAACGCTTAAAGACTGTATTGAAGACCACAGAAAGCTACAACCGACGCTTTTCGACTCAAAAGTCGCTTAAAACGCAATTTTACGCGAATAAACACATGTTACTACAGCACATAGCACAATTCTTTTTAGGAGCAATACTAGGGGCTATTCTGGTTCCAGTAGTTATTGCTGTATTCTTGTTAACTTGTGTATTGTTATGCACCGCGGCGATTTGCTTGTTCTACGGGATTTTGCTATTATATATACGAATAAAGGTTTGGTGGCAACTTTGGAACATGCCCCAATATGGTAAGCAGGGTAAAATGCTTAAAAAAGAAAATGCAAATAAAAAACGCTGAAATAACAGAAACAATGTTAGGATTAGAGGGTCATGGGATTTTTTCTTTCATGATTTATTTAGGCTTTAATAAGCATTCTAGCCAAGGATTTGGGGGTTGGGTGCTAGGCCCGGGGACTGATAAGTTTATTAAAGAGGTATTAAAGGTTGTTGGCGTTGAAAAGTGGGAAGACCTTAAGGGAAAAGCGGTGCGTGCAGCAGAAGAGGACGG
>Ga0265338_10011158_pt1 | contig 10415 bp, 9 predicted proteins | sample 42126metaG_FD_193579 | JGI IMG/M metagenome (GOLD analysis project Ga0265338, IMG submission 193579) | Rhizosphere microbial communities from Carex aquatilis grown in University of Washington, Seatle, WA, United States - 4-21-26 metaG | ecosystem: Host-associated > Plants > Roots > Rhizosphere >... | reverse complement strand
TTGGAGGGAGCTGGTTACCGAGGCCGTGCTCATCTCGAGGATATCCGCTGTCTCCCGCGCGCTCCATCCAAGGACGTCGCACAGGAGCAGCACGGCGCGCTGACGGCCGGGCAGGCATTGGAGCGCGGTAAGGAAGGCCAGGGTCACGCTCTCCCGGACCTCGTAGCGTGTCTCGGGGCTCAGCCCGGGCCGCTCGTCCACCAGCGCGTCCGGCAGAGGCTCCAGCCACGGTGACTCCGGCGGGGGCGGCGCGAACGGCTCCAGAGGATTTCCCGGCGCGTGCGTGTCCGTGGGCATGGATCGCTTGCGCCGCTTTGCTAATGCGTCCAGGGACATGTTCGTGGCGATCCTGTAGAGCCATGCGCGCAGCGTGGACCGTCCCTCAAATGTGGCGAGACTGCGCCACGCGCGGAGAAATGTTTCCTGCACCATGTCTTCCGCATCCTCGATCGACCCGAGCATGCGGTAGCAATGCACGAGCAGCTCCCGCTCATGACGGGCGGCGAGCCCGTGGAATGCGCGGTCGTCTCCCGCGCGGGCCGCCTCCAGGCCCCTTGATTCATCTGCGACGATCGTGCTTTCCGACTGCATGGCTGCCTCCCCACTCCTGCCTGTCACGAGAGGTCGACATTCCTTCCCAGGTATTGCGAATAGTCGCGCGTGGCAGGGGTGTACTCTTCCCCGAGCATGTGAGAGGAGATCACAAAATCAGCAGTCGACCTGTTGCACGCGGTGGGGATGTTGTACAGCACGGAGATCCTCAGGAGCGCACGGACATCCACGTCGTGGGGGTGCGGCTGCATGGGATCCCAGAAAAAGATGAGGATATCGATCTTCCCGTCGGCGATCATGGCCCCGAGCTGCTGGTCGCCGCCGAATGGTCCGGACTTCAGCTTGACCACCTCGTACTGCGGCGCATGGTCCGGTTCAACCTGTTTTGCCAGGGCCTCTTCCACGAGTTTCCCGGTTGTTCCCGTGCAGACGAGCTGATGGTCCAGGAGCACGTTCCAATTCCAGCTTACCCACTCCACCATGTCTCTTTTGCAATTGTCGTGTGCAACGAGCGCGATACGTTTTTTGACGGCCATCATTCCTCGATTCTCCTTCTGAATATACTGGCGGGCGGTCGTCACTTCCAACTCGGCCGCTGGGTCCGGCCCTCCCGACCGCGGGGCCCGGCCGGCACGACGTGGCGTGATGGTGTAGAGTATGACCGCGATGAATCCCCGGATGGAAGAGATTGTCAAAGAGATCGATGCTGCCCGGTCAGAGCTCATCCACGTGGTCTCTGACGTGGACGGGGCCGCGACAGGTGCGCGCGAGGCCCCCGGTCAGTGGTCGATTGGTGAAATCATGCACCACCTTGTCCTCATGGAAAACCTCGTAACCACGCTGCTGGAAAAACAGATCCCGCGGGCAAAGGATCGGGGCGTCGGCGCTGACACGAGCACCGAGTCGCTGATTCACAGTCTTGATTGCTACGCGATAGAAACGGTTGTCGACAAGCTCACGGCCCCCCAGTCGGTCGTTCCCGCGCAGGGACGGACCAGGGGCGAGCTGTTGTCCCTGCTTTCCGATTCGCGCGCCAGATTGAAACTGGCAATCGATGAGGCGGACGGTATTGATCTGAGCCAGATGCATTTTCCGCATCCCGTGCTGGGGCGGCTCGACATGTACCAGTGGATACTCTTTGTGGGCAAGCACGAACGGAGACACATCGCGCAGATTGCGCGCGTGAAAGGTGCATGATGCAGATCCGACACGACAAAGAGTTTCCATTCGGCTATACCCCTGTCACTGAACTGAAAGGCCATCATGCCGAAACTCTCATGGATTTCGGAATACTGAGGCTGCAGGAAGGCGCCACGCATCACTTTGCGGCCGGGAAGGAGAGGGCGATCCTTCTCCTGTCCGGCGCGCTGGACATTTCCGCGGACGGAGTGAAGACCCGGATCAGCAGGCGGTCAATTTTCGACCAGGCACCCTGGTGCCTGCATCTCTCCTCTGAAGGGGAAGCCGCGGTGACAGCGGCAGGCGGCGAGGCGGAAATCTCTGTCCACGCGACAGTGAACCCGCGCGGCTTTCCCGCAAAGCTCTACACTCCCGAGGAATGCCGCAGCGAAGAGCGGGGCAAGGGTACGATGCGGGAGACTTCGACCAGGATCGTACGCACGATCATAGAAGATCCCCGGGCCCCCTGGTCCAATCTCGTCCTGGGAGAGGTGATCACATTCCCCGGGAAATGGTCCAGCTACCCGCCGCATCATCACCCCCAGCCCGAGATTTACCACTACAGATTCGCGCCCCCCGGGGGGTTCGGGTTTGCCGCCATCGGGGACGAGGGCTGCGTGGTGCACAATCGGGACACCATCCTCATTCCTCCCCACGCGGTTCATCCCCAGTCAGCCGCACCAGGCTACGCCATGTTCTACATCTGGGTGATCCGGCATTTGGACGGGGACCGCTACGGCGTGCCCACCTTTGTTCCCGAGCACTCCTGGGTCACTGACCCCGCGGCTAAGATCTGGCCGTAGCGCGCCGAAGGCGCGCGTAGGGCGGCAGGCGTTTGCGGACCAAACGCCGGGAGCCCGTAGGCCTTCTGCGGTACTCCGCAGAGTTGGATGCCGAGGGCGAGCGAGTCCACATCAAAGACAACGCCGCGCTGGTTCAAATCTGCGCGGCGTTGTATGATGGGCGCATTGCGAGGAGGGTGGTCATGATCGAACCAGGACGATTTGCTCTCAACAGGATCACTATTCCGTCACTAGGACTGGAGGATTTCTTCCGGTTTTCGGCGGATCTCGGGCTTGCAAAAGTCGAGCTCCGAAATGACCTCGACGGCCGGGATATCCTTGACGGTCTTTCTCCTTCCAAGGCAGCCGCGCTGGCCGAACGCCATGGAGTCCGGATCATCACCATCAATGCGCTGCAGAAATTCAACCTGAAATCGGTCCGGGCAAAGGCAGCGGAAGAGCTCGAGAAGCTGCTGGACCTGGCCGCCGCCATCCAGTGCCCGGCCATCGTGCTCTGCCCTAACAACGATACCAGGGACAGCAGGGACGCGGTCACCCGGGTGGCTGAAACGGTCGAGGCTCTGAAGGCGTTCGGTCCTTTGTTCATGAAGCGCGGCATGCTGGGATTCGTGGAGCCCCTCGGTTTTCCCGAATCCTCACTTTCATCCATCCTCGTGGCCATGGACGCGGCCAGGAGCTCGGGATTCACCTGCTATCGCGCAGTCTACGATACCTTCCATCACTTCCTGGGGCCCGACACCGAATCGGACATCGGGTCTCTCTACGACGTTTCCCGCACCGGGCTCATTCATGTATCGGGCGTTGAATCCGGAATCCCCAAGGAGAAGTACCGGGATGAGCACCGCGTTCTTCCCGGCGCGAAAGATCGGACCTTCAGCAAGGAGCAGATCGAACGCCATGTGGCCCTGGGATACTCCGGAGATATCTCGTTTGAACCCTTCTCAGCTGCCGTACAGTCCATGCCGCCCAAAGAGCTGGCAGCGGCCGTGAAGCGGAGCGTGGAGTACCTGCGGGGTTGATGGAACAGAGTGCACAAGCTGCCAGTGGCGGGGCGGCCGGCTGCGGCCGTGCTTAGTTCCGCCGCACGTTCTTCCGCACGTCAATGGTCACCGCCACGACGATAATGATCGCGCGCGCAACCTGTTGAAAGTCCGCGGAGACATTCAGGATATCCAGCCCGTTCTTCATGACCCCGATGATGAGGGCGCCGATGAGCGTTCCCCCTGCGCTGCCCAATCCTCCCGCGAGGCTGGTTCCCCCAATGACCGACGCGGCAATGGCATCCAGCTCGTAGCCGAGCCCGAGCCCCGGCTGGCCCGAGCCGATGCGCGCGGTGAGCACGATAGCAGCCACAGCCGCAAGGAATCCCGCGAACGTGTAGACCAGGATCAGGTAGCGGTCGGTCTTGATCCCTGACACCACCGCCGCCTGGAGGTTGCTGCCCAGGGCGTAGGTATAGCGGCCCCACAAGGTGTGCTGCAGGATAACGTACGTGATTGCCACGCAGACAAGGAGGATGATCGCCGGATTCGGTATGCCGAGGATCGAACCCTGTCCGATGGCTTGAAACGAATTGACGAGGCTCCCGCGAGGCCGTCCCTGGGAATAGATGAATGCCCAGCCGCGGGCGAAGGTCATCATACCCAGAGTTGCAATGAAGGGCGGGATCTTGAGCTTGGAAATCATTGCGCCGTTCAGGAATCCAATTGCAACTCCGACTGCGAGACCGATCAACAGGACGACGCCGACCGGCCAGGGGCTCCCGCCCTTGAAAAGGCGGTCCATGGCATCCGTGCTCTGGAGCAGGCTGGCCACCGCGACGGATACGATTGCCACCACGGCGCCCGAAGAGAGGTCGATGCCTGCCGTGATGATGCACATTGTGACGCCCAGTGCGATGATTCCGATCACGCTGATCTGCCGCAGGACGTTCAGCAGGTTGTTGATCCGCAAGGAAATCCCACCGGAAAGTATTGCGATGATGATGATGAGCCCGACAAGGATCAGCAGGATGCTGTACTTGCTCATGAACGCCAGGACGGAGGATTCCCTTCTGGTGGAGACCTTTTCGGCTTCAATCACGGCTGTCCCTCCGCGTCACGGTACCGTGCGCGGCACTCCGCGCAGTTCCGTGGCATTATTTTAGCGGTCAATAGTAGTGGACTTCCTTGAACGTGCTGAGCGGCTCGCCCGTGGCCATGTGCAGGATCTTCTCCTGCGTCGCCTCGGCCCGGCCGACCTCTCCGACTTTCCGCCCCTCGTGCATCACCATGATCCGGTCCGACATGGCCAGGATCTCCGGCATCTCGGAGGAGATCAGGATAATCGCCTTGCCTTCTCGTGCAAGGTTGGACATGATCTTGTAAATCTCGCTCTTCGTGGCGACGTCGATTCCGCGGGTCGGCTCGTCCATGATCAACAGGGCGGGGACCGTGGCCAGCCACCGCGAGACGAGAACTTTCTGCTGGTTGCCTCCGCTCAGGAACATGACGAGCTGTTCGAGGCTGGGTGTCTTGATCCGCAGGGAGCCCACCGCGTCGTTGCATAGCTTACGCAGCGCTCGGTGGTTGATGAAGACCGCGTTCAGGTTTTTGCGCAGGCTCGGCATGGTGATGTTGTCCCGCACCGAAAGGTTCAGGTACAGACCGCTCCTTTTCCTGTCTTCGGTAAGGAAAGCGATGCCGTGCCTGATGGCGTCGTAGGGGCTTTCTATCTTCACGCTCTTTCCGCGGACTTTCACCACACCCGCCTGTTTCGGCGTAACCCCGAAGAGCGCCTCCATGACCTCAGTGCGGCCGGCTCCAATAAGGCCCGCGATCCCGAATATCTCCCCTGCGCGGACGGAGAAGCTGATGTCCTTGAAATACCCGTGACGGGTGAGCCCTTCCACTTCCAGTACGGGCGCACCGAAGGTCGCGTTCTCTTTCTGGAAGAACTGGTCGATGGTGCGGCCGACCATCATCTTGATCAGCGTCTCACGGTTCAGATTGGCGCTGTCCTCGTGGCCCACGAACTCGCCGTCCCGGTACACCGAGACTTCGTCCGTGATCGCAAAGACCTCGTCCATCTTGTGCGTGATGTAGATCACGGCGACTCCGCGCTGCTGGAGGTCCCTGATGATGGTGAACAGGTGCGCCACTTCCTGCTCGGTGAGCGCGGAGGTGGGCTCGTCCATGATGATCAGGTCTGCCTTGCGTGAGACGGCTTCCGCAATCTCCACGAGCTGCATCTGGGCCACACTGAGCCTGCCCATAATCTGATTCGGCTTGAGGTTGATCTTCAGCTCCGCCAGCATCGCCCCCGCGGCCTTGTCGATTGCCCGGTGGTCAATAAGGCCGAACCGGTTTTTCATCTCCCGGCCCAGGAAGATGTTCTGTGCGACCGTCATATAGGGGAGCGGGCTCATCTCCTGGTGGATCATGGAGATCCCCTGGATGAGAGCATCATGCACGTTTTCGAATTCGACCTGCTTTCCTCGCAGGGTGATTGTCCCCGCGTCGGGCCGGTACAGCCCGATGGCTATTTTCATGAGGGTGGATTTCCCGGCACCGTTCTCACCCATGACCCCGTGCACGGTTCCCGGGCGGACTGAAAGACCGACCCCCTTCAAGGCATGGACGCCGGGAAAGGTCTTGTGGATGCCCTGCATTTCCAGGATGAACTCACTCACGATTCCATTCGCTCCCTGGTGGCCTCGCACAGCGGAAATGCAGGGCCGGGCGGCGTGCCCGGCCCTGCTGCGATCATAACCTACTTCATGTACTTCTTGTAGTTGTCGAATGTGACCTGTTCGAACGGAATGGCCGTGAACACAGGCACGCTCTGCTTGTTGATCAGCTTGAGAGCGGTCTGGACGGCCCCCCGGCCCTGGGCCCCGCCGTTCTGGAATACGGTCATGTCCAGTCTCTTGTCGGAAATGAACTTCAACGCGTCGGACGTTGCGTCGACCCCGGTCACGACCACTTTGTCCTTCATTTTCTTTTCTTCGAGCACGAGCACTGCGCCGATGGCCATCTCGTCATTGTTGGCGATGATGGCGTCGATCTTCTCTCCGCTTGCCAGCCAGTCCTCCACTACGGTGACCGCATCAGGCCGCGAGAAATTCGCCGTCTGCTCGCGAACAACCTTCATGCCCGGATACTTTGCGATGACGTCTTTGCTCCCTTGCGTCCGCCCGATCTGCGGGGCGGTTCCCATTGAACCCATCAGGATGGCGACATTGCCCTTGCCGTTGAGCTTCTTGGCCACGAACTGGGCCTCGAGGTTCCCCGCCACCACTTCGGGAGATGCGACTGCAACGACTTTGCCCGCGGAAAGCGCGGAGTCGTCAGGTTTGCGGTTGAAGTAGACGAGCGGGATCTTGGCATCGAGGCAGAGCTGTGTGATCCGGGGAGCAATGGTCTGGTCAATGACGTGGATGAGAATCGCGTCGACTCCCTGGGTGATGAAGTTCTCCACCTGCTTGATCTGCTCGTTCGGATCTCGTTTTCCGTCTGCGGCAATAATGTCGACGTTGCTCTTCTTCGCCTCGTCGGTGAGCTGATCGAGCGCGTAGCGCATGAACACGTCATTGAAGTCTTCGATGGTTACGCCCATCTTGAGCTTGCCGGCCGAGAATGCAGTCGGTGCGATCATGAGCGCGACTACCGCAATGAAAAGGAACTTCCTCATACGGGCCTCCTTGAAAAGATTTTTCGCGTCTGCAATGCAAACGCTTGCATATAACGGGGAAAAAAATAAAGAAACTCCCGCATCCTAACCAAGTAATTTCGCTCCCCATCAAACCGTTGTCAAGTGGATTCTCTTCATTTGTCCGGATCCGGGATCATCTGGTCCCGGATAAGCCCCACCAGGTCATCCACCGCCTTGCTGAATTGCCGCAAAGTCCTGCGGGTAGCCCCGAAGCCATCGAACTCCTCCGCCGTCATGCCCTTTTCCGAATATGCGCGGCGGAAGTCCTCGAACTTCCCCTCGAGCTCCTCCAGGATTTTTCCGTCCACCGGGGTGTCCATTCGAGCTTCCACGCGCACGTCTGAAGCGTTGAACCTGTTCTGCCATTCAAATGGGGGGGAGATCACCACATCCCCTCCGATGAGCTGGCTCCAATGCAGGTGATTGCGGAACGCAGCGGACAGGAGACGCAGCCGGTAGCCGCGTTTCCTGTAGATCTGGTAGGCCTTTTTCATCACGGCCACACCTGCCCAGTCGAACACGCGCGGATCCGCGATGACGTTCTGCTTCTCCGCCACCACCCTCAGCCAGTCGTCGAGCCGTCCCACCATCAGGGTGCACACTGGCCCCATCCTGCTGATGTCCTTCTTCTCTTTCTCCCGAAGGGACAGCCCGCGCTCCACCGCTTCCGCAACGGCAATTGCCTGCGGGAGGGTAAAGCTCACCGTTGCGTTGATGCTGATGCCGCGGTGCGTAGCCTCCTCGATGGCCTCCATGCCCGCCCGCGTGGCGGGGATCTTCACGATCATGTTGGGCGCCAGGCTGTCGAACCGGACAGCCTGTTCCACGATGCCGCGCGGGTCCCGGTAGAGGCGGGGATCGGTCTGGATGGACAGGCGCCCGTTTTTCCCCTTTTCCCTGTCGAAGACCGGCTTCAGGAGCTCAGCGGCCTTGATCGACATCTCCTCCACCACGCGCCAGGCCACCTCGCCGTCAGAGGCGGCCGGCATGTCACGGATGAGCTGGGCAATCCTGTCCTTCCAGAGGCTCCATTCCTTCTTCAGCACGGTGAGCACGATGACGGGGTTGCAGGTTGCCCCCACGGTGCCATTGATCTCGATGGAGGGCCCGAGCTCCTGCAGGGAACAGGAATCGTTCCATAGCACGGTGGGCGTGGTCCGGGTCATTTCACGGAGCCGGCTCTCCGATTTTTCAGTCTGCATTTCGTCCCCTCACAGTCCCGTCTTCTCGCGAATGAAGCTGCGCGCCTTCACCGCGTACTCGAAAGGGTTTGCCAGCGCGGGATCCTGCTCAGCCTCCACCACGTACCAGCCGCGGTAGCCGCTTTTCTTCAGGCTGCGGAATACCGGCTCGAAGCTGACCCCTCCGTCTCCTGGCACGGTGAAGACACCTGCCTTCACTGCCTGCAGAAAGCTCATCCGCTCGCGTTTCACGCGCGCCAGCACGTCTGAACGGACGTCCTTCAGATGCACGTGGCGGACCCGCGCCGCGTAGCGATCGAGGACGGCTATGGAGTCTTCACCGGAAAAGGCCAGGTGCCCCGTGTCATATAACAGGGACAACCGGGAGGGATCCGTCATTCCCATCAGACGGTCGATCTCCGCCGCGGTCTGTACGCCCGTTCCCATGTGATGATGGTAGGTGAGCGTCATGCCCTTTTCTGCCGCCCGCGCGCCCAGCGCATTCAGCCCCTCGGCAAGCCGCTTCCATTCCTCGTCGGTGAACTCCGGCTTTCCTTCGAAGATTGGAACGTCCTGCCTGCCTTGAACCGAGTGTCCCTGTTCCGCGGCCCCAATGATCCGGGCTCCCACTGCAAAGAGAAAATCCCGATGCGCAATGAATGCCTTTTCCACCTCTTCGTAGGGCCGGGTCGTGAGGAAAGAGCTGAACCACGCGTTGCAGATCGTCAGGCCGCGCAGGTCCAGATATCTTTTCAGAACCTGCGGGTCACGGGGATACTTGTTTCCCACTTCGCTGCCCTCGTAGCCGGCCAGCGCCATCTCGGAAATGCACTGTTCAAAGGTATTGCTCCCGCCGAGCTCGGGCAGGTCATCGTTAGTCCAGGCGATCGGCGCGATGCCCAGCCGGACATTTTTCTCCTTCATTCCATCCTCCTAAAACTTCCGCGCCGATTCGACTTCCTTGGTGATCTTCCTGGCCGCCGCTTCCACCTTCGGGTTTTCTGAAACCTGCGCGGTCCCCACGCGCCACCAGGATTCGTAGTCATGCGTCATGGACTTCGCGGTCACTTTTGCGTCGATCACCGTGCAGACATCGCCGGCAAGGGCGCTTTTCACCGCGGCTCGGAACTGGTCCATGGTCGCGACAGAATACCCGCGTGCTCCGTAGCTTTCCCCGTTCTTGGCAAAATCAAGGCTGATCAGGCTGCCCGTCAATCTCCCCGTGGCCGGGTCGCGCCGGCGGAGGTCATTGCCGAACTTCGTGATTCCCTGGCTCGCCTGGAGGTTATCGATGCACTGGTAGCCGGCATTGTCGAAGACCACGATGTTGATCTTGATGCCTTCCTGGATGGCAGTCAGCAGCTCCGAGTGCAGCATCACATAGGAGCCGTCCCCTACCAGCGCGAAGACCTCCCGGTGGGGCTCTGCCATCTTGGCTCCGAGGGCTGCCGCGATCTCGTAGCCCATGCAGGAGAAGCCGTATTCCATGTGATAGGAGCCCGGCGCGCGCGTACGCCACACCCGCTGGAGGTCGCCGGGGATGCTTCCCGAGGCGCCGACAACAATGGCATCCCTCGGCAGGAGCTCTTCATTGAGCTCCCCCAGGAGACGGACCTGGGAGAGTCCTGCCGGGTCGTCCTCCGTATACAGGCGCTCCTCTTCTGTTCTCCACTCGGACCGCGCCCGCCTCACTTCATCGGCGTAGCCGGATTTCCACCCTGATGCGCGAAGCGCTGCGGTGAGCGCCGTGAGCGTTTCCCGCGCGTCCGCCCTGACCGAAAGCGCATTCATTTTTGCGGCATCGAAAGGGTTCACGTTGATGCTGAGGACCGCTGCGCGGGGATTGCGGAAGAGGTTGCGCGAACCGGACGTGAAGTCCCCCAGACGCGTGCCCACCGCAATGACGAGGTCTGCGTCCCGGGCAATCCTGTTGGCAGCCAGGCCGCCGGTGACCCCGATCCCGCCGAGGTTGAGGGGGTCCTCCCAGGGCAGGACGCCCTTGCCGGCC
>Ga0265338_10011157_pt1 | contig 10416 bp, 9 predicted proteins | sample 42126metaG_FD_193579 | JGI IMG/M metagenome (GOLD analysis project Ga0265338, IMG submission 193579) | Rhizosphere microbial communities from Carex aquatilis grown in University of Washington, Seatle, WA, United States - 4-21-26 metaG | ecosystem: Host-associated > Plants > Roots > Rhizosphere >... | reverse complement strand
GCGCATCGTCAACGAGCCCACGGCCGCCTGCTTGGCCTACGGCATCGACAAGAAGGGCAAGGAGGAGAAGATCCTGGTCTTCGACCTGGGCGGCGGCACGCTCGACGTCACGATCATGGACTTCGGCCACGGCGTCTTCGAGGTCATGTCCACCAGCGGCGACACGCAGCTGGGCGGCACGGACATGGACAACGCCTTGATCGACTTCGTCGCCGGCGAGTTCAAGAAGGAGACCGGCGTCGACATCCGCAAGGACCCGATGGCCTGGCAGCGCGTGCGCGAGGCGGCCGAGAAGGCCAAGATCGAGCTCTCCACGACGATGGAGACCGACATCAACCTCCCGTATCTGACGGCCGTCGACAACCAGCCCAAGCACTTGGCCATGCGCTTCACGCGCGCCAAGCTCGAGGCGCTGGTCGAGCCCATCGTCAAGCGCTGCAAGCAGTCGATCGACCAGGCGCTCAACGACGCCAAGCTCAAGACCGCCGACATCTCGCGCATCATCCTGGTCGGCGGCCCGACGCGCATGCCGATCGTGCAGAAGTTCGTCGAGGACTACGTCGGCAAGAAGGTGGAGCGCGGCATCGATCCGATGGAGTGCGTGGCCACCGGCGCGGCCGTGCAGGCCGCCGTGCTCACGGGCGAGGTCAAGGACGTGCTGCTGCTCGACGTGACGCCGCTGACGCTCGGCATCGAGACGCTGGGCGGGGTCATGACGCCGCTCATCGAGCGCAACACGACGATCCCCGTCGAGAAGTCGCAGGTGTTCTCCACGGCGACCGACAACCAGCCCGCGGTGACGGTGCACGTGATCCAGGGCGAGCGGCCGCGGGCTTCCGACAACGTGAGCCTCGGCAAGTTCGACCTCGACGGCATCCCGCCGGCGCCGCGCGGCATGCCGCAGATCAAGGTGACGTTCTCGATCGACGCCAACGGCATCTTGAGCGTGAAGGCCGAGGATCAGGGCACGAAGAAGTCGCAGCACATCACGATCACGGCCCCGAACAAGCTGTCGCCGGAAGAGGTTCAGAAGTTCGTCAAGCAGGCCGAGCAGTTCTCCGACGAGGACAAGAAGTTCAAGGAGAAGGTGGCCGCCAAGAACGAGGCGGATGCCGTCCTCTTCTCCGCCGAGAAGGCCCTCAAGGAGCACGGCGACAAGGTCTCGCAGGACGAGCGGACCGCCATCGACCGCGGCATCAGCGACCTCAAGGAGGCGATGAAGAGCGAGGACGTCTCGCGCATCAACTCCGCCAAGGAAGAGCTGCTCAAGGCCTCGCACAAGCTGGCCGAGCAGGTCTACAAGGAGCAGCAGGCCAAGGCCGGCGCCGGCGCCGAGTCCGCCGGTCCGCAGCCCGAGGCCAAGTCCGGCGATGAGGGCGTCGTGGACGCCGAAGTCGTGGACGAGAACAAGGGCAAGTGACGTTTACCGGGCATAGCGGTCGGGGTGGGAATGGCTGAGGACTATTACAGCCTGCTGGGCGTGGCGCGCAGCGCGACGGAGGCCGAGATCAAGACGGCCTACCGCAAGCTCGCCATGAAGTACCACCCCGACCGCAATCCCGGGGATAAGAAGGCGGAGGAGCAGTTCCGCCGCATCAACTCGGCTTACGAAGTCCTGTCGGATCCGAAGAAGCGCCAGATCTACGACCACTACGGCGAGGCGGGCGTCTCCGGCGCCGGAGCGGGCGGGCCCAACCCGTTCGGCGGCGCGGGGGGCTTCGGCGGCGGGGCCGGGGTCGACGTCAACGACGTCTTCGGCGACCTCTTCGAGAGCTTTTTCGGCGGGGCGGCCGCAGGCGCGGGCGGGCGCGCCGGCGCGACGCAGCGGCGCGGCGCCGACCTGAAGGTCGAGGTGGAGGTCTCCCTCGAGGACGCCTACGCCGGCACGCAGCTGCCGCTGCACTTCGACCGCACGACGGCCTGCAAGACCTGCAAGGGCTCGGGCGCCAAGCCGGGCGCCTCGCCCAAGCGCTGCGCGCGCTGCCGCGGCAGCGGACGCGTGCAGTTCTCGCAAGGCTTCTTTTCGATGAGCCAGGCCTGCCCGGAGTGCGGCGGCGAAGGCCAGACCATCGACCAGCCGTGCAAGGATTGCCGCGGCGCCGGCCGCATCCGCGAGTCGGCCAAGCTCACGGTGAAGGTGCCTCCCGGCATCTACGACGGCGCGACGCTGCGCATCTCCGGCGAAGGGGAGGCGGGGCTGCGCGGCTCGCCCGCGGGCGATCTCTACGTGCACATCCGCGTCAAGCCCGACCCGCGCTTCGAGCGGCACGAGGACGATCTGATCGCCGAGCGCCAGATCGACATCGCCGAGGCGGCCCTCGGCACGACGCTCGAGGTGCAGACCTTGTCCGGCGACAAGCCGCACATCAAGCTGCCGGCGGGCGTGCAGCACGGCGCCCAGTTCCGCGTCCGCGAGAAGGGCATGCCCAAGCTCCACGGTCGCGGCCACGGCGACCTGATCGTCAAGGTGAAGGTGGCCGTGCCGCGCGAGCTGACGGCGCGCCAGCGCGAGCTGCTGGAAGAGCTCCACCGCTCCTTTCAAGAGCACCCCCACGGCGAGTCCGGCCTCTTCGGCAAGATCTTCGGCAAGGAGTAACGAGTAAACAGCGGGGTTCAACCCCATTGTTTACTTGTTACAATCGCCAGCCATGCCGCAGTTTTTTTTGCCGCTCGACACGCCGGCCGACCCGAAGGACTTCCACCTCAAGGGGCCCGAGGCCTTCCATCTCGTGAAGGTCATGCGCGCCCAGCCGGGCGAGACCGTCTCGCTCTTCGACGGGCGGGGCGGAAAGTATGAGGGCGTGATCGAGACGATCCACGAGGACGGGTCCGTGTCGGGGAAGATCACGTCGACGGCCGCCGGGCCGGCCGCGGCGGCCGCTCCCGTCCATCTGTATCAAGGGCTCCTCAAGGCGAGCCACTGGGATTTCGTGCTCGAGAAGGCCACCGAGCTCGGCGCGGCCTCCTTCACGCCGCTGCTGACGCCCCGCACCGTCGTGCTCCTGCGCGAGGAGCGGGCCAAGGCCAAGCAGGAGCGCTGGGAGCGCGTGATCATGGCGGCGGCGAAGCAATGCCAGCGCGGCTCGCTGCCGCCGCTGCGCGCTCCCGTCGAGTTTCGAGACGCGATCCGCGCCTGCGCCGGGCGCGAGGGCGAGATCACCGCGCTGGCCTGGGAAGGCCTCTGCGGCAGCGGCGCCCGCCAGTCGCTCGGCGCGGCGCTGCGCGAGGCGGCCGCGGCCGGCCCCGTCAAGGCGGTCAACGTCTTCATCGGCCCCGAGGGCGGCTTCTCCGACGAGGAAGTGGAGCTGGCGCGCGCCACGGGCGCGGTCATCTTCGGTCTCGGCCCGCGCGTCCTGCGCGCGGAGACGGCCGCGCTCGCGGCGCTCGCCGTCGTGCAGTACGAGCTGGGCCAGCTCTGATCCCGACCTCCGCCGCAACATGACGGCCGTCATGTTCCCGCAACATGACAGCAAACATGGTCCGCGCCCCGCGAGTCAAGGCATGATAGGAGCTCGCTCATGCCGATCCCCAGCAGTCGCTCCGCGCGGCGTCCGGCCGCGGCGCGCCAGGCGATGGTCGCCTGCGCGCATCCGGACGCGGCCGAGGCGGGGCTCGCCGTCCTTCGCCGCGGCGGCACGGCCGCGGACGCCGCCGTCGCCGTCAACGCCGTGCTCGGCGTCGTGCATCCCTGCTACTGCGGGATCGGCGGCGACTTCTTCTGCCTGTATTACGACGCGCCGTCCGGCGCCGTATCCTTTCTCGACGGCGGCGGGCGCTCCGGCTCGCGCGCGTCGCTAGAGGCGCTGGCCCGCGCGGGTCTTTCGCAGCCGCCGCGCCTCGGGGCCGGCTCGGTGGTCGTTCCGGGATGCGTGGACGCTTGGGCTCTCTTGCTCGAGCGCTTCGGCACCAGGAGCCTGGACGAGCTCCTCCGGCCGGCGATCTCGCTGGCGTCGGACGGCATAGTGCCGACGCGCTTGGTCCGAAACTAGATCGCCTCGATGGCGCCTTTGATCGACGACCCCGAGTGGCGCCGGATCTTCCTGCGGAGCGGCCGGCCGCCGCGCGCGGGCGAGAGGATCGCCCAGCCGGACTTGGCCCGGACGCTGTCGGCCGTCGCGCGGCGGGGGCGCCAGGGCTTCTATGACGGAGAGATCGCCGGACGCATGGCGCGCCGCCTCGCCTCGGGCGGCTTCGTCGACGCGGAGGACTTCGCCGCCCACGCCGGCTCTTGGGGCCGGCCGCTGTCGATCGAGTACCGCGGCGTGACGGTCTATGAGCCCCCGCCGCCGACTCCCGGCTTTTCGGTCCTCCTCGCCCTGGGGCTGCTCGAAAGCGACGGCGCCGCGTCGCTCGCATTCGAGTCTCCGGAGCGGGCTCATCTGCTCATCGAGGCCGCGAAGCTCGCCTATGCCGATCACAAGCGGCGCCTGACGGCGCGCGAGGCGGTTGCGCTGCTGGATCGCGAGTCGGTGGCCGCGCTGCGGGCGCGGCTCGATCCGCGCCGCGCCGGCCTCACGGTGGGCGCCGACGCCGCGGGCGACACGACGGGCTTTGTGATCGTCGACGAATGGGGCAGCATGGCGAGCGTCATCCAGAGCGTCTTCTCCGCCTTCGGCTCCGGCGTGGTGCCCGAAGGCACCGGCGTCGTGCTTCACAATCGGGGCCACTCCTTCGTCGCGCGCGCCGGTCATCCGAACGCTTTCGGCCCGCGGAAGCGTCCGTTCCATACGCTCATCGCGGCCATGGCCCTGCGCGACGGGCGGCCGGCGCTCGGCTTCGCCACCATGGCCGCGAACGGCCAAGCGCAGCAGCTCCATCTCCAGTTCCTCTCGAACGTGCTGGATCTCGGCATGAACGTGCAGGAGGCTCTCGATCGGCCCCGGTTCATCGCGGGACCGCCGCACTCCGCCGCGGACGCCGTCTGGATCGAGAGCGACTGGCCCTCCAAGACGCTCCGCGCCTTGGAGGCGCGCGGTCACAGGCTGGAGAGAGCGCGCCGGAGGCATCCCTTGATGGGGCAAGGGCACGCCATCGCGGTCGACGGCGGCCTCCTGCTCGGGGGCGCCGATCCGAGGGGCGATGGGACGGCGATCGGCTACTGACATGCTCGAGCTCGACAACGTCTCGCAGGACTTCCCGTCGCCGGCGGGCCCGAGGCCGGCCTTGACCGGCGTGTCGCTGGTCGTGCCGCGCGGCTCCTTTCTCAGCGTCATCGGCCCTTCCGGGTGCGGCAAGACGAGCTTGCTGCGCCTGCTCGCCGGCCTGGACGCGCCGGCCAAGGGCGCCATCCGCCACGACGCGCGGCGGGTGGAGGGCCCGAGCCCTTCTCGCGCCATCGTCTTCCAGCAGTACGCTCTCTTCCCTTGGCTGACGGCGGCGCGCAACATCGAGTTCGGCCTCAAGGCGCGCGGACTTTCCGCGCGAGAGCGGCGCGAGCGCACGGCGCGCTTCATCGAGCTGGTGGGCCTGGAAGGCTTCGAGGACGCGTATCCTCATCAACTCTCGGGCGGCATGCAGCAGCGCGTGGCGATAGCCCGCGCTCTCGTCGGCGAGCCCGACGTGGTGCTGATGGACGAGCCGTTCGGGGCCTTGGACGCGTTGACGCGCGAACGGATGCAAGAGGAGGTCCTTCTCTTGCGCGAGCGCACGGGCGCCACGTTCGTCCTCGTCACGCACAGCGTCGACGAGGCGGTCTTCCTGGGCGATCGCGTGGCCGTTCTCAGCGATCGGCCCGGGAGACTGACCGCTATGATCGAGGTAGAGCTCGGTCGCCCGCGGCGCGCCGACATGCGCACGGAAGACGAGCGTTTCGCCCGCGCCAAGAAGGCCGTGCTGGGCGCTCTCGGCGCGCGGAGGACCGTGGATGCGTGAGCGCCGAGCCCGGCTGCGCCAAGCGACGGCCCTGGCCGTCGTCTTGGCCGCGTGGGAGACGGCGGCGCGGAGGCATTGGCTGGCGCCGGTCATGCCCGCTCCATCGGCCGTGGCCCGAGCTCTTCTGGCCCTGGCTCGCGACGGATCCCTGTTCAGAGACGCGCTCGCCAGCGTCGAACGCGTCATCGTCGGCTTCTCCGCGGCCGCGGTCGCGGGCGTCGGGCTCGCCGCTCTCCTCGCACGCTCGGAGCCGCTGGCGGATTGCCTGGTTCCTTTGATAGAGCTCCTGCGCCCGATCTCCGTCATCGCTTGGGTGCCGATCGCCGTCCTCTGGTTCGGGATCGGCGACGGCTCCGCGTGGTTCGTGATCTTCATCGGCGGCTTCTTCGCCGTATTCACCAACGCCTTCGCCGGTTTTCGCTCGGTCGCTCGAGCTCATGTGGAGGCGGCGCGCTGCCTGGGCGCCGGACCGCTGCTGTTCGTCCGCGAGGTCCTGTGGCCCTCGGCGCTTCCGCATATCCTGACCGGCTTGCGCATCGGCAGCGGGACCGCCTGGACGGCGGTCATCGCGGCGGAGCTGATCTCAGGCCGCTCGGGCCTGGGCTACATGATCGAGCTGTCGCGCATGATGATAGAGACGGAGAACGTGCTCGCGGGGATGATCGTCATTGGTCTCATCGGCCTCGCCATGAACGCCGGCTTCGTCTGGCTGGAAGGGCGGCTGATCCCATGGAGGGAGGAAAGAACATGAACCATCGTTGGATGATGGCGGCGCTGGTCGCCGCTTGGACGTGCGGGGCGGCGCCTGCCCTGGCCGCGGCGCCCGACGCGCTGCGGATCGGCTACCACGCCGCGTGGACGGGACAGGGAGAGATCTTCGAGACCCTCGCGCACACCAATATCCTGCAGCTCAACGGGATCGAGCCCAAGTTCACCGTCTTCGCGTATGGAGGGCCCCTGGGCGAGGCCCTCGTGGCGGGGGACCTGGACGTCGGCCTGGCCGCCGACGTGCCGATCCTGCGCGCCGTCGCCCGCCGCGACGGCTGGAAGGTGGTCAGCCGCACTCACGATTGGAACTGGGTGCTGATGGCTCGTCCGGACAGCGGCATCCGTACTTTCCGCGACCTGCGGGGCAAGAGACTGGCCGCCCCGTTCGGGACCTCCACCTTCCCGCGCGCGTACCGGAGGCTGCTGAAGGAGGGCTTCAAAGACCCGTTTCACGAGATGACGATCACCAACCTGGATCTCGCTCAGGAGGTGCCGGCGCTGCAGGCCGGCTCCGTCGACGCCATCGTCACTTGGGCGCCCACGTCCGAGAAGGCGGTCGAAACCGGCGCGGCGAAGGTCATCGCGCAAGGCGAGCCGGGCGACGGTCTGTCGTGGCAGGCTCTCGGGCCCAACGTCCTGGCCGACCGGCGCCTCGCCGTGCGCTACCTCAAGTCCTACATCCTGGCCGTCTGGTGGGCTTCGAATCATCTGGATCAAGCGCAGCGGTGGTACGCCAAGACCTCGGGCTTGTCGCCCGAGCTCCTCAAGCGCTGCGCGAAGGAGGATCGCTATTTGCGCGCTCCCGTCAAGAGCATCCGCGGGATCGACCTGGCGATCAGGCCGTCCGAGATCCGCGAGGTGCAGGGGGTCATGGACTTCTTGGTCCAGCAAAATCTGCTGCACGCGAATATGGACGTGGGGGGCTTGGTGGACGGCTCGCTCATCGCCGAGGCGCAGCGAGAGGCTCGCCAAGTCTCGGCGGCCCAACTGGCCGCGATAAGGGTCACGGCGCCGTGACGGCCCCGGCGCGCGGCCCGGTCGTCGTCATCGGCGCCGGACCGGCCGGCGTCGCCGCGGCCGAGGCCGCCGTCGAGGCCGGCGCCCCGTGCGCCCTTCTGGACGAGGGCCCGCCGACGGCCGCGTGGGCGGGCCTTCCGGCCTCGCTGCGGCGGCGCGTCGACGCGCGTTGGCGCGCCGCCGCTCTCGCCGTCTGGGCGGACCGCCGCGTCCTGCTGCGCCAGGGACGGCGGACTCTCCTGCTCGGCGCTCGCGGCGTCGTCGTCGCCACGGGCGCCAATGATCTGAGCGTTCCTTGGCCGGGGTGGACGCTGCAGGGAGTCTTGCCGTCGCGGGAGGCGTTGCGCGCCCCCGCGGCGCTCGAGGGACGCGGCCTCGTCATCGGCGTGGCGCCGTTCGCCCTGGAGACGGCGTTGCGGCTGCGCCGCCGCGGCGCGCGCCTCGCGGCCGTCGCCTTCGTGGGGCCGCGTCCGTCCGCCGAGCAGCGGCTGTTCTTGTGGGGCGACGAGGCGGACGCGGCGGCGGAGCTGGCGCGCGCGGGGGTGACGCTGTTGGAATCGACCGCCATGATCGAGGCGATAGGCGAGCGCGGCCAGGTCGTCGCGGCGGCGGTCGCGCCGGCGCGCGAAAGCGACTGGATGCCGAGGTCGACCGAACGAAGGCTCGTCCGCGCCGACTACGTGGTTTGCGCCTACGGCCCCGTGCCCGAGGCGGCGCTGTGCCGGGCGGCGGGCTGTCGAGCGGCCGACGAGCCGGCGTCCGGCTGGGCGCCGCGCGTCGATGAGCGCCTGGAGACGAGCGTGCCGGGATTGTTCTGCGCCGGCGCCGCGGCCGGCTCGCGCGGCTTGGGACTCGCGCGGGCGCACGGAAGGGAGGCCGGCGCCGCCGCGGCCGGCCGCGCTCTGACGCGGCTGCGGCGCCTGTGGCCCGGCCGCGCCGCCTGCGACGCCGCGTACGCGCCGCGGCCGGGCCTTTGGGCCGCGGCGACGCCGGCGACCGTCGTGTGTCCGTGCGAAGGAGTGTCCCTCCAAGCGCTGCGCGCCGAAGCCGCTCGCGAGCCCGGCCGGGACATCGCCGCGCTCAAGCTCGCGACGCGGGTAGGCATGGGAGAGTGCCAGGGGCGGCGGTGCGGACCGGCGGCGCGGGCGTTGTGCGGAGCTTGGGCCGCGGGGACCTTCGGCGCGCGGCCGCCGGCTCGTCCCGTCGAGCTGGGGGCGCTGGCTCGCATGGAGGAGGCGTGAGCGAGCGCGGCGCCGACGTGGCCGTCGCCGGCGCGGGCGTCATCGGCTCGGCCGTCGCGTATTACGCGGCGCTGCGCGGCCTGCGCGTCGTCGTCTTCGACGCGCCGCGTCCCGGCCAGGCGACCACCGCGTCCGCGGCCGGCCTGTGGCCGGTCGGCGAGTCGCTCGGCTTCGGCTGCAGCCTGATCTTCTATCGCGCGATGCGCGGCGCCGGCCGCCGGGCGATCGCGGGCTCGGCGCTGCCGGAGCCCTTTCTCGACTTCGCGCTCCGGTCGAACGCGATGTTCCCGGCGCTGGCCGAAGAGCTGCGAGCGCGCACGGGAGTGGACATCGAGTTGGATCCCTCGTCTCTGGTCTACGCGCTGGCGAGCGACGAAGACGAGCGCACGGCCCGCGCGCTGCTCTCGCGTCCCTGTCACGCCTCCGGCGCGGTGGAGCGCCTGAGCGCCCCGCGGCTGCGCCGGCTCGTGCCGTGGCTGTCGCCGTTGGTCCGCTCCGGCTTGCTCTTTCGCGGCGAGGATCAGGTCAATCCTTACCGCTTCGCGGCCGCGCTGCGGCAGGCGGCCCGGGCGCTCGGAGCGCGCTTTCTCGTGGATGAGCCGGCGACGCGCATCGTGCTCGCTCGCGGCCGCGTCGCCGCGGTGGAGAGCGCGCGGCGGCGCGTGCCCTGCGGGGCCGTCGTCAACGCGGCGGGCGCTTGGTCGGCGCAGGTCGGACGGCTGGCGGGCGTGACGCTGCCGGTGCGCCCGGTACGCGGACAGCTCCTGTGCACGGAGCCGCTGCCGGGCCGTCTCGGGCCCGCCGTCACGACATCCGACGTCTATGTCGTGCAGAAAGCGCACGGAGAGGCGCTCATCGGCAGCACCGTCGAGCAGGCCGGCTTCGACGCCGGCGTCACGCCGGAGGCGATGAGCGCGCTGGCCGCGGCGGCGGTCCGCGCGCTGCCGGCGTTGGCTCGCGTGAGGGTGAAGCGCTGCTGGGCGGGGCTGCGTGCCGGCACGCCGGATCAGCTGCCCATCCTCGGCGCCGTTTCAGGGGTGCGGGGCTATCTCAACGCCTGTCACTACCGCAAAGGCATCCTCAACGCGCCGCTGACGGGGCTGTCCCTGGCTCAGGTGCTCTGCGGAGAGGAGCCCGAGGCGTCGCTCGAGCCTTTCGCGCTGGCTCGCTTCGGGGGCGGCGTCAGGCCGAGGACGGCCCGAGCAGCTCGCTGACCCGTTGTCGCAGCGTCGCCACGTCGATGGGCTTGATGATGTAGCCCGTCGCGCCCACCGTCGCTCCGCGCTCGATGTCCTTCACTTGGCTGAGCGCGGTGAGCATCAAGATGGGCGTCTCGCGGTGGTCGGGATGGTTGCGCAGCACCGAGCAGACCTGGAAGCCGTCCAGGCGAGGCATGCGGATGTCGAGGAGGACCAGGTCCGGCTTCTCCTTGAGGATGAGCTCCAGGCCCTCCTGTCCGTCGGCGGCGCCGAAGACCTGCATCCCCAGAGGGGAGAGGGCGGCTTCGATGAGCAGGCGG
>Ga0265338_10011156_pt1 | contig 10416 bp, 7 predicted proteins | sample 42126metaG_FD_193579 | JGI IMG/M metagenome (GOLD analysis project Ga0265338, IMG submission 193579) | Rhizosphere microbial communities from Carex aquatilis grown in University of Washington, Seatle, WA, United States - 4-21-26 metaG | ecosystem: Host-associated > Plants > Roots > Rhizosphere >... | reverse complement strand
AATTGCGCGGTGACAATCAGGCCGCCGGCCGCCACCAGCGTGAACATGACATAGAGCAGCCAGAAGATGGGCGTTTTCAACACCTCCGCGGGCGCATAGTCGCGCCCGGTTTGCGGGTTGTTCACAACGGCCATGGGCGTGAGATCGGCGGATGGTGCACGCAAGAATTGCGATGCGATCAGGATAACCAGGCCCTGGCCCAGGCCGAACCAGAGAAAGGCCGCCTGATAGCCATGCGCCGCGATCGCATCCTGGATCGGCACCACCGTGGCGGCCGCGCCGGCGCCGAACCCGGCGGCGGTGAGGCCGGTCGCCAGACCACGGCGGCCGACAAACCATTTAACCGCGTTGCCGACGCAGGTACCATAGACGGCGCCCGCGCCAATGCCGCCAACAATGGCGCCGGCATACAGCATGGGAATGGTATGGGCCATCGCATTCAGGGACCAGGCCAGCGCCACCAGGATTCCGCCTGCCATCACCACAAAGCGTGGCCCGAAGCGATCCACGAACCAGCTTTCCACCGGCACCAGCCAGGTCTCGGCCAGCACGAAAACGCTGAAAGCACCACCGATCGCGGCGCGCGACCAGCCTTGCGCCTTCGACATCGGGTCCACGAACAGGTTCCAGCCATATTGCAGGTTGGCGATCATCACCATGCAGAGAATGCCGATCAGAAGCTGGGTCACCCGGCCCTTGCCGGCTTCATTTTCCGTGTGGTTATTCACCATTTGCTCCCTGCTGCAGCGCACAAGGCTGGATCAGCCCGGGGCGCGCCGCTATTATTTTTTGACAGCCGCCACGCATACTGTTGGGAGCAGCACCCGTGTCAAGCATCTACCGGGCCGATACGATTTCGGCCTTGATCGAATCCGGCCAGGACCACATGCCCGCCATCGGCGCGCCGGAGCGCCCGGCGCAGACCTATAGCGAATTGCGGGCTCTGGCCCGCCGGACGGTCGCCAGCCTGAATGCCATGGGCATCGGGCGAAACGACCGGGTGGCGATCGTGCTGCCCAACGGGCCTGAGATGGCCGCAGCCTTTGTCGCCATCGCCTGCGGCGCCACGACCGCGCCCCTCAATCCGGCCTATCGCGCCGAAGAGTTCGACTTCTACCTGTCCGACCTCAACGCCAAGGCCCTGGTCATCGCGGCCGGCATGGAGAGCCCGGCCCTTGAGGTGGCCAAAGCGCGCGGCATCCCGATCGTGCGCCTGGTCAGCGGCGCGCATGCCGGCGAGTTCGAGCTGCAGTCGGACCTGAAAGGCAAACCGGCGGCGGGCGGTGCGGCGCAAAGCGGCGACATCGCGCTGGTGCTGCACACATCTGGCACCACCTCGCGGCCCAAGATCGTGCCGCTCACCCACACCAATGTGACCGCCTCGGCATATCACATCGGCAACACGCTTTCGCTGCGCGAGGACGATGTCTGCCTCAACATCATGCCGCTGTTTCACATCCACGGCCTGATCGCCGCGACCCTCTCCAGCCTGGCGGCGGGCGCCAGCGTCACCTGTACGCCCGGCTTCAACGCCCTGAAATTCTTCGCCTGGTTCGATGAGGCCCGCCCAAGCTGGTACACGGCGGTGCCCACCATGCACCAAGCCATTCTGACCCGCGCCGATCGCAACGCCGACGTCATCAGCCGCGGCCGGCTGCGCCTGATCCGCTCGTCTTCCTCCTCGCTGCCGCCACAGGTGATGGAAGCGCTGGAAAAAACCTTCAACGTACCGGTGATCGAGGCCTATGGCATGACGGAAGCCTCACACCAGATGGCCTCCAATCCGCTGCCTCCCAAATCCCGCTTCTCCGGCTGTGTCGGCATCGCGGCCGGTCCCGATGTCGCCATCATGGATGCGGATGGCAATTTGTTGCCGTCCGGCGGCCTGGGCGAGATCGTGATCCGCGGCCGCAACGTAACCACGGGCTATGAAGCCAATCCCGACGCCAACGCCAAGGCCTTCACCAATGGCTGGTTCCGCACCGGCGATCAGGGTGTGATGGACGAACAAGGCTATCTGCGCCTGACCGGCCGCCTGAAAGAACTGATCAACCGCGGCGGCGAGAAGATCAGCCCGCTGGAAGTGGATACGATCATCATGGATCATCCGGCGGTAGCGCAGGTCGTCACCTTTGCCGTGCCGCATGACAAGCTGGGCGAGGATATCGCCGCCGCCGTGGTGCTGCGCGAAGGCGCCTCCTGCGACGAACGCGAGTTGCGCAGCTTCGTCGGCACCCGTGTGGCAGACTTCAAGGTGCCGCGCCGCATCGTCTTCCTGGCGGAAATTCCCAAGGGCGCCACCGGCAAGCTGCAGCGCATTGGCCTGCATGAGAAGCTGGCGGACAAGCTCGGGCTGGCCGGATGAGGATCGCAATTTTCGGCGCCGGCGCCATTGGCGGCTATCTCGCCGTCAAGCTGCACCAGGCCGGCGCCGAGGTCACGGTAATCGCGCGCGGGCCGCATCTGGCCGCGATCCGCGACAAGGGGCTGACGCTCAAAAGCGAAGGCCAGACCACAAATGTGCGCCTGCCTGCCACCGACAAGGCCGCCGAAGCCGGACCCCAGGACCATGTCATCGTCACCCTGAAGGCCAATGGCCTGCCCGGCGCGGCGCCCGAGATCGCCAAGCTGATGGGCCCCGAAACCTCACTGGTGACCGGCATCAACGGCCTTCCCTATTGGTATTTCTATGGCTTGGAAGGGCCGTGGCGCGACCGCGTGGTGGAAAGCGTGGATCCGGGCGGCCGGCTCTGGCAGCTCCTGCCGCCGTCGCGCGTGATCGGCTGCATCGTCTATCCGGCGGCGGAAGTGATCGAGCCCGGCGTGATCGAGCACACTTATGGTAATCGTTTCAGCTTGGGGGAACCGGACGGCAGCAAAAGTCCGCGCGTCGAAGCGCTAGCGCAGCTCTTCGCCAAGGCCGGGTTGAAAGCTCCGATCCGTACCAACATCCGCGACGAAATCTGGGTGAAGCTTTGGGGCAACCTGGCCTTCAATCCGCTGTCGGCGCTGACGGGCTCGACCCTGGACCGGCTGGCCTTCCGGGCCGATCTGCGTAGCGTCGCGCGCGCCATGATGGAAGAAGCAGCCCAGGTTGCCGAAGCCCTGGGCGCGCGTTTTGCCGTCAGCATCGACAAGCGCATTGACGGCGCCGGCGAAGTCGGGGTGCACAAGACCTCCATGCTGCAGGACCTGGAACGCGGCCGGCCGATGGAGATCGATGCGCTGCTGGGCGCGGTGGTGGAGCTGGGCGGCCTTGTCGGCAAACCCATCCCGCTGTGCAAGGCGGTGCTGGCGATGTTGCGCGAACGCGCCCGCCAGGCCGACCTTTATCCGGACTAATATCCGACTGGGATTTCTCACTGAGCAAAAGCCCCGCGGATTTCTCCGCGAGGCTCAGGAAGTACAGGACGCTTAATTGCGGCGGGGATTGTCGGGATGGCGGTCATACCGGTTCGGCACCCCGTCATTGTCCCGGTCGCGGTCGAAGCGGTTCGGGATCCCGTCATGATCGCGATCGTGACGCATGCCGCGATAACTGTTGCGGTAGTTCACCCGATACCAGTCGCGCTCGCGCGCATGGCGCCAGGCGTGCCAGCGATGTCCGCGGTCGTAGTAGCCATCGTCATAGGCCATGGCGACATCGCCGATCCGGAAGGAAAAGCCGACCGGCTGCGCCGTGGCCGGGGCCGTCCCCGCCAAGCCACACAAAATACCAGCCGCAAGCAGCAGCTTCATGGATGTTTTCATGACATTCCTCATCAGGAGCCGGGGAGAGTTCCGCCGGCAAGATTACCCGTCCGTAATCTAAACCTGTCTAACCTGGAAAGGTTCCGGCAATGTTGGCCATTAGCCTGCGGCACAGGGGAGGAAGAGCCTGCTTTTCTCAGCTTTGCCGCGGCAGGCGGAAGGCGAGAAGCTCAGCGGTATAGCCAGCTCCCCCGATCGCCAGCACGATATATTGGCGGCCCCCAAGCATGTAGGTCATGGGCGAACCGGTCTGCCCCGCCGGCATATAGACCGCGCCTTTCTCCTCACCAGTGGCCTTGTCATAGGCGCGCAGCATCGCCCCACGGGCGCCGGTCGGGGTCGTAAAGGATCCGGACTCCCCACATATCACCAGCGACTTGGTGGTGAGCGTGCCTAATATGCCGGGCCTGCCGGTGCGGGGAATCTTCAGTCCCTTCAGCGCCGGATGGTTCTTGATGTTGTCCGGCGTCTCGCCATGAGCGACCTGCCAGGCGATCTCGCCTTTGGTGAGATCGATCGCGGTGATGCGGCCGTAAGGAGGCTTGGGCAGCGGCAGGCCCTGCACCGTCAGCCTGCCGGGGCGCAGACCATCGCTTTCAGATGGCGTGACATGGGCCGACAGGGTGGTCCCGGGCAAGCCACGGGCATATTCAAAATCCGAAACGCGCGGATCGGTGACCGGCACGATGCTCAGGGCCGCGATCGTGGTCTGGGAATAGACATAGACCGTCTGCGTTTCGGGATCGTAGGAGCCGCCGGGCCAGTTGGCGCCGCCATTGGTCATGTCGGCGGCCAGGGTGCCCCAGCGTCCTTCCAGGGTCGCCATGGTGGGCGGTGTGTAGATCGGCCCGGTCTTGTAGTGGGAAAGAATCTCCAGCCCTTGCCGGTGCAGATCCGGCGTGAAGTCGATGATGGTGTCGGCGTTCACGTCCTGCATGTCATAGGGCGGCGGCTTGGCCGGGAAAGGCTGGGTGGGCGAATACCATTCGCCCGGCACGTCACCCGCCTCCACCGGCTTTTCCGGAATCGGCCAGATCGGATCGCCGGTCTCGCGGTTCAGCACATAAAGAAAGGCCTGCTTGGTGGGCTGGGCCAGTGCCTTGACCAGCTTGCCCTCGTGATGGATGTCGCAAAGGATTGGGGCGCAGGGAATGTCGCGGTCCCACAAGCCATGATGAATGGTCTGGTAGTGCCAGCGGCGTTTGCCGGTCTCCAGATCCACCGCCACGATGCTTTCGCTGAACAAAGTCGGCCCGGCGCGGTACATGCCATTCATGTCGCCGGTCGGCATCTCGATCGGCAGATAGGCCAGGCCCAACTCAAGGTCGGCGGAAATCTGGCCCCAGCAGCCGGTATTGCCGGTATGCTCGGCGTCGCCGGGATGGATCCAGGTTTCGTAACCGAACTCGCCCTTGCGCGGGATGGTGTGGAAAATCCATTTGCGCCGGCCGGTGCGCGCATCAAAGCCGCGGACATAGCCCTTCACATTGTTGCGGGTCTTGGGAACATTGCCCGCCAGATGGGCCGCGCCGACGATCACCGTATTGCGCGCCACCAACGGCGTCGCATGCAAGCCCACTTCGCCATGCACCAGATCGATGTCCTGGTCGTCATTCTTTTTCAGATCGACGATGCCGTTTTCGCCGAAGCCTTTGATGGGTTCGCCGGTTGCCGCATCCAGCGCGACCAGCCGGTAGCCCGGCGTCACATATAAAATCCGTTCCTCGCGGCCATCGGTCCAATAGGCCAGGCCCCGGCCCGACAGCTGGCGCGGCGCGGCGGCGCCGCGCTCGCCCTCATCCATCGAGTGCATCCAGCGCATTTCGCCATTGGACGCATCCAGGCACACCACATCGCGCCGCCCGCCCGCCGTGACATAGAGCCGGCCGGCAATCACCAGCGGCGTGGATTCCCAGTTATATTCGGGATGCGGTCCCAAATTGTCGGGCTTGAAGCGCCAGGCCACCTCCAGCTTGCCGAAATTGCCGGCATTGATCTGGTCCAGCGGCGCATAGCGGGTGTTAGCCAGATCGTTGGCATAGTTTCGCCAATCAGTGTCCGGAGCTTGCGCCGCCGCGTGCCCCGCCGGCGCCAGCATCAGGCCAACCGACGCCGACATCATCAGCCGTCTGGTCAGCGGCATCATCGTCTTCTCCCGGATCTTGTAGGGCTGCCCTTATACAGGCATCCGGCGCTTGGTGTACTCCCGGCCAATCAGCGCAGATTGTTCCGAGCATTCCAGCACCGGCCCTTATCCGACCCCATCCGGTCCGCGTGGCGATCGACGGGCGGACCGCGGCGGGAAAGACCACACTGGCCGACGAGCTTGCCGTGGCGCTCAGGGGATTGGGCCGCAACGCGATCCGCACCGGCATCGACGGCTTCCACCGTCCGCGCAACGAACGTTATGCCCGCGGCCGATTTTCGCCCGAGGGCTATTACTTCGATGCGCGCGACCTAAAGGCGCTGCGCGCTCTTCTGCTTGATCCCCTGGGGCCTGGCGGCGCCATGCTGTACCGGACAGCTTCGTTCGATCTGGATGCCGATGCGCCGATCGAAGTCGCGCCATCCCGTGCAAAGACAGACGACATCCTGATCGTGGACGGAACTTTCCTTCAGCGGCCTGAACTGCGAGACTGCTGGGAGGTGGTTGTGTTTGTCGATGTCGACGCTTCGGTAGCAACTGAGCGGGGCAAGGTACGCGATGCCACGCTGCTGGGCGGCGAAGACGCCGCGCTGGCGCTTTACCGCGAAAGATACGCGGGAGCGTTTGACATATATGGATCGATCGGCCAGCCGAAGCTGAATGCCCATATTGTCATCGAAAACGGGACATTTGCGCGCCCCGCCGTCCGGGTACAAAAACCGGTAAAGTAACCAACCCGCGCCTGGCGCGAATGCAGGAAAAAAATAGGTGCCACGTTGATCCTGTTCCTGTTGTCCTATCTGGGTGGTGTGCTGACCATTCTCAGCCCCTGCATCCTGCCGGTGCTGCCCTTCGTCTTTGCGCGGTCGGACCAGCCTTTTGTGCGCTCGGGCCTGCCGCTGCTTGCCGGCATGGCCATCACCTTCGCCGCCGTGGCGAGCCTGGCCACCGTCGGTGGAAGCTGGGCGGTCCATGCCAATCAATGGGGCCGCATCGCCGCGCTGCTGCTGCTGGGACTGTTCGGCCTGACCCTGCTTCTGCCGCAGCTTGCCGACCATCTGACCCGGCCGCTGGTGGCGCTGGGCTCGCGCCTGTCCAATCAGGCCGCGCCGGGATCGGGCCATGCCGGTTCGTCTTTCCTGCTTGGCATCGCCACCGGCCTGTTATGGGCGCCCTGCGCCGGACCTATCCTGGGCCTGATCCTGACCGGCGCGGCGATCCGGGGGGCCAGCGCGTCCACCAGCGTGCTGCTGCTGGCCTATGCGCTGGGCGCAGCCACATCCCTGGCGGCGGCGCTTCTGATCGGGGGACGCCTGTTCACCGCCATGAAGCAGAGCCTCCACGCCGGCGAATGGATCCGCCGCGCCCTGGGCGTTCTGGTGCTAGCGGGTGTTGCCGCCATCGCGCTGGGCCTGGATACCGGCCTGCTGACCCAGTTGTCACTCGCCCGCACCAACGGCTTGGAGCAATCCCTGCTGCAAGGCCTGGGCCTTGGCCGCAAGACCCAGACGGTGGCGGTCGCCGGCAGCAATCTGCCGGTGGAAGGCGCCATGCCGGAACTGAAAGGCGCGGTGGAATGGCTAAACTCCCCGCCGCTCACCAAAGCGTCGCTGCGCGGCAAGGTCGTGCTGGTGGATTTCTGGACCTACTCCTGCATCAACTGCCTGCGTGCTTTGCCTTATGTCGAAGCCTGGGCGCAAAAGTACAAGGATCACGGCCTGGTCGTAATCGGCGTGCATGCGCCGGAATTCGCCTTCGAGAAAGTGCCCGACAATGTGAAGCGCGCGGTGCATGACCTTGGCGTGACCTATCCGGTGGCGCTGGATAACAATCTTGCCATCTGGCAGGCCTTCGACAACCAATATTGGCCGGCGCATTATTTCATCGATGCCCAGGGCCGCATCCGCCATCACCATTTCGGCGAAGGTGAATACGACCAATCCGAACGGGTCATTCAGCAGCTGCTGCGCGAAGCCGGTAACCGCGATGTGCCAGGCGGCATCGCCGATCCCAAGGCGCGCGGTGTGCAGGCCGCGGCGACGCCCGACGATCCCGCTCGCTCACCGGAAACCTATGTCGGTTATGGCCGGGGCAGCAATTTTGCCGCCGGTCCCGCGCAGCCGGACAAGCCGGCGAATTACGAAACACCCTTTCCGCTGCAGCCAAACCAGTGGGGCTTCAGCGGCCGCTGGACCATTGGCGAAGAAAGCTCGGCTCTCGACGCGGCCGGCGGCAAGATCACCTATCGCTTCCATGCCCGCGACCTGCATCTGGTGCTGGGCCCAGGTACCGACGGCAAGCCGGTGCGCTTCAAGGTGACCTTGGACGGTCAACCGCTCGGCGCCAGCCATGGCATGGATACCGATGCCGACGGCAACGGCGTGGTGACAAGTCAGCGTCTGTATCAGCTGATCCGGCTGGACAAGCCATCAGCGGCGCAGACCGATCACACTTTCGCCATTCAATTCCTGGACCCGAACGTGCAGGCCTTCGCTTTCACGTTCGGGTGAACCAGAGCCCTATTTCGGCGTGATCTTGAACATCCCGCCATTGGCCGCGTCTTCCAGCGCCCAGAGCGTGCCATCCGGCGCCACTTCCAAATCACGGATGCGGTGGCCCACGCTCCAGCGCTCGGCGGGCGTGGCCTTGGTGCCGTCCACGACGATGCGGTTGATGGTCATGGTCGCCATGCCGCCCAGGAGGAGCGAACCGTTCCACTGCGGGAAGACGTTGCCCTTGTAGAAGGTGATGTTGCCCGGCGCGATGATCGGGGTCCAATAGATCACCGGCTTCTGCAGGTCAGGACGGGTGTCGAAGCTGGGGATCGGCACGCCATTATAGTTGGTGGCATAACGCACCAGCGGCCAACCGTAATTCTTGCCTTTCTCGATCAGGTTCAGCTCGTCGCCGCCCTTGGGACCATGCTCGGCTTCCCAGAGATGGCCGTCAGGCGCCATCGCCAGGCCATAGGGCGTGCGATGACCCGTGCTCCAGACTTCGGAGGGCGTCTCGTTCTTGTCGGGGAATTTGTAGGTATAGACCACCGGCGCGGTCTTGCCGGCTTCGGTATCGGCCGGCGGATTGATGATGCCGACGCTCTGGGCGCCGGTCTTGCCATAATTGGGATTATCCGGCGACGGCTTGCCATCCAGGGTCAGGTGCAGGATCTTGCCCAGCGGCTGATTGGGGTCCTGGGCCGGCCAGAAGCGCTGGCGATCACCCACGGTCAGGAACAGCGACTTGCCGTCCTGGGCGAAGACCAGGGCGGCGCCGAACTGGCCGCCGCGGCCGCGGGCGCCATCGCGCCAGATCACTTTCAGGTCTTCCAGGCTGGCGCTCGCCGGCTTGGCATTGTCATCGAGCACCAGCTTGGCCTTGGCCAGCGCCAGGCTGGAGCCGCTGATGCCGCCGATGGTGCCGGGCTCGCTGTAGGTGAGATAGACGGTCTGGTCGCTGGCAAAATTGGGCGAGACATAGACACCCAGCATGCCGCCCTGGCCGCCATAGAGCACCGCCGGATAGTTCAGCACCGGGCGCTTCTGGCCTTGCGGGGTCACCAGCCAGACCGGGCCGACCTTCTCGGTGACCAGCATGCGGCCGTCGGGCAGGAAGGCCATGCGCCAGGGCAGATTGAAGGTCGTCACCTCGGCCATGTTGAAGGGAAGGCTCGCCTCCGGCTTCTGGTCGCCCGCATTGATCTGGGCGCCGGCCGGGACGGATGCCACCGTCAGCAACAACGCAGCTTTCATCAAAGTTTTCATGGCCCTGTTTCCCTTTATTTGGTGCGCAAATTAAACCGACATCGCCGCGGAGCGCTAGCTCCGCCGGCAACCAACGGCCGGCTCCGTTGAATTGGCCGCAGCAGGCCCGTGAGCGAGGCATTTTCATCGCTACCCCGATTCGGAGCAACTCGCGAGACGGCCCGTTTGCAAGCCCTGGCCAGATTGGAAGATTGATGGAAAATCATGGGCTTGGAGATAGAATTTCAGGAATTTCTTTATCGGTCATGGTGGCGGGGTCGCGCCAAAACCGTTATCTTTGAAGCGGGTTCGATAAGAGACACGGGGGAAGGCGCTGGTGAAGCCGACAGCAAGAATGCTTGCGACGGCCGCCCTAGTCTGCGCGACGTCGCTTTCTGCTCTTCCGGCCTGGGCCGAGATGCTGGATTTTGCCACGCCGCAGGGCACCAAGTCCTGGCCCAAGCTGCCGGACCTCGCCGACTGGCACCAGGACGAACAGGTCAGCCTGACCCGTGGGGTCAATTTCCTTGTTCCGGACGGTGCCGATACGCCCGCCGCCGAAGCCACCATTTCCGCCGAAGGCGTCTCGCGCCAGACCGGGCCTTCGGAAATCTCCGCGCTGGTCGAACGCGACAAGGCCGCAAGCGCCGGCGCGGCGGTCAGTTCCTTGCCCGCCGTAAACGACAAGGATGGCGTGCCCTTCCAGCTCTATGCTTTCGCGCCGGCCGACGGCAATGTCCGCTGGCAAGTCGTGGCCTATTCGGAGGAAGGCGATTACAT
>Ga0265338_10011153_pt1 | contig 10417 bp, 10 predicted proteins | sample 42126metaG_FD_193579 | JGI IMG/M metagenome (GOLD analysis project Ga0265338, IMG submission 193579) | Rhizosphere microbial communities from Carex aquatilis grown in University of Washington, Seatle, WA, United States - 4-21-26 metaG | ecosystem: Host-associated > Plants > Roots > Rhizosphere... | reverse complement strand
TTTTTCCTTGGGAACGATGTAATAGGTGTCGGGCATAATTTTGCGGCAAAAATTAAAAATTCATTAAACGACTTTCTTCACCGGCACTTCGGGATTGACCTGCGCGATGGGTTTTTCGCCGTTCATCGCGAGGATGAGATTTTTCACGGAGGTCGTGGCCTGGCGAACCACGCTTTCGTAAGTGCGCGACGCCACATGCGGCGTGACGATGACATTCGGCAATTTGAGCAGCGGATGATCGGCGGGCGGCGGTTCCTGATCCAAAACGTCCGTGCCATAGCCTCCAACCTGCCCGGATTTCAATGCCGCCACCATGTCGTTGGTGTGCACCACTTCGCCGCGGGCGCAGTTCAAAATCAAAACGCCTTTCCTCATCTTGGCGAACGCCGCGGCATTGATCATGCCGCGCGTTTCCGGGTTCAGATTCGTGTGCAGCGAAATGTAGTCGCTTGCGGCAAAAATTTCGTCGAGGCTTGTCGCGCGTTTCACGCTGTAATCCTTCGCGAATTTTTCATCCCAATAAACGTCGAAGCCGATCACATTCATGCCGAAGGCGCGGGCGCGAATGGCTACTTCCTTGCCGATGCGGCCCAGCCCGACGATGCCGATGGTCTTTTCCAGAAGCTCGTGGCCGGTCTTGCGCTTCCAACCGCCGGAGCGCGTGGAATCGGTGTGAAACAGAAAATTCTTTTCCAGCGCGAGCAGCAAAAGGAAATTATGCTCTGCGACCGTGGTGTGATTCACGCCGGGGGTGAAGAGCAGTGGAATTCCAAATTCCGTGCAGCTTTTCACGTCAATCTTGTCCACGCCGATGCCGTATTTGCTGATGACCTTGAGCTTCGGGCGCGCCTTTTCCAGAACCTTACGCGTGATGGCGTCGTCGCCGCAAATGTAGCCGTCCGCGTCGCCGACGAGCGCGAGCGTGTCGGCCTCGTTCAGCGGGCCGCGGGCGCGGATGATTTCCCAGCCGGTCTTGGCGAGCAAATCGTGGTGCGCGCCGGGGGTGTCTTGAAAGGAAGTGGTCGTCAGCAGGATTTTCATAATATTTGTGTAAAAGATTTCAGCCCTTGAGGATGCAAAAAAAGAACCTCCGTGGCAATCACGGAGGTTACGCAAAAATTGCCAAAAACGATGAAAATCTTGCACTCAACCCACGCCCAAATCCGAGCGAGCCATTGAATTCAGCCGCGTCTGGACCTGTTTCGTTAGGCTGGTGAAAACCATGGAGACGTGGTAGCCGGTGTGCCTGCTGCCGGAGCAGGCGATGACCACGCCGTGGCAATTCAACCTGCCGCCGTCACCCGGCGGTTGCAAGGCCACGGTCATTTCCGTCCACGGATTGAACGGCGTGGGGCTGCGGAATTCAATTCCGCTTTTGTGGATGACAACGGTATCGGCAGACAGCTCCAGGCTTGCCTGCCGCGCTTCAACCGTCACTGGTTGTTCAAACGAACCGCCACCGACGAATCTTTTTGCGCTCATAAAGTTGCTTTACTCTAGCACGTTACGGAAATCCGTCAAATTAGCCGGAGTCATTTTACGAATCAGTTTTACCATTCGATGACCGCCGCGCCCCAAGTCAGCCCGGCACCGAAAACGACGAGCAGGATGAGGTCGCCGCGCTGGATTTTTCCCGACGCGACCGCCTCGTCCAGCGCAATGGCCACCGACGCCGCCGAGGTGTTGCCGTAGCGGTTCACGTTGATGAACATCTGCTCCGGCGTCGCACCGAGGCGCTCGCCCACCGCGTCAATGATGCGGCGGTTGGCCTGGTGGGGAATGACGCACTTGATGCGGGTAATGTCCACTTCACAACGGCGCAAGACCTCCTGCGCCGCCGAGCACATCGCCTGCACGGCGTTCTTGAAGGTTTCCTTGCCCTCCATCCGCAGAAAATGCATGCGCGCGTCCACCGAGTCCTTTGAGGCTGGACAGCGGCTGCCACCGGCGGGCATGAAGAGCAAATTCGCCTTGCCGCCGTCCGCGCCCATCACCGCCGTGAGCAGGCCGTGCGAATTTTCGCGGTTCTGCAAAATCGCCGCGCCCGCGCCATCGCCGAACAGCACGCAGGTGTTGCGGTCCTTCCAGTCGGTGATGGCCGAAAGTTTTTCCGCGCCGATGACCAGCACGGTGTCGTAGGTGCGCGACATGATGAACTGCTGGCCGATTTCCAGCCCGTAAATGAAACCGGAGCATGCGGCCTCAAGATCAAACGCCGCCGCGTGTTTCGCGCCGATCTTCTGCTGGACGAAACACGCGGTCGCCGGAAAGGGCATGTCCGGCGTGATGGTGGCGACGATGATCAGATCAATCTGGCTGGCGGTGACGCCGGCCATTTTCATCGCGCGCTGGGCGGCCTTCGCTGCCATGTCGGAGGTGAATTCGTCCTTCGCCGCCATGTGGCGCTCCTTGATGCCGGTGCGCGTGGTGATCCATTCGTCGGAGGTGTCCACCAGTTTTTCCAAATCGGCATTGGTCACGATTTTCTCCGGCACATACGCGCCGACGCCGGTGATGGAACAGGTGCGGCCTTGAAAATTGAACTTGGCGCGCGGGTTTTTGAATTTTGGGCTCATGCGGGAATGGAAACTTCCGCCGCAACGAGCTTTTCGTTCGCGCGGGCGATTTCTGCGGCGATGATCTGGTTGACGTGATGCTGCACGGCATCGGCGGTGATGCGGAGCGCGCTGGTAATGGCGCGTTCGCGGGCGGAGGCGTGCGCCTTGAAGACCAGACCGTTGAAGCCGAGCAGCGGCGCGCCGCCATGAACCTCCGGGTCCATGCGCTTGCGGATGGCGTGAAAGGCGCCCTTGGCCAGGAACGCGCCGATCTGCCGCTGGGCGCTGTGCATCAATTCGCGTTTGAGCATCGAGAACATGGCGACGGCGAGGCTCTCGGCGGTCTTCAAAACGATGTTGCCGACGAACCCGTCGCACACGACCACATCCACGCGATCCTTGAACAAATCGTGCCCCTCGACGTTGCCGATGAAATTCAAATCCAAATTTTTGCAGAGCCTGAAGGCTTCGAGCGTGAGTTCGTTGCCTTTGTTATCCTCGGTGCCGATGCTCAAAATGCCGACGCGCGGGCGTTTGCGGCCCAGCACTTCGCGGGAATAAACGCTGCCCATCACCGCGAACTGGGCAAGGTGCAGCGGCTTGCATTCGATGTTCGCGCCCGCGTCGAGCAGCACGAATTCATTTCCCTGCCGCGGGATGACCGTGGCGATGCAGCCGCGATCCACGCCGGGGATGCGCCCGACCTTGAACGTGGCCGCCGCAAACAGGCCGCCGGTGTTGCCGAGCGAAACCAGCGCGTCGGCCTTGCCTTCGCTGACGAGTTCCGCGGCGCGGGCGATGGAGCTGTCGCGTTTCTTGCGGAGCGCGCTGGCGGGTTTGTCGTCCATCTCGACGACTTCGCTGGCGTGGACGACGCGCATGCGATGGTCGCGAAAACCCCCGGCAGGAAGCGCGGCGTGGATTTCGTCCTGATGGCCGACCAGAAAAACGGAGGAGATTTTTTTATTGTCCTCCAGGGCTTTTTTGACGCCGGCAATGACAACGCCACACCCATGATCGCCGCCCATGACATCCACTGCAATTCGCATAGATGAATGACGCGGAAACACTCCGCGAACTGACTGAAAAATCAGGCGCCCGCCGTGACGGTCAAGACCTGACGGCCCTTGTAAAAACCGCACGCCGGGCAGACCCGGTGGGGAATGGCCGGCTCGCCGCATTGCGGGCATTTGCCCAGTTGCGGCAGTTTTAGCACGCTGTTGTAAGCGCGGCGCATTTTCTGCCGGCTTGTTGACGGTTTTCGTTTAGGAACGCCCATAATTCAAATCACAGTTTCAGTTTGTCCAGCTCTGCCCAGGCGGCGGACTCTGATTTGTCCTTGCCGCTTTTTTTCGGGGCCTGGCTTTTCTTTAATCCGCCGCAATCCGGTTTGCACAGTGGATGCTGCGGAAACTCGAGGAGAATATCCTCCCGCACGAACGGAGTCAAGTCCACGCAATCGTTGTTCACGGACACCTTTTCCACGCCAGACAGCGGCAAATGGCACGCCCAATCCTCCAGAACCAGCTTCTGCTTGAACGATTTCAGGCAGCGGACGCACTGGCAATCCAGAACCAGATGCAACGAGCCGGTCACGAGCAGCGCATCGTCCAGTTTTTCGACGGTCAAATCGTAGCGCAGCGGCTGTTCCGCGCGGATCATCTCGTCGCGCAGGTCGAAATCCAGTCCAGCGGCGGGCAGTTCACCTTCCAGACGAATTTCGTGCGCCTCCAGATGGCGAAGATTGACCGAAAGCATGAACCAGTTTAACGCAAAGGCGCGAAGGCGGAAAGACGCAAGTTGGATGCAAGGGAAAATGGATTGAAACCTGTGCAAAATCCGGCAACCGGCAGGAGCGCGGGCGGCTCGCTCGCGAGATTCGGGACTTGCCTCGTGCGGGCGAGCCGCCAGCGCTCCTTTGGCAACCGTCTTGAATGGATGGACTTGTGGCTTTCCATCAATCTATGAATCCAATCATCCATCACCCCGCCGTTTTTTTCGCGGCTTCAGTTTGCGGATGAGGGCGGCTTGCACATGCGGCGGCACAAACGAACTGACATCGCCGCCCAGCGCCGCGATTTCCTTCACCATGCGCGAACTCAAAAACGTGTAGGTGTCCTTCGGCATCATGAAAATGGTCTCGAATTGGTCGTTCAACTTGCGGTTCATCAACGCGAGCTGGAATTCAAATTCAAAATCCGAGACGGCGCGCAGTCCGCGCACGACCGCCTGCGCCTTCCGGCGCGCGACATATTCGATGAGCAGGCAGTTGAAACTGTCGGCCTCGACGTGCGGCAGGTGGCGGACGGCGGCCTTCACCAGCGCCAGCCGCTCGGCCAGCGTGAACAGCGGGCGCTTGGAGTCATTTTTGGCGACGGCCACGACGACGCGGTCGAACAATTTGGCCGCGCGCTCGATCACGTCCAGATGGCCGTTGGTCAGCGGGTCAAAACTGCCGGGATAAATCGCCGTGCGCATTGCCCTAACTTAAAATTAAAAATGCAAAATCAAAACTCAATTTTTCAGGGTTTGTCACGCTGAACAAGGCCCGTGAAAGAGGTTCCCTCGCCGGATTTTGCCGATAGAAGCTCCTCGTCAAATGGCGACGCACCGGCTGGGCGCCATGGAACTTCATAAATTTTCACTTCCGCAACGATGCCTTTGACCTTCACCGGCGGCAGTGCGACGCAGGTCGCTGCCAGCTCCGGGTCGTCGCGAAGCAGATGGCTGTAGGTCGCCTCGCTGATGATGATGCGGCTGTGGCCAGAAACCGATTCAAGCCGGCTGGCCAGGTTCACTTCCCGGCCAAAGACAGTGTAATTCAAGAGATGTTCGTTGGAACCCATCAATCCGACGGTGGCCATGCCGGTGTTGATGCCGCTGCCCAGCGTCAGGATCGGCATCATGGAATTTGGGCGGGTTGTGCCGGCCATCATGCCCTCCAATTCGCGCTTCTGGTTTTCCCTGGCGCGGTTCAAATTCAATTCGTAAACGGCGCGCTGGGCGTCAATCGCGGCGCGCACGCAGGCGGCGGCGTGTTTTCCATTCGGGACGGGCGCGTTCCAGAATGCCATCGCGCAGTCGCCGATGTATTTGTCGAGCGTGCCATTGTGCCGCTTGATGGTGTCGGCGATGGCGCCGAGGTAAAGGTTCACGGTGGCGAGCGTTTCGCGCGCCTCCTCGTTGATGGCGGCTTCGGCATCCGCGCCGGACAGATTGTGCGCGCGGATGTATTCCAGCACCTTCGCCTGGCTCTCGTCGGTGAATCGGGTGAAGCCGCGGACATCCGCGAAATAAACCGTGATTTCCTGCCGCCCGCCGCCGAGGGAAAGTTTTTCCGCCTGGAGCAATTCATTGACGACATCGGGTGAAACGATCCTGGAAAAGACGGATTTAATGTGTCGCTTCTGGCCTTCCTCGAACAGGATGCGATAGGTGGCAAGAATGATGTGTTCCATCAAAATCGCCCCGCCGACGGGAAATAAAACCGGCAGCCAAAGGCGGAACTCCACAAAAACAAGAACGGCTGTCCCCGTGTAAATTCCCGCCAGCACCAAACTTCCGCCCAATGCCGAGAACGCGCGTGATTGCCAGGTGAGAAACGCGGTAAACGCGCCCAGCAAAATGATCAGAGCCAGTTCCAGCGGCAGCGATGCCCGGCGGATGAATTGTCCGGTGATGATGGAATTGGCGATGTTCCAGTGTTTGCCGACAAGCAAAGCGTCGCGCTCGAGGGGTGTCGCTCCGCGGTCTGTCAAATCGTTTCCCTGCGCCGCCGAGCCAACGACTACAAGCTTGCCGCGAAAGTCTTCGGTCAAACCGTTGGTGTCGCCGTTCAGCCGGCGGTAGTTTTGCAGCAGCAGATTTTCAGCGGGTGCGCGCGCCAGACGCGGGTCGTTCGGAGTCAGCCGCCAGTCGATGTAGAAATAACCGTCGCTGTCCACGGGAATGATGCGTTTCATTCCGTTCGCGCCCCGCAAAATGATTTTGCCATGCGGTAAATCCACCTCGGCGCCTTGCAAGTCGAGCTTCAACTGCTGCGCGGCGAGGACGATGCCCATTTGCCAGACCCGCTGGTCGGTGAAGGCTTTGGCCTTGCCGGGCAATTTGGCGTCAAAATCGGCGAGGTCAAAATTCGTTCCTGCGTCAATCGGCACTTTGATTTCCTCACCGTTCGAACGCGGCAAAATAATCTGGCCGGACAATACTTTTGCCTTTGTCAGATCCAAGCCAAACCCGGGGTCAGCCTCGGCCTGTCTGAAAGCGGAATGCCACCGGCGGTAAATCCGGAAGGCCCTGACGCGGCGCAGCACGCCGTCGGAATCCTTCACGGTCGTGATGTCGCCGAGTGCGAGGGCGTTTGTTGCAAACAAACCGGGCAGCGAGGCGTCGCCGGTGTCGGCCAGAATTACATTCCCGGCACGGCGCATTTGGCGCGCGAGATAATCGTCATTTTCGATGAGAGTGCCGTCCGCCATTTGCACGGGCGGATGGTCGGAACGCAATTCGTTGAACAGGATGTCGAACGCGGCGGCCTTCGCGCCTTGTTCGGATACTTCCGCGACGAGCCGGCCATAGACCTCGCGCGGCCAGTAGAGGCCGAAGTGAAAGCCGACGCTTCCATTTTTCACGGCGGTGATGCTGGATTCCTCGATGGAGACGAAGGCGAGGTTGGTGGCGGCGGGCGCTGGAAAATGAAGCGCCGTTCGCGCGCGGAGGTCATACGTCATCCGTTCCAGCCGCTCAAAAAAATCCAGTCCCGCCAGCCGCAGGCCGCAAACGAGCGCGAGGACGGCCAGGGCCAGCAGAACCGGCGCGCGTTTGAGGGGCTTGAGCTTCACCGCATCGGATTAAACAAAAAACCAGAACAACTCAAGGCTGCTCTGGTCGCGTTCAAAACGGCTAAATCGTCATGACGTCATCAAAATGGCCACCACCAATGGCCGTGGTGTCCGTGATCACCATGAACCGGCGATATGTAAATGATGGTCCTGTCGCTCGCAAACGAGATGATGCCTTTTTCCAAGGTCATGATAAAAACAGCGGTCTGTTCCGCTTTGCTTAATTGCTGCGGCGTGAGATGGGTGACCTGGCCGTTGCTGGGGTCATATTGGTCACCAGGCCCCAAAACCACCGTCGAAACCTGTCCGTTGGGCCCGACATGAGAGGCCACCATGGAACCGGATATGACAGTAATGTCACCATTGGCGCTGATGATGAACGTCGTGCCACGAATGCCGGCGATGCCGTTGGGCGTTTTAATCAAATACTGCGACGCGGCGGAAAGCTTCTTGACGTTGCCGAAGATGGTTCCCTGCCGCAAATCCAATTCCGTGTCGCTGACGGCATCCACGCCCGTGTTTGAAATCAACAGTTTGTCAATCGCAAGAACGGTGTCACTCTCCATGCGAATCACATTTTGTTGCGCCACGGCGTTGTAGGAAACCATGTCGCGAACACTGCCATCGGTCGCCAGCGCCACTTTGTCCGGAACGGGCACAATGTGCTCGGTGATTACCTCGCCGAGAACCATATCCACCTTGGAATCAGCCGCTGACTGAATCACGTTGCCGGGGCCGAGGGTCTGGCCGACCAGCAGCGGATGCCAGACATTATCCCCGGCGGAATACCTCGCCTCACCCTCAATGCGGACTATGGTGGCGTAACCCGGTTTGGTGTCGTCGGATTGGGCGTATGCACCGGTGGCGAGCGTCAAAACGAAACCGCCCACAAGCGCCGAAAGGAAAGCTTGAACAAATTTCATAATGACTTCTTTTGCTATTTTTACTGTCCTTTCCAGTATAAAAGCGGAAAGCCGAATGTCAACCGAAAATTCCCGGTTTTTTCACTCAAAAACCATTGGAAAACGGGGCTTTAGCGGAAGCATCCTCGACCAGTTTTTGCTCAACCCTGTCAAGATACGAGCGGGCGATGACGTTTTCGATCCATTCGAGCCGCAACGAGCGCTCCAGCCACTCGCGGGCGGCGAGGTAATCGCCAACCTGGACGTAATGCCAGCCAATGTTGGCGTCGGTGAAATAGCCGTTGGGATCGAGCAATTCGGCGCGGCGGTAAAATGAGCCGGCTTCGGCGTGGCGATCCAGCCAGTCGAGGCACATGCCGGTGCGCAAATCATTGTAGCCGTCATAAGGGTCAAGCTGCCGGGCACGCGCATACCAGCGGATGGCCGTTTCCGCCTGCGCCGGATAGTCCGGGCCGCCCTCGAAGCTTTGGATGCGATACGCCTCGCCGATGTTGTAGGCCGTTTCAAAATTTCCCGGCTCGGCGGAGAAAGCCTTTTCCAGCAATGCCGCCCGCTCCAGCACCAGCAATGAAGGCGCTTGGGCGCGCGCCAGCTGGAAATTTTCAACGCCGCGCCGCCATCCCTGCCAGCCGAGATACATGACGCCGCCCGCGAGCGCCACCGTCACCAGCATTTTGACGGGCAGCCGCGCGTTCAGCCAGTAACGTTCCGTTGCGAACCGCAGGTTGCTGGTCAGCAACGCCAGGAGCGTGACGCCCAGAATCGCGTTGGCCGGAATGTGCAGGTTGAAATCAAAAACGGAATGAGCCGCCAGCGCGAGTAATCCGGCGGAAGCCCCGAGGAAAAACGCGAAGCGGTTGCTTGTGCCACGGCCACCCAGGTCTTTTTCCGCGCGCCGGACGTGTTTTCGCGTTTCCCACAAACCGGCGGCAAACGCCGCCATCCCCGCCAGCACGATGATGCCGCCCGCCGCGCCCCAGTCGGCCAGCAGGTTCAAGTAATCATTATGCGCGCGGTCGGGCTGGCGCTGGACGTGCTCCGGCCGGTATTCGCGAAAGAGATAATTGTAATGCGCCGGGCCGGCACCCCACCAGAAATGGTCCAGCCACATCCGCTCCGCCACCATCCACATGTCGCGCCGGAAATCCAGTTCGACCTGGACCGGGTTCGCCGTTCCCTCCACGCGCGAGATGTATGTCAGCGTCTTCGCCAGGTAAATCTTTGTGAAGCACAGGCCGCTCCCGACGAAAACAATCAGCAGCAACAACGCGGGAATCCGATGATTGCGGTGGCCGAGCAAAATGCCGAACAGTGCCATCAAACCGATGGCCGCCGCCACCCAGCCGCCCCGCGAAAATGTCACCGCCAGTCCCGCCGCCATGACCAGCGCCGCGTAACCGAGAAAAATCCGCATGACCGGTTTCATCCGCCCGGCCAGGACGTAGGCGGCGGCCAGGGGCAGAAGCATTTCCAGAAAACCGGCCAGATTGTTCGGCGAAATGTAGGTGCCCGAGGCTCGCCCCGCGTAGGGCGAGATGAGATTCCAGACACGGTTCGAGTGCGTGAAAAATTGATAGACCGCGCAGGCGGAAATGGCCGTCGCCAGAAAAATCACGGTGAACCCGATGATTTGCGACACTTCCTGCCGGTAAAGATTGTTGACGATGGCAAAAAACAGGAACGCATACAGCAGCACCTGAATCATCTCCTGCCGCGCGACGTATTCGATGTCCGCCGTGAGATAACGCGCGACGGCGTAAACCGCGAAGGCCAGCACGACCCAGCAAATCGGCGGCCAGAGCAGTTGCGGTTTGGGGCCGGCCCAGATCCGCACCGCCCACAAAAGCATCACGCCGATGGCAAGTCCCTGGATGACGAGAAATGCCGGCGTGTCCACCGCGCCCATCGCGAGCGGGCCGAAAACCAGAATGGCGAGAACGAGGCCGAGGATTCCCCGCTCGCAAAATATGTCCAGCGCTTCGCGATTCATTTTGGTCCGCGCAAAAATGAACGGCGCTGGCGGGCGAGTAAAGCGGATTTGCCTTTGGAAATTGTAGGCGACGAGGCAACGAGGCGCTTTGCCAAAGCATCCTTA
>Ga0265338_10011152_pt1 | contig 10418 bp, 6 predicted proteins | sample 42126metaG_FD_193579 | JGI IMG/M metagenome (GOLD analysis project Ga0265338, IMG submission 193579) | Rhizosphere microbial communities from Carex aquatilis grown in University of Washington, Seatle, WA, United States - 4-21-26 metaG | ecosystem: Host-associated > Plants > Roots > Rhizosphere >... | reverse complement strand
TCGGCGGCGACAACAGCAAGGGCGCGGACGGCACCTTCTACGAAGGCGTCATGACCAACGGCTATGCCTCGGCCTCGACCGAGGCGGCGGTCCAGGCCAACATCGTCGCGGCCGGCTACAACACCGGCGGCGGCGGAGGCGGGACGACCGGTCCCATCACGTCGGGCCTGAACAGCGCCAAGTGCGTGGACGACAGCGCCGGCGGCACCGCCAACGGCAACAAGATCCAGATGTGGGACTGCCAGTCCGGCAACCCGAACCAGCAGTGGACGGTCGCATCCGGCGGGACCCTGCAGGTCTTTGGCAAGTGCATGGACATCACCGGCGCCAACTACAACAACGGCACCCTGGTCGAGCTGTGGGACTGCAACGGCGGGGGCAACCAGCAATGGCAGGCGACCAACGGTGAGCTGGTCAACCCGGCCTCCGGCAAGTGCCTGGACGATCCCGCGTCCAACACCGCCAACGGCACCCAGCTCGTGCTGTGGGCCTGCAACGGCGGCGCCAACCAGCAATGGCACCTGCCCTGACGCGGGTCTGAGCTGACGTCCGCCCGCCGTCCCCAGGCGGCGGGCGGACCAGGCCCGGGCCAGCCGATCCCGGCAACGGCAGCTGCTCCGGCAGCGTAGAGGAGCTTCGTTATGTCTGCACGGCCCCCGCACCCCGTCAGCCGCCGCCAGCTGCTGTTCGCGACCGGAGTCACCGGCGCCGCCGCGGCCGCCGGGCTGCTGCGGCCAGCGCGCGCCCTGGCCACCGGCGGCCCGCAGAGCTATACCGCGAGCTGGTCATCGGTGGACCAGCACCCGCCGGCCCCGCAGTGGTTCATGGACGCCAAGTTCGGCATCTACTTCCACTGGGGCGTCTTCAGCGTCCCGGCCTTCAGCAACGAGTGGTACCCGCGCAACATGTACAACGCCGGTTCCGTTGAGAACCAGCACCACATCGCCACCTACGGCGCCCCCTCGGTGTGGCCATACCACAACTTCATACTCGGCGCCAACGACAAGGCCGGCCAGTTCACCAAGTTCCAGCCCAAGCTGGTATCGGCCGGCGGCAACTGGGACCCCACCGCGTGGGCGTCGCTCTTCAAGCAGGCCGGAGCCAGGTTCGCCGGGCCGGTCGCCGAGCACCACGACGGGTACTCGATGTGGAACAGCCAGGTCAACGAGTGGAACTCAGTGAAGACCGGCCCGGGTCTCGACCTGCTGAGCCTGCACGCGCAGGCCATCCGGGCCCAGGGCCTGAAGTTCATGTGCTCGCTGCACACCGCCTACCACTTCAACGGCTACTACCAGTACGTGCCCGCGCAGTCCACCCAGACCCTGAAGAAGCTGTACGGCCAGCTCGGCAGCGCCGCGGAGAACCAGCTCTGGTACAACAAGCTGGCCGAGGTCATCAACGGCTACCAGCCCGACATGATCTACCACGACTTCGACCTGAACCTCGTCCAGGAGAGTTACCGGCTGCAGTTCCTGGCCGACTACTACAACGCCGCGGTGTCCTGGAACAAGGACGTGCTCACGACCTACAAGGACGGGTTCGACAACCTGGGTGAGGTCTTCGACTACGAGCGCGGCGGCCCGGGTTCCATCGTGACCCCTTACTGGGAAACCGACGACAGCGTCTCGCCGTCCACCTGGTGCTACGTCCAGGGCATCGGCTACTTCACGACCCAGCAGCTGCTGCACTCCTTCATCGACCGGGTCAGCAAGGGCGGCACCATGCTGCTCAACATCGCCCCGACCTGGGACGGCACCATTCCGTCCCAGCAGCAGACGATCCTGCTCGGCTTGGGAGACTGGCTTGGCCGCTTCGGAGAGGCGATCTACGATACCCGCGCCTGGCAGGTCTACGGTGAGGGACCGACAAAGATGGGCGGTGGCGCCTTCACCGGTGACGTCGCCGGCACACCGCAGGACATCCGGTTTACCCGCAGCCAGGACAACACGGTGCTGTACTGCACCGCCCTTGGCTGGCCGGGCAGCACCATGACGATCCAGACCCTGAACTCCAACCAGTTCAGCATCGGCAACCTGACGAACGCGCAACTGATCAACAACGCCGCCGGGTCGTACGTCAACCTGCCCCGGCCCACTCAGGACGGGAGCGGCCTGCACCTGCAGATGCCGTCAAGCGGCGCCCCGTTCAGCGCGCTGGCGTACGTGGTGAAGCTGACATTCTCCTCTGCCATCCCCGCATTGACCGGAGGCGGCATCCCCTCCGGCTGGGCGAAGATCGTCAACGCCGCCAGCGGCCTCGTGGTCGACAGCGGCGGGAACGTCGCGTCCGGGTCGAACCTCAAGCAATGGAACTACAACGGCAGCACCAACCTGCAGTGGCAGTTCGTGAGCCTCGGCAACGGCTATTACCGGATCGTCAACAACACCAACGGCATGGTCATCGACAGCTGGGGCAACGCCGCGAACGGCGCACCCGCGCGGCAATCTCCCTGGAACGGCGGCAACAACCAGCAGTGGAGCCTGGTGAGTGCCGGCAACGGCAACTACCACATCGTCAACCGCACCACGGGCACCGCCCTGGACGGCCTGGGCAGCACCACGATCGGCTCCGCCACCGACATGTGGGCCGTCAACAACAGCACCAACAACGAATACAGCATCACCGCGGCCTGACCGCCCCACGCCTTCCCATTCCAGCCTGCCGAATTCCCGAGGAGGACCAGCATGTCCCGCGTTACGAGATCCCGGATAGGCCGCGCAACGGCGGCCACGGGGGCAGCCCTGCTGCCGCTGCTGGCCGCGGCCGCGGCGGTCCCGGCCATGGCGGCGAGCGTCGCGTCGTCGCCGAGTGTCGTCAACCTGTATGTCGCGCCGGGCGCACCCGGCCTGACGGCCTCCGCGGCGGCCGCGGAGACAGGGTCCGCGCAGCAGCCGTTCACCAGCGTCGCGCAGGCCGCGCAGTCAGCTCATCAGCTCTCGGCCAGCTCCGACGTGGTCGTCCACCTGGCCGCGGGGAAATACCAGCTGACCCAGCCGCTCACCTTCACCAGCGCCAACGCCGGCCAGAACGGCCATACCATCAGCTACGCCGGCGCGGCCGGCGCGGCGACGGTCATGAGCGGCTCCGCGCCGGTGACGGGCTGGACGCTGCAGAACCAGTCAAGCAACATCTGGGTGGCCAACGTGGGCACCGGGGTGAACACCCGGCAGCTGTACGTCAACGGCGCGGAGGCGCCCCGGGCCGCGATCTCGGTGCCCCGCTCCGATTTCACCTTCACCTCGACCGGGCTGACCATCACCAACTCGTCACTGAACTACCTGGCCGGACTGACCGACCAGAACCAGATCGAGGTGGAGAGCGTCGACTCGTTCACCGACCGGTACGCGACGGTCGCCTCGATCAGCGGCAGCACCATCACCATGCAGCAGCCGGGGTGGGCCAACAACAACTTCGGCTACGACGTGCTGGCCCAGCCGTTCGCGGGCGGCGCGATGTACCTGGAGAACAACTACTCCTTCCTCCAGCAGGCCGGGCAGTGGTACCTGGACTCGCCCACCGGACAGCTGTTCTACAAGGCCGCCTCCGGGCAGAACCCGAGCAGCCTTGACATCGAACTGCCCAAGACGCAGACGCTGCTGAACGTCAGCGGCAGCTACGGCAGCCCGGTCTCCGGGCTGAGCTTCAGCAACATGACGTTCACCGGCGCCACCTGGCTCGGGCCGAGCGGCAGTCAAGGGTACGCTGACCAGCAGGCCGGCGCGTTCATCACCGGCAGCTGGTCCCAGCCGTCGTTCGGCGGCTGCTTCAGCGGCTGCCAGCAGTTCGAGGCCACCCGGCAGAGCTGGGACCAGATGCCCGCCGCCGTACAGGTCTCCGCGGCCAGCAACGTCACCTTCAGCGGCGACACCTTCACCGGCCTGGGCGAGGCCGGCCTCGGCATCGGCCAGGACCCCGACGCCAACCCCAGCGGCCCCGGCCTGGGCGCCAGCAACATCACCGTCACCGGCAACACGTTCAGCAATGACGCCGGCAGCGGGATCGTAGTCGGCGGGATCCAGGCCAACGCCCACCACCCCAGCAACCCGGCGATGACTAACCAGAACATCACGATCAGCAACAACCACGTCACCGGGGTCGGGACGGACTACAAGGAAGTCCCCGCGATCCTGTCCACCTACGTGAGCGGCGTGACGATCAGCCACAACCAGGTCGACCACCTGCCCTACGACGGCATCGACATCGGCTGGGGCTGGGGCATCAACGACCCGGGCGGCAGCCAGGACTACGTCAACCGGGGCACCTATAACTACCAGCCGAAGTACACCACCGCCACCACGCTGAAGAACAACACAGTCTCCTGGAACCTGATCTTCGACACCAAGAACGTGATGCACGACGGCGGCACCATCTACAACCTGTCCGCCAGCCCCGGCTCGGTGATCCAGGACAACTACATGTACAACAACAAGTCCACGGTCGCGCTGTACCTGGACGAGGGCTCCCGCTACGTTACCCTCTCGAGCAACGTGGTCCAGGACGCCGGCGTGTGGGCGTTCACTAACGCCAACGCCAATAACAACACCAGCAACAACACCTTCAGTGGCAACTGGTACAACGGCGGTGCCACCCAGGTCGCCACCGGCTCACCGCACAACAACGTCCTGTCCAACAACGTCCAGGTCAGCGGCACCAACTGGCCATCGGGCGCGCAGCAGGTCATCAGCCAGGCCGGCCTCCAGAGCACGGGCGGCGGGTTCCCGAGCGGTTATCACCGGCTCGTCATCGCCAGCGACAGCCTGTGCCTTGACGTGTCCGGCAACACGACCGCGGCCGGGGCGGCGATTGACCAGTGGACCTGCAACGGCCAGTCCAACCAGCAGTTCCAGTTCGTGCCCGGCTCCGGCGGCTACGGCGCGCTGCAGGCGCAGAACTCCGGTGACGACGTCACCGTGACCGGCAGCGCCACCGCGGCCGGGACGCCCGACATCGCCCAGGAGCCGGCCAGTTCCTCGGCCAGCAGCCAGTGGCTGCCCGTGGCGCAGTCCGACGGCTCGTGGTCGTTCAAGAACTCCGCCAGCGGCCTGTGCCTGGACGTGTTCGGCGCCGGGAGCAACCTCGGCCAGCAGCTCGACCAGTGGGCGTGCAAGAACGCCCCAGGCACCAACCAGGACTTCAGCCCCCACTGACACCACACCTGAGGTCAGATCAAGAACATGAATACCACCTGGCGCGTCGCTTCGCGCAAGGTCATCACCGCCGAAGCGGCAGCGCTCCTGCCGGTGGCCTGGTGCGTCTGGGGCGCGGGCGGGCAGCCCGCGTCCGCCGCGACCCAGACGACGCTTTATGCCTCGCCGACCGGATCGGGCTCGGCCTGCTCACAGTAGGCCCCGTGCAGCCTGGCCGGGGCGCAGGCCGCGGTCGAGACCATGAACAGCTCGATGACCGGTGACATCGTGGTGCAGCTGATGGGCGGCACGTACCGGCTGTCCAGCACCTTGCAGTTCGGGCCGCGGGACTCGGGAACTAATGCTGCCGGGGTGGAACCCGGCGGCGCGATGGTCGAGCTGTTGACCCGGAACAGCGTCGGCAACCACGAACTGGACCCGGAACCGGCCCGCCGAACTCCCTAAGCACCATGAGACGCCAGAGATCCGCAAGACACCCGGAAAGGCCTGCGTCATGCCCGCTTCATCCCCGTCCCCGTCGCACTCGTATCAGCTCACGCGCCGAAGGCTGTTGACGACCGGTGCCGGCGCAGCTGCGGCATTCGGCCTGCTGCGCTTCGCGCCCGCGGCCTCTGCGGATGCAAGTACGCGGAGCTACACCACGACTGACGCCGCGAGTGACGCCTCGGTCGCGTCGGTCGACCTGTCCGGGTCGTGGAGTTTCACACCCGCAGGCCAGGGCACGACGTCGATCACCGTGCCCGGCGGCGGGTGGTACAAGCAGGGCTTCACCACCGTGGGCGAGGCGGTGTACTCGCGCAGCATCACCGTGCCGGACTCGGGGCAGCCGCAGTCGGTGTGGATCGAGTTCGGTGCGGTCAACCACCAGGCGACCTTGTCGGTGGACGGCCGGGCAGTGGCGACTCAGACCACGGCCTTCACCCCCTCGAACTTCGATATCACCGCGTATGTGACGCCCGGCAGCACGCACACGATCAGCGTGGACGTTAAAGGCCGCAACGCGCTGAAGAACCCGTCCAACGGCAGGTACCTGGTGCCCGACGCCGCCGAGTGGTGCGAAGCGATCCCCCAGGGCATCTACCGCTCCGCGTTCCTGCGCGTGTACCCCGCGGTGTACATCAGCGACACGTTCGTGCGCACCTCGGTGGCCAACCAGGCCCTGAGCTACGACGTGTCGGTGACCAACACCTCCGCAAGCGCGCGCACTGTCACTCTGACCGGGTCGCTCTCCTCCGACAACGGCACCTCGTTCAGCTACCCGTCGCTGCCTAGCAAGCCCGTCGCGGTGGCCGCCCACTCGACCAGCACGGTGACGATCGGCCCGGTGGCCTGGAACCTCGGCACCACGTCCTACTGGTGGCCGAACGTGCCCTACCGCTCCGGATACCGCGCCCAACTGCATGACCTCGCAGTGCACGCATCCACCGACGACGGGCACACCAGCGACGCCACCTACCGGTTCGGATTCCGGGAGTTCACGCAGAACGGCGCGTACTACTACCTCAACCGCGTACGGGCGAATCTGCGCGGCGACAACCTGCAGGGCGCTGACTACGACCGGATCAACAACGGCGGCGCGGGCGACGCCTACGACGCGCTGCCCGGCTTCCTGCCGCCGTCGAGCACGAACGGCGGCTGGCCGCAGGCCGTCGACAACCTCCAGCGGCTCAACTACAACGTGATCCGCGTCCACCAGGAGCCGGCCAGCCCCTACATGCTGGACGTGGCCGACGAGCTGGGCCTGATGATCATCGACGAGACCGCGATCCGCGGCTCCAGCGGCGGCCAGGACTTCTCCGCCGGGCTCACCAACATGGTCAACCACGCCCGCGCCCTGGTGCTGCGCGACCGCAACCATCCCGCGGTCATCCGCTGGAGCCAGGTCAACGAGCCGAACGGCAGCGGCCAGGACTCCGACCAGTTCGAGCAGGACCTGTACGCGGCGATGAACGGCAGCGACGGCACCAGGCCCGTCAGCGTCGACGAAGGCGTCGGCGCGTCGCCCAACCAGTACCCGAGCATGACGCAGGCCAACTTCAACCTCGTCCCGCACTATCTGGACGGCTTCGGCAACTACGGCGAGCAGCTGTGGTCCGGGACCGGCCGGCCCCTCGGCGAGGGCGAGTACATCTGGCCGGCGTGCAGCACCGTGCAAGGTTTCGAATGGTTCGCGACCGCGACCGCCGCCAAGCGCGGCAAGGACGCCAGCGACCTTCGCCCCTACACCCTGCTGTCCGGCTGGGCCGGTTTCGTGCCCGGCGTGCGGACCACCGACTTCACCACCGAGGAAGGCCGCCACCCCGTCTACGGCGCGGACAACCTCACCGATCCCTGGAGCAACCCGCAGATCCAGCGGATCCAGGCCGCATTCAACCCGATCGCCGCGATCGACCTGCCCTACTGGTCCGCCTCCGGGGCCTCGGACGCCAACGGCGACTTCCCGCTCCCCCAGGCGGTGCCCGCCTATTCCTCCGGCAGCACGGTGACACGCAACATCACCGTGTTCAACGACGACTTCAGCAACACCTCCGTCGCCTTCGCCTGGACGGCGTACCTGAACCAGGTAGGCGGCACGGTCATCGCGTCCGGCACTTCCACTCTCACCATCCCGCTCGGCTCCCGCGTCACTCAGCCGGTCACGTTCACCGCTCCGGCCACCGGCTCGCGGATATATCTGGTGCTGTCCACCAGCAAGTCCGGCACCACCACGTTCAGCGACTCGGCCGAGTACTTCACGCTGGGCTCAAGCAGCGGCCCCACGCCCGGCACCTACCACATCGTCAACCGCAACAGCGGCAAGCCCCTCGCCATCGCCGGCAACTCCACCGCCGACGGAGCCAAGGCCGTCCAGCAGAGCGGCGGCCTGCCCTGGACCATCAGCACCGCTCCCGGCGGCACCTTCACTCTGGCCTACACCGGCAGCGGCAAGGTGCTCGACGTCAACGGCGGCTCCTCGACCGCGGGATTGCAGCTGCAACAGTGGACCGCGAACGGCGGCACCAACCAGCAGTGGTATCTAAAGCCCACCGGCGACGGGTACTACACCATCGTCAGCCACGACAGCGGACTAGTTGCGGACGTGTACGGCCGGTCAACCAGCGACGGAGCCCAAGTCGTGCAATGGACCGCCAACGGCGGCACCAACCAGCAATGGCAGTTGGCGCCCTGAACGAAGACTCACAGGGTGGGCGGCCAGCCGTTTACGTCTGGCAGCCCACCCGGCGCAGCTCCCAGAGGCAATAGGCGAGTCTCCCATCGTTTGCCAGTCGGATGTGGCTCTCGTTGGGTGACCTTTCGGATGGTTTATCACTGCTTGGTGCGACAGCGGCTGCAGTCCACCAGCGACCAGCAGGAGTACCTGCGCTATCCGCCGATCGCCGCCGCCGCCCCCGCGGCGATCGCGGGCCCGTGGCGGAACCGGGTGCCGCCGAGCTGAGCCTGCCGGTGCCGCACCTGCGCGGCGCGCACGCCGGGGTGGAGCTCGTCTATCCCCGCGATCCGCGTTCCGCCGCCCGCTGGGACCCGGCCTCAGGGACACTCGCCGTGACGGTCCCCGGGCCGCCGTCCGCCTGCGTGCTTCGTATCGACTCCTGACGCCGCGGCCCGCGGGCCTTCCGTTCAGATAACAGCAAGAAGCGGGGGAAGCGCTCGCGGGCCGGCCGGGGCCGGTGCCGCGATGTCGGCGGGTGTCCGTATTCTGTGCCAGGTAACGGCGAAGGAGGACGGCGAGTGGTCGAGATCAAGACGGCGAGGGAGATCGACGCAATCGGGGCCGCGGGGCAGGTGGTCGCCGACATCCTCGCGGCGACCCGCGCCGTCGCCGCGCCCGGCGTCACCCTCAGGGAACTCGACGCCGCCGCCAGGGAGGTCCTCGCCAAGGCAGGGGCGACCTCGCCGTTCCTCAACTATCACCCCAAGTTCGCCCCGGTCCCGTACCCGGCGGTCATCTGCACGTCCGTCAACGACGTCGCGCTGCACGGCATACCCGGTGACTACCGGCTGCGCGAGGGCGACCTGCTCAGCATCGACGCCGGCGCCACCCTGGACGGCTGGGTGGGCGACGCGGCCATCTCCTTCCCCGTGGGGTCGCCGCTCGACGGCGACGCGGAGCTGATCGCGGCGACCGAGGCCGCGCTCGCGGCGGGCATCTCGGCCGCCCGGCCGGGCGGCAGGCTCGGCGACATCTCCGCCGCGATCGGCAAGATCGGCCGCGCGGGCGGCTACGGGATCTCCACCGACCTGGGCGGCCACGGCGTCGGCCGGACCATGCACGAGGACCCGCACATTCCCAACCGGGGCAAGGCCGGCCGCGGCCTGCGCCTGGTGCCCGGCCTGGTGCTGGCGATCGAGCCCTGGTTCATCGCGAGCGGCAGTGACGGCATCTACCTGGATGAGGACGGCTGGACGATCCGCACCGCCGACGGCAGCCGCGCCGCGCACGCCGAGCACACCATCGCGATCACCGCCGACGGCCCGGTGGTCCTTACCGCGGCCTCGCACTGAGAATCCGGCAACCCGGGGGCTCGGCGCCGGCCCGGTTCCCGAAGCGGCGCCTGGTCACCGCTTCGGATTTACCGCCCGCGCCAGGCCCGGAGCCAGGGCCGGGTACGGCGGTGCGCCCGCTGCCGTCAAGCGGAAGGACTGGTGACGTCACCAGGCGCGGTGGCCCGCCGGGCGGAGACGGCCAGGTAGGCGGCGAGCAGGGCGACGCAGGCGCACAGCGCGGCCGCCGACCAGCCGAGCGCGGGGCGCAGCCCGACTGCCGCGCCGAGCAGGCCGACGGTGAAGCCGCTGCCTATCCGCATCCCGTTGGCGCCCACCCCGTAGACGCCGATGACCTGGCCCTTCTTCTCGCTGGGCGCGCGCAGCTGGACAACGGTCTGGGTGATGGACATGGCCGCGAGGTTCGCGATGCCGCCGATGACGAGCAGCGGCGCCGCGATGAGGTAGTCGTGGCTGACGGTGAAGAAGACGGTGCAGGCGCCGTAGACGAGGGTGGACCACAGCGCGGCGCGGACCGAGAGCCTGATCCAGCCGGTGCCCTCGAGCAGCAGGCCGCCGAGGACGCCGCCCAGGCCGTTAGCGAACAGCAGCACGCCGTAGGCGGTGCCGGCGGAGATGCCCGTGGTGGTGGCGGCGATGGACGGCATGACGGTGCTCATGGCGGCGCCGACGAAGAACGCGCCGAGGCCGGCCAGGATGATCATGACGGCGAGCACCCGGTCGCGCGAAACGTCGCGGAACACCCGGACCGCCGCGAGCAGGGTGACC
>Ga0265338_10011151_pt1 | contig 10419 bp, 9 predicted proteins | sample 42126metaG_FD_193579 | JGI IMG/M metagenome (GOLD analysis project Ga0265338, IMG submission 193579) | Rhizosphere microbial communities from Carex aquatilis grown in University of Washington, Seatle, WA, United States - 4-21-26 metaG | ecosystem: Host-associated > Plants > Roots > Rhizosphere >... | reverse complement strand
CTACGACGAAGACCGTCCGACGACTCGCTTCTCGGACATCGCCGGCTACGAGGGCTCGAAGGCCGAGGTCATGGAGGTCGTGGACTTCCTGAAACATCCGGAGCGTTACGCCCGCGCCGGCGCCGTCGGCCCCAAAGGCGTCCTCATGGTCGGGCCGCCCGGGACCGGCAAGACGCTCCTGGCCCGAGCGGTCGCCGGTGAGGCGGCCGTACCGTTCTTCGCCCTCAGCGGCTCGAGCTTCGTCGAGATGTTCGTCGGTGTCGGGGCGTCGAGAATCCGTGACCTCTTCGCCGACGCCCGCAAGCGATCGCCGTCCATCATCTTCATCGACGAGATCGACGCCATCGGCGGCCGACGGGGACCCGGGGGGTTCGGTTCAAACGACGAGCGCGAACAGACCCTCAACCAGCTGCTGTCGGACATGGACGGGTTCGAGTTGGGAGCCCGGGTGGTCGTCATGGCCGCCACCAACCGGGCCGAGATTCTCGACGAGGCGCTGCTGCGGCCCGGGCGCTTCGACCGGACGGTGGAGATCCCCCTTCCCAACCAGTTGGAGCGGACGGCGATCCTGGCGATCCACGGACGGGGCAAGAAGCTCGGCCGGAGCGTCGACCTCGACCTGCTGGCGCGAGGTACGCCGGGGTTCTCCGGTGCGGACCTGGCCAACCTCGTCAACGAGGCGGCCATCAATGCCGTACGGAGCCATCATGACGTCCTCCGCGCCGAAGACTTCGACGCGGCGCGCGAGCGCCTGCTCATCGGTCGGCGGGACGCGTCCAACGCCCTCCTGCCCGAGGAGAAACACGCCGTCGCCGTGCACGAGGCCGGTCACGCGCTCGTCGCCGTGCTCTCAGAGCACGCCGATCCCGTGGCCAAGGTCACGATCCTCCCCCGTGGCGCCACCTTGGGCGTCACCGAACAGCTGCCGGAGTCCGAGCATCACTTGTACCCGCGGAGCTACCTGACCGATTCGCTCGCCGTACGGTTGGGTGGGCGCGCCGCCGAGATCCTGGTCCTCGGGGAGCCGTCCACCGGGGCCTCCAACGACCTGGTCGGCGCAACCCAGTTGGCGACGCGGATGGTTCGGGAGTGGGGCTTCTCCGACCAGGTTGGTCCCGTCAGCTACGGACCGGAGGGGGCCAGTCGCGACAACCCCTTCGCCGGCCGGCCCTATGCCGAGGCGACCCAGCGATCCATCGACCAGGAGGTGGCCAAGCTGCTCCGGGCGGCCGAGCGCGGTTCGATGGCACTACTGAGCGAACACCGCGACGACCTGAACCTGGTCGTCGGGCTGCTGCTCGACCGCGAGACCATCGATGGTGCAGACCTGGCGGCAATCCTCGGCGCCCCGCCGCACCACTCGGGTCAGCAGGGCGTGTCAGCGCCTCGGGCTGCGGCCATGACGGCGGCTCCGACGAATGGGCTCGGCGTGCCGTGAGCCGCCATTGGGCCCCGGAGCCAAATGACCGCGACTGATCATCCAACCCCTGACCCTCGACACTATTGGCTCGGACACTGGCGAGGATCAATCCGGTTTTTCCTGGGTGGCAGCTCCTCGGGGAGCATCCCCATTAATGGCGGTGTCACAAGAAAGTCCACCCCTACTATTCCCCACCTCCCCGGAGCCGGAATACGAATGCTCATGGGACCCGAGGAACTGTCCACCGCCCTGGCCCGGACCGAGGCATTTGAGCACCGAGCGGTAACCGAACGGGCGGAGCGGGCCGAACAGCACCGCTCAGCTATTTCCCGTACGGTACGGGCCGTTACAGGGTGGCCAAAAGCAATCGGCCCGACCACTCTTCGGTCAGAATTTGACGAAACTAAGACGCTTCAAATGGAGTAGAATTACCGTGGCTCAGCTTGAGTCATAGCTCCTCCGCTCACGGGGGAAGATCGGCCGTCCCGATGGGACCCCACACTGACGTGCAAGCCCATGACCTCGTCGCGTCCTCCGAGGCGGCGGTGCCTGCCGATACTTCGAGCGGTCCTCAACCGGCCGCCACCGGGCGGAGGGGCTCGAGGATCCGGACAAGTCGCACCCTCCGGCTGTCCGACTGGCTCTACCGGTCGCACGAGGCCAGCTTCATCTGGCTGGCCGTACGCCTCTGGCTCGGCTACCAGTGGCTGAACGCCGGCTACCAGAAAATCTGGGGGGCCGAGAAGTCGGCGTTCTGGTTCGGCGGCGGCGTAGGGGTGAAGGGATTCGCCACCGCCGGTGTGGTCGGTTCGACCACCGGGAAGGGCGGCGCCAGCTATGGCTGGTGGGCAGGGTTCCTCCACAACTTCGTGGTGCCGAACGCCTCGTGGATCGCCAAGTTCATCGCCATCGGCGAGCTCCTGATCGGAGTGGCGCTCATCCTCGGGCTGTTCACCGGTGCTGCCGCTCTGGCGGGGTTGTCCCTCAACATCATCTACATGCTCACCGGCTCGGCCGGGGTGAACCCGATGTACGCGATCCTGTCGGTGCTGCTGGTGCTGGCCTGGCGCAACGCCGGCTGGATTGGCCTGGACCGGTTCATCTTCCACGACGACTGGACGATCCGGCGCCTGCGCGCCGATCTCGGGCGTGCGGGACATCGGCGAGGGCATTCGCCGGCCCCACTTGCCGGAATACCACTCTCAATGAAGGAGCAAATGCAATGAAGGCGCTTGTGTACCACGGTCCGAACAACAAGAGCTGGGACGAGGTCCCCGATCCGGTGCTGATCGACGACACCGATGCGATCGTTCGGATCGACGCCACGACCATCTGTGGAAGTGATCTTCACATCTTGAAAGGAGACCTTCCCGAGGTGGCTCCTGGCCGTATCCTCGGCCACGAGGCCGTAGGCACCGTCGAATCGGTGGGTGCAGCGGTCAAACATGCACGCCCCGGCGACCGGGTCCTGGTATCGTGCATCACGGCCTGTGGAACGTGCAAATTCTGTCGCGAATCGCGCTTCGGACAGTGCCTCAATGGCGGTGGTTGGATCCTCGGCCACAACATCGACGGCACCCAGGCGGAGAAGGTCCGCGTGCCGTTCGCCGATACGTCGACGTATCCGGCCCCCCCGGGGGTTGCCGATGAGGAGCTGTTGATGCTCGCCGACATCCTGCCGACGGGCTACGAGGTCGGTGTCCTGAACGGCCGCGTCTCTCCGGGCGATGTCGTCGTCGTCGTCGGCGCCGGGCCGATCGGGCTGGCGGCGATCAGCGGCTCCCATCTGTTCAGCCCCAGCCATGTGGTGGCCGTGGATCTCGCCGACGCCAGGCTCGAGAGGGCCAAGCAATTCGGCGCTGACGTAACCGTGAACAACGGTCGCGAGGACCCTGTGGACGTCGTGCGGAGCTTGACCGGTGGGTTGGGCGCCGACGTCGCCATCGAAGCCGTGGGCTCGGCCGTTACCTTCGAACTGGCGGCCGCACTGGTGCGTCCGGGCGGCCACATCGCCAACATCGGCGTGCACGGTGGTCCGGCCACCCTCCACCTGGAGACCCTGTGGACCCGTGATGTGACCATCACCACCGGTCTCGTCGACACCTACTCGACGCCGACCCTCAGCCGCCTCGTCGAGACCCACCAACTGGACGCGGCTCGCTTCGCCAGTCATCACTTCGCCCTCAACGACATGATGGACGCCTACCAAGCCTTTGCGGACGCTTCGGAGACCGGCGCCGTCAAGGTCGTGCTCACGAGGACATCGTGAGTGGCGTCACGAAATGGCGGGCCCGGCTCGGAAGGCGCGACCCGACGACCTTGCCTACCGGCGAGACCGGTGCGGCCGGAGATCTCGGGCGCCGCATCGCCACGCGGCGGGCGGACCTGCACCTCACGATCGATCAGGTAGCCGACCGTGCCGGCATGGCACCCGACTACCTGAACTATCTGGAACACGCGCCGACCGTCAACCTGTCCGGTGCCGGGCTGACCAGGCTCTCGCTCGCCCTCGAAACCCCGATCAAGGATCTGCTGGGCGGCACACAGGACCGGGCGGGAGGCGGCGGTCGGGCGGCCCCCGATCCGGTGCTCACGACGATCGATCGGGATCAGTGCGAAGCCCTGTTGCAGGGCGGTGGGATCGGCCGGGTGGCCTTTCGGGCCTCCGAGCAGCTGGTCGTCTTCCCGGTGAATTTCAGGGTCCTGGACGGCGACGTCATCTTCCGCTCAGAAAACGACGGGTCCGTTGGCCACCTCGCCCCAGACGAGCCGGTCAGCTTCGAGATCGACCATATCGATGACGCCATGAGCGAAGGGTGGAGCGTCCTGGCTACCGGGACCGTTCACGTCATCGTGGAACCGGACGAGCTTCGTCGAGCCCAAGCGCTCGGCATCGAACCCTGGGCCGGCGGGGACCGCCACACCTACTTTCGTCTCGGCGTCACCGCGCTCACCGGAAGATTGATCAGCGTCGCTGGCTGATCGCTGCGGAAGGAGCGGTGGCCCGGCCGCGCCCGACGGTATGGTCGGAAGGGCCTGGACGAAAGAAGGGAGCCCTCCATGACCCAACGCGATGTCGAGATCACCACCGAGGACGGCATCGGCGGTGCGTCGCTGCACGTTCCCGATGGTGAAGGCCCGTGGCCGGCGGTGATCATGTACCCCGATGCCGGAGGACTGCGGGACACCCTACGGGACATGGGCGAGCGGCTGGCGGGCCTGGGGTACGTCACCCTGGTCCCCGACTTCTACTACCGGGCCGGTGGGTTCGCGCCGTTCGACATATCGTCCGTGTTCGCCGATCCGGCGGAGCGGGACCGGCTGATGGGCCTGATGCACAGCGTCACCGCTGACCGGGCCGTTGCCGACGCCCGGGCCTATGTGGACTTCTTGGGCGACCTCCCCGAGACCGCGGGCCATGCCGTCGGGACCACCGGGTACTGCATGGGCGGGCGGCTGTCGCTGATCGCCGCCGGCCACCTCGGCGACCGGGTCGCCGCGGCCGCATCGTTCCACGGCGGGAACATCGCCGCCGCCGACGACCCCGAGAGCCCGCACCTGCTGGCTGGGGCCATGACGGCGACGGTGTACGTCGCCGGGGCGACCGACGACGGCTCCTTCCCGGCCGAGCAGCGCGACCGTCTGGAACAGGCGTTGAGTGCCGCCGCGGTAGCACACACGATCGAGACCTATCCGGCCAGGCACGGCTTCGCCGTGCCGGACAACGAGACCTACGACAGGGCCGCCGCCGAGCGGCATTGGGCGGCCCTGTCCAACCTGCTCGGCAGCTCGCTACCCTCGGAGGCCTCCAGCCACTAGCGGCTCCGTGGCCCGTCTCTACGAGGGCGGCACCGCCTGGTTGCGGTTGGCGACCCGCCACACGACTCGTTGGCCGGACCAGTCGTCGTCGATGGCGGCGACCTTGACGTCGACCACTCCGATGACCAGAGCATGGTCCCGGACGACGTTGTCCGTGATGTCGCTGTGGTGGCCGCCCGCTCTTCGCGGCCAGGCGATCCACAGTGCTCCGGAGGGGCGGATGCATAGCGTGAGCTCTGGGAGGCGCCGCCGGAGCTGCTCGGCGGCGGTGAAGACGCTGATGATGACATCGGCGGGCTCGGGCGCCTGCACGTAGGCGACGTCGGTGGGCGGGTCGGTAAGGGCCCAGCGGTCCGGCGGGCAGTCGAGCGAGACCCGCCGTCCGGGTTTGAGGCCGAGCTTGCGGGCCTGGGGGGTGCCTGAGTGGCCGGCGGCCATGTCGGCGGCCCTTCATCGATGCCACCATACGTCCCTGCCCCAGCGGGGGCGATCGGTAGGGCGATGGGCCCCCGCTACCGCCTGACGTGACGACCCCGCCGTCCGGTTCGGGGCTCGCCGCGGGGAGGCTCTCAGTTACCGTAGATCCGCGTTGGCGTGACCAGGACCGCCGTGCGGCGCTGCTGGGCCATCTCGCGGTCGTAGGCGAGCCAGTCGTCGTGAGCGCCGCCGGCGGCCGTGAACACCTCCCGGAGGAGCAGGCGAAGCCGCTCGGGATCGACGTCGGGGCGTGGGTCATCCGGTCCGACCAGCTCCGTCCGCCCCTCGACCGTTACCCACTGCCAGCCAGCCCGAAAGGTGACGCTGATCTGCGGGCGACGGCGGAGGTTGGCCAACTTGGTCTGGCCGTACGTGACGAAGCCGACGACCGCCGCACCGCTGACGGGGTGACCAAGCACGCCGGCATTGACCACGGAGGACTGGATCGTGGCATCGGCCCGAACGGTTGAGACGACCGCCAGAAACCGATCCTGGCGTCCAATCTCGATCACATCCTGGATCGTCGCCATCCGTCCTGGGTCTCCTCGTAGTGCCGCAACGTAGTGCCGCAACGGCGTGCGTCCCGATCCTACGTGGCTACTCCCCTTTGCCGGGGCGGGCGACGTTCGCTCCCCCTCAGGGAAGGAGGGCGACCTTGCCGACGACGCGTCGGTCCAACAGCGACTGGATGGCGTCACCCACCTGGGGCAACGGATAGGTGGCCGGGGACACCGGGTGCAGGTCACCGGCACCGGCGGCGCGCAGCAACTCGTCAAGGAGGTCGCGTTGCTCGTCCGCGTTGGTCATGGCCCAGGCTCCCCAGTCGACGCCGACCACCTGCCGGTTGCGCAATAGGACCTGGTTGAGCGGCAGCGCCGGGATGGTGCCCGAGGCGAAGCCGACCACCAGGTACCGGCCCCCGTTGCCGAGGGCCCGGAGCGCCGGCTCGGCCAGGTCACCGCCGACCGGGTCCAGGACCACGTCGATCCCGGTACCGCCGGCCAGCTGGCGGGCCCGCTCCTTCAAGGACGCCGATGTCGAGTCGATGGCGGCGACAGCCCCGGCTTCCAGGGCGGCCTCCCGCTTGGCGACGGTGGAGGCCGCGGCGATCGGCACCCCGCCCAGCACCTGGGCGACATCGATGGCGGCCAGCCCCACCCCGCCGCCGGCCCCGAGCACCAGGACCGTCTCGCCGGGCTGCAACCCGGCCCGGTCGCGCAGGGCATAGAGGGCCGTGCAGTAGCTCTGGCCGAAGGTGGCCGCTTGGGCGAAGTCCAGGACGGCGGGGATCGGAGCGAGCCCGTCAGCGGCCACCGCGGCCCGTTCGGCGAAGCCGCCGAGGCCCACGCTGGCCAGCATCCGATCGCCGATCGCTACTCCGGCCTCCGCCGCGCCCGGGCCAAGAGCGGACACCACGCCGGCGATCTCGCTGCCGGGCACGAAGGGCAGGGACGGCTTGATCTGATACCGCCCGGCCACGAAGAGCGCATCCACGTAGTTCACTCCGGCGGCAGCCACGTCCAGTACGACTTGACCGACCCCGGGAACGGGGTCCGGGGTCTCCTCCACGACCAGTCCCGACGGGGGTCCCACCTCGTGACACACCACGGCACGCACCCGGGCGAGGCTATCGGTGCGGCACAGAGTCCATGGCTGGCCACGTGATGGACATGACATCAGCGGCGACCGCACGACGCCTCGCCTGCGTTTCCCTTGGCTCTTCTTGCCCGGCTACTCTCTTTGTCGAGTTCGATCAGGAGCGCTGTCGTGGCGCATGACCTAAGGAGGTGAGTCCGATTCTTTTCGTTCACCGTCGGGTACTCACCCCTTCGCGCTGGAGCCTCTAGAGCTTCGTCGTCGGTCCTCGGGTACCCGTATCTCGGATGCCCTGAAAGGGACCAAGACATGTCGCAGTTTCAAGAACCGCTCCCGTCGACAGGGGGCAACGCCCAATCCTTCACGCCTGACTCGGTGCGACGTACGTCGCACCCGCAGGCGGCTCACGACGTTGCTCTGGTTCTCGGTGGTGGTGGAGCTGCCGGAAATGCCTGGGAGATCGGGATCATCGCCGGCCTGGCCGAAGCGGGTCTCGATATCCCGGAGGCGGCCGATTTGGTTATCGGCACGTCGTCCGGTGCCACCGCGGCAGCACAGGTGCGCAGCGGCATACCGGCGGCCAAACTGTTCGCCTCGGTGCTGTCCCCGCCCGTTCAACCGGTCGGACAGAACCGCGAACGACCGCCGGCCCTGCCGATGGCCACGGTGTTCGAGCGGATGAGGGCCATCTCCGCTGCCGCCATCTCGGCAGCCGATCTACAACGTGCGATGGGCGCATTCGGGTTGGAGTGCGACTCCATACTCGGGCCCACGGCGGGACAGCACCGCGCCGTGGTCGCCGCCCGGTTGCCTCGCCATGAATGGCCGGCCAGGCCGATGATTGTGGTGGCCGTCAACGCGCATACCGGCGAGTTGGCTACTTTCGACCGCGATTCGGGCGTCGACTTGGTGGACGCGGTCACCGCCGGCACCGCGCTGCCGGGTTCGTCCCCCACTATCAGGATCAACGGCACGCACTACATCAACGGCGGCGTACGCTCCCCCGAAAACGCCGACCTGGCCTCGGGCTATGCACATGTCGTGGTGCTCTCGCCGTTCGGCGGACGGAGCGGGACATTGCCCGAAGGCCAGTTCGAGGGCCTGCGCAGACGGCCGGAATGGGGCATGGACCTGGAGGGCCAGGTCGAGGCTCTGCGTAAGCAGGGCAGCTGCGTCGAGGTGATCACGCCGGACGCCGACTCCCGAGCCGCAATGGGCACGAACCAGATGGATCCGGCGACCCGCATCCCCGCCGCCCGTGCCGGTTTCGCCCAAGGCAAGCAGGAAGCGACCCGCGTGACGTTCCTCTGACGATCGCACGCCGCCACCTGCCGGCGGCGGATCTTCGGATCGGTGCACAGCGACGCCGACGTCAAGCCGGCGCTGGTCGGCACGGTTGAGCGGCTCTCGTCGCGCGGTCCGGAGACCGTCCTGGGCTAATGACCGGTGGCCGGCGAGGTCCCGACCACCCCGAGCCCGGAGTCCTTTCCTCGTCCAAAAACAGCACGCCGTGGTGGGCCAGGACCGGCGGGGACGGCCACGACTGGGATCCCGTTCAGGATTGAACTGCTTGCGGGCAGGCGGCGAACCGTCTGGTAGGTAGCTGGCAAAAGGTCTGGCTCGCTCGGACCAGGCCGGGGGCATGCCCCCCGATCGGTATCCCTTCGCCAAGAAGTTCGCCTGGGTGAGATCTCTACGCCGCCAGGCAGTTCCGAGCATCGTCCATCCAGACCGGCAGGCATCCGCAGACCGCCCACCGACGAGGCTGCCCGACCGCCATCGAGCGGCCGGAAAAAAAATACAAAAGGGGGCTAGCACTCTCCTGTCGCGAGTGCTAATAATTCGGATTGTCACCGCCAACAGGCGACGCGAGAGCTGTGTAGACAGAGCGTGAGGAGGTGATGGTCATGGCTCTTGTGCGTAGTGACCCATTCCGGGACATTGACCGGTTGATGCAGCAGTTGTGGGGCGGCGGTACGCCGAGCGGAACGGTCGCTCGGCCCTTGGCGATGCCGATGGACGCCTACCGCAAAGGCGACTCGTTCCTCATCCAACTCGACCTGCCGGGGGTGAAGGCCGACTCGATCGAGCTGACGGTCGAGGAGAACGTGCTCACCATCAGGGCCGAGCGGCCCGCCCCGCCGACTGCCGAAGGCGTGGAGGCCGTGGTGGTGGAGCGACCATATGGGAGCTTCACCCGCCAGGTGTTCCTCGGGGAGAACCTGGACACCGAGCACATCCTGGCCGACTACGACATCGGGGTGCTGACCCTCTCGATCCCGGTGGCCGAGCACGCCAAGCCTCGGCGGATCGTGATCACCGAACACGCGTCGGAACCTCAGCGGCTGTCCGCCTGAGCCCAGGGCGACCGCCGAGCACGAGAGGAACCCGGCCGCAGCCGCTGTCGGCCTCGTTTGCGAGCTGACCGGCTGCGGCCGGGGCGGGGTGACCCCCCCCCGATCGTGTAGCCGTCAAGTAGTCAAGCGAAGGAACATCTTCTGCAACGGAGGTGATGGTCATGACGATCACGTCAGATCGGACGTCCCCGCCGATCACCGAACCCGAATACGACCGGCGTCCGGGATCGAGCGACGTCGAATGGGCCGAGCGTGCCTACCGCAATCAAGAAATCGCAGCAGCAGAACGACATCGTCGGGTGCTTGGGACCGGCCGGCGCCGGTTACGGATCGTCGTGGCGGCGCTCGTGGGCGTCCTGGCTATGGCGGGGGTCGCCGTGGCGATGACCTACCAGGGTTCGTCGCCGGCAGCCGTTGTGCACCGGTCAGCCCCGGCACATACCGCGGCGGCTCCGAGGTCGGCGACCGCCCCGTCGCACGTCACACCGATCCCGCAGCTCTTCCGTCCGTTCCCGACCCGCTACCGACAGTCAGCACGTCGAAGCGGTGAGGCACGGCCGAAGCCCAGGTAGAGCGCTCCAGGAGACGGCCAAAACCTTCAGCACAACAGGCAAGGGAAGACAAGGAAAGGAGGTGACGCTGGAGATGACGACGTCGACTCCGAGCGAGGAGCGTGGACCGCCCGGCCGATCCACGCCCTGAGCCGCACCGGCGTCGAGGCCTGATGGACCTACATGGGGAGCAGCAAGC
>Ga0265338_10011149_pt1 | contig 10420 bp, 8 predicted proteins | sample 42126metaG_FD_193579 | JGI IMG/M metagenome (GOLD analysis project Ga0265338, IMG submission 193579) | Rhizosphere microbial communities from Carex aquatilis grown in University of Washington, Seatle, WA, United States - 4-21-26 metaG | ecosystem: Host-associated > Plants > Roots > Rhizosphere >... | reverse complement strand
GCGGCATTTATGCGCATCATAAGCTGGAGATAATGCGCGTGAACAGCTACGACACCACCGCGGCCAAACGGGCCGTGAACCTGACGCTGAATAGCGATCTTGTGGCCCAGGCGCGGGCCGCTGGCCTTAACCTGTCCGCGTTGGCGGAGGAAGCGGTCGCCGCTGCCCTGGCCCGTGTCGCCCGCGAGAAATTCGCCGCCGAAATCGCGCAGGCTTGCCGGGTCCACGAGCAATATCTCGCTGCTTACGGCACCCTGGGGGACGCTGTCCGGAAGAGTCTTGATGCCGAATAGTCCTCGCTGGCTCGACCTCGTGCGGCACCGAGTTCGAGGCTTCCAAGTCCCCTATCTCGTCGTCCTGCAACACCACGACATCCCGGCGACAACCATGCTGGTGGCGCCGGTCACGCTGCCAATCCCTGGCGACGTTGATGTGTTGGCCCCGCGTCTGACCATCGATGGCAAGGAACATCGGGCCAGGTTGCTCGATATAAGTGCCGTTCCCCGCACATTGCTCGGCGAGACCGTCGCATCGGCCAATGACGAGAGCGATGCTATCCTGAATGCGATCGACGTCATCTTTTGTGGGTACCCGGCCGGCCGGCCGCACTGACCGGTTCACGCGGAAGCCGGACCGCGCCGTCAGCTAAAGGAAGCAAGGCCAGGGCAGATCCCTGGCGTTCCTACGACTTCGGATAGCCAACGGTCTGTGCGAAGTTGATGAACTGTGCCTCACCCAGCTTCAGCGTGCTGGCCAGGCGCTCGTGATCGAATGAATCGCGGAACACGCAGGCCAGTCCTTCCGAGGCGCAGTACAAATACACGTTCTGCCCGATGAACCCGGTATCCGCCGCCGCCACCCTCCGCTGTTCTTCGCGCGATATGCCGCTCAAATGCTCTGCGTCGGCGACGTAGATCAGTTCGAGCGGCGCCGTGGCGGCGAACGCCTGCATGCCGGTCTGCCCGCGCACATCCGCGGCGAGATGCGGCACCAGCCGGTGGGCGAGCGGATCGTAGCGCCAGACACCGTCCGCCATGGCGGCGAAGATCGCGGTCTCGCGGGCATGGCGGAACGACGGCGCGGTGCGGTCGGCGGTGGCCGGGCGGTTGATGCCGTAGGCGGACCACAGCAACTCCGACAACACCAGCGGCGGCAACGGCCGCACGGCGAACTCGCGCATCGAGCGGCGCAGCTTCAGCGCCTGCGCCAGGGAGCACCCGAAATCGGCGCGCGGTGCCGGCAGCTCGATCGGTGCCTGCGTCTGCGCCTGCGCTTGCGCCTGCGTTTGCGCCGAAACAAAGCGTGGCGCCATGGCGACGCCGGCCGCTGCGAGCAATCCAAGATTGATGTCACGTCGTGTGGTCATCGCACAGTCTCCTGATTGGTTGCACCAGCGGCTTGCAGCACGGCACGGCGTACCAGCGCCGCGAGGATCGGCAGCTTGTAGGCGTTGTGGCTGAGCACCACGGCGCCGGCGATCGCCGCCTGGCTCGCCGCATGTGCCACCGTCGCGTCGATCGTCTGTCCGGCCAGTGCGGCCTCGGCTTGCGCCGCGCGCCAAGGCACCGGCGCGGCGGCGCCGAGCACCACCGACGCGCGCTGGCAGCGCCCGTCCGGCGCGCGATCCAGCACTACGGCCACGTCGGCGATCGACCAGTCGAACGCCTTTTCCCCCTGCTTGAGGAACACCGATCGAGTGCCGGGCGGCACCGGCGGCAGCAACACGGCGGTCAGCACTTCGCCGCCGCGCAAATCGGTTTCGCGCGTTATGTCGGTATCAGGTCCCACCACGAAACTACTGAACGGCACGCTGCGCGTGGCGCCTTGTGGGTTCACCAACTCGACGCGCGCATCGAACGCGGCCAGAGCCGTCGCCACGGTGGCTGGATGCACAATCGCGCAGCCGGTCTGGCCGAACACGGCGTGGTATTGGTTCTCGCCAAAGAAAGCGAAGCAGTGGTCGCCGCCTTTGCGCGCGCAGCGATGCGCCGCGGAGCGAAAGTACCAGCAGCGCGGCCGTTGCAGCAGGTTGCCGCCCAGCGTCGCCACGTGGCGGATTTGCGGGCTGGCCGCACTGGCAGCGGCATCCGCCAACGCGGTGTAGCGCGCCCGCAGCACGGGATGCGCCGCCAATTGCACCAGCGTCACCAGCGCACCGATGCGTATGCCGTCGCCATCGTCGGCGATGCCGTCCAACCCGGGAACTTCGCGCAGGTTCACCACGCGGGCGGGACGCAGCAGCCCCTCCTTCATCAAATCGAGCAAGTCGATGCCGCCGGCCTTCAGCACCACCCCATCCGGCTCCGCCTGCTGCGAGGGATCGGCGAGCATTGCCTCGGCGACGGTGCGTCCGGCGAGCGTTGCCGCCTCGGCGACCGAACGCGCGGACTGCCATGCGAAGCGTTCCATCGCTCAGCTCCCCTGCGGCACGGAGTTGAGTGCCGCGAGCACCGCCGCCGGTGTCATCGGCAGCGCCCGCAGGCGCACGCCGATCGCGTTGAACACCGCATTGGCGATGGCCGGAGCAGTGGCGATGTTGGAGGGCTCGGCAATGCCGTAGGCATCGGTTGCGCTCTGGCCCTGGTAGTTTTCCAGCAGCACGACCTCGATCGGTGGTGTCTCGTGCGCGCCGACCAGCTTGTATTGCTCCAGGTTGGGGTTCAGCACGTGGCCGGTGAACGGGTCGACGATGCGTTGCTCCAGCAGAGCGTAGCCGATGCCCATCAGCACGCCGCCCTGCACCTGGCTCTCGATCAGCATCGGGTTGATCGGCCGGCCGCAATCCTGCACCGCGACGATGCGTTCGACGCGGATCGCGCCGGTCTCGGTATCGACCGCCACTGCGGCGAACTGCACGCCGCCGATGTCGTTCTGCGCCGCGTTGGCGTCGCCCATGCGGCGGCGGAACCCGCCATAGTCGTCGCTGCGCGCCTCGATCGCGCTGATCTGGTCCGTGCGTAGCCCAGCCGCCGCATCGTGCAAACTCATCGAGCGCGCCGGATCGTCGCGCACCACGATGCGCCCGTCGTGCGCCACCAACTGATCGGGCGCGGCACCCAGCGCCGGCCCAACCTGGCGGAACAGCATTTGCTTCACCTTCCACGCCGCGGTGCGCGCGGGTGGCGTGATCGACGCGGTCGTGCGGCTGCCATGCGATGGCGGCCCAGCCGGAAAATCGGTGTCGCCGATCCGCACCGTGATGTCTTCGGGCCGGGCACCAAGCTCCTCCGCAACCACCTGGGCCAGGATCGTGCCGATGCCGGTGCCGAGGTCCTGCACGCTGGACAGCACCTCGACCGAGCCGTCACGCAGCAGGCGCACCTCGCAGGCGGCATTGCTCTGCACGTTGGCGCCCCACAGCGACTGCGCCACGCCGAGGCCGCGCTTGACCGGCCCGGCATCGGCCCCCGGAAGGTGCCGGCGATCCCAGCCGATCCGCTGCGCGCCGAGCCGGCGTTGCTCGCGCCGCACCGGACTTGGATCGATGCGTCCACGCAACACCAGCGGGTCGATCCCGAGCTTGTCCGCCAGCTCATCGATCGCTTGCTCCATGGCGAACGCCCCGGGCGTATTGCCAGGCCCACGCATCGCCGAGCCGCGCCCGGCGTTGACGAACACGTCGTTCTGCGCGGCGGAGAAATTGGCGCAGGTGTACAGCCCCTGGGCGAAGTTGCCGATGCCCGCGCCGATGCCGATCCCGGCGCTGCCATACTCGGCCACGGAAATCGCGGTCAGCGTGCCGTCGCGCCGCGCTCCGATGCGCAAGCGCTGCCAGGTGGCCGGCCGATTGCCGCTGTCGAGTTGTTCCTCTGCACGATCGAGCACCAGCCGCACCGGCGCGCGCGCCTGACGCGACAGCGTGACCGCATACCGGCCATAGGCGCCGAGCGACGACTTCGAGCCGAAACCGCCGCCCATGGCAGCCACCTTCACGCGCACCTGCCCGAGCTTCAGGCCGAAGGCGTCGGCCAGTTCCTTGCGCACGCTCGCTGTGGCCTGGGTGGACATCCAGACCGTCAGGCCGTCGGCCCGCCAGTCGGCGACGATCGCGTGCGGCTCCATGCAGCAATGCAAGGCCGTTTGCGTACGGTACTCGCCCTCGACCACGATTTCGGCCTGGGCGAAGCCTTGCTCGATGTTGCCCCGGCCGCCTTGCATATCCGGGCCGCGCACGTTGCCACTCAGCTTCAGGCCGGTCGCAACGGGGATCTCGGCGATCGACAGCGAAGGTTGCTCGCCGGCCTGATAGACCAGCGGAGCATTCGGACGCCGCGCGATATCCGGCTCGACGACGAACGGCAGCGGTGCATAGTCGACATGGATCATGCGCAGCGCGGCGTCGGCCGCTGCCTGGGTCGTTGCGGCGACCGCGGCGACCGGCGCGCCGACATAACGCAGAATGGCGTCAGGTGACGCGATCAGCAGCACCGCGCGCACGCCGGGATGGCGCGCCGCGGCAGCGGCATCGATCGCCTGTACCCGCGCATGCGGCAACGGCGAGCGCAGAATGCGCGCGTGCAACAGGCCTGCCGGCTTGACGTCCACGGTGAACCGCACGGCACCGGTGACCTTGGCGCGTCCGTCATGGCGCGGCACCGGCTTGCCGATCACAAGCAGCGCGCTGTTGACCGGCAGCGGCGGCGGTTCGTCGACCGGAACCTGCCGCTCGATCTCGCCAACCCCGACACCGGCAATGCCGAACGGGAATTTTTCGGGGCGCATTGCGATGTCGGCCATGGCTCAGGCCTTCCGCGCCTGGCTGGCGGCCTGCATGGCCTCCAGCACGTGGGGATAGCTGCCGCAGCGGCAAAGATGCCCGCCGATCGCGGCCTGCACATCGGCTTGCGTGGGCTGCGGATTGCGCTGCAACAGTGCGGCGCAGCTCATCACCATGCCCGGCGTGCAATAGCCGCACTGCATGGCGTCATGGTCGATGAACGCCTGTTGCACCGGATGCAGCGTATCGCCTTGCGCCAGGCCTTCGATGGTGGTCACCGCGCGCGCGCCGACATCGATCGCCAGCAACATGCAGGAGGCGACCGGCGCGCCATCGAGCCAGATGGTGCAGGCCGAACAGGCGCCGCGGTCGCAGCCGATCTTGGTGCCCGTGAGATCAAGGGGCCCGCGCAATACCTCCGCCAGCGTGGCGCGCGGCTCCGCGGTGACGACACGCGCAACGCCGTTGACAGTCAGGGTGAGCGATACGGCGCCGGGTCCGGCAACAGGCGGCGCGTCTGCGTCCGCCGCGAGGGCAACGTGCGCGTCGCGCAGCAAGACCGAGCTGCCCGCGGCGACGCCCGCGCCGCCGAGGAACGATCGGCGCGATACCGAAGCAACATTGGGGTTTGGCATGAGCATGCTCCATGCCCGGATGCGCGCTCGCGTTCACGCCCAGGCGCTCCCGTCGAGGTGGCTTTAGAACAGTGGCACGCGGCGTGCCTTGACTCAGATCAAAGGTAATCCCAGGCCCCGCGAGCCCGACACACCGCGGCACGCACCGTTCCCACCCCCTGTGTCGTGGCCGGCGCAGCCTGGCCACCCACGACTGCCTTCGTTCCACATAGCGAACTCGTGCGTGACCAAGCCTGCGCCGGCCATGACACGGGGGGCGGGGCGCTGCGTGGTGCCGATGGCCGGCGTCACCGGATTGATTCAGGTCAATGACAAAGCCGGCAAAGGCGCTTGTCTTTGCACCGTAGCGGGACTCCGATTTTCCCCGGCCACGAAATCTCCAGCCAGGAGAATGTCAGAATGACTGGCGCTGCCGTGGCGCAGTTCGTCTCGATGATCGACGCCTCAATGGCCAGCCGACCCGCCGCAACACTCGCGGAGACGGACGTCTTCGATCGGAAACTCGTGCTCCACCGGCTTGCGGCCGTCATCGCCGACCCGCGCGATGTTTGCTCGGTCCAGATGGCGCGGGTGTGGCGTCGCGATCATCGAATAATTCGCCAGGCCGTTGGCGGTATCCGCCAAAGCATGAAACAGTCATCGCCAGGCTCACCCGACAAAGCCGCACGTTGCAACATTGCCCCGCCGCTGGCGGCGATACGACGCGCAGGGCATCACGCCTTGCCGGTACGACCATAACCACATCTTGGGAAGCGTTAGCCATGCATTACACCGATCCATCCATCAGCAGACGCCTCGTGCTTGGCGCCGCGCTGACCACGCCATTCATCCGCCGCGCCGCGGCGGCGGTGACCGTCAATGCCTATTCGATCTGGCCAGAGAACTATGCGCGGCCGGTGTTCGCCGCCTTCCAGACCGCCACCGGCATCCAGGTGAATTTCATCCGCTTCTCATCCGGCGAGGCGCTCGCCCGGGTGGTTGCCGAAAAGGCCAATCCGCAAGTCGATCTGCTGTTCGGCGGCCCGATCGAGACCTTCACCGCCGGCGTCGGCCAAGGCGTGTTTGCCCCGTACACACCGCCGGCCGCCGCGGCGCTGCCCAGCCGCTTCAAGGACCCGAACGGCTATTGGACCGCGATCGCCGACGATCCTCTGGTCTTCATGACCAACACGGCGTTCCTCAAGCAGAACAACCTGCAGCCGCCGGCGTCGTGGGACGACCTGCTGAACCCGGCCTACAAGAACATGCTGCAAATGGCCGATGCCCGCACCTCCGGCACCGCGGTCACCCGCATCTTCTCGATCATCCAGGCGCATGGCGGCGACGAGAACGCGGCCTTCGCCTACATGAAGAAGCTGCGCCAGAACGTGCAGCTCTATACCAAGAGCGGTGGCGGCGGCACGTTGCCGATCGGACTCGGCCAGGCCGGCGGCGGCATCTTCTTCATCGTCGATGCGCTGTACACCCGGCAGCAGGGCTACGACGTGCAGATCAGCTTCCCGCGCGAGGGTATCGGATCGGCAGCCGAATGCATCGCCTTGCTCCAGGGCGCGCACAACCCCGAACCGGCCAAGAAGCTGATCGACTGGGCGACCAGTCCGGACATGCAGTCTCTCTTCGTGACGGACAAGATCAACTTCCTGCCGGCCAATCCGCAGGTGCAACCGGATCCTACGATGGCCGCGATGTTGAAGAACGCCAAGATCCTCACCATCGACGACACCTGGGCCGGTGCCAACCGCGCGCGGATCGTCAATCGCTGGGTCGCCGAGGTGCTGAACACCTGATGCTGTGGCGCGCGTGCGAAGGAGAAGGAGATACTCCCCCTCCCCTTGAGGGAGGGGGGTTGGGGGGAGGGGTGCTCCCGCGCACCGTTCGTGGCGGTGGGCACCCCTCCCCCCAACCTTGGTCCGCTTCGCGGCCCAAGCCCTCAAGGGGAGGGGGAGAAATCTTCTTAGCCATGACGGAGCGTGCTGCGACGTGAACGTCCTATCGATCCGTGCAGCCGATCCACTGCGGACCGCAGTGCTCGTCCTGATCTGGCTGCTGCTCGCGCTGTTCGTGGTCTATCCGCTGGTGATGCTCGGACTGCGCGCGGCGACCGACAACGGTGTGTTCGACCTGGCACCGGCCCTCGCCGCGCTGCGCAACACCAATACGGTCCGCGCCTTTTGCAACAGCCTGCTGCTGGCGACGCTGGTCGGTTTGCTCGGCACCGCGCTCGGCTTCCTGTTCGCCTTCACCGTTGTCCGCGCGCAGATCGGGCGAGTGATGCAGCGCTTGCTCGACACCGCCACCTTGCTGCCGCTGATCTCGCCGCCCTTCACCACATCGATCGCGTTCGTGTTCTCGTTCGGCCCACGCGGCTTCATCACCTACAACGTGCTGGGCATGACCAACGCCCAGGTCTACGGGCTGCGCAGCACGCTGGTCGCCGAGGCGCTGACCTATTTCCCGCTGGCCTATCTGGCGCTGCGGCCGATGCTCGTCGCGATCGGCGGCAACCTGGAGGAGATGGCGTTCAGCCTCGGCAGCAGCCGTTGGCGCGCGTTCCGCACGGTCACGCTGAAACTCACCATGCCCGGCCTGGCGAATTCGTTCCTGCTGCTGTTCGCCGCGTCGCTCGCCGACTTTGCCACGCCGCTGATCCTGGCCGGCAACGATCTGCCCGTGCTGCCGACCGAGGCGTACCTGCAGATCACCGGCATGTTCGACCTGAAGGGCGGTTCGGTGCTGTCGCTGCTGCTGCTGGTGCCCGCCCTGATCGTGTTCCTGCTGCAACGCTGGATGGTCGCGCGCCGCAGCTACGTCACGCTGGGCGGCAAGGGCGCCCGCGCGCTCACCGGCGACACCGTCACGCCGGGATTGCGCTGGCTGCTGGTGATCGGCTGCATGCTCGTCGTGCTGCTGATCTTCTACCTCTACGCATTGCTGGCCTATGCGTCGGCCGTGCGAGCCTTCGGTGCCAACGGAACACTAACGCTGGACAACTACCGCGTCGTTTTCACCGAGGGCCTGCCGGCGATCCGCGATACGCTGATCATCGCCGGTATCGGCATGCCGCTGGGCGGACTGTACGGCGTGCTGGTCGGCAGTCTGGTCGGGCGAGTGCGCGGCGGCCAGGCGCTGGAACTGGTCAGCATGATCAACTACGCGCTGCCCGGCACCGTGGTCGGCATCGGCTATCTGGTTGCGTTCAACACGCCGCCATTCCTGCTGACCGGCGGGGCGACGATCATCATCGCCTGCTACGTGTTCCGCTACAGCCCGGCCGGCATCCGAACCACCATCGCCCTGCTGGCGCAGATCGATCGCAGCATCGAGGAGGCCTCGACCAGCCTCGGCGCCGGTACCGCGACGACATTCCGCCGCGTGCTGCTGCCGTTGGTGCTGCCGGCATTCTTCGCCGGCCTCAGCATCGTGTTCATCCGCTCGATGACGGCGATCAGCGCGACGATCTTCCTGGTGTCGATCCACTGGACCCTGATCACCGTGCGCATCCTGGAAAACATGACGGAACTGTCGCTCGGGCCCGCCGCGGCATTTTCGATGTTCGTGATCGTCGTGGTGATGCTGGTGACGCAGGGGCTGGACCTGCTGTTGCGCGTGCTCAGTGGCAGTTCGGCACGTCTGATGACCGTGGAGCACGAGTGATGGTCGATGTGCGGCTGCAACACGTCTCCGCCGAATTCAACCATCCTGTGCGTGGCACGATCGTTGCCGTGCGCGACGTCGATCTCGACGTGCGCTCCGGCGAGTTGCTGACACTGCTCGGGCCGTCCGGCTGCGGCAAGACCACCGTGCTGCGCATCATCGCCGGGTTCCAGGTTGCCTCGACCGGCGCCGTGTTCATCGACAACCAGGACGTCACCCACGTGCCGGCGAACAAGCGCGACATCGGCTTCGTGTTCCAGAATTACGCGCTGTTCCCGCATCTGACGGTGCAGGAGAACGTCGCCTACGGACTGCGGGTGCGCCGGCAATCCGCCGCCGACATCACGAGCAATGTGGAGAAGGTGCTGAAACTGGTCGATCTTGCCGGCTTCGGTCCGCGCCTGCCGAACGAGTTGTCGGGCGGCCAGCAGCAGCGCGTCGCGCTGGCGCGCGCCATCGTCATCCAGCCGCGCGTGCTGCTGTTCGACGAGCCGTTGTCCAATCTCGATGCCAAGCTACGCGTGCAGATGCGCGGCGAGATCCGCGCGTTGCAGCGAGTGCTTGGCATCACCACCGTCTATGTCACGCACGATCAGGAGGAGGCGATGGCGATCTCCGACCGCATCGCCGTGATGGATCAGGGCCGCATCGTGCAGTGCGATACCGCCGAGGAACTCTACCGCCGTCCGCTTTCCAGTTTCGTCGCCGGCTTCCTGGGCCGCACGAATTTGCTCGATGCCGTGTTCGTCCAGCGCGACGGCGATCGGGTCATCCTCGAGATCGAAGGCCAACGCCTGTCGATCAGGGCGTCAACCGAGCTGCAACCAGGCAATGCCGTCAAGGCGATGATACGGCCTGAAGCAATCGGCATCGGTGCTGCCAACGGCGGATTGCCGGCGACGGTAACCACCGTGACCTATCTGGGCGATAAGGTGGAATATATCGTGCAGGTTGCTTCGCAAAGCCTGCACATCGTTCGATTCAACCCGCCGGAGAGCGAGCGCTTTGCGCCCGGATCCGCGGTGTCGATCGATCTGCCGTCGGCGGGCGTGCAGCTTTTGCCGCGCGACTGACGCTGACCCACTAATGGGTGAGCGTGCGTCGTGGCTGAGGAAGATTCCTCCCCCTCCCCTTGAGGGAGGGGGTTGGGGGGAGGGGGCCGTGCCGCTTCGACCCCTCCCCCAAACCCCTTCCCTTAAGGGGCGGGGGAGTCGGTTTCTTGGAGCGACACGGCAGTCCCCCGCGTGACAGCCAGCATGACGGTGCACCTGCCGCCGGCAACGCAATCGTCAGCGCGGTTTGGTTGAAATCCTGAGCTAGCGGCGTGACTTTCACGTTGGTGGCCCGAACCTCCTGTCATTGCGAGTTGACCACCGTCCGGTGGCCGACCCGCCATGGATGAAACAGTCGGATC
>Ga0265338_10011148_pt1 | contig 10420 bp, 7 predicted proteins | sample 42126metaG_FD_193579 | JGI IMG/M metagenome (GOLD analysis project Ga0265338, IMG submission 193579) | Rhizosphere microbial communities from Carex aquatilis grown in University of Washington, Seatle, WA, United States - 4-21-26 metaG | ecosystem: Host-associated > Plants > Roots > Rhizosphere >... | reverse complement strand
AGTCAATTCCTCCAGCCGTAATACTCCTCGCAGCGAAGGCATAAAATCTTTGGAAACGTCATTGCCCGCCGAGATGTTCCTGAAGGCGGCAGCCGGTTGGGGAATGGCGAGCCTGAAGGCGGATAGTGATTTTGTGGTTCGCCGATATTTCGCGGGTTTCTCGGCGGATGAGCCAAGCCTCACGGCGGCGGCTGCAAAATTGGCGGGTGTGCCGGCGGAAACTATTACTGGCACGCATTGGATTCGTTATTATGGCCCGCCGCTGGCGGTTCCGCACGTCAGCTACAGTTCAGCGTTGAGCCCGAATGGAATTGGCGATGATTTTTTTCGCGGGAAAATTGTTTTTATCGGCGCTCGCCCGATGGCAGGAACGTTTCTCGAGAGGAAAGATCAGTTGCGGAGTCCGTTCGCGTATTGGGGTGGAAACGAACGGTTCATGCCGGCGGTGGAAGTTCACGCGACCCAGATGCTGAACCTGGCGCGCGGCGATTCGCTGCGCCAGCCATCGTTGCGGTCTGAAGTCCTGACGCTTCTCGGCACGGCGTTGTTGTTCAGTTGGTTGTTATTTCGATTTCGGCCGTTGCCGGCGGCGGGGGTGGCGTTGGTGGCGGAAACGGTCGTGTTTACTGTTGTGGCGCGAGCGGTCGCGTCCGGGCAAACCTGGTTTCCGTGGTTCATCATTGAGGCTGTGCAGATACCGGCCGCCCTGGCCGGGTCGGTCCTTTGGCAATCCGTCCAGTGGTATCAGCAACGAAAACAATTTGAAGCGCAACGCCGCGCCGACGAGGCGAAGATTCACGAACAAGCCGCACTCATCGAAAAGGCGCAAGACGCGATTTTGGTTCGGGACATGCAGGGCGGGATTATTTACGCGAATCCGAGCGCCGAACGGCTCTATGGCTGGACCGTTACCGAACTGGCGCGTTCGAACGGCCACGCCATACCCATGCCGGAGCACGCACGACAAGCCGCATTGGCAACCGGCGAATGGCTCGGCGAACTAGAACAAACGACGCGCGACGGCCGCAAGATCACCGTCGCGAGCCGCGGTACGTTGATCAAAGACAATGCCGGCAAGCCGAAGTCGCTCCTGTTCATCAACACTGATGTCACTGAGAAAAAACGGCTGGAACAGGAATTTTTCCGCGCGCAACGGGCCGAAAGCGTGGGGTCGCTGGCCAGCGGCATGGCGCACGATTTAAATAATGCTTTTGCGCCGATTTTGATGGGCTTGCAATTGTTGCAGCGGCAACGGCAGGACGCGGAGACGCAGCGCATGTTGTCCGTGATGGAGCAGAACACTCATCGTGGCGCGGACATGGTGCGCCAGGTTTTGTTGTTTTGCCGTGGCAGCGACAGCCAGCGCCAGCCGATCCTGCTCGGGCGGCAGTTGCGGGAAATGGAGCAGATGGCGCGGCAGACATTTCCAAGATCGATCAATGTGGCGGCGCTGGCTCCCGCCGATCTGTGGCCGGTGCTCGGCAACGCCACGCAATTGCACCAGATATTGTTAAACCTGTGCGTGAACGCACGCGACGCCATGCCGAAAGGCGGCGAACTCACGCTGGCGGCGGACAACGTGGAATTGACTGCCGAAGAGGCGAGGGGAATACCGCAGGCCAAACCGGGCTGCTATGTAATGCTGCTGGTGTCGGATACCGGCTCCGGCATTCCGCCCGAATTGTTGCCGCGCATCTTTGAGCCGTTCTTCACGACGAAACCGGCGGACCGCGGCACGGGCCTTGGTTTGTCCACGGTGGCGCGCATCGTGACCCAGCATGAGGGATTCTTAAATGTGAAGAGCGAGGTGAACCGTGGGACCACTTTCGAAATATATCTTCCGCGCGCGACTGTCGCGCCGTTCACGGAGGCAAACCAGACGGCCATTACGGATTTTAAACGGGGACGTGGCGAGTTGATCCTGGTGGCGGACGACGAGCAGGCCGTGCTTGAAATGGTTTCGCTCACATTGGGCGAGCAGGGCTATCGGGTGATCACGGCGACGAATGGCGCGGAGGCGATCGCGAAAGTGAAATCAAACGCCGACAGCGTGCGCCTCGCCTTGCTGGACACAGATATGCCGATCATGAACGGTCCGCAAACGATCTCCGCGCTCCACGCGCACTCGCCGAATTTGCCCGTGGTCCTGATGAGCGGCGAAATTAACGAGGCCGCACACGGGCAGAACATCAGCACTTTGGCCAAACCGTTTCAGTTGCACGAATTGCTGGACGCAGTCGCCAGGAGTTTAAACGGCTACTGATTACGGCTTTATTTCGGCGTGCCGGTTCCGGACCAAACGCCGCTTTCGGACCCCGGAAACAGACCACCATCGCAAGGTCGAAAAAATATTTTTAGACACAGGGAATTTTTCTCACCGCGTCAGGCCTCGTGTTTTCAGCGACATGCAATCTTTCCAGAAAAATGCACCCTGAATCGTAAGTAGACAAACGGTCTCTGGCACTGCCGTTGCTATAGGCATGACATCATGCATCGAACGAAACGCGAGCACTCAGGTTCCGTTCGAACATTGATGTTGAGAGATGTATTCGAAACTAAATCTGCGGTCGCGGTGGAAATTAAATTTCTGCCGGTTAAAAAATGTTGCGGAAGAAATCACCGAGCGAGCGAGCGCGGCATGCAAATGGAAGCCGGCGCTTGTTATTGCCTTAGCGGCGGGATTGCAGCTCGCTTCGGTTGCGCGGGTGGAAGGTGCGCTCCTGATGGAGGAAGGATTCAATTACGCCGTCGGAGGAAGTTTGGGAATCAATTCGCCCTGGACGGGGACCACGAGCACAGCCCTCGGGATCGCCAGCGGCAGTCTATCGGTTACGAATTTGCGGAGTATCGTTCCGGGGGGGAACAGCCTACAGATCTCCGCTGCGGCAACGGCGAGTGCGCGGCGCAATTTTTCCGCGACCGCCGTTACCGCGAATTCTGTTTATTGTTCATTCCTGGTCAACTGCGTAACGCTTTCCACCAATCGCCAATTTCTCATGTCCATTTTGCCAAGCGGCGCAACCAGCGCGAGTCCGCCCGATGATCCCCTGGATGTTTATGCCCAACCATCTGGCGGCGGCTACAGGTTCACCATTACCTGCGTCGGCTCAGATCCCGCTTCCGCGAGCAAGATACTGACGACAAACACGACGCATTTGGTCGTTATCAAATACTGGTTTGGAACGCTCGGACTGGGGAGTTTGTACATCGATCCTGTCCCCGGCGGGACCGAGCCCGCAAATGCGGATATAGTCACTTCGTCCGACGACAATATCGGCGCTTCAAGTTTGCAGGAGTTGCTATTTCGGAGCACGGCGGGGCAGGGCGTGTGGAATTTCGACACGGTGCGTGTGGGCACCAACTGGTCGGACGTGGTGCCGATGGGTACTGCGCTGACCTTGAGCGGGCCGCAGGATCGGGCGATTTGTTCAGACAGTTCGGCGTTCTTCAGCGTCACAGCGGACGGCACGCCACCGTTCTTTTATCAGTGGCGCACGAACGGTATCGCCGTGCCGGGGGCGACAAACAGCAGTTATCAGTTGCTCTCTCCCGGACTGAGCGCCGCTTCAAACAGTTATGACGTCGTTGTGCAGGACAGCTTCGGCACCGTGACGAGCCGGGTGGCAACGGTCACGCTCAGCGCCATACCGGCAGCGATTAAAACACAGCCGGCAGGTCCATGGGTTACACCTTCGACCAGCAATGCCGTGTTTAGCGTGACCGCAGGGGGGGACGCCCCATTGACGTATCAATGGCGAACGAATGGTGTCGCCATCGTCGGCGCGACCAATAGTAATTATATTGTCACCAACACGGCGTCGGCTGATCCATCCCTCCAATACGATGTCGTTGTTTCCAATCCTTGTGCCACCGTGACGAGCAGCCCCCCGGTTTCGTTGGAGTTTCCCAGCGTGTTCTATGCGGCGTCTGATGCCGGGCCGGGATTTTTCAGCGGTGAAAACCTGGTCTTAACCAACTCCGGTGGCCTCACGCTTCAGGCCTGGTCGTCGACCTCCCTTTCGATTCCGATTACTCAATGGAATCTGGAAGGGGCGATGCAGGAGCAACCGCTCAATGACGGCAGCGGCAAGAGTTTTTATTCCATCAATGTCATGCCCGCAACGTCGCCAGAGTATTACATTTTTGGTCACAGCTTGTCGCCGCCGTATCTCGCGCCTATTCCGATTTTGGCCATCACCACGGATCCGAGCGGGTTTTACCTGCTCGCAAATTCCCAAATGGGTATAGCGCCGAACGGCACATTGGCGTCGCCATCCGTGCAACTTTCGATCGCGCCCCACGCCGGCGGCGGACTGGATTTGACCGGGTCGGGCATCGCGGGAAACACATACCTGCTGCAAATGTGCACCAATTTCCAGGCGCCCGTTCAGTGGCTTACGATCAACACCAACGTGGCCGACCTGAACGGAGTGATTCAATTTTTCGATACCAACGGCTCCGCGCCCGTCCGGTTTTATCGGCTGTTGGGACAATGAAAACGACACGTTTCAATTTTGCATGAAGTTTTTGAATCCCTTGCGAATTTTTCCAAAAGCAAAAAGCGATGGTTCGTTGAACGGCGAGCCTGTTAGCCCATGTATCCGCGGGTTTGTTCTGCGACGCCACTTCCTATCCGTGGCGCTCGCTTTGGTGCTGAATCTGGCGCGGGTAAGCCGGTCATTCGGGCAGGAGAGCGATCTTGGCTACCGGCACGAGTTCTATCGTGAAGATGGTGACCGGATGAGCATTGACACGGATTCGTTTTTGCTCGATGCGAAAATTAATTCGCACCTACGGGTAACGGGAACCTACGTCATTGATTCCATTTCCGGCGCGACGCCCATCGGCGCCCCGCCTCAAAAGAAATGGCCGTTCGCGAATTTTAACGATCTCTACAGTCGCGCCTACGGGCAGGCCTACACCAGCCAGTTCAACCAGTATGTCAGCCAGAACCAGATCTATGTCGATGCGGGATACGAAACGTTCCAGCAGATGACGAATCAGGCGGCGCAGTTCGCGCAACAATCCGCGCCGGGGATAGCCACGAACAGCGCCAGCGCTTCTTATCACAGTCTCACCAATAATTCCAACTATCGGAAGAGCACCGTGCCGCTTGCCAAGCTGCATGACCGGCGGCAAGCATTTTCCATTGGGCTGCCCATTAGTTGGGGGCGGCACGAACTCACCCCTTCGTTTTCGCACAGTGAAGAAACCGATTACAAATCGATCGGCGGCGCGCTCAATTACTCGCTGAGCCTGAACGAAAAAAACACAACCCTGAATTTTGGTTATGCGCACAATGCCGATCGTGCCCGCGACGATAAATTCGTTTGGGAAGACAAAACCAGCGACAACCTTCTCGTCGGCTTCATCCAATTGCTAAGCCCCAAGTCTTACGTGACCTTCAATTTTGTTTTTAACAACGACTACGGCTATTTGTCGGACCCTTATCGGGGGGTGATGGTCTTTAACAATTACCCGCAGTTTAATCCTGACGATCCCGCGCTGATTCCTGAAGTTCGGCCCCGGCATCGCAGCAGTGAAGTTATTTACGGCTCCTATACTCAATTTATCGAACCGCTCGACGGCAGCCTCGATGCGAGCCTTCGTTTTTTTCATGATTCCTGGGGAATCATTTCCGCGACCACGAGTCTCGACTGGCACCAAAAGCTTGGGAAGCATTTTGTGCTCACTCCCACGTTTCGCTACACCTACCAAACCGCCGCGGACTTTTACTATGTCCTAGTGCCGGATTATTTGAACCTGCCGGCTGCCTATTCATCCGACTATCGCCTCTCGCAAATGGAGACTTTCACGATGGGCCTGAGCCTCACCTGGCGCGTGGCAAAGCATGTGTCCTTTGACGCCAGTTATTACCGCTACGTGATGCGCGGTCTGGACGGCGTGACTTCCCAGAGCGCTTATCCGTCGGCGAACGTCGGTAGTGTCGGACTACGCATATGGTTTTAGATAAAACAACTAACTCGTTGTCCATCGTGCGCGAACGCATTTTGCGATCCGCGCGGCGCACCGTGGAATCGAGCTATCATAAGCTGAGCTTCCAGGCCATGAACACGGATTGCCGGGTTCATTTTCAAGCCGCTGATTCGTCCTTCGCGAAGGAATACGAAGACACGGTCCTCGATTGGGTTGCTTTCTTTGAAGCGAAGTATTCGCGCTTTTTGCCGGACAGCCTGGTCAGCCGAATAAATTATGCCGCCGGCGAACAATGGGTCGAAATTGATGCCGAAACCGAGGCGCTGTTCAATCTTTGCCAGGAACTGCTCTTTTTCACGCGCGGTGTTTTTGATCCCACGGCTTTGCCCTTGATGCGGCTGTGGAATTGGAAGGCGGCGAACCCGGTTATCCCCACCCCAGCGCAAATCAAAGAGGCTCTCGAGCTGGTCGGCTGGCGTAAAGTGGAGCGCCGGCCCGGCGGTATTTTCCTGCCGCGCGCGGGAATGATGATTGATCTCGGCGGCGTCGGAAAGGAATACGCCGTTGATCGCGTCCTGACCATGGGCCTCGATCAGGGCATCAAAAATATACTCGTTGATTTCGGGCAGGACGTCCGTGTGCATGGCGAGTCGCCGCAAAAAGCGCCCTGGTGCATTGGGTTGGAAAACCCGAGTGCAGTCGGAAAATGTTGGACGTCCGTGCTGGTGAACAATCACGCCGTGGCCACATCCGGCGATTATCTCCGGCATTTCGTTCACGAGGGCCGGCGCTACGGCCACATCGTGGATCCGCGTGACGGTTATCCGGCCAATACCGGCGTGCTCTCGGCTTCGGTGGTGTCCCCGCACTGTACTTTCGCGGGGATTGTCTCCACGGCGGCGGTGATTCTCGGGCCAAAGCATGGGTTGGAACTGATGACTTTTTGTCCCGGGGTGGAAGGAGCGGTTATCACTGAAACTTCGCGCTTCCAAACGAAAGGGTTCAACAACTTTGCCACTGGCTGATTCAACGGAACAATTATGAAACTGAGATTCTTATATTTCGCGATGATTTGCGGGCTTTGCGCGGCGGGAACGGGATGTCAAATGGTCCAGCCCTGGGAACGGGGCACGCTTTCGGACTATACGATGCGCGGCGACCGCGATCCGCTCGGTGAAGCGCAGGCGGATCATATCTTTTTCTCCCGCGAAATGGCTTCCGGCGGCAAGGGAGTCGGCGGCGGCGGCTGTGGTTGCAACTGATTTTTAAATTAAAACATTATGAAACGAACCAATCGAATCCTCGTTAAAATATTGTCGTTGTTCATGGCATTTGCCTTGCAGGTGATGCCACTGATTCGTTCGGCGCTGATGAACTTGAACCAAACCCTCGCGCCAAATGGATGGGGGGTCGTGTTCCGGTGGGTCGCCGGCGCGGCGGTGCTCAGCTACGATGCGGTTTCCAGGGCTTCGAGCATTGCCGTCTCTCCTCCCAATGCCACCGTGGGCCAGCCCTACATCGGGACCGTCACTTACTCGGGCGGTCACGCGGGGTCGGTCAGCTCGATGTCGCTCTCGAACTTTTGCCTGGTGAATTCGACGAATTTATTTAACGGCCTTTCGATCGTGTATGCCGGAGGGAATTCAGCGTCGGTCAGCGGCACCCCCGCCGCCGCGGGCACCTTCGCGTTCACGCTGAAAATCTTCGACGGCTCGACGTGTGGCGGCGGAAATTCCGATACTCGTTCGACGAGCCTGGTCGTAGGCACGGGAGGTGGCGGGGGAGTCATCCCGGTCATCACCTCGCCGCCGCAAGGAGTCGCGGCACAGATCGGCGCGGATGCTTTGCTCAGCGCGGGCGCTTCGGGAAATCCTGCGCCAACGTATTATTGGTATCGCGGTATCCCTAACATCGCCACGAACCTGGTTGGAATTGGCGCCTCTCTCAATTTCCCATTGGCGCAACTCACGAATTCCGGCCTTTACACCGTAGTCGCCTCGAATGCGTCCGGCTCCGTGAGCGCACCGGCCTACCTCAGCGTGGCGTTGACACCCGGAACGAATCAACTGGCCCTTAATTATACTAATTACTATTTCTCGGGTCAGCCCCTGACGATGTTCAGTTATCTCACGAACGTTTCCACGGGAAGCAATGTTTACAAATGGCAGTACAATTCTGTCGATGTCACCACCTACAGCCAGGCCGGAAATAACTTCAGTCTCACCGGGCCCCAGGTAACACCCGCCAAAAGCGGGAAATACGCCGTGGTTTTTAACAGCGTGGTGGGGGCCACCGCGGTTGTGGATCAACAACTGTATTATTCGTACTGGGCATTCGGTTTGCCGCCCGCCATCACGAACGCGCCGCAACCGACGAACGTGACCAGCGGCCTCGACGCAACCTTCAGCGCGACGGCGACAAATAATTCGGTTCCGGCGAGCACGCCGCAGTTGCCTTACTACGGCACCAACACACCATTGACCTTCCGATGGTTTTTCAACGGCACGAATTTGGTGGCGACGCAGACCACCAACGGGCTCATTGCCACGGAGAATCTCGTTCTTCATTCCGTGAATTCAGCGAACGAGGGAAATTACACGGTGGTGGTCAGCAATTATTGGGGATCGGTCACGAGCGCGCCGGTGAGTCTGACCGTCTCCTCGTCAGGCTCGCCTCCGGGCATTGTGACCCAGCCTGCCGCCGCGGCGATCCTGGTCGGGCAAAACGCTTCCTTTGGCGTGACCGCTTCCGGCACAGGTCCGTTGTATTACCAATGGATGCAGGGCAGCACGACACTCTCGAACGATACCGTTTATTCCGGGGTGAACACCAACGTGCTGACGCTGACTCGGGCGGGTCTCATCAACGCCGGCACTTACTCGGTGGTCATCACGAATTCGCTGGGCTCGACTAACAGCATCGGTGTGCCACTAGCCGTGCAACCGCCCCCGGCGATCGGTGTTGTCCGCGGGCCGAATGGCCTGGAACTCACTGGCAATACCATCACCGGTCTGACCTACGTGGTATGGTCCGCGACGAATCTGACGTCTTTGTGGACGCCGATTGCCACCAACACGGTCCCGGGTAGCGGCACATTGTCGTTCACCAATCCGGCGACGGGGCCAAATCAATTCCTTAAGTTCCAATTCCCGTAAGCAAACTGTGCCAATCAAGAATATGAAAATCTCACTGACGCAAACGAAATGGGTCATCGCACTGGCTGCGCTGACGCTGACCGCGAATCTTGCTCTGGCCGGAACGCCGGCCAAGGGCGAGACGTTTCCGGACCTTTCCACTTACAAACTCGAAGGAAACCTGCCCGCGCTCTCGGGGAAGGTGGTGCTGGTCGACTTTTTCGCCTCCTGGTGCGGGCCATGCAAGGAATCATTCCCGGCGATGGAGAAACTGCATCAAAAATATGCTCAACAGGGATTGGTCATCGTGGCCATCAATCTCGATAAGAAGGCGGAAGACATGAATGGTTTCCTGAAAGATCACCCCACCACTTTTGCCATCGTTCGGGACGGATCCTACAAACTCGTTAACGAGATAAAGATTCCCACGATGCCAAGTTCGTTCCTGCTCGATCGATCCGGAAAAGTTGTTGCCGTACATCGAGGATTTGAGGGTGGCAAAACGGAGAAGCAATACGTCGAGGAAATCGAATCACTGCTGAAATAAACAAAGCACGCGCCATGAATACTCCGGCACAACAACAGCTCCCATGCGGCCACCGGCGCAAGCGGTGGCACGGGCAACTCATGGCGGGATTCTCAATTTTGTTGGCAGCGATTTGCGCTGGCGCCCAGGAGTCGAGCCCCATTTCCATCGTGCCAGAAGTTCGCGCGACCGGTGGCGAACGGCAGTTGATCCTGAACTTCCACGTGCCGGAACATCATCATCTCTACGCCGAGAGATTATCCGTTGAAATCGACGGCCAGGCGGTCAAGGCCGTATTCCCGCCGCCAGTGATGGAGCAAGACAAGTATTCCGGCAAAACCGTTGGCATTTTTGCAAAGGATTTTGTCGGCCAACTCCCGCTGCCCGCGACGGCAGGCGCGCTGGAATTAAACGTCAATCTTCAGGGATGCAGTGACGCTGAATGTTATTTTCCGGAAACACGAAAGTGGACGGTTCGCCATGACCAAACGGTTGTCTCATTCGATTCGAGCGGCGACTCCGCGCCAACCGCCAGCACCGCTCCGCTCACGACCGGATTCAAAATTACCCAGCGCGCCTCGGGTTATCTCGGACCGAAAGCGTTCGTTTCCTTTCTCGACCGCGGCACGGGCGCGAGCGGGACTTCGGAAGACGGTTCAGCCTTTGCTGGGATGGGCGGGTTGGCGACGATAGCGTTGATTCTGCTCGGCGGCCTGGCGCTTAATCTTACCCCGTGCGTGCTCCCGATGATCCCCATCAATCTCGCCATCCTGGGAGCGGGCGTGAACGGCGGCAATCGTCGGCGCGGCATCGCGCTGGGTGG
>Ga0265338_10011147_pt1 | contig 10421 bp, 10 predicted proteins | sample 42126metaG_FD_193579 | JGI IMG/M metagenome (GOLD analysis project Ga0265338, IMG submission 193579) | Rhizosphere microbial communities from Carex aquatilis grown in University of Washington, Seatle, WA, United States - 4-21-26 metaG | ecosystem: Host-associated > Plants > Roots > Rhizosphere... | reverse complement strand
TTGGTCTCTACCTCAAAGACGTCCGAGCCGTCGGATTCCGGGGAAATCTGCTCGACGTCGATCTCCGAGACGTGGCCTGGAATGACGCGGTGAATCAGCCCGAGGGCGGCCGTCTCGACCGGCGTGGCTCCCTTCACGGGGCCCATGGCGGCGCCCAGCAGCAACGCCAGCGTGAAATGGCGAACGCGGGGTTCGAGGCTGGCTCCCCAGAATCCTGCAACAAATGGGGTCATGGTTGCGGTTATTTTGGGGCTGATCGCGTGCGGAGCGAACGTGGCGTTCTGTCGAGGACGGCGGTTCAAGTTGGCGCCCTCCGAGGGTCGGAATCGGGGGCCCCTTTGTTTCACATCGGGCGGGCATAATCGAGAAAGATTGCGTCTGCCTGCTCGTTCGGCGGAGGGGATGCCATAGCGATATCTTCCAACGGTGGAAAAATCGAGTTATAACAATATTAGACTTGTCTTATGTTGCGCGTTAATGACGCTCATCAACCGATGAAGATGCTGCACTCAATGCCGAGGCTTGCCTGGATCGCTTCGGCGTTGCCCTTGGTGACGGCGAGCGCCTGCGCGCAGAGCAGGGAGGCAATCGCGGAGATCCTCGAGCGAAGGGTTGAGGACTTTGGAGTCCAGGGACAGGAAGCGCGGACGGTTCTTGAGGGTATTGGTTCGGCCTATCGATTTCCCGTCGTGATTGATCCGGACGTCCAGGGGACCGTGACCTTCGAGGTGCACAGCGCTTCTCTTGGAACAGTCATTGAAGCCATCTGCCAGCCCAAAGGATGGAGCTTCGAGGTAACGAGCAGCGGATATCTTCTTGTCCGTAGATTCGTCACGCGAATCTATCCTGTCGACTATTTGCAGATGACTCAGACTGGGTCGAGCTCTGCGAGTATCAACCTGAGCGAGACTGCAGGGGCCGCTGTCACTGGAATCGCGGGTACACCGAGCCTCGTCGGCGGCCCATTCGTTGCTGGGGTCCCGATTGGCCAGCAGGGCGCTGCTGGAACGGCAAGCGGCGGAAGCTCCACACTCAGTGTGTCCCAGCAGAACGATGCGGATTTCTGGGGCAGGTTGGAAGTGGATCTAAAAGGAATGGTTGGGGAAGGGGAATCATTGGTGGTCAACAGGTTCGCAGGGCTTGTACAACTCCGGGGGTCGCTCCGAACGCATGCGGTGATGGAAAGCTATCTTCGCCGCGTGCTCGAGAGGGTGGGCCGTCAGGCGCGGATCTCCGTAAAGGTCATCGAGGTCGACCTGAACGACCAATCCAAGGCGGGGATAGATTGGAACGCTGCGGCGGCGTCGCTGGGCCGAATCGCCAATTCGACAGTGGCCATCTCGGGAGCCGCAAGCGCGACCGGGCCGATTTCCCAGATTGCCTCGATCTCGCTGAATCCAGACACGTTTACCGGCACCATCGGGGCAGGCGGGGTGCAAGCGACTATTAGCGCACTGTCCGAGCAAGGCACTGTGCGCGTGGAATCGAAGCCCGAGGTGGCCGCACTGAACAACCAGACGGCGTTTGTTCAAGTCAGCGAGGACCAGCCGTTCTTTAGCCGCACCAGCACGACCACCATAAACGCGGGAGGGGCGACACAGGCCGGCACACAACCGATAGTTAACACGAACTATTCGCAGAGCACTGTTTCGTTTGGCAATCTGCTCGAGATTACCGTCCAGATTGCCGACGACCTCACAACCAAACTGTCGCTCTCTCCGGCGATGACAGAATTGAAGGGCACGGTGACGTCGCCCGACGGGCAGGAGACGGCGCCAGTAACCGACACAAAAAGAGCTCGCACCACCGTTACCCTCCGCAATCACGAGACCGCGGTTGTCGGAGGCTTCATCACGGAGACGGTCGCAAAGGACAGGCGCGGCATACCCGGGTTGTCCAGTTTGCCAGTATTTGGTAACGCATTCGCGACGGCGGTCAGGGCTAGAACACGGACAGAGCTTGTCTTCCTTGTCACGGTAAACGCCGAGGAACCACCTGCGCTCGTTCCTATCGACGCGGACGAGCCGCCCGCGGCGGATTCGGGACGAGTCACACCGCCAATGACGGACCCACCTGAAGGCAGACGCCGCGTGGAGCGGATCAATGCCTTGGGTGACCTCTCATGAATGGTCCGACACAAAGCCTCGACCGCAGGTGCGAACAAATGGATTCCTTCCTGAAGGGAAAGCTCATGGGAAGTGGTGTCACGGAGCGCCAGATTGCGTCAGCGCATTCCTACCACCTCGAGGTAGAAGGCCGGCAGCCGTTCAGCAGAACCCTCGTCGAACTGGGTCTCGCCACAGACGAGGACGCAGCACGGTGGATAGCGGAGCATCTTGGACTGAGCTACCTGTCGAGGGAGAAGCTCCGTGTGGAGGGCGACGCCTATGAGGCCCTGCCCGAGGCCATAGCGAGGAACCGCCATGCCATCGCCATAGTCAGGGAAGGGGCACGGCTCAAGGTGGCGATTGCGGATCCCTCGTGGCCGCAGTTCGCACAGGTGTTATACGCGCTCGAGCATGATGTAGTCGAATGGGTGGTTTCACCCCAGGCAGACATTGCAGCGAGGGTGGCTGAAGTCTACTCGGCCAACCTTGACGTCCAAGACAACGAACTTGAACGGTTCGTCGAAGACATGATTCGTGAGGCGGCGCATACGCGTGGCCTCTCCGACATACACTGCGTTCCGGAGGATCGGAGTTGCGAGATCAGGTGGCGTATCGATGGCGACCTGGTTCCGTGGGGGACGCTGCCCGGCTCGATGAAGGAGACGGTGTCAGCGCAGCTCAAGCTTTCATCGACCAGGGGAGCGGACGGCAGATCCCGCAGCGCAGTCGCTGCCGGTGGGCTCGACGTCGCCAACCGCCTTGAGGCTCAGGATGCGTCATCGGTGCGCGAATACGGGAGCAAGCGCGTGTCGCTTCGATATTCCGTCATACCCGCGATCAACGGCGAGAGCATCGTGATCAGGATTCTTGATCAAAGCGCGCAGGTGGGCTCGCTGGAGGACATCGGGATGCGTGATGACACTGCGATGCGCTTCAGGACTGAGCTGAAGAAGCCTAACGGGATACTTCTGGTCTCGGGGCCCACGGGGCACGGAAAGAGCACGACGCTAGCGGCAGCAGTGCCTTGGCTAGATTCACGCAACAAGAGGATACTAAGCGTGGAGGATCCTGTCGAATATCGTCTTAGGACCGTGACACAAGTGCCCGTGGGGCCCCGGATGCCCTTTGCGTCCGCGCTCAGGGCGTTTCTGAGGCACAATCCTGACATCATTATAGTCGGCGAGATTCGCGACAGCGAAACCGCATCGCTCGCAATGCGCCTCGCCCTCACCGGCCACTTGATACTCACGACGGTACACGCAAACACGGCAATTCAGGCGTTAAGCCGTCTCCTCGACCTTGGTGTAGAGGCTTCGATGCTCTCGGCGACAACAAGGCTTCTCGTTGGTCAGCGGCTGGTGAAGCGACTATGCCCGCACTGCAGGCAGCCGCACCGAAAGGCGGGATCGCTCATAGAACGCTATGGAATTGTCGTGGAGAAATCGCATAACGCCGCAGTCCGCCGCCAACCGGAATGCGGATCAGGAGGTTTCTTCGAGGCGGGAGGAGGTTGCGGCGTCTGCAACCGGAGCGGCTATGCAGGAAGAACAGGAATCTTCGAGATCAGGGACATACGCAGCCAGGTGGCCGACATGCTTCTAAGCCAGGCGGCACGATTCGACCCTGTCTCGGCCGAGGCAGTCTTCTCCGCCGCGCTCCATGGGGGCGAAATCAGTGCGCGAAGCATGCGCGAGGACGGAATCATCAAGGCCTCCACCGGCCTGACGACTCCAGAAGAGGTATTTGGCGCAACGATGGACGCGTCCTGGTCGCCTGAATCCAAGACACACTCATGAACGCAAACACGAATATCAACCCTTGTGACAAACGGAACTTCCGGTTTCGGGGCTTTACGCTAATAGAGATACTGGTCGTCGTCGCCATCATCGGCGTGCTGGCTGCCATTCTGCTTCCCGCGTTGAGCAAGGCACTTTCATCGGCGCACGTGAATCGCACGATCGCGGACCTGAGGCAGCTTAAGGGGTTCGCAGCGGACGCGGCTAATCAGCTTGGCGGAACCCTCCCGTTAACGAAAGGTTACGTGACGGTGTCTGCTGCTGTTAACGCAACAAGCAGTCCGAATCTGTCCAGCTCGGCTTTGGCCGACTTCAATAACTCGTTACGGCTCGACGAAGTTCTCATGTCCGTGCCGAACCCAAAGTTGGAGAGGTATTTTTCTCCGGCATGCGGCTCGCAGGCCTTCTTGCCGGCGGCCGGCTCATCGGTGGTGGACCCGCGGTACAACGCTGCGACGGGCACGTTCTATAACGTTCCTGACGCTCGCATTAGTGCGGGCTATGGGTATTCCGGCGTATCGCGTCTGGAATGTGCGGCGGTCGATGCCGCGCAGGCCCCCGGCACCACCGATGCGAATGGCGGGACCAATTTCAAGATCGACGGGGTCAACAATCTTCCGACAGGGCGCGTTGCGTATGCGGTGATCAAGGCTGTGTCAGGGTCGGAGGCTTCGCAGATAGCCACCGCTATCGATTCGCCTGCATTCATGGACGATACCACAGGCTCTGCAGGTGCAGCCCAGAGTCGAGGGGCCGTCGCGTATGCGGCGGCAGTTGGCGGGGTTACGGACCTGTACGCGTACCTTGGGAATTACTGAGCTATGGCCCCGCGAATTGCCATGCTCCTCGGCCGGAGCGTCTGGCTTCGGGACGCTCGGGGATGGCGTCGAGAGTCATTTGACGGGAACAACGACCTTGCAAACCCTGCCATCACCCGGCTTGCCGAGATCCTGTCCTGCGAATGCAGGGAGAGCACCGTTGTCGTCTTTGAGCCTGAGGGGCTCGCCCACCAGACCGTTGAATCTCCAAGGGTCGGCCGCTCAGTATTTGGCACTCTTGCTCGGGTCCGCAGTCAGCATCCTGTGGTTACCTCCGAGGTTATGGGATGGGGCATTGAGCAGCCTGAACGGGTACAGGAAGGGGGCTTTTCCACGCTGATGCACTTTGAGTTGACGCCCGGCCTCGTGCATCTGCACAACGCCTGTTTGCAGTCAGGTTCGCAGTTGCGAGCAGCCTGGTCGGCCTACACAGCGGCGGCCGTTTGCACGAGAACCCACTTGGCGACACCAAAGAGCAAATTCATTCTCATGTTGCTGCCGGGATTTGTTGCGGTCGCGATCTGCGCCAATGGACGGCGCTCCTTCAGGGGATGGACCGGTCCAATGGCGGACAGGGACTGGAAAGCCCTTTCCGCTCTCGTTGTCGACTCCGAGTCGCGCCCCGCCCCGTCGATGGGCGAGACTGAGTTGAAGCGCGGCAAAATAGCAGTAATTGCAGAGGGAGAGACCGAGCGAAACTGCCCTATTTGGTCCGAGATTCGCGCGACCGGCAGAATTGAGACTGTCATAGGATTGGACGCCCTTGCGGTGGGCGCCAGCCGGACACCTACGAGTCACCCAGGGAACCTTGTCGAGGGGTTTCCCAGACCGCGGCAACTGGACCGTCTTCTTGTTGGCACCGTTGCCGGCTGTCTCTCGGCGGCAGCCGCACTTGTTGCAGGCCTACCGGGGCACCTGCGGGATTTGAGAAACATAGAGGCATCGAGCGCAGAGCGCGTCGCGAGCCTTGAAGTCCACTTGTCGGACTTGAGCAGAAACCAACGGGAGATGAAGACACTTCGAATTGAGTCTGCTCAGGGACCCGGACCGATTCATGTTGGACGGCACGAAGCACTCTTGGGTCTGGCTGCGGCCGTACCTGACTCCCTTACTGTCACCTCACTTTCGATTGACGAGGGCGACCACTTCGTGATTGCGGCAATTGTTGTCGGCGCCGACTTCGACGCCGAAGGAACAAAACGGGCCCTGGCACAAAGCGGATTCAAGCCGGAGGGCCCCAACGGCTGGGATTTCAACGCGTCGTCGGGCAAACTTTTGATGAGCGGCACGTACGCGGCTTCGCAGCCATGACCAGGGGCATCGTATACTCGAAGAGGCTTGCGGCTGCCTCCGCGGTCGCGATTGCGGCGGCTTGTGCAACGTTCTGGCTTAGTGCTCAGCTCAAATCTAAGGTCCTGAAGCGCCAGCACAGCGCTGCGGCGCTCGCGGCCAGCTTGTCGGCTCAGATCGCCGCAAAGTCTGAATTCGAGGACGAAAGGCTCGAAATGCTTCGGGACCATGTTCGGCGAATCAGACTGCAGCTTGGAACGGACGACACGTGGGATCGTATGGTGAGAAAGTTTGGGGAACGCTGGGCGGTCGAACCTGGACCGAAGGAGAACAGGAACGGAAGTTCGGTCCAACGCGGAGTGTTTCGCCTTAGATCTCCTAGGTTGACCGATTGGCCCGAGATAATCGAGAACGTCAAGAATGCCGAAGCGCTGCCTGGAGTGGGGATAGCGCAGTTCGAGATGAATACAAGCGGGAGCTTGGTGCGGCGCTCCCTAGACTCCGTAACGATCCTTGTGGCCGTCCAGACGCGTCGAAATGTCTCCAATCTCGCCGAATCAAAATGACAACAACCCAAACGAGCCTAATAATGGCTACGCTCCTGGTTTGCCATCCCTGCACTGCAGGCCCGGAATCTACTCAACCCGGTATGGGCCAGGCCCCGAAGGTGGGGTCTCGACCAGCCAAAGGAGAGCCCCTGGAGAGTGACGTGGATATCCGTGCCGACAAGCGGTACGAGGAAATGCTTGGAAAGATGCAAGAGGCGGTGGAGGAGGTCGCCCAGCTGTACGGGAACCCGACCTTCCTCCAGGTGTTTACCAATGATTCGGATCGAGCCGCAGAACTAAAGAAGAGACTTCAGGCAGCGCGCAGCGGCGAAGAGATTAAACGTGATCTGGCCACCTTGGAGGAGCGGCGCGACGACCTGCTGAACGACTTGGCGCTCAAGCAGCGGGAGGCAGCGCGGCTGGCGGCCCGGCTGGTTCGGCAAAGGGCCGCCCTTGACGCATTGGCTGCCGCAGTCGAACAGGCTAGGAAGGCCGTGGAGGATACAGCGAATTGAATGCCACCCCAAGAACGGGTAGCGAGGGCCCCGACGAACCGCTGGATCTGCTCTCACTGCGGGAGGAAGGCTCACTTGCGTCCGTGAGGCATATTGTCGAAGAGATTCGCTCAAAAGGAGATCAGCTAAGGGTGGATGCCGTGGCCGGTGCGCTTAGATCTTTGGGCGCTTTGGCAATTCCCGGATTAGGCGGGATCAGCGACGCCGTGTTCGACCTAAATGGCACGCGTTTTCAAATCCGACCCACTCCCGCACCGCGGGATGCAGTCGAAATCTGCTTTTTGCGCAAGACACCATGAAGAGAGCACAAACGATCCTAACGTTTGCAACCATATGCACGTTGGCGTCTGCAAATACCCAATCTGGTTGGGCGTATGTGCCGGCGTCTCGCACGGCTCATACAACCGGCGTCATTGTCGCTCCAAACTCCCCGACGGATGATGTGGTGAGCCTCATAGGAATTGGAGTATTGAATGTCTCGGTCGATGCCGAGCCACGCCGGGTGTTCGCCGTACCGCTTTGCGAAGCGAGCAGCGGGGGAAAGGACGGCAAATTGCCGGAAGTGTCGTCAGCGGACGTGATTCCAACGAGTGCAAATTGGCCGGATGCAGGCGGCAGGATTTCTGTAGTTTTTCATGAGCCCGAAAGGGCGTCGACGAGTGCCGGCATCAGAAACCCTTGGGAGGTGCGCGCCCAGCCTAAGGCGGCCTCGCGCGACACGGAGTTCTTCTGCGGCGGGACCATTGCCGGAGGCGACAACGGCCCAATAGCTTTTCTGAACGGGCGCATAGTCAGAAAGGGCGACCTGCTTGGAACGTTCAGTGTGGCGCGCATCGTCGCTGCTGGCGTGCTCCTTGAATGCGGCGGCTCGTATTTCATGCTGCCAAGGGGCAGGCGGACCACCATCACCGCGGTCAACGGGTGAGCGATCATGCCGCGATTCCGGGCGAGATTTGTTGGGCGCAGCGGCCGCAGGAGCGTGGTGACGATTGACGCGATCGACTTGGCAAGTCTCTCGGAGGAAATCGAGCGGCGCCGCATGGCATTCGTCGTAGATATACAAAGGTTGGAGTCGAAGGGTACGGCGCTCGAACGCACGAGGATCCCTGCACCAATGCTGCTCGCGGCATTGGACTCTCTCGAGCTGATGCTCGTAAGCGGCGTGCGAATTAACATGGCGCTAAGAAAGATTGCGGAATTCGCACCGGCAGGCGCAGCCCGCAGGTTGTGGACCGAGATAGCTAGGCGCGTCGAGGAGGACGGGCGCTTCGGAGAATCGCTCCGACAGTTTCCAAGAGTGTTTAGCAAGTCTATGGTTGGAATGATAGTGGCACACGAGTCCGCGGGCCGGTTGTCCGAAGGCGTCAGGCACGTGCGTGACTACGCCGCGCATATGCGCGATATCCGACGCGAGTCGCTGCGAGGTGTCGCGTATCCGGCCCTGGTTTTCGTGATTGGGCTCATCACCACTGCGATCCTCTGCGTCTTCACGCTCCCCAGGTTTTCGAAGATGCTCCGCGAAACAGGAGTGACGAGGACTAACCATCTCACAGCATTCTTCTTCTGGCTGAGCGACTTTGTTCTTTGCCACCCGTTTTGCACAGTGGGCGCTCTCTTGCTTCCCGCTTTGATCATCTGGCTTCTGCTTAGGCCCGGCTTCAGGCCTTGTGCTGATCGTTTGATGCTTCGCGTACCGATCGTGCGTGGGGCCGTGGAGGCCCTGTCTATGGCTCGGATATGTATTACCTATAGGGCGCTGAGTGAATCGGGAATCCGCGTATTAGAGGCTCTCGAGGCGTGCGCCGTGGTCGCAGGAAATTGCGTATATTCGCGAGGCATATTGCAGGTTGTTTCCGCAGTCCGAGACAATGCGACGGTCGGAGAGGGATTTGAACGCGCCGACGCATTCGCGCCGGAGGTCGTACTCGCGGTCAAGAGCGGCGAAGCTGCGCTTCCGCAGGTCTTTGGCCGGCTCGCGGGCTATTTCGAATCGGAGGCGCGGCACCGAATTGCATTAGCGCTCGGAATGATCGAACCCGTGATGCTTGTTTTTGTGCTGATTTGGGTTTTCGGGGTAGCCCTCGCAGTGGTTCTCCCAGTTTTGGAGGTTGTGAATGAGATCCGCTAATTCGGAGTCTGTGTCCGGCGAGTTTCTCTTAATGCTTCTGATTGCTGTGGCGATCGTTGGAATCATGGCTGGAATTCTCGCGCCGGTCCTCGCAAACAAGCTGGATGAGGCGCAGCTCAAGTCAGAGGCCGAGACACTTCACTCGCTGAGGAAGGACTTTGAGGCGACGTATGACGCCGTTGATTTCAAGAATTTGAACGAATCCTCCGTTCCCGGCAGCGGACTGCCGGCGGGAACCGTGTTTACAACTTTTGACGCGGTTACGGGCGTCGCATCGAGAATCTTCTCCCAAACGGTGATCGTAGATCCGGCGGGATGGGTGACCAAGCTGGCGCTGAAGCGTGGTGTGAGCTCGTATGTAGTTGGTTCAACGTATTCCAACCAGGCCCAGAACCAGTATTCAGCCATAGCTTTCAACGCATACGGGGTTCAAAGGTGCCTTGTCATTGGACCCACGGCAGAAATCGGCCAGCAACGATACCTCCTCATGTCGCTCATGGTGCCGCCGTACCGGGTTCTTGCGTTTCCGTCTGCGAATTCCACGCAAACCTTCGACTCAATCTGGGACCAAAGCTGGGAGTCCACGCAGGCGCAGGCACCTGAGCTCTGGAGCACGCTGCTTTCGCCCGACAGCTATGCCCTCTGGAACACCGCGTCCGCTAACAATCGGACGAACGCCTCCAGATTGATTGTCGAGCGGATAGTACAGCCAAAGTATACGTTGACGCTCGCCAACAATAGCCAGACCGACACGGCATGGGTGGACATCGGGCCGTCAACAAACGAAATAGTCTCGGCACCGAATAGCGGCACCGTTGTTAGCAATTCACTTCCCGATTTTGCAACGGGAATACTAGCCGGCCGAATGATCGTCGTCCGGCGAGGGGCTTCTGCCGCTGCGGCATACGAGGTACAGAGGTTCTACCTCTATTCGGACGTCAATCTGACCGTGCAGTGAGGCCATCCGCCGCGCGAGTTCGTCGCAAGGCTACACTTTCCACGAACCATGCTGTCTACTTCGGCGGGCCGCCGTTCCCTTTGCTGCGCATTGCCAAGATCAGCATCAGGCCGCCGAAAATGAGCAGCACGACGCCCCAGATGAGGTTGATATTGATGCCGAGAGAGCGGTGATACATTTCGGCGTCACCCATGGTGACGATGCCGTAGACCGTCAGCAAAAGCCCGACGAGCGAGAACATGAGGCCGATTGGCCAGCGG
>Ga0265338_10011146_pt1 | contig 10422 bp, 7 predicted proteins | sample 42126metaG_FD_193579 | JGI IMG/M metagenome (GOLD analysis project Ga0265338, IMG submission 193579) | Rhizosphere microbial communities from Carex aquatilis grown in University of Washington, Seatle, WA, United States - 4-21-26 metaG | ecosystem: Host-associated > Plants > Roots > Rhizosphere >... | reverse complement strand
ATGGGGGCTTGCCGATAGGATGGCATCATAGCCCGTAGTATCAAACTGCTTTATCTGCTCCACCACTTCGTGGGTGTTGTTGCCGGCAATGCCCGCTACAAGGCCCACACGACCCTTAACTACGCCCGAGGTAAAAGCCCAAACCTGTTTTCGTTCCTCATTGCTCAGGGTGGCGCTTTCGCCGGTAGTTCCCAGTGAAACCAGGTATTCTACCCCGCCGTCAATCAAATGGTTGATCACTTTGCCTAAGGCATCGTAATCTACTTGTCCGTCCGCATGAAAAGGCGTTATGATGGCAACGCCCGTTCCGTAAAATTTATTCATCTCAATTATTAAAGGGTGCTAATATAGTAAATTGCGGTGTAGTTCATGGTTCATGGTTGATAGTTCATGGTTTTTTTGTTGACAGACCATAGACCATGGTCCATGGATTTTATCCCGGTATTGTCTTTTTTATCGCCGCCAACCTTTCACGTTCTGCCATAGTTCATAGGCTTTTGAACGCTTCTTCCTTTCTACCATGGACTATGGACCATCACTATGGTCTCCCCTGGTACCCAAAATGCGTTTAGGGTAGCAGTTTTTTGTCGATTCCGAAGGCAAAATGCGTTTAGGGTAGCAGATTTTTGTCAATTCCGAAGGCAAAACGCGTTTTGGGTAGCAGATTAAAAATATCTAAATAACTGTATGTGAGGTGTTTTAAAAAATAAGTCAAAGAAATGGAAGTGTTTTATAAAAAAATCTCTCAGCAAAAATTTTACTGTTTTTGAACAGGAAATTAACGGGGATAGGGCTTAAATCAAATATAGCAAAATTTGATGGGATTTGCAAAGAGGATTTTCCAATTTTCATTGTCGTGAAAGGGGATAAAAAGGGAAGGTATTTAGATGATGAAGAGCATTTTACGCTCATTAAACAAAAAAGCCCGCAATTACGGGCTTTCTGTTTAAGCAATTAAAAATTAATAAGGACTATTACTGGTTGTTACCCTGATCAATTTGGCATTTACAAATTCATAAATTCCTGCCGGCGATTGTTCACGCCCGTAGCCCGAATGTTTAGTACCGCCAAATGGTAATTCAGGCGAAATGCCGGTAACGTGGTTGATGTATACCATCCCGGTTTCTATTTGCCTGGCTACCCGTAAGGCCCGTTCGTTATTTGAACTAAACACACTGCCGCCCAGGCCGTAATCTGTTGCGTTTGCCAATTTTATGGCCTCCTGTTCGTTTTTTACTTTATAAAACATAAATACAGGCCCAAATATTTCTTCATGATAAGCGGAATTGTCCGGTTGAATATCTGTTAAGATGGTTGGTTCCATAAATGCTCCTGGCCTGTCGATACGGTGGCCGCCATATTGAACAACCGCGCCTTCTGAAACAGCCCGCTGGATTTGAAGAATAACGTCGGCTACGGCTTTTTCGCTGCTTAAGGGGGCAAGTTCGGTTTGTTCATTCATCGGATCGCCAACCCTGATGGTCGCAAATTTGGCTTTTACTTTTTCCAGGAATTTGTCTGCAACGCCTTCTTCCACAATTACTCTTTTCGGCGATACACAAACCTGGCCGGCGTTCCAAAGGCGGCCATAAACAGCAGCTTCTACTGCCTCATCAATATTTGCATCGTCCAAAACTATAAAGGCGTCGCTGCCACCCAGTTCCAGGGTCGATTTTTTTACATACTTACCTGCTGCGGCTGCAATAGCAGCTCCTGCCGGCTCACTTCCGGTAAGTGTTACCGCTTTGATCCTTTTGTCGGCCAACAGCCCGTCAACTTCATTTCCGGGAATAAACAAATTCTGATAAACCCCTACAGGAGCGCCGGCTTCCAGGAAAATGTCCTCCATAACCTGGGCGCATTGCGGTACATTTGATGCATGTTTCATCAACATGGTATTACCCGCCATCAGGTTTGGGGCCGCAGAGCGGGTGATTTGATAGAATGGGAAATTCCATGGCTGGATGCTTAATAACACACCAATAGGTTCATAACTCAAAAAAGCTGAACCAATTGGGGTATCCAAGGGCTGATCGGCGAGGAATTTTTCTCCGTTGTCAGCATAATAATCAAAAATGGCAGCAGAAAGTTCCACTTCGCCAATGCTTTCTTTTAACAATTTACCCATTTCCAGTGTCGCCAGTTTTCCAAGTTCCTCTTTCCTCCTGCGCAATATTTGGGCAACCTGGTGTAACATTTTAGCTCGCTGTGCAAGTGGTGTTTTTCTCCAGTTTTGGAATACACTGTCAGCAAGCCCGATTTTTTCATCTATTTGCTCAGTTGTCATCACATCAAATTCTTTTACCACTTTATTGGTAAAAGGATTGACGGTTTTAATGGGTGATGTTTTGGTTAACTCTTTCATGTTATTAGTTATTTATAACGGTGAATTGAAATTTAGTCGGACCCGGTATACTTTGAGTAGTATGCTGAACCGGCAACTAATTAGCCGCAAATTTACCTTCAACACCGGGCCGAAACTATGACTGGCATCACACAATAAGATGAGATTACACACTTTTTAGTAAGCTGAACGTAAGTTTTAAAAATGCATACAGGGTGGCCTTACGCAGGACAAATTGGTTATCGAACTCCTGCTTCTTGAATTTAGGGGAGGAGGTGAGAGAAAATTAATATGAAATAGCCTTTCTCTCCCTAAACTTAGGGAGAGATGCCGACAAAGTCGACAGAGTGGGTAAAGGGACGATGCGCGGGTGTTTTTGAAATGTTTGTACTGATCACTGCTACTTAAAACTCACCCCCAGCCTCAAAGCCGACCTGATGTTACTGCCGCTATTAAACGAGGTGCCATACATCAGCCTGATGTTTAGGTATTGCACTCCAAAACCTAATTCGGCGTAGTTTTTTAGCGCTGGTGTACTTAAATAATTAATATCGACGATCTCCTGTAATTTTAACTTCCTGATCAGGGGGATCTTATTCAGGATAAAGCCCGAAAGATTCTGTTCCAAATGGCCTTCGATATATTGGGTTTGGGTACTAAAGGTGTAATAATTTAAAAGCAGGAACGTATTGATACCGCCGTTGGCCAGCAATGCCTCATTACCTGCAAATTGCTTATAGTCAGGGTAATAAACGCTGTTGTTGTTCAGGAATTTCCCGGCAGCAATATAAAAGGAGGTGTTGCCCAAAACCCCGGTTTTAATGTTTGATTTGGAGATGTCGGCAGCAACCATGTCATAATCCACATCCGACCCTAAAACGCCTTTCACGCCTTTAATATAGCTTAGGCCGACGGTAGGGTATGGCGAGGGTAAATATCTCCGTCCGTTTGGAAACGTTTCATACTTATCACTAAAGTCATAGGTGGTGCGCAGGGTGATTTTGAAGGATTGATTTTCGGGAAATAACGGAGCGTCACTACCGGGCGATAAGGGGTTGTTTGAGGTGTAATTCCTGTTGCCCGGGTTAAAAAAGCTAAAATCTGAAGTATTGGGCTGCCATTTGCGGTCGGCCCACTCAGCGGCCGCGTAGGCCTGCCAGCCGCCGGTGATGCGTTTGTAGACTGATACCGACACAAATTGTTTTTGGTACAGTTTTTCATAATTCTGCCGTTCAAACAAACTATAATACGAATTGACGAGCGATGAAACAGGGTTGGTGTAATTCAGGTCGGTGATCTCTGAGCCGGCATTAAAACCAAATGTAGCAGCGCCCATCGGCACGGCGCCGTTTACGCTCCCCGTAAATTTTTTATCCGAAAAACCATAACCTGCTTTGGCCCCGATAAACAGGTAACGGTTATTTACGGTATCAACTTGCTTGCTGTATGATGCACCGTAATTGATGGCAAACCCCTGTACGGTATTAAACTTAATGGCGGTAACGGCCGGGTCGAAGTTATAATATTCATGATCGTACCGGTTGCCGTGGCGGTACCCGCTTAATAAAAATTTATCTGGCCTAAAATGGTTATTTACCTTATCCAGCGAATCAAGATAAGGCTTCGATTCCTTTTTGGCGGCCAGTACAGCTTTGTTTTTGTAGTCCATTTTTTCTTCGGCAGTTAACGGAACAGGCCTTTCGTTTTCCCAAAAAACCGAATCCTTTTTATTGATGCCCTTATCGATGCGCCATACTTCAGTGAATTCCTTTTTGGTAAAGACAGGTGAAAGATCATAATCCTTGTAAACCGAGATATAATACCCGCCAACTTTAAACCCCAGCAAGCCTGCCGTAAAGTCGAACTTAAGCGATGAAGGCATCCATACTTTGGGGCTCACCGGGAAGAACTGCTCATTTAGCCGCAGCGTATCCACAAAGTTGATGTTCTGTTTTTTGGTGATATAAAGGTCCAGCCCATAAATACGCCAGCTATCTTCAAGGATATAAATATAGCCCTGGAAACAGGCATCATAAAGCCGCTTGGGCTTAACCTGGATCTTGTCGATGGTTTGGCCGTTCTCTGTAGAAAAACCGATGTACTTATAGGTGTAATAAAAAAGCGCATTATCGGCAATGGGTGATATCACCGGCCTGTTGCTGATGCCTTCCCAGTTCTGGATGTTATTATAGAAATTTACTTCCAGGTCTGACGCCCGGTTAAAGCTGAAAGCCTGGTTGCTGCCCGATACTTTTGACGAGATCATTTCCTCGTGGACATCACCGGGCCGTTTAAAGCTGTATTTCGATTCTGACTCCGACAGGTATAAAATGCCTCGCCTGTTCGAGTCGAGCCCGTTTTCCCTTGCAAATTTTTGAACATCAAAGCCCAGGATCTTTTTTGGAGCGCCCAATAGTTTTTGCAGGCCCTTTATATACACTTCGCAGCTGAAAGCATTTACTTCGTTAAGATGCTCTTTTCGCTTTTTTATGGTTTTGCGAATGATGGCGTAAGCAGGGTCTTCGCCGCCTGAACTTACATTAACATCCGCAAGCTGGTAGGTTTCTGTCTTTAAAACAATATTGATCACCTGGCTGGTGTTTAGCTCAGTTTTACGGCTCTCATGCTGGTAACCCACTGCTTTGTATTCTACTTCATAATTTCCGGGTTTTAGTTGAAGGACATATTCACCCTCGCCATTGGCTGATGTACCGCGGGTAGTGTTTTTGATGTAAACACTGGCAAAGGGGATGGGTTTGCCAAACTCGTCGTTTATTTTGCCGCTAACGGTAACCCGTTGTCCAAATAAATTAAAGCTAAGCAATAAAGAAAAGGTAAATAGTAGCGTAAATTTCATGTGTAAGGGCGTTTAGGCTAAGATGACTCTTATTTTCTGAAAGTTACATAGTGGTTTGGTTAATTAATGTTAAAGGTTTGTATCCTGCGGATAAGGCTGGATTTTGTTTGTTATATCCAATTGAATAGAGCCTTTTGCAAAAAAAAAAGATTTTTTTTACCTCAATTTAAATGGACTTATTTAACTAAAGATTAAGTGTTTAGCTCCTCTGAATTGTATCTACTTTCAAAACATTCGGCTTGTTTAGCCTTTGGTGGAAAAATAAAAGGCAATATCCCTCAAATTAAAACGTCTTAGTGTATATAAAAAGTAGTTTAAAAGGTTTCGGCCGTTTAAAGCATCTATAAAAAAGCAAAATGGCAATATTAACTATAAGTTACAACTATCCATTTTTCTTAATAACTTCACAAGCCGTTCAGCATTCAGTTTAAGCAGTATCCCCTTTTTCAGTTAACCCCGGTTACTCCGGGATCTAAAAGCGCATAGTCAATTTCGATGTGCCTTAATATGCAGTACTGTAAATTTTTATATAAACTTTTAAAAATCAAACAAATGGAAACACAAACAATGAAAGCGACAAATTTAAAGCTCAAGGAGTTTTTTGTTCACCAGTTAAAAGATATTTATTGGGCAGAAAAAAGATTGTCAAAAACACTGCCTAAGCTGCAGGAAGCAGCAAGTACCCCTGAATTGAAAGATGCCTTTGGCCAGCACCGGCAGCAAACACAAACCCATGTGCAACGGCTCGAACAGGTATTTGGCATGGTTAACGAAAAGGTTGACTCAACCAAATGCCCTGCTATAGCCGGTATTGTTGATGAGGGCGAAGATATTATCGACGAAACTGTTAAAGGATCCGCGCAAAGAGATACCGGACTTATTTTTGCCGGGCAAAAAGCCGAGCATTATAAGATAGCCACTTACCGGGGCCTGGCTAATTTGGCTGAAAATATAGGCTATAATAATGTGGCAGATGTTTTAAGGCAAACCCTGCTCGAAGACAAGGCCGCTGATGCCTTGCTAACAAGGATTGCCGAACACAATGTAAATTACCAGTTAAATTGAAAATAAGATAAGCGAGCCACCTTGTTTTATTTCAAATTAAAACCGAAAAAACCAGTATCCTTTAATGGATGCTGGTTTTTTTGAGTAAAATCAATTGCTCCGGGTTGTCGGTTATATTACTTTAACACCGTTATAACCTTTTGTTTAGCCTTTGATGCAGCCGCTACATCTAACCCAGAATAAATAAGGTTCTTACCCAGTGTCACGGCTGAAATAAATACATTTGCACAGCATTGATCAGAGAGGCCGGTTGACAAAAATAGCGTATCAGGGGCTGCATTGGCAATTTGCATAACAACAGTATCGACATCTTTTTGATAAAAGACATTGATGTTGAAAATGCGTTTTGCGCTGTCAATTTTCACTACCGCTGATACACTGTCATGACGCCCGTTTACTAAGTGGGTTAATTTAAGCTGGTTTAAATTGTATTTTGCCTGTTTCCCAAAAAACAGGTCCTGTCTTGAGGTTTTATCAAGTATTTGCAAATTGGCATTCAGGTTTATTGATTGATCGTCCTTGCAATCAGGGCAACTTGTAGAACTGCAGCCAAAAGTTGTAATTAAAAATAAAGCCAGGCAAATAATGTGATATGGCTTGAAGCTACTTAGGGGTGTCATAGTCGTCAAATTTTTTAAGAAAATAAAAGTTAAAATATCAGGTCAGAAAGAAATAAAATATTAGTTAATTGTTTAAAATTTAAAATTATCTGAAGCAAATATATCAATTTTCGCAAAGGCAGCATCTCCATGCAAAAAAAAATAAACAATAATAGTTACCAGTGTAAAAACTGGCTGGTGGTTGAACCAAAGATTGAGCCGGGTGGTCTGGCGCCTCTTCACCTGCGCAGGAGTCGTTGATTCACCACTTTCATCACTAAATCCCGGTAATTCCGGCTGATGGGTAATGATTTGTTGCCGATGCTAATTTCATTCCCTTCTATCGCATTGATTTTTGAGCAGTTTACCAGGTATGATTGATGGATCTTGATAAATTCATTTGGCGGAAGCTGGCTTTCAAGGCTTTTCATGGTGAGGTAGGCGATGATCCTTTTGTCTTCCGTATGAATACTTACATAGTTGCCCGTGCTTTCGGCATAAATAATATCGTTTAACTCAATTTTTTCGATCCTTTTATCGCTTTTTATAAAGATATAGGAAGACTGTAGGGCACCGTTTGTACGGTTCTTCATTTCATGATAGTCCTTTGCTTTTTGTACCGCCTTCAAAAAGCGGCTCAGGGCAAAGGGTTTTAAAAGATAATCGATGATATCCAGTTCGTACCCTTCCAGCGCGTATTGGGGGAAAGCTGTGGTAAGGATCACCATCGATTCAATATTTAGTTTCTGCAAAAATTGCAGGCCCGAAACTTTGGGCATTTCAATATCAAGAAATATGATATCAACCGCATTGGTCTTCAGGTACGCTTCCGCTTTCATGGCATTTTCAAATTTGCCATGCAGATCCATAAAGGGCACCTGGTCCACAAATTCGTGTAGTATTTTGCGGGCAACCGGCTCGTCGTCAACAATAATACAACTGAGTTTTTTCATGGACGGAGGATTAAATGAACATGGTAAATATGATGTTCTTTACTGATATCAAGCTGGTAATGGTCTTTATAAAGCAACTCCAAACGCCGCACCGCGTTGTTTAAGCCGATACCCCCCGCAGAGGTTTCCGTCTCATCGTACGAATTTTTACAGGTAAAATCTATTAGCCCGCCTTCTTCATTCAGCTCAATGATGATGTTGTTCATCTCACCGTCGCCCCTCGAAACATATTTAAAGGCATTCTCCACAAATGCCATAAAAATAAGCGGAACGATTTTCGTGGCGCCATCCTGGTAATTTATTTTCAGGATCACCTGTACATTATCGTTGCTGCGCGCCTTTTGCAGGGCAACATAGTTACGCAGGTATTTTATTTCTTTCTCCAGCGCTATCATATCCACATCGGCCTCATACAAATTATAGCGCAGCAGGTCCGAAAACTGCACCATCATGTCCCTGGCCTGGATATTACCAATATCTATATATCCGTAAACGGTATTGAGCCCGTTAAAAAGGAAGTGAGGGTTGATCTGCGAGCGGAGGTATTTTAATTCCGTTTGCAGCTGGTTGATCCGGCTGTTTTTTACCTGCTCCTCCTGTTCGGCCCATTTTTGGGTGATGTACAGCATGGCCGTAATCACACTGCAACATAAACCGTAAACAAAATTGGTCCAGAAACCTGAACTTGTTTCGATAGGTGCATCATGAAAAAGAACGCCATGAATAAACAGGTTATAATGGCCCGTGAAAATTGTATACAATAAAATCAGGCCGATAAGACTGATAACATATGCACCGAACCGCTTTTTTTCGAGCAGGTAAGGGATTAAAAACCTGCTGTTGGCCACTATCATCAGCGTGAAAATGGAAAAGTGCACGATAACGGTAAACATATAAGAAAAACAAGCCTGCACGGTATTAACGGAATAAACCGGTTTCTCGATCACCAATGCGCCAATATAAGCTGCAAAAAAAAGTAAATAATATGTATACCGTTTCATGACCATGGCACGCCATCCCATCTTTTAATAGTATAAATATAAACCCTTGAATCGGTAACCGGAAATGCTGCTGTTGGAGGTATGCCGCTTATCAAGGAAAATAGTACAGTTATCCGGTTATTTATACAGGATGTCATAAAAATTTTTTTTCACAGGGACGGAATACTTTGCGTATCAGGACTGAAATACACGTGAAAAAGGTTATAAAATGATTTTAATCATTAGCGGGTGCAAAGTATTGACGCTCTACCAATTTCATGCAAAACCTGCTCATTATGTAAATTATCCCGGCATCTGTCATATAAATTTCCCCGGTTCAAACGCCTTCAGTACTTTTATGCAAGGATGATCAATGGTAATAAAATCAACTGAAAATCATCCAATTACAATCTAACCCAGGCACCATGGAAAAAGTTATACAATTCGGAGAAACTGTTGAGGGGTACGATATCCCTGTTTTAAATGAACGCGAAATAAGGGCAGCCGCAGGGATCTTGTTCTTAGTAATATTTCTGGCGTTGTTACTTATTTTGTTTAAGAATGATTTTTTGCTGGCGAAGTATGCTATCACGCTGTTCCTCACCGATTTTATCGTGAGGGTATTGGTAAGTCCCAGGTTTTCGCCTACGCTTATTATCGGCCGGCTGATCGTCAATAACCAGACCCCCGAATATGTTGGCGCCAAACAAAAAAAGTTTGCCTGGATCATCGGGATTATTTTATCGGGTACCATGTTTATTTTTATGGTGGTGATCAATTCATATAGCCCTATAACCGGTATTATCTGCCTGATGTGCCTTATCTTCCTGTTTTTTGAATCGGCTTTCGGCATCTGCCTGGCATGTAAGTTTTATGCCTTTTTGTTTAAAGAAAAGGTGCAATACTGCCCCGGTGAAGTGTGCGATGTGAAAGCAAAGCAGGACATTCAAAAAACTTCCGGGACCCAGGTGCTTATTGTTTTTGTATTCATCGGGTACCTTATCGGCATGATCTATTTGTTTAACGGGTTCTATAGTGAAAAGCCTCATGATTTATTCGGGATTTATGGGAAGACAAAATAGGTAGAGACGCGATGCATCGCGTCTCTGAAAAAGCGGATGGAAAATCCATAATGTTGACTGAATTTACGAGATATACAGCCGTAGACCCGACGTATCGCGTCTCTACCTAATTTGAATTTACAACATCGATAACGATGATGAAGCACCGCAATGGACGTCCAAAACCCCATATATTCTACACACGATGAGCGCTCCGGGATGCTTAGGCTGCCGGGTGGTTTAGAAAACTATTTCTCTTCGTTCCGTAACAACATTATCGGCCGCCATCAAACATTTCAATCTCCTTCCGGGATTAAAGAAATTATTTATGCCGACTGGACCGCCAGCGGCCGCGCCTACAGGCCCATCGAGGAGTTTATTCAAAAACAAATAATGCCATTTGTTGCCAATACCCACACTGAAACTACGGTTACCGGCACCTTAATGTCCAAAGCTTATGAGGAGGCGAAACAGGTTATTAAGCGCCACGTAAATGCAAACAGCGATGATGGATTGATTTTTTGTGGCAGCGGAATGACGGCCGCCGTAAATAAACTACAGCG
>Ga0265338_10011145_pt1 | contig 10422 bp, 10 predicted proteins | sample 42126metaG_FD_193579 | JGI IMG/M metagenome (GOLD analysis project Ga0265338, IMG submission 193579) | Rhizosphere microbial communities from Carex aquatilis grown in University of Washington, Seatle, WA, United States - 4-21-26 metaG | ecosystem: Host-associated > Plants > Roots > Rhizosphere... | reverse complement strand
CCAGGAGCTCTTGGGCTGGATCAGCGGCAGCGCTTCGGCCAAGCCGCCGTCGGCAGCGCTCGGACCGGCATCGGGCGCGCCCGCATCCGGCGGCCCCTTCTGCGCCATCGAACCGCCCGCATCGCGGACGTGCCTACCGGGCTTGCCCGTCGGCGTCGGCTGTTCGGGCGCGGGCGGGAGCGGCGAGCGCTGGATGTCGTCGCCGGCCTCTTGCGGCGGGTTGTCGTCGGGCTCGGGGCCGGTGTCGGTGGGCAGGCCCTCGGACTCGCTCGTGTCGTCGTCGTCCGAGGACTTGGTGTTCTTGCCCTTGTGGTGCTGGGGCTCGTTCTCGATCTCTTCGACCGTCTTGGGCGCGTGGAACTGCGCAAACGCCGAGCCCGGGAGCACCAGGGCCAGGCCAGCAACGAGGGCGAGAGCGAGGGCTGTGCGGGCGCGGTTCAGGAAGCGGGACCGTGAGAAGAATACGTTGTCGGCGAGTCTACGGGTGTGACCGGGGTGCGGCAAGCAGGGCGCGACGCCCCGGGGCTCGCTATCCTGCGGCCGACGTTGACGAATGGAGTCGCATGTCCCGCGCCGCCGAGCAGATGGACCGCCTCATCGAGATCATGCGCCGCCTGCGCGCCCCCGGCGGCTGCCCCTGGGACCGCGAGCAGGACCTGGCCTCGCTGCGGCGGTACCTGGTCGAGGAGACCTACGAGGTCCTCGACGCGCTCGACGCCACCGTCGACGAAGGCGAGCACCAGAAGGCCTCCCTCCGCGAGCTGCCCGTCGAGCTGGGGGATCTGCTCTTCCAGATCGTCTTCCATGCCCAGCTGGGTCAGGAGCGCGGCGCCTTCGACATGGCCGACGTGATCCAGGCCATCGCCGACAAGATCGAATCGCGGCACCCGCACGTCTTCGGCGACCAGAAGTTCGCGAGCACGGAGGAGTTTCTCACCGCGTGGGCGGGCTTCAAGGAGAGGGAGCGCAAGGCCGCTGGGCAGCTGAATCCGTCCGCGATCGATGGCGTCCCTTCCGCGGCCCCTGCCCTGCTCCGCGCCGAGCGGCTCACCGACAAAGCGAGCAAGGTCGGCTTCGACTGGAAGGACTGGCACGGCCCGCGCGATAAGGTCACCGAGGAGCTGCGCGAGCTCGACGAGGCGCTCGCGAGCAACGACAAGTCCCGCATCGAAGACGAGCTCGGCGACCTGCTCTTCTCGCTCTGCAACCTGGCGCGCTTCACCCAGACGCCCGCCGAGGACGCGCTCCGTCGCACGATACGCAAATTCGACAGCCGCTTCCGCCACGTGGAGACGCGGCTGCGCGCGCAGGGCAAGCGTCCGGCCGACGTGACGCTCGAAGAGATGGACGCGCTCTGGGACGAAGCGAAGAAGCTCCCCAGCGGCGGTTGATGACGCTCGGCCAACGCGTTCACCAGCCGCTTGCCCGCGCGTCACCTGCTTTTCACAGGAGCTGTGTGTTGCCTGTTGGAAGAGCTGTGGGAAACACGACGCCCCCTGCGTCCCTGCAAGCGATCCCTCAGCTTGCCGCACGTTGCAGCGAATCCATTTTGCGATGCGCGCCGCGCGCTTGCGCGATTTTGCGCGCGCGTTCCCCACAGGCGACGCACGGGAACGGCAGTTTTGACAGGGTCCGCCCAAGGCACGGTGGATAACCTCTCCGCGACCCGGCTGGAGCGCGCGCGGCGGGCGGCCCAGCAAGCGCCGCTCGGACGCATTGGTTCCTTGACGCTGCCGCGCCTTGCGCGATAAGAGCCGCGCCTCTTTTGCGAAAAGTTCGCGTCGTTTGGAGGAAGTCGTGGCCAATCTGCCGTCCGTTGAGAAGCGTCACCGCCAGTCGCTCAAGCGCAATGCACGCAATGTGCAGAAGCGCACCCAGGTGAAGACCGCAGTGAAGAAGCTTCGCGACGCCATCGCCAAGAAGGACGCCGCCAAGGCGAAGGAGGCGCTGCGCGAGGCCGCCAGCGTTCTCTCCAAGGCCGCCTCGAAGGGTGTGCTCACCGACCGCAACGTGTCCCGCCGCATTGGCCGCCTGAGCAAGGCCGTCCACGGCCTGGGCGCCGCCAAGTAGCAAGCGGTTCGTCGTTCGCTCCGAGCGCTCTCGGCTTCATGCCGTGAGCGCTCGATGCGTTGCGGGAGTTAGAAACCGCTCGAGAGCTTGTCGTACGCCTCGCGCATGAGCCGCTTGGCCAGGCGCTGCAAGGCGACGCGGCGCGCGGCTTCGATTTCGAGCGCGTCGCGGCCGGTGGCGTAGTCCTCGGTGCCGGTGACGCAGGTGTTGGCGAGCACCTTCTCGGTCTGGACGAGCCGGATGCAGGCGCTCGCGCTCACGAAGTACGCGGCCGAGGTGTTTCCGAGCGGCCCGAGCGACGCCGGATTTCCATTCGGGCTGGTGTACACGAGGCCCGGCCCGCCGCCGGACGCGGTCACGACGCCCTTGGCCTGCACCACGCAGTCCTTGTCGCCGGCGGCGTGGGCGTTGGCGAGTTCGGCGCGGAAGGCGTCGGTGAAGACGACCTCCACGCCGGGATCCGCGGTGTCGTTCTGGAACGTGGGCGCAAAGACGCGCTTGCCCTCGGTGGGCAGCGAGTCGCTGCGCGCCGAGAAGTTGTAGCCGCAGCCGGAGAGCAGCACGGCGAGCAGGAGCGCGCGCCGCATCTAGCCGACGACGAAGTTCACGAGCCGCTTGGGCACGAACACGAACTTGCGAATGGTCTTGCCTTCGAGGTGCGGCTTGAGCGCGTCGAGCTTCTCCGCGGCGGCGCGGACCTCGGCTTCCGGCGCGGCGATGGGCATCGACACTTCGCCGCGGAGCTTGCCGTTCACCTGCACCGCGTAGCTCACGGTGTCGTCGACCACGAGCGTGGGGTCGAACTCGGGCCAGCTCTGCGCCTGGAGGCAATCCTTGGCGCCGAAGTGCTGGGCGATCTCGTCCGAGAGGTGCGGCGAGAACGGGCTCATGCATACCGCGAGCGTGCGAATTGCCTCGGCCCAGGCGGCGTCGAGGTTGTTCGACGGCTGCGCGTCGCGGAGGGCCATGAGCGCGTTCACGGCCTCCATCACGCCGGCGATGGCGGTGTTGAAGGAGAGCTTCTCCATGCTCTCGGTGACGCGCTTGAGGCACTTGTGCGCGATCTTCCGAATTGCGAGCGCGTCGCCCTCGACCTTGCCCTCGAAGGACTTTCCGACCGAGCCCTCGTGCGCGCGCGCGAGGCGCCAGAGCCGGCCGGCGAAGCGGTACTGGCCTTCCACCTGCTCGTCGCTCCAGTCGATGTCGTTCTCCGGCGGACCGGCGAACATCACGAACATGCGCGCGGTGTCGGCGCCGAACCTCTCGATGATCGAGCGCGGGCTGATGACGTTCTTCCAGCGCTTGCTCATCTTGCGGCCGTCGGGGCCGTTGACGATGCCCTGGGTAATGAGCCGCTTTACCGGCTCGGCCACGCCCATGAGGCCCATCTCCTTCATCACCCGCGTCCAGAAGCGGAAGTAGAGGAGGTGCATCACCGCGTGCTCGGGGCCGCCCACGTACACGTCGACGGGGAGCCACCGATCGGCGTCGGCGCGCTCGAAGGGGAGCTTGTCGTCGTTCGGCGAGAGATAGCGCGCGTAGTACCAGGTGGAGTCGACGAAGGTGTCCATCGTTTCCACTTCGCGCTTCGCCGGGCCGCCGCACTTCGGGCAGGTGGTGTTCACGAAGCTCGGGACCTTGGAGAGCGGCGGCTCGCCGCGGCCGGTGAGGACCGCCGCCACGTCGATCTCGGGGAGCTTCACCGGGAGCTGCTCGACGGGCACCGGAATGCCCACGCGCTTCGGGTCGCACTTTTCACAATAAACAATAGGAATCGGCGTGCCCCAGTAGCGCTGGCGCGAGAAGCCCCAGTCGCGGAGGTGCCAATTCACGGTCTTCTTGCCGAAGCCCTTGGCCTCGGCATCGGCGGTCATCTTTGCGCGCGCGTCGCTGCTCGAGAGGCCGGTGAACGGGCCGCTGGCGACGAGCTTGCCATCCTCGGTGAACGCCTCCTCGGCCTTCACTTCCACATCGGCCTTCGCGGGCGCAATGACCGTCTTGATCGGCAAACTATACTTTTTAGCAAATGCATGATCGCGCATGTCATGCGCAGGAACGCTCATCACCGCGCCCGTGCCGTACGTCGCGACGACGAAGTTCGCGACCCACACCGGCACCTTCTCGCCGGTGAACGGATTGATGGCGTGCGCGCCCGTGGCCACGCCATGCTTCTCGGCCTTCTCGTCGGTGCGCGTGGCAGCGTCCTGCGTGGCGAGCTCTTTGCGGAGCGCGTGGATGCGCGGCAAGTGCTCGGGCGTGGCGATCTTGTCGACGATGGCGTGCTCGGGCGCGACGACCACGTACGTGCAGCCGAAGATCGTGTCCACGCGCGTGGTGAAGACGCGGAGCTTCTCCGGCTTGCCGTCGATGGCGAACTCCACCTCCGCGCCCTCGGAGCGGCCGATCCAGTGGCGCTGCGAGGAGGTGATGCGGTCGGGCCATTCCTTCAATTCATTGAGCCCGTCGAGCAACTGTTGAGCGTAATTGGTAATCCGGAACGCCCACTCCGGCATCTCACGCTGCTCGACCACGTCGCCCGAGCGCTCGCAGGTGCCGTCGTCCTTCACCTGCTCGTTGGCGATGACGGTGGCGCAGCCCGGACACCAGTTCACCCGATTGATGCGCCGGTAGACGATGCCCTTCTCGAGCATCTTGATGAAGAACCACTGGTTCCATTTGTAATACTTCGGATCCGAAGTATTGACCTCGCGGCTCCAGTCGTAGCTCAAGCCGAGGGCCTGGGTGTCCTCGCGGAAGACCTTGATGTTCTGCGCGGTGCGAACGGCGGGGTGGACCTTGTCTGCAATGGCCGCGTTCTCCGCGGGGAGGCCGAGCGCGTCCCAGCCGAAGGGGTGGAGCACGTCGAAGCCGCGCATGCGGTAGTAGCGCGCGAGCACGTCGCCGATGAGGTAGTTGCGCACGTGCCCCATGTGCATGTTGCCGGAGGGGTACGGGAACATCTCGAGCACGTACTTCTTGGGCGCGCCGGGGCGCTTGCCGGCGTCGGTCAGCCCCTCCTTGGCCCAGCGCTCCTGCCAGCGCGTCTCGATGAGCTGCGGCTCGTAGTGCTCCGACATGGCCATGGCGTGCGTGCTCCTGAGGCGAAAGCGCGCGGAAGCTAGCAGAAGGTGCCGCAGCGCGTAACGGCGCTGACGCGTCGGCGTGAGCGCTCTGACGGCGCATGGAAGCGTTTGCCCTGGCGGCCGCGGCGATGCGATGGTGTCCGCATGCGCGCGCGGGTCGCCCTTTTGCTCGGTGTCCTGGCGGGTTGCTCGTCGGAGCCGACGTTCGTCTGCAAGTCGTGCAGCAGCGACCTCGAGTGCCCGACGAACCAACTCTGCACCCAGGGCTTCTGCCTCACGTCGTCCGAGGATCCCGCGCGGTGCCCGCACGTCGTGGAGGCCTCGGCCTCGAGCGGCTCGGACGCCACGTCGAGCGCGGGCAGCAGCTCGGGCGCAGCGTCGACCGATGGCTCGAGCGGCAGCGGCAGCACGGGTTCGAGCGAAGGCGCGTCCAGCGATTCGTCCGGGGCGAGCGCCAGCTCGTCGAGCAGCAGCAGCAGCACGTCGTCGGCCTCGTCGAGCTCGAGCAGCAGCTCTTCATCGTCGAGCTCCAGCAGCTCCAGCGCGTCGTCGACGACCACGGGAACGACGTCGACCTCCACGACCGGAACCACGTCGACCTCCACGACGGGAACCACATCCACGTCCACGACCGGCACGCTCGCGACGACGACCACGGGCACAACCACGACCTCGACATCCACGTCGACGACCGGCACCACCGGCACGAGCACCACGGGAACGACGGGCGCCGGCGGCTGGACCTTCGTTCAAAGCCAATGGGCCCAGAGCAGCAACAACCTGAACCTCACGTTGAATCAACCGGTCGAAGACGGAGACATGCTCTTCCTCTTCTGCGCCTCGCTCAGCGGCGGCTCCGTCACCCTGCCATCGCCGGCCGGGGTCAGCGCGTTCACCACGGTGGACTCGACGTCGACCGTTTCGGCGTCGAGCGTCGTGGCCACCGCCGAGGTGACTGCCGATGCGCAGCGCCTGCAGCTCAGCTTCTCGACGCACAACTCCAACGAGACCTGCGTCGTCCTCGATTACCGGGGCGGCAGCTACACCGGCGTGCCCATCGCCAAGACGCACGACACCGGTCAGAGCTTCGGCTCACCGCAGTGCGGACCGATCTCCGTGACCTCGGGCCAGCTGGTCATCGGCTCCATCATGGGATTTGGGCTCGGCAACGGGCTCGGCAGCGGGTTCACGTCGCGCGTTTCGAGCGGGTCGGTGGTCGCGGGCGACCAGACGCCGAGCCAGAACGGCTCGGTGTCGGTGTCGCAGAGCGGCAACGTCAGCATCTGGGACTGCGAGCTGATGAGCTTCGACCCGTAGCTGCTCGCTTGTCTGCCCTGCAGCCCCTCGTCGCTTCGACGGCGCGTGCTCTGATGCGCGCGTGCTGCTCCTGCTGGGATTGATTCTGGCGGCGCCTGCCTGGCAACCGCCCTCGGATTCTGCGCTCGACGCGCTCGTTCGCGACGTGCATGCGCAGCCGCTTCCCCAGCGCCTCGACGTGCTTTCGTCGAGATATATCGGCGCGCCCTACCAGCTCGGCTTGCTTGGCGAAGGCGCAGGCAACGGCCCGGATCCCGATCCGCTCTGGCGCTGGGATGCCGTGGATTGCGTGACCTTCGTCGAGGAGATGCTCGCGCTCGCGCGCGGGAATTCACTCGCGGATTCAGAGCGTGTGCTCCAGCGCATCCGCTACGGCGGCGACGCGATTCGATACGCCGAGCGAAACCATTTGATGGAGTCGCAGTGGCTCCCGAACAACATCCGCAAGGGCTTCGTGCAGCTGGTGACCAAGCAGATCGCGGGCAACGACGTGCGCTATCTGTGGCGGCGCGCGATGCAACCCGGGCGCGTGAGCGACGTCGCCCTGCCCTACCTGCCGCTCGATCGCGCGCTCGCGCATCGCGATCAAATTCCCGAGGGCGCCATCTTCTTCGTCGCGCGCGGGTTTCGCGGGCACGTGGCCGATCACGTGACGCACCTGGGGTTCTTCGTGTGGCACGGCGGGCGGCTCTTCGCGCGGCACGCGTCGAGTGGGCGGCGCAAGGTCGTCGACGAGCCCTTCGAGCACTTCTTGCGGCGTGAGGCCGGGAGCATGCCGCGCTTTCCCGTCGTGGGCCTCGAGCTCGCGGTGCCCATCGAGCCCAAGCTGTGAGCGCGCTTGAATCCAGTCCGGCTTCCGCATAGTCGAAGGAGACTGTCGACCCGAGGTCGAACCATGAAGCGCCTGTTCCTGGTGGCGGTGGCGGCCCTCGCCTTCGCGGGCTGCAAGATCAGCGACGACTCCGCGTCGAGCTTGCCTGGCGCTGGCGGCACGGGCACCGAGGCCGAGGCGAGGACGTTCCTCGACGAGTTCCTCAAGGCCGACACCAACAAGCACGCGCTCTCGCTGCGCCTCGAGCCGCGCGCCGACGACTATGACGCGGTGTACGACGAGGCCTCGGTCGAGAAGATCCGCACTTGGTACCAGCACGCCTGGTCGACCCACAAGCTGACCATCCAGGGCACCAGGGATCAGACGGAGCTGCAGGTCTTCCATATGACCACGGACGACGTGAAGGCCAACGCCGATCCGGCGAAGCAGTTCCCCAACGGCTACCAGCGGCTCGCGAGCGCGCTCAAGCCGGGCGTGACCATCTACGGCTTCCGCTTCGTGAAGCCGGGCGAGACCACGGGCACGGCGTACGACGGCCTCATCTTCGTCAACGGGCACTGGGCGTTCTTCCCCAAGCCGTTCCACGCGCTGCGCTAGCTCGAGCCACCGCTCGACACTTCTTCAAGCCGCTTCACTGCCTGTGAAGACGTGCGACTGCTCGCACGCCTGCTCTGCGGGCGGGCAACGGTGGTCTTCATTGCAAGCGTCCATACCTTCCAGGGAGCGCGGAGGCTGCTCCGCGTTCAACCCATCGACCGTGAGGTCGAGGAGGAGGACTTCAACATGAAGGCCAAGATGCTGGCGAGCGTCGTGAGTGCCTTGCTGATGGCCGGTGCCACCAGCGCCCTCGCGGACACGCCCGACACGAGTGACACCACCAACGACACGAGCAACATGCCTGCCAACCCGAACACCCAGGACATGAACCAGGGCAACGGGAACGCGGGCCAGGGCATGTCGGGCAGCGAGGGCATGTCGGGGAGCGAGCAGCAGGCGCCGACCAACACCCAGACCAACGCGAACAAGAACCTGAGCAAGGCCCACGCGCAGTCGGCGAAGGGTCTGCTCATGAAGACCGACAACGACAGCCACACGCTCACGCTCACCATCCCGGCGGGGAAGACCACCACCATCGAGAAGGCGGGCAGCGTGACGAGCATCGACCAGACCAAGCACCTGGTGACGCTCTCGCTGCCGGTGGCCGAGGACGCGACGGTGACCCGCAACGGCAAGACCTCTTCGCTGCAGGCGCTGCAGCCGGGCGATGAGATCCGCGTGCGCTACGATCCCAAGACGAACGCGATCACCAAGATCTCGGCCATGCCGATGAAGGGCCACATGAAGAACCAGGGCGCGATGCAGCCGGAGCAGCCGGCGGGCACCAACAGCCCGGACATGAACAACCCGGGCACGCCGGGCGGCGCGGGCGGCAGCGAGAACAACCCGCCGGGCTCGGACACCAACCCGTCCACCCCGTAGTGGTTGTCGCAGTGCGGTGAGGCGCGAAGAGGATTTCGCACCTGGTGATTGTCGAAAATCGGCCCTGCAACTCGAGTCCATCTCGAAAGTTGCAGGGCCGTCACCGTTCGATGCTCCTGAACGGTTGCTCAATTTCGGCATGCGGGCGGATGCTTGCTTTGGGAGGGCGCGTTGTCGGCGCCGACCCGGCCGGAGGTACTCCCATGCACGCCAGAATGCTGCTCTCGTGGTTGTGGCGAGAGATTCTCTCCGTGGTGATCGTGGGCACCGCAGGAATGGTGCTCTTCGACCTGTTCTGGATGGCCGTGAGGCTACCCGGTCACCCGCCGCGGAGCTTCTTGCTGTTCGCCGGTGTGGCCATGTGCAGCTGGCTGCACCCGCGGCTGACGCGGCCGAAGCGAAGGCTGGCGGCGGCGAGCTGAAGCGCCCTTCGATGTGCATCTCGTGAGCATTTCCGCGCCGATGCCGTGAATCGTGTGTCCTTGTCCACACCTTGATACGGTGCGTGAGCGACCGCGCCCTGCGGTCTGGAGCGCGGCGTGTCCTCGTGGTGGTTGACCGAGCTCGTGCGTTGGTCCGGCGCCGCAATCGTCGCTGCCATCGTGACCTGGGCCGCGCTCCATCCGCCATACAAGAACACCCCGCCGATTCGCTCCGATGGGCTCGGGTACCACGTGTGGACCCGCGCGATCCTGGAGCGCGACTTCACGTTCTGCCGCTGGGTCCGCGATGCGGGGCGCGAGCAGTTCTCGTTCGTCGACTTCGAGCACAACCGCTGCCAGGTTCGCTATCCGCCGGGGCTCGCGCTGCTGCAGTTCCCGGTGATGGCCTTCCTGGTCGACACCAGCCCGGGCGCGCCGTTCGTCTCCGCGGGCGAGCACAAGGCCGCGCTTCTCCTGGCCGCGTTCGCGCTCTCGCTCATCGCGCTTCTGGTGACCGATGCCGCCCGACGCCTCGGCGCGGCCGCCTGGGCGACTTCACTGGCTGTGTGGGCCGGCGCATTCGGGACGGGGCTGTTCCACTACGCCACGTACGACGCGAGCTTCACCCACGTCTACTCCGCGCTCGGGGTGAGCATTGCCTTGTGGCTCGGCGCGCGGGCCTGGAAGAATCACGCGCGCTTGCCCATCGTGCCGCTGCTGCTGCTCGGCTTCTTCCTGGTCCTCCTTCGAAGCACGAACGTCCTGATCATCGGCGCGCTGGCCGCCGTCGCGGCGATTGTGTTCATCCCCGAGGGCGCGAGCTGGAAGAGCAAGCGAGCGGCCATCGCCGCAATCCAGAACCTCTGGCCACTGGCGCTGGGCTCGGTGATCGGTGAGGCCGTGCAGGTGGCCTACAACTCGTACGCGAACGGACGGCTCTCCGGCTCCTCGTATGCCGACGTGCACTTCGACTTCGCTTCGCCGCACCAACTGGACGTCCTCTTCTCGTATGAGCGCGGGCTCTTCACCTGGTACCCGTGGCTGCTCGTGGCGTTCGTGGCCGCGCTCGTCGCTCGCCAGACGCGGCCCTACGCGCTCGCGATGTGCGGCACCTTCGCGGCGTTCGTGGTGCTCTATGGATTTTGGTTCAGCTGGTGTCTCGGCGGTGGCTTCGGTCACCGGGGCTTCATCGAGCTCATCCCAACCGCGATGTTGTGCT
>Ga0265338_10011144_pt1 | contig 10422 bp, 7 predicted proteins | sample 42126metaG_FD_193579 | JGI IMG/M metagenome (GOLD analysis project Ga0265338, IMG submission 193579) | Rhizosphere microbial communities from Carex aquatilis grown in University of Washington, Seatle, WA, United States - 4-21-26 metaG | ecosystem: Host-associated > Plants > Roots > Rhizosphere >... | reverse complement strand
AGGTGAGCAAACAGAGTGTTCGCCAGCACATACAGAATTACCGCGCCAATGGTATTGAAGGCCGAGAAAGCCAGCCACAGAATTCCGAGCAATCGAACATGCTCCTGCACGCGACCGGGGAGTGGCTGCATCAGCGACACTGAGCCAACAATTTGCTTGCCGCACCGACTGCAAAACGCTTGCCTCGGCTGCACTGCTGTGCCGCATCCGTCGCAGAACATGAATTCCTCCCCGAATGTTTTCCCGAATGGCTAGTGCACCCTGCCAAATACTCTCAACAGATAATACGTAGCAGGTCCGGAAACGTTCCCTCGCGAAAACCTCACACGATCGCGACGTTCGCTCTGCGCGCAAGAAAGAACCGCAGAAACGAAAAGGCCACCCGGCAACTGGGCGGCCTCTTCTTCAAGGGAGAATAGTTCCAACGGAAGGCAAAGTCCGTCAAAACTTTCTGGAGAAATCTTATGAGTCTAAAAACGGGGGTGTCAAGGGATTTTTGTGAAATAAATGTCTTTGTTTTCAATAACTTATATAACCAATCAATATCTACTCCGAGTGTAGCAATTTGAGACAAAAGGCCCCACGAGCATTCGTAAGCCGATATTTCTAAAGACACTTACCGGGGTTAGGAGCGGTTTTGCGGTGCCTGGCTCCCGCCGTCAGACCCGGTTGGGGGCATCCCGTGCACAGCCGTTTCGGTGAGATGCAGCGAGATGAATTCCATCTGCTCCGGACGGTCAAACACCTTGTCGGGGAACCATCGCTTCATCAAAATTCGGATTCCACCAAACGCCACGCCCGCCACAATCGCGAGTCCTCCAAGAATCGCGCACAGCACGACGATGTTGAGAACCAACATGTAGAGGTCGCGCACTTGTGCGTTGTCTGTGGGAGTGTTCCAGGTGACATTCGCCTCCCAGTTCACCATGCCCAGCAATGATTTCGTATCGCTGTCCGCCGCTGGTCCCGCCGCGATGGCGACGATCGGCCCGGTTCGCTTGTAGAAAAACGGACCCGCGTTTTCAATGGTGGAAACGCCCGCCGCCGGCGGCGTTTGCTGATGCGCCAGGGCGATGCGGCGCACGTGCTCAGCGGCCAACTGGGGCGTTGGATAAGAAATCAGCATCAGGGTTGCTTCACCGCTCGTTGTGTCGTAGCGGCCCATCGTCACTTCAGAACTTGCGCCGAAGTCCACAATTTCTGCGGGGACAGGTGGCGCCAGCGCGGCCAGGGCCGCCGGGCCCATGACATACTTCTGCGTATTGGCGATGTAGCCTCGCCGCGGCATGAATTGAATGAACGTTGGAAGGTTGGCGCTGCTTCCGCTGGGACGCGGCAGATCTCCCGCCAACTCAGTCAACTGTGCAACCGACATCACAGATTCCTGACTGAATGACGCATCCACGAGCACGTGCCCGCGATAAAAAAGCACGCGGTGTCCCACTGACGATCCTTGGTCGCCGACATCTACCTTCTTCATCTCTGGCTGCAGATAAAACAAGTAGGCGCCGAACGCTCCGGAGGCATCCGCGAAACGCGCCGCCCGGATCTTCAGCGTGCGCCCATCTTCGCGGGTGTAAGTGGACGAAGCGAAATCGGTGAATCCATACTCCTTGAGGACCGCAGCATTCGTGGGATCAGCCGCCATTGGATCCGCGCTCGTTACTGCAGAGCCCTGCGTCTGCCATCCGCCAAACTGCTGTGGAAGGATCGCCGGAGTCTGAGTTGAAGAGTGCGCCGGAGCGTGCGTGGTAGTCTGCGCCCGAGCTCCATTGGCCACAAGCGCCAGGCTCAGCAAACATCCGAGAACAGCCGTAGTACCGACAGAACGGGAAAAGCTCATGAATGGCACCGCAAACTGAAACCCTTTTGTCAATTAGACCACAGAGCGCCATAAAAGGTTTCCGAACCCTGCAACTGCTTGATTTGCCTGCCCTTGAGAATGGTTACCATCGTGCCTTACCCCTACCTATCGGAGCCATTCACAGATATGGAATAGAGGCACAAACTAGCTTTGGGTGAACGAATGCGATCGAGCAGTAAGGAATCGAATCAGCGCCGCGGCAGCCGAACCAAGGCGGTTCTTCCAGTAAGAGTGAAGGGCACCGACAGCGCTGGCAAGGCCTTTGAAGAGCTGGTACATACGCTGGACGTAACGCCAGCCGGCGTGCGATTGGGCTCGGTCCGGCACGAGTTGAATGTACCGGACGAAATCACGGTTTTCTATCGCCAGCGAAAAATGCAGTTTCGCGTGGTCTGGGTCAAGAAGTTGAAAGGGACATCTGAGTTTCAGGTCGGTCTGCAAGCAGTCACACAAGACCGAGAGGCGTGGGGAATGAGCTTTCCGGACTACCAGGCTCAGTCGGCACCGTCTGCGGCTATCTCACAGGCTTCAGCGTAGGAAGGCAAAGACACGCCGGAGAAGTTACAAGGGAGAGAGTTCACATTTATGGGCAATACGATCCGCAATTCTTGGTTGCACCAGCTTTGGTCTGACGAGGAAGGTCAGGATATCGCCGAATACTCGGTGATGCTTGCGGTGATCCTCGTCATCGTCGTAGGAACGGTCCGGCTGATCGGGTCCAACTCGGGGAGCATCTTCTCGCAGGTCGGAAGCTCCCTGCAGTAAGAAACAGAGTCTCTCGAAAGAGAAAAGAGAATAGAACTGGATGCCCTATCCTTGTCGCGTTTCTTCGCGACGGGTGGGGCTTTTTAACTTTGGGGTGTTTGGTGCTGGCTCACCGAGGCCAGAAGCGCGTATGCCTCAGCAATCCGTATTCGTTGACCGGACGGTCGTCCTGCATCGCTGGGACATTCGCCAATCCAACGAGCCAGTCGATCGGTACTTCATTCTTCAGGACCGCCGCAAACTGTTGTTCGGCGCTCGGGAACGGTCCCCATTCCACCAGATCTGCCGCTGCCTTTGACGGCAGCCGCCGTGCCAACTCCGCCGCAGATCGATTGGGAATCGGCTGACGGCTGGCAAGATAGTGAATGCCCCATCCCTCGAACGAACCAAACGCACGCACATAGGGGAACGACTCATTCAGAGCGCGTGCAATCGAGGCAGTCGTCTCCCGATCTCCGCCGGGATACCACTGCACCAGGATGCCATCGGTCCGTAGCCGCTTCTTAGCGGCGGAATAAAACTCACGCGAATACAGCATGCTGGAACCGGCCGCCCCAATCGGCGGCGGCGGATCGATCACGATCACATCGTATTTGTCGGTGGTGCGCTCGAGAAAACGGCGCCCATCGTCCACCACAACGTGAGAACGCGGCGACGCCAGCAACTGGGGCGCATCCGCGTGGTAGTACGAGAAGAGCGCTGGAACGCTAGGCACCAGGTCTACGGCCGTCGAATCAATTCCCCACGACAACATCGATCGATGCGTCGTGCCCATCCCGAAGCAAATGACCAAAGCACTCTGCGGAGGATGATCCAGGAACGCCAGCGGCATGGAAGCCATCACTTTCGTGATCGGCGTCAGCACGGTCATGTTCACGCCGTTCACCCACAATTCCTTATCCATGCCGCGGCCAGACGCGATGACCGTCGCCGTGCTGTCGCGCAGTACCTGCGCTCCAGGAATCCGCTGCACGTAGCTCTGCGTGCGGAGGATCAACTCGAATGACGCCAATAGGATCACGCCGTAGGCGATGGCAAAGGGAAGGCGGAAGCGCTTGTCCATCGCCGACGGTCGAAGAAATATCAGCAGCGCGCCCACCAGCAGCCACGGAGTTGCCAGCACCACCAGCGCGTACCGCTCATCGAGATGCGGCAACAACCCAAACCCCGCAACCAGCGGTCCCAGAATACAGCCGGCAACATTCACCGCGTAGCCGACTCCGGCACGGTTGGGATCGCCCTGCGAAAAGCGGTCGACCAACTTCGGAGTTAGAAATCCCAGCAGACCGCTGAACGCTGCGATACCCAGCGGCACGCGCAACCACGCCGAAATCCCCACCCGCACATCTGCCGTCAGCAGAGGGATCAAGGCCGCGACCCAGACTAACAACCAGACCGATCGCCCCTCAGTATTGTGCCGTCGGCTCCACCAGCGATACAGCTTCGATCCGATAAAGGTCGCCAGCAAGTAGACTCCGAGGATCATGGCGAAGGAATAGACCAGCGTGCCGACGTAAACCGTGTACAGCCGCGTCCACACTACTTCCATCCCCATGCTGGTGAGTCCGGTGGCGAACAAGAGCCACAGTGTGCCGTTCCCCCACATTTGACCCAGGGTTGGAGAGGAAACGCCGATGGCTTCGTCCTGGCTTTCCTCATCGCCCGCGGCCTGCTGGCTCTGCTTGCTGAAGAGGCGAAGGGCGCCACCGCAGATGGCAACATTGAGCAGCATTCCCATTTGCAGGGTGCGGTTGAAGCCCCAAATTTCGACCAGCAGCAACGGGATCACCGTGCCGGCCAAGGCTCCGAGCACATTCGACAGATAAAGAAAACTAAACGACCTTTGCGACTCAAGCCGCCTGTCGCTGCGAATGGCAAACATCCCCAGAGGAATCGTCGCCCCCATGCACGCACACCACGGAACCAGCGTGAACGCCAGCCACACGCCGGCGGCAACGTAGTATCCCCCCGACGACAGCGACAAACTATTGCCCACGTGTTCCAGCACAAAGCGCCCGGCCAGCAGTTCCAACGGGACGATCACCGCCGAACAGCCGATCAAGATCTCAGCCACCGCGTAAAGCTGCAGCGGCGAAAGTTTGAGGCGTCCCGCACCCTTCCGCAACAGATGCCCCGCCGCCCACGAGCCGACGCCCAGTCCTCCCATAAAGCTCGAGAGCACAATCGACACCATCGCCGTCGTAACGCCAAATTGCGCCATGGCAAGGCGAAGCCAGATCAATTCATAGAGAATGCTGCAGAAGCCCGAAACGAAGAAGAAGAGGAAATACCACCGTAGGCCTTTGCCCGCGACACCTGCCCCCACCGACCGCTCCGCTGAAGAGTTCAGCGAAGAAACTTCCAGAGGAGCAACTTCCGCAACGGTCGGCAGTGTTTCAACGCTCACCAAAGACTCCTTAGCCCGCAGGAACCCGCTCATTCGCGCTCACCGCATGGGCACGAGCGAGCTCGAAGGGCATACGCACTTCAAGTCTCGCAGACCGTCGAGGAATGCGAGCAGAAGTAACTAGCCGGCAGGGTAACGAAAGTCATTGGCCTCGTATTGCGATCTCCAGCAGGAGCAAGCGAACCACCAGGCGAACAGGCAAGCGAACAACCGAGCGAACAACGAAGAGTGGTGGTACATTTTCTGCGTGGCCCGCCTGATTCCAATCCTCATTGCCTGTTTGCTTTCGGCGACTGCCGCCGCGCAAAGCACCGTGTCCTTTCCCACCGAGGACGGGGGCGAAGTCTATGCCGACCTTTACGGAAGAGGGGAGAAGGCCGTCGTACTGGTCCACGGCGGCCAATTCAACAAAGGGAGTTGGGAGCCGCAGGCGCGCACGCTCGTGGCCGCGGGCTTTCGCGTGTTGGCGATCGATCTCCGCGGTTACGGCAAGTCGCGCGGCGCCGGCGACTCTGCCCCTATGGACGCACTCCTGCACTTGGACGTTCTCGCCGCAGTCCGCTACCTGCATAAGGCAGGAGCGAAGAGCGTCTCCATCGTCGGCGGCAGCATGGGAGGGGCCGCCGCCGACGACGCATCTATCGCGTCGCAACCCGGCGAGATTGATCGTTTGGTCTTCCTGGGATCGGCACCCAACGGCCCAGCGGAAAAGCTCAAATCACGCAGCCTGTTCCTTACGGCCCGCGACGACGCCAACGAGGATGGGCCGCGTCTCCCCGCAATTCGCAAACAATACGACAAGGCTCCCGAACCGAAAGAACTGATCATTGTCGAGGGCTCCGCACATGCGCAGTTTCTCTTTCAGACGAATCAAGGCGAGCGCGTGATGCGCGAAATACTCCGCTTTCTCTCCGCGAAGTAGACAGCTCCACAGGGCTGGCAAGATCAAGTTGAAGTTGGTCGAGTGTTGCGGGAGGATTGAACGTCTGAGAAGCGTCCTACTGCACGGCAGCCTTGTCCATCTTGGCGGCCACCTTCACCCCGCTCAGCCCGTTCACATACTTCGCAATTCCCCGGTAAAGCGACTCGGCGATGCGCTGGCGGTACTCGCTGGTTGCGAGGCGATGCTCGTCAGCAGGGTTGCTGACAAACGAAATCTCGGCCAGAATCGACGGCATATTCGCCCCGATCAGCACGATAAACGGCGCTTTCTTCACGCCGCGGTTGCGGATTCCCGGAGCCTTGGCAGCGAGCCCGCTGTGCAGCGACTCCTGCACGTCCCCAGCAAACTCGCGGGACTCTTCGATCTTTTCCTTCAGAGCAATCTTCTTGACCAGATCCTGCAGCTCGTAAATAGACTTCTCCGACACCGCATTCTCGCGCGCCGCCACTTCCAGCGCCTCCGGCGACGAAGTGAAATTCAGATAGTAGGTCTCCACCCCGCGCGCCGCAGAGTCATGGCTCGAATTGGCATGGATCGAAACAAACAGGTCGGCACGCTGCTGGTTCGCGATCGCGGTTCGGGTCTCGAGCGGGATGAACGTATCATCCTTGCGGGTGTAGACGACTTCCGCGCCCAGCCGCGACTCCAGCAACTTGCCCAGCCGCCGGCCGACTTCGAGCACCAGATCCTTTTCTTCCAGGCCGTTCGGGCCGATGGTTCCCGTGTCGTGACCGCCGTGGCCGGGATCAATGACGATCTTGCCGATCTTCAGCCCCAGCGCGCGAATCAGCGACCGGTCCCCGCGAGCCGTCGGCTTCGCCTCGTGGACGTCCAGATCGGTCGCTCTCCGGCCACTGGCCAAGCGTGATCCAGCCTTACTCGTCGGATGGCTCTGCACCGCATCATCGGTGACCGCGTTGTCGTCCGAGTCCGTGGGTTCCGGCCTCGACGAACCGGCCTTTTTGGCCGCGGCGCGTGAGCGCGCAACCGCCGCATCGAGCTTCGCGACCTTCACCGCGGGGGCATCGTCATCATCGTCCGCTTCCACGACGACCTTGGTGACGGGCGGCGCAAGCTTTGTCTTCGTATTGGCCAACGCCACTTTCGATGCAGCCCCTGCGTGCGCCTTGGAGCCCGGGGCCTCGCCCTTGGCGGCGATCTTCGTATCGTCGCTTACATCGTCGGTAGTGACCGGAGCCTTCCCTGCCTGGGCGCGAAGATTATCTTTCAGCTCGACGGCAGACTCCGGAGTCGGTTCCGTTGGCGTCAGTACATTGGCCTTCGATTCCGCCTTCGGCCCAGCCTCAACATCCGCCGTCGTTGTAGTTGCGTCCTTCGCCGGCTTGGCGCGCCTGCTCTTCGCCTGATTGTCCTTGCCGTGTGCATCCTTGCCGTGAATATCGATGATCAGCCGGTAAGGGTTCGGCAGCAGAAACGCTTCGTAGTCGGAGAGATCGTCGACCTCAAGCACCACCCGCGTGCGTCCCGGTTGAAACTGGGCCACCCGAATCTTCTTCAGGAAACCATCGTCCACGTCGAAGCTCTTGCCCACCAGCGTTGACGCCAGCTTCGTGTCGCGCAAGTCAAAGAAGATGCGGTCCGGATTCGCGATACGCTGCGATCCAAACTTGACTTCACTCTCCAGGTCAATCGCCACCCGCGTGTAATCAGGCGTCGACCAGTGGCGAATTCCCGTGACCCGCGGCAGATGCCCGGAATGATGATCCGAATCATTCTCCTCGGCGGCGTCAGCCTGGGAATCAGCATCTTTGTTGGCCGAGTCCTTGGCAGCATCCTTGGGGCTTGCACTCTTGCTCTTGGCAGCAACAGCGTTGCCCGTCTTCTTCTGCGCCTCGGCCTTCTTCTCAGTCTGGGCCTGCCGGTCGAGTTCGGCTATGGCCTGCTGCGCATCTTCTATTAGCCGGTTGTGAGGATAGCGGTGGAGGAATTCCTGAAACACCGCGCGGGCGTGTTCAGGATCATTGAGGTCGTCCTTATAGATCTCGCCCATGGTGAACAGGGCGTCGCAACGATATTTGCTTCCGGGATACTCCCGGCGCAGGAACCTGTACTGGGCAATGGCCTCGTTCAGGATCTTGTCGTCATCAAAGCGCCGCCCCATCTCAACCAGAGTCTCCGCTACGGCGACCACGCTCGGGTCGGCCTTGGTCGAGGTCGGAGCTCCAAAATAAATGTTGCGGTAGGCGTTGATAACGCGCTGGTAGTCGCGGCGGGTGCGGTCAGTTGGAGGACGTCCGTTGAGCGCTTCCCTCATCCGCTCAGCAGCGGCAAAGCGCTCCCGCGCCCAGCTGTCGCTGTGGTGTGGGCGGGCGTGCGCCGGCACCCAGGGCAGCGCTGCCAGCAAGAGCAGCGCCCCCCAGCGCATGCTGCGCCGGCTGGATGTCATTTTCAAATTCGTCGGCCCGCTAGCTGTCCCGATCCAACGTTGCAGTTAAACTTCCGTGGTACCTGAGAGTATTCGAATAAAACCTTGCTAAAACAGATGCCAACCGCCTAGTCGGTGTTGCTGATGTAAAGTACGCCCCTCGCATCCCGTTGAACCCGAACGGGATCGCGGGATGGACCGGAGGGACCAAGATCAAATCCACCGTAGTAAAGGTTAGTAATCCTCCGTACATAGTTCTGAGTCTCGGCAAAGCGCGGGACGCCCGAACTGCGTGCCACCGCACCTTGACCCGCGTTGTAGGCGGCCAGGGTCAATTTCACGTCGCCGCCGTAGCTTTCGAGAAGCGACTTTAAGTGCCGCACGCCCGCGTCCACATTCTGCTCGGGGTCAAACGGATTTTTCACTTTCAGCATGCGAGCTGTCGACGGCATCAATTGCATCAGCCCCATCGCACCCTTGTTCGAGACTGCGTTGGAATTAAAATTCGATTCGACCTTGACCACCGCGCGCACCAGGTTAGGATCCACGTTGTGCCGCGCCGCCGCCATCACGATCGATGCATCCACCTCTTCCGGCGTAGCGTGGTGACCCTTGGAATTCGCTTCCAGAATCCGCGCATTCGCCGACCGCGATGATTCGTGACCGAAATACTGGCTGACCTCCGCCGCGGCCGACCGCGCCGCCTGCATGGAGGCGGTACCCGCTGAGGGCACCGGCTTCCACCGGTTTTCCTTGCTGCTCCAGTACACCAGGGTCGAACGCTTGGGTTGTGGAGCCGCCGCCGTGTGCGTCTTCGCCGGAGCGTCTTCGTTCACGTAGATCTTGCGTCCGCGCTCTTGGGTCGTCGTGATCCCGCGGGCCGGGCCATCTGCCTCGGCCGCCCACACGGGGGTTGTCATAAGAGAGAAGGAGGTCGCGATTGCCGTTGTGGCCGTCAGCATCAATGCGAGTTGCAGGTGCTTTCGCATAATCCGGGCGTTTCCCTTTCACCGAACCTTCGTGGAGGGCCTCAGACAAACTTCGCCCTCCCCATGTCCTACCCGGAACCTGACGGAGAATCCTCTACCAGAGTAGGTCGATTATAGGCGGGACTGAGGGGGTGGGCAATCTCCCAGAAGGGAGTAGAACCACCGAAGTAATCCGTGTAACTGGTTGAAAATATGATTCTTAGAAACGCCTTAGATTCCGGGTAACCATGGGTGATTACCCCTGGCGAGCGCTTTCTGCTGGGTCTATGCAGGGACAGCCTCCCTCGGCTGTCCAGCCGCAAAGCTCTGCCTGCCATTCTTAACCTCGGCCAGCCGGTCCGAAGCGGCGGGAATCCACTCGAAGTCCGCAGACTACCCCCACTCATTTCATGGCTCCTGCAATTTGACAAAACTTTGTCACTACCGCCCCGTCTAAGGCCTCGGGCGGCGCTCATGAGCCAATAAACAGGGAGGAACTTATGTCGAAGCGGACTTTGAAGCGGACTTTGACGCGGACTTCGAAGCGGTTTGAGATGCTGTTTGACATGCGGCGTGGACTCGTTCTGGTTGCGGTTGCCCTTCTTGCCGTCGTCGGGCTGAGTATTCCCGGTCAGGCGCAAACACCGAATCAGGCGCCTGCACCCGCGCGCTCCCGGGCCGACGAGACCCTGGACCGATGGAACGACATCGGCAACAGACTCATCGCCGTGGCGCAGGACTTTCCCGAAGACAAGTACGACTACAAACTGCAGAAAGATCAGCGTACCTTCGCGCTCAATCTGCTGCACGCCGCCGCCTTCGATTACATCGTGATCCGCAAAGCTTCCGGAACCAATATCGGGCCTGACTTCGGCGAGGGCGACAACCCCACGCGGGAAGCTTTCAAGACGAAAGCCGATGTGGTGAAGTTCGTGCAGCAAGCCGTGGCCGACGGGGCCAGCGTGCTCCAGAAGCAGGGCGATGCCGGCTTGGATAAAACATCACCATGGGGAAAGCGACTCGTCCACGATTCCTACCTGTGGATGTTCGCCATCGAGCACAGCGGCGAACACTACGGCGAGCTAGTGG
>Ga0265338_10011143_pt1 | contig 10423 bp, 4 predicted proteins | sample 42126metaG_FD_193579 | JGI IMG/M metagenome (GOLD analysis project Ga0265338, IMG submission 193579) | Rhizosphere microbial communities from Carex aquatilis grown in University of Washington, Seatle, WA, United States - 4-21-26 metaG | ecosystem: Host-associated > Plants > Roots > Rhizosphere >... | reverse complement strand
GACCCCGAGAACCGGCTTGGTATCAATTTTGGGGACGAAGATGCGACGGGTGCTTCTCAGCCGAAATTCTTTAATGAGAGTCTCGAGGGTGTCATCCCTGCTGCCGTCGTTGATCACCACAATCTCCATCGTCGGGTAATTGAGCTTCAGAAGCGAATTCACATTCTGGACGATCGTGGCGCTCTCGTTGTAAGCCGGGGCGAGGACAGATATCGGCGTGCTCAATTCAGACTGCAGAATCGCCGTGTAGTCGGTGAAGAGATGCCGGCGAAGATAGTTGACGATCGCCGCGTGCGACGAGATGAGCAGAGCAAAATAGACGAGGTTGATCGCAACGAAATAGAATATCACGAACACCGAGTAGACGTAAAAAAGGAATTCAAAGATCGTCAGCAGGATATCAATCATGCGAATCACCGTGTATGAGCGGTTCTTGTGCCGTCGGCGAAGAAGTGAGTTCGAGAAACTGCCGGGCTACCATCCTTCCCAATTCATCGGAGGTCGATGCCAGTTGTCGCATGGCTGCTTCGCCGGGCGCTCCATGCCGGCGCAAAGATTCCCCCGCAGCCAGCCGGACGTCTACGGAATCGGCCGCCAGCAGCTCTGCGAGAATCGGCACGGCTTCCGGCGCTCCAAGGCTCCCGAGAGCCACCGCTGCGCTTTTTCGTACATCCTCATTATCACTGCGGCAGCATTCAAGGATCAAAGAGAGGCTGGAATCATTGCCGATCAATCCAAGCGCGGTGAGAGCGCCGCATTTTAGATCGTCGTCGGCGAAACGCGCAAGCACCATCAGCGGCTCGGACGCGGAAATGTCACCGATGGCGCCTAACATCTGCACGCAAAATTTGCGGACGGAGGGCGAATCCGACCTCGTGCCTTTGATAAGGTCAGCCACCGCGTCTGAACCCATCCCGAGGATGACTTGTGAAAGGTGAAGAGACATCCATGTCGAAATTATTTTGAGATGACTCAACAATGGACCGAGAGCGTTGACCTTCGCAATCTCCACGAGGGCCATCGCCGCTTCCATCCGCACTTCCGCTTCTTTATCGTCAAGAAGAGTTACAAGAGGATCGATCGCCTCGGCGGGTCTCATCACTGAAACGGCCTTGCATGCCTTGGCCCTGATCCACCACCGCGAGCTTCTCAAATCCCTCAATTCCTCATCAACAAAACCCAACTCCGCAAATAACCGCCCGATATCACGCCGCGATTCACCGGCCAAATTCCGCGCCGTCGCAACCATCACATCCCGTAAAGCCTGCCTCTCCACCCTCCTTTTTCGCCTGCCAAGCCTTTCAAAATATTGCCTGAGCAGTTCGAGTAGGGGCGATTTCTGTTCTGATGGCCCCGACCCAGGCATCCCTTGTTCTTCATTGAGTATCGCGTTGATCTTGTGCGAAAAGAAATACTCGAGCTGGGGTTGACGCTCGTTCCGTCTCCGGTGGGTAATTTTCTTGACGAGGAGGGTAAGCCCGACGATCGTGACGACAAAAATCACTGCCAACGTCAGGATGAAAACGAAGACCAGAAGTACCCGATTCCCTTCTATGAAATCCATGAGCACAATGGTAAAGAATGACACACAACCGAACAAAGGCTGGAGGGGAGCAACGAGACGGGCTTGGATCGATCGGCGCCCTGAGCCGTATTTTTTGGTCAGCTAACTCCGCAATGCCGACCGTTACAACGGTGTTGCCCGGGAGAGAACGTTCCGCACTCTCGCGACGAGTTCGGACGGGCTAAAAGGTTTTTTGATATAATCGTCAGCCCCGAGAGAGAGACCTTCCACCACCTCTTTTTCCAGCGACCGCGATGTCAACAGGATCACCGGAATCCTTTTCGTGGCATCGTTCTTCTTCAACTCGATAATCAGCTCTTTGCCCGACATGATCGGCATCATGATGTCGCTGATGATCAAATCCGCACTCCGGGTCTTCAAATAGTCCAACGCTTCCGAACCGTTATTCACGGTGGAAACTTCGAATCCGCTGTTCCTCAATTTGAACGCGACGACGCTCTGGAGCGACCTTTCATCTTCAGCAACAAGTATTTTTTGTGCCATAATTAGCCATTTCAATAACACGCTTCTTCGCGAGAGTCCGTTCCAGCATCTGTGAAATCATTTTCGGACACTCAAGCATGCGGACCTCCGGGGTCTGCACTTAGTTGATGAAAAGTAAGTGACCTTGCAGGCCGATTACGGGTCCGCCCGGATTATCGTGCCAAAATATAGAGCAATTTGCCGCTACGTGCAAGTGTACTATTAAGACCTGTTGGGTCTGTCTATTGGTTTGATTGTAGATGCAGATTAAGTCCTTTCCTGCCAGATTTCGCGCCCGATTTCTTCCGGCAATCCAGAAAAAAAATTCCCCGCTGTCTCACAACAGCGGGGATTAGTCGTCAACGACATGTCTGGCAGGTTGAACTGGCTACCTGGTACAGAGATAATACGTCTGGAAGCCAAGATTCACAAACCAGCGTTTAATGACAGTCTCTATCGCTTCTCAGAATTCCTCACGACTTCGACTTTTTTTCCATCGTATGACACCGTAGCATCGACCCGGCTCTCCGGTTCGAGTCCAATTCCATGCCGCTCGCCTACCCATACCACATGAAAAGTCCTCTCTTCCGGCATGCCCGGGAATTTTCCGCGGCGGTCGCCGATGCTGAGCGTGTTCTTCTTTTCATCCCACCGCATCGGAATAGTTGCATACACGCCTTTTTCATAATTGTATGTGTCGCTCTCATCTTCATAGAAAGTAAACTCTCCGTCGGCTCCCGTGTATATCCGCAGCTCGATCTGGCCGGCCGGCTTTTCGGTCGCATATTGGAGAAACGGGCCCATCGGAACGATTGAACCGGCTCTCACGAAAAGCGGCAGCGTCTCAATCGGAGCAGGCGCGTCGATGGTCTGTCCCCCGGCAAGGTTCTTCCCGGTCCAGAAATCGAACCAGTCGGTCCCTTTCGGAAGATATACCTTTCTCGTTTTTTCACGATGATCGTTCGTCGTGAGGCCGTACATCTGCTCGGTGACAGGATTCACCAGAAATGCGGGGCCGAACATGTACTCGTCGCTGATGGCGCCGATGGCCGCGTCCCTCCTGAAATCAAACGCCAGCGCGCGCAGGATGGTGTAGGCTTCGCTCGTCACTTTCCAGGAGAGCGAATAGATGTACGGCATAAGCCGGTATCGCAGATTGTCGTACTTCAATAAAATTGCTTTGGTGTTCGTGTCCCAATTGTTTGAGAATAACGCGCGTTCGCCTTTTCCGTGGATCCTGAATACGGGACTGAACGTTCCAAATTGAAACCACCGCGTGAACATTTCTCTGTTCGATGGAGCGGTCCAGTCGGGCGATTCCCAGCCTAAGTGGTAGCCTCCTATGTCGGACGTCCAGTAAGGAATGCCGGAGGCGCAGGAATTGATTGCCTGAGGGACCTGGTTCTTGTATGAGCGCCACGTACATGTGATATCCGACGACCACAAGGTCGCAGCGTTCCTCTGCTCTCCTGCAAACGACTGGCGGATGAGGAAGAATGCCCGTTTGTTCGGAATATCTCTTCTCCAATGTTCGTACAGCCCGGTACTGTGCATGAGCGAGTACGTGTTGAAGTAATCGATCCCTTTCCCGATGGAGAAATCAGCTTGTCGCCGCAGATCAAGCAGATCGCCGTTGTCGGGTTCGCATTGGTCAACCCACCATGCATCCCAGCCGTCGGGCGCAATCAAGCTGTCTTTCGCCTGCTGCCAATACATTTCGCGAGCTTTAGGATTGTGAGCATCATAATAGTTGTCGAACGTGTGAGTCGTAAAATTGTCCCATGTGACGGTTGTCAGGTAGCCGGATTTTTCCAGCGCCTCGTAATTCTTTGTGCCTTTGGCAAGCACAGGCCAGATGGAAATCATTGCGTGTACGTTTGCCTTATGCAGCTCATCGACCATCCCTTTCGGATTCGGATACCGCTCGGGCCACATCAGGTGCGATCCGATGCGCTCCGGCTCCCAGTAGAACCAATCCTGCACGATGCAATCAACCGGGATATTATTCTTCCGGTAGTTATCTTTTACGGAGAGCACCTCTGCCTGACTTTTGTATCTGTCCTGCGATTGGAAAAGTCCAAAAGCCCATTTTGGAAACATCGGCGCCTGTCCGGTTGCATCTCTATAGAGTGCGATGATGCGGTCAAATTCGGGTCCATAGAAGAAATAGTAATCGACCATGGTGCCGCTTTCGGACACGTACTTGAATTTAGTATTTCCAGCCTCGGCTCCATAGAATTTTGAGGCGGAGTAATTATCCCACATCAATCCGTACCCCCTGGTTGAAAGGAGTACAGGGATAGCGCCGGTCATATATTTAATGGCCAGGTCCTGGTTGCGCCCTTTGTAGTTCATTGCAAGGGAATCCGTGGGATGACACCCGAGTCCGAAAAGAGCTTCGTCCTGCGGCGACAGGAATTCTGTCTCGCAGTTGTTCACAGCGAGTCCCGCAATAGTATCTCTCGTCATCTTTTTGCCGCCGGCATTATCTTCAGCAAGAATAACAACGTCGTTCAGATCGGTATAAGTGATAGCATTCGAAAATATGTTGACCTTGATCTTCATCCTGTTTGTCGAGATAGTGATCACGCCCATTTGTTCAGCGACGTCAAATTTCGGTACCGTCGTCCACGTGTTCGTGACGACCAGGGAAGACTTCGGAGGGAGTTCCCCTGAGGTCGTATACTTGATCTCAACAACATCGTCCTTGCAGATCTTTACCTCCATCATCCCTCTGTCTAGTGTAAATGAAACTCCCTCCAGAGTTTTCGCATACGATAGAACGGAAGCCAATGATGTCTGCATGACGGAGCTCAGGCAAATCACCGCGCTCCAGAGCAAGAGTGTTAATCTGTTTGTTTTCATTGTTGATCCATTTTTATTGTAATACTCTTTCCGGAATAGTGTATGGTCTTGGACGTTTTCGGAAGTTCTATGCCCGTACCGGTCGATTGGTTAACCACCACGACGTTGACAGTCCGTTTTCGCTGCATTCCGCTGAACTCGCCCCGGCGTTTGCCGACGGTGAGGGTTTTTGTTTTGTCGTTCCATGAAAACGGAATGATGGTGTATTTCCCTTTTTCGTAATTGAAGTTGTCGTTCTCGTCTTCATAGAGAGAAAACGATCCGTTCGCGCCGGTATAGACCCGCAATTCAATGGCGCCGTCTGTTTTTTCCTCGGCGTATTGAATAAACGGACCCATCGGAACGATTGATCCGGCTTTGACAAAGAGAGGAATCGTTTCAAGAGGCGCTGCGGCATCGATCGTTTGGTTTGAATCATAGCGCGCTCCGGTCCAAAAATCGACCCACCCTCCTTCCGTCTTCGGCAGATACACTTTTCTCGAATGGGCGCTTTGTTCGACAACGGGGGAAACCATGAACGCATTTCCAAACATGAACTGATCTTTGATGTCGTACACGTTCGGATCGTTCCTGAAATCCATGACCAGGGCGCGATCGATCGTGTAGTCGTTGAAGGTCACTTCAGCACCGAGGGAATAAATATAGGGCATCAACAGGTAGCGCAGGTTTGTATACTTCGTGAGAAGCGCTACCGTGCCGGAATCGTAATTCCAGAATTCGGTTTTCCTGCAGCCATGGACCCGGAGGATGGGCAAAAATGTTCCATACTCGTACCAGCGCACGAGCAGCTCAGGATACTCCGGCGAATCGGCAAATTTATATGGAACAAATCCCCCGATATCGACCGTCCAGTACGGCATTCCGGTGATGCAATAATTCAGCCCGGCCGGAATTTCTTTGCGGTAGGTGTCCCAATCCGGACTGACGTCTCCATTCCATGTTGTGGCCGCATAACGCTGCTGGCCGACAAACGACGAGCGGGTCAAAATGTAAGGCCGTTTTGTACTTCCGGTCGAGAGCTGCCCTTCGTATACGCCTTTCTTGGACATGAAGGGGTATGCGTTCAAATACCGGTTGCCGGTTCCCATCGCAGTATGAGCCTGAGAAAAATCATATCCCCACTCGGGCTCAGAGGCATCCATCCACCAACCGTCGAATCCGAGTTTGAACAGCCGATCGTTCATGAAACTCCAGAAGAGTTTTCTGGCTGCCGGATTGAACGGATCGTAGGCGGCATTCGGCGATTCATTTTGAAGCACGACTCCCTCATTCGTGTTCATCGCGGTGCTTTGGAGTCCGAGCAAAAACCCTTTCGCGTTCATGATGTCGTAGACGTCTGTTCCTTTGTTGATCCGCGGCCATACGGAGATAATGGTGTGCGCATGTTGATCGTGAATGTGATCTACCATCGCTTTCGGGTTTGAATAGCGCGCGGAGTCGAAGAAGTGCGATCCCCATAGATTGTCCGGATAGAGCGGCCAGTACTCCGCGTCTTGCACCACGACATCCAGCGGAATCTTTCGCTCCCGGTAACCGTCGATGACACTTTCGATTTTTTCCTGCGTCTTCCAGCCGTACTGACTCATGAAGAGGCCGTACGCCCATTTCGGATAAAGAGGCGCTTTTCCGGTCACTGTTCTCATACCCGAGATGACCTGATCTGCTTCGGGGCCGTAGAAGAAATAGTAGTCGATGGCATCGGCGATTTGGGATTTGAACGACATTTCCCCCGCCATCTCCGGCGTGCGGCAGGAAAGTCCTATCTGCTTGAGAAATTGATTCTCCGCCTTTGTCGCCCCTGCGGTCCATCCCAACCGCGCAGAAGCTCCGCCTCCATCCTGGAAATACTCGATTTGAATGTCGTATACTTTCCCCGAATCGAGGTCCATGACATAGCTGTCGGTTTCGGGCGAACGGTCGCGCCAGTCGTCAATCACTTTCTTTCCGTCGACGAACAGCCGGACTCCGTCATCCGTGGTCACGTCGATGGACACGCCTTTAGCCGCCGCCGGAGCAACCAGCTTTCCGGACCACCGGATTGAGTATTCGACGGTTTTGAAGTCCTTCCTCGGCGAACCATTTCCCCAATCGAAGTCTATGACCGAATCGACGCGCGTAAACGATGGCGCGCCTTCGAGTTTCATATTCGGAAAATAGTCCCCCTTCAATCCATGCTCGCCCGGTTTCCCTCCGTCCGGTATCAGGAACTGAGAAGCAATGAGAGGGTTAATAGTCTTTGCAAGATTTTTGATGTTGAAGGAATACGATGTCCCCGCTTGAAGGTCGGCCTTTATAATTGATGGAGAGTATCCGACGCCTGCCACCAGGGTGAAAACTTTCTTCCCGTCCATTGTCATCTCGATGGGAGATGAACCGGGGCGGTCGAGGACAAAGGTGTATGTTCCAGAGGTAGCAGGAACAAAGTGAGCTCCGAGGTTATCCTGGTCGATCCCCGTGAGCGGAATCTTCACGGTCTCGGGATTGAATTCCGTAAGGGAATAGTTGTCCCAGAACAGCCCGTAACCCTTGTTGGAAACAATCACCGGGCTTGCGATGGCGGTGTTCTGCTGCTTCATCCGCATATGGCCGTTTTTCCAGTTCATCACGTCGAACTGATATTGCCCGAGGCCGAATATTGCTTCGTCGGCCGGCGAGGAGAATTTCTGTTCCACGATCCATGCCGTGTCGCCGGGAGAATTCGACGGTGCAAATGTACTCCCCTTCTGTAATTCACCGAGAAGAAGATTACCCTTCGAATCGTAGAAATGTATTCCTCCATCGCGTTTGTCGATTCTGACGCTCAACTTCGATGTGCTCAGCGTATATTCGTCTGCCGATTCTCCCAGAGAGAACTTACCTGTGGATTTCAGGTTGTCCGCTTCGGATAAGCTCTTCCTTTGCGGTAGCTGATCGGTTGGTGATTTCACCACCTGGACGATATCATCCCGAATTACACGGAGTTTCGTGATGCCCGCAGGAGTGCGAAGGAGAATCCCATCGGCCGTCTTTTCGACATCCGTGCCGGCCATGCTCGAAAAAGTTATTATCAATACGAGGGAGAGTGTTTTACATTTCATCGAATGACTCCTCAATAGTGAACTCGAACGAACCTTGAACACCGCTTACTCTCGGACGTTGTTAAACGGTTCCATCCCGAGAGAGACCTACTCCTCAGGAACTGCTGCCGGAAGCGGTGCCGCTGCGGATCGTATTCTCATTTCTCTTTTTTCTAGACCTTCTGCAGAAGCTTTAAGCACCAAATCGCCAGACTGCCTGGTGGATTGCACGATGATTTGAGCAAGGCCGTTGAACACGCTGCGTTTCCATTGGAGCGGCGGAGCAATTGTCTGCACCAAACCCGGGTCGGTGTTCGGCTCATCCCACCGGTATGTCTTTCTGAAGCGTTTTCCAACAACCGCATAGACATTTCTTCCGGGCGTGATTATTTTATGGTCGAGCCGGAATGCCTGGTCTGGCGCGTCACGTTTAATGTTTGATGCAATCAAATGTCCGTTGACATACACCGACTGGTTCTCGACAATGCTTTTTGTGAATAGGTTCACCTCGGTTTCGTCCGTGAGATTGGCCACATCAAACGTTCCGCGAATGACGAGCAGCGTATCAACGTACGCGCGCCAATCATCGCTGCGCCGGCTTACGAGGGCGGGCTTCCAGGTTGAATCGCTAAATCCGGCAGTAACCTCGGGGCGATTGTCAAGATTGTTCACGGCCATTTCTTTCAGGTTCGTAATTTTCGAAGTCTTGACCGTTTCAAAAAATCTGTCGGCCTCGTGGCTCGACGGATCTCCGTTCCCCACACCGATGATTCTTCCGGGCCCGTCGAGGCTGAAGCTGATCGTATTGCTCGCGTTCGCCGCGATGAGCCCGTTCTGATCAGTAACCTTCACGGTGACAACCGAAACGTCCTGACCGTCCGCCTTGATGGTTTCTCGGTCGGGAATCAATTGAATCGCTGCTCCATTCCCCGGCGAGTCAACTCTGGTTTCCAGAACTTTCTTGTCTGCATTAATGCCGCGAGCTGCTAGAATGCCGGGTTGATAATCGACCGGCCATTCTAGATGACCGTTCAGCGGCATTTCTTTCGTACCGAGGCTTTTATCATTCAGCAGAAGTTCAACTCTTTGACAATTGCTGTAGACAGTGACTTTCGACTCACGGCCTGCATAGCCGGCGATATTCCAGTCTGGCACAATGTGAAGCACAGGATCTTTTCCCCACCATGATTTCAGGTAATAGAAAATGTCCTTGGGAAAGCCGCACAAGTCAAGAATTCCGTACTGCGAACTGACCGCCGGCCAATCGTACGGATTCATTTCCCCCCGGTAGTCGAAGCCGGTCCAATAGAAAAGTCCGGACAAGAAAGGGCGTGCAGAGTAAAATTTCCATCCAATTTCAGTGCCTGCATTTTCGCGCGTCGTAGGAGCCATATGAGCTCTCGCGTCGTCCGTTACATAGACGCCCCGGGTGCCGATCGTATTGGTTTCTTCCGTGCCGATTCCCGCCTGCCATGGAAACTTTCTGTGATGTTCATCGATGTCGCCCTGCACGATATAGTTGTATCCCATCACCTGCGCCACCATTCCTGTGCCGTTGTCCCATCCTCCGCTGATGGCGGTCGTAAAGGCGCGCGACGAATCAAGGCGCTGGGCAAAAGCCTGCATGGTAGCCCCGACCCGAGCTCCTTTGATGTTGCCCTCGATAGCCCACTCCTCATTGCCGAGCGACCACAAGACAACGCTCGGATGATTCCGATCGCGTTTCATAAATCGTTCAAGACACTCGAAATGTTCCTGGTTAATCCCCATCAACCGGTTTTCATCCAGCACGAGCATACCGATGCGGTCGCATGCATTCAGCAGTTCCGGCGACGGGGGGTTGTGCGCTGTCCTGATGGCGTTGCTCCCCATTTCCTTCAATCGCCGTACGCGGAATTCCTGCAAGGCATCGGGGATTGCAATGCCGACGCCGGCATGATCCTGATGATCGGCTGTGCCGAGGATTTTTAGCGGTTTTCCATTGAGAAAGAAGCCTTCGTTGGGATCAAAGCGGACAGTCCGGATGCCGAAGTTTATTTCATACGTGTCGACGATTTTTCCCCCGGAACGAAGCACCGTTTTCAGTTTGTGCAGGTAGGGTGTTTCGATCGACCATAGATTTGGACGTACGACTTTGAAGTGACTGACGTATTCATCCCGGTTCCCGGCCGGCAGAGAGATATTCTTCGTGGCAGCGGACGCAATTGTTTTGCCCGCGGAATCAATGACTGACTCTTCAATAATGAAAGTCAAGGGCTCTCTCGATTCGTTCTTCACACTGGTCCGCGCGGTAATCACCGCAGCATTCATTTTCAATTCAGACGTGACGAATGTACCATCTTTGACCACATGCAAAGGAGATGTCTTTGTGAGCCAGACATGCCGGTAGATGCCGGCCCCTTCATAGAACCAGCCTTCTTCCATTGTGGCATCGACCCGCACGGCAACAACATTC